>NPIF01000412.1_pt2 | contig 53697 bp, 50 predicted proteins | sample 8637461 | NCBI WGS metagenome assembly NPIF01 (sample SAMN07420641, study PRJNA396082) | bioreactor metagenome | isolation source: sample BR12 brine-fed electro-methanogenic bioreactor BR | place: Japan: Kochi | collected 2016-12-09 | reverse complement strand
TGCTGTGCATGCTGCTCATCCGATGTTTTACAAGCCTTTTCGAGCTGTTCGGTTACTTGCTGGTTGCGTTGTTCAGCCCCTTGCAGTGCGTGCTGCAATTCATTGACCCTTTCCAATTGACTAGTCTGCTGCCTTTCAACTTGCTGCAGTGCTTCTATTTTTGCATTAAGGGTAGCTTCTGCTGCCTGCAGTTTTTGTTCACTGGCTTCTGCCCGCACGCGAACAGCTTCTTTTGCTTTATCTGCTTCGCTTTTTTGCCGGCTAATATCAGCTAACTGTTGCTTTGTTTCAAACTGCTGCTTTTGCAACTCAATTAATTGTGCGTCACGCTTTATTAGTTGCTTTTCCAGCCTAGCAATGGTGTCTTGAAGAGGGTTTCGAATCATATCCCAACTAGGCCATTCAGGATCTGAATCATTCATCTCTTCAATCTCATAGCCATGTTGATTGAGCAGTAGCAAAACTTCTTCTGCAGTAGCGCTGCCTACATAGAAAGATTCAGGATTAGCCGAAAACCGGATATGTTTAAAAAGCCCCAGCTTTCCAGCGTCTAATAATGATTGGATAATCGCCAGCGCTTCCCCTGGGGCGTCGATAACCAAGAGCGCTGTATCACCATCTTCTGGGCCAAAATGATCAATAAGTTCACATACAGATAGGGTTTGAACGCTGTGCTGAGCAATATTTTTAAGTCCAGGCAACAACCTTCTCAGGCCTTCAGGCTCACGTAGACTAGCCATGCCCGGAAGATTAAACTCGAGCAACTGAGTCGCTGAGGGATCAGCTGTGATGGCCGCTTCAAGTACTTGGATTTTAAATGTATCGTCCTCTAACGTAGACGCTTTACGTTTAAGCTCAGCAGCTAATGCAGGCAGTGGCTCAATCAGTATAATTTCTTGGGCGCCTGTTGCAATGTAGTCGGCAAGTTCAGCACCTCTGCCAGCACCTATGTGGATAATCTTGTTCATACTTGCCCCCCCGGACTCGGAAGATAATTTTGCTCTTCCGGCCTAGGGGCTCTACCCTCGGCCTTACCATGTTCTATGTAGTGAATCAGAGGGTTGATTCCAGACTCAGCCACATCAGGATTAGCTTGCAGATACCAATTGGTGTTGAAGTAAGTACTCGGATCACGGCCTTCTACTGCACCAAACTTGATGTAATGGCTTGCAGGATCCATGTTCTCTTGCACCACATCAGCGTTGCTCATAAGATACCACTCTGCATCAAAAAGAGGCGACGCCTTTAACTTACGTACATTACGTTGCAGTTTGCGCTTATTTATGGCCGTCTGATTTTTGGGCTGAGCAAGATTGATTAATTTATAAAAGCGGCTTGCTTTGATCTTATTTAATTCGTTTTGTAACTTAGCAATCTCAGCATTAGCAACAACCAATGCAGCATCACTATTCTTCAACTCTGCTTCGAACTGCTGCTGGCTGTGAAACTTCTGCTCAAGTGCCTCTTGAACCAAGTGTAGCTGCTCAAGCAAAAGATGGTTCTCTTGCTGCATTAGCTGCTTGTCACGCTGATTAACTTCCTCTGCCTTTTTAGCGGCTGCTCGTTCACCGTGAAGCTGTTTTAGTTCGGCTTGAGCTGCATCCAACTGTTGTTGTAGGTTGTCACTCTGCTCTATCAATGTTTTCGACGTTTGTGTATGCCGTGCTAGCAGAATTTCATGCTCTTTCTTGAGTTCCCTCAGATCAGCTTCGACACTGGAAACCCGTGACTGTTTTAACTGCACATCTTGCTGTAGTGCTTCCGCCTGTTGTTTTCCGCTTATTAGTACCGTTTCTAACTCCTCTTGTACCAGATGTAGCTGTTCAAGTAGTAAAGCAGACTCCTCTGTACTCGCTTGCAACTGCGCACTAATCTCATGGTTCTGCTGCTTTTGCTGTTCAATAAGCACTCGTGCGTTATCAACTTGTTTTTGTGTATCAGAACGCTCACTCTGTAATTGCTTCACCAAACCATCCAACGCAATGGTAGGCTCGCAAAAAGACTGGGTAGTCAGGGGTAAGGTACTGGCGTCCAGCTCAGCCAATAACAGAGCGCACTGTTCAGACTGGCGTACCAACTGTAAAGCCAAAAGCAAGTGCAATGGGTGTATATCAGGAAGCTCTATAGAAATAGGCTCTGGAGCAGGTTTCGTCACCCCCAATCGCTCACCCAATTCACATAAGTTTGCGTCTGCCGACAACAGCGCGTCTATCTCGACTAAACACGCACGCCGCCGGTTACGTTTTAACCATTCCAGAAGTTTCTTAGCCTGTTGCTCCCATTTATTACATGCCTCACTTGGCGCTAGTCCGTCGGCAATTGCAGCAGCCACAAGGTATTCAGGGCGCCTATGAATAATCAATACCGGAGTTTCGCCATTATCGGAGTCTAGCCAACATTCTACATCTTGGACCTGCCCCGATAACCACCCATACTTTTCCAACAGAGGGATTACTTGTTCCCAGCTTGAGTACGGAAATGCTCCCATAACAAAACTCATTCCCAAAGTGCTCCCTTCGTTTTGACACTTATTAATACCTTCATGCCGCCCGGTTCCTTTCGAAAAACATCACTCGTGCCCACATTAGTCTTTGTGTTCACGCACTACAGTATCTAACAACTGAATTATTAAAGTTATGAGTACCGCCATCATGATGAAAGTAATGATGTTATAAAGCCTACGTGGTTCAACGGCATATTCCGGCAACGTAGGCGCTTGCAGCACCGATATTTGTTTGAGCTTACGTACGGACTCTACACGGGTGTTTTCTAGTGCACCTAGTGCATTTGAGTACAGATCCAGTGCAAACTTAGCCTGTAACTCTAGGGTTTCATATTCGGCTGTAATTTTGTTTAAAGCGTCCCCTTGTCGCGCAGTCATTCTCGATTTTTCTTCTTCAATCTGATTTTCTAGTGCGGCTATCTCATTGTTCAAGCGCATAACGACGGGGGATTTAGCACTTTGGTAGTTGAGTAATACACTTCTTTCTGTTCTTTTACTCGACAACTCCGCATCTAATGCTGCCACTACTGATGTTAAACTCTCCACTGTGCTACTGGGAGAGATCAATCCATACTGGTTCTGATAAACAAGTAGCGCATCTCTAGCGGTGGCTAGGCGATCACCCAGTTCTGTTACCTGCTGTTCTATAAATTTCACCTGTTCAGCTGCAAGGCGTTGCCCCATCGCATTCATATGGGACTCACCTGCGGCTAACAACATATCAGCTATATTTTTTGCCATTAGTGGATTAAAAGCATGCACCTGTATACGTAATACCTGAGCATAATCATCCATTACTACCCGTATTCGCTTTGCGTAATATTCATGAAACTCTTCAGTAGGTGCATCTGAATCCAGTCTGGAGATGAAGTCGATATCGCCGTTCGAGTAGTGTGCTTTTAAGCCTAAAGCAGCATCGACCTTTTTCATCATATCGACAGAAAGTAAGTGGTCTTTCAAGAGAAGCAAGTCTTTAGATCCTCCGCTACCCGTCAAAATTGATGAGAAGCTAAACGAGGCAGGTGCTATAGCAGGGCTTTCTAGTACTATATTGGTTTCAGATACATACCGATCTGAAGCCAAAACACCCCAATAAAAAGTCACGACAATAATCGCACTTACACATAACAACCAATAAGGGTGTTCAAGTAACCAGCGTTTCATTCCATTTTATCCTTTGCGATATTCTGTTAGGGCTTCATTTACGTCATCAAACCAGATCGCTTCTCCGTTTTTTAACCAGATCCCCGCTTGGCATAAATCTTTCAGTATACTTTCCGAGTGTGAAACCATAATTAAACTGGACTGCCCTATTTTGTCTTTAAATGCTTTTTTTGCCTTTTCTTTAAAAACCGCATCCCCAACAGAGGTCGCTTCATCTGACAAATACACATCGAAGTCAAATGCCAACGACAAGCCAAAGGCCAGACGTGCTCGCATACCGCTGGAGTAGGTTTTAACAGGCTGATCGAATGCCTTTCCAATTTCCGCAAAGGCTTCTACATAATCAATTATCTGCTTGATATCACTATCGTTACCATGGACCCGCGCGACAAATTTAACGTTTTGCCTGCCTGTCATCGAGCCTTGAAAACCGCCACCGATGCCTATAGGCCAAGATACTCGGCACAGCCGGTGTATCTCTCCCCGATCAGGTGTATCCATACCGCCAATCAAACGTAATAAAGTTGATTTGCCTGCGCCATTCGCACCAATCAACCCAACACTAACACCCGTTGGGATGCCAAAATTTAAGTCCTTTAACACCCAATCGCGTGTACGATGGTGCCTATAGCGTTTATATACGTTGTTTAAAATAATCACGATGCTTTAACCCTATACTCAAACCGCAAATGCATCGCTAATCCCAACGCCATCAAGATAACAGCCCACCAAACAACATAGAGCACCTGAATATTGTTAATGGGACGATAGCCTTCAAAAAAAGCAGCACGCATTAGCTCTATTAGATGCAATAAGGGGTTGTACATCAGATAAACCATTATATCGTGGGGTAGAAAATTGAGAGGGATCATTACACCGGATAAGAAGTACAAAGGCAGCACCATTACCCGAACAATAATGCCTACTTCTAATACTAGTGAGTTCGCGACTGAGAAAAACAAGCCCGCCCCAAGGCCAAGCATCCACGCTAAAGCCCAAAGTAGAAAGGCATTTATGGGATCTGCTGGCATAATGTGTATGCCAATAAGTTCAAAACCTATAATCAGGATTATAAAGATAAAGCTTTTCAGGAGTCCTTCAACGAAAGCTCGAGCAATAACGGTATCAACAGGCTTAACTTGCCGGTAGGAAAACAGCGCTTTATTGGCATCAATTGCACCAATGGATCTCAAAAAACCTTCTCTAAAAACAAAGAAGGTCATCAAGCCAACCACTAACCAAGGTATAAACTCAGCACCGGATAAAAAGCGAACCCTACCTAGAACCTCCCTTACTGCAATAAAAAGCACTACATGGGATATGGGTTCAACTAACATCCAAAACCATGAAAAGCGTTCTGCCATGGTTCGTTGCAAAGCATCTCTAATAATTAATGCTTTCCAAACCCCCAGTGTTACTTTTAATGGAGAACGCTTAACATGTTCAACAGTGCTCATTACAAATCGATTGCCACTTTAGCTGCTACGGCTAGCTGATACAGAATCTGAGTGATGCTGGTTGCAAGCTGTAGGTTTTTCGTTGGCACCGCTGGTAAAACCAGTATCTCGTCGCCGGGTTGTAGGCTTACATCTGTGGCTTTACGCACTTCACCATTTAAACGGACAACTAAAATATTGTCTTTGTCGGCGTGTTGCGTAAATCCACCAGCGCGCTCAATATAATCCATGGCATCTTTACCGGAGGTGAACACAGCAGCTTGCGGTACTAAGACTTCACCGGTAATCAGCAAGGAGTCTGTGGCTTCAGGAATGGTGATAACGTCACCATCTTGCAAGCGAATATCAGAGACTTTGCCGTTATCTGCAATCACCATACGGCCATTAGGTTCAACCTGTGCCGCACGCTTGATAAAGTCAGAGATCAGCTCCGCTTCTTTGATACGAATTTCAGCTTCTTGCGGCGTGGAGGATGGCGCACCTAAATAGGTTGTCTCCAAACGGCGTAAGCTCTCTTGCAAAGAAACTTTCTGACGTGCTGCAACACTTAAACGTCGTAAAGAAACACTGCGGGTATCAGTTAGATCCGATGGTACAGCAACGTTATCCAAGAACTCAGTTAACGAGGTATCTTTAGGCACTGCATAGCGAGAAGGGCCGTAGTAGCTACCTTCTACCTGAACAACGATTGTTCCATCCTGCAGGTCGGAGCTAAACAGCACATCATCGCCATTATGTAATTTTACATTACCAAACTCAGATAGTTTGTAATAACGTGACACTGGGCCTTCTGCACGTACACCTCGAACCAACACATGGGTAATGCCCGGTTTGGTTCTTGCGTATTTCAACAGGCTTTTACCTGTATTTTCTTTGGCGGTTAGTTCGTAGAAGTATTCACGCTCGACATCACCCGTTACGGTCACAACAGCCTGACGTCGCTCTACAATCACACTATCACCATCGCGGAATTGTATTTTTGGTAATACACCATCGCCTAAGAACTTATATAGGTCTGCTGAGGCAATGACTTTACCATTGCGCTTTACTTTTACCGTTCGGAAGCTACCCAGTTGAGTATCAATACCACCCGCCTGGTCAAGGAAGTAGAGTACTGAGTCATGCGGTGCGCCCGCATAGCGCCCTGGGTTTTCGACTTCACCTGTTACAAACACAGCAACAGGCTGCACGCCTTGCAGGTTGGTATAGACGCTTACATTCTCTGGGTAAACCGATTGCACTGCGGATTTAACAATACCATTAAGGTTTTGCTGGGTGCTGCCTTGTACTTTCACCGGGCCAATCGAGGGAATAAATACATAGCCTTGAGCATCCACTGGTAAGACACGCTCTAACTCCACCGCTCCCCACAATCGGAGGGTTATTAAGTCACCTGGCGCAATTCGATATTCAGGATTCAGCCCATCAGAGCGAACGCCACGAAAGCCACCTGTAAACAGCTGCTCGCCATACGGCATAATAGCGCTTACCGTTGCTTTCGCATTAGGAACGGCGCCATATGTACCGCTACGCCAGTTGGTTGTTGGCACATCTCGAACCGCGGTTACTGCTTGCACTTGATCTTGCTGGCTGAGTCCACCTGCACCTGTATTGATTGTTGTGGCACTTGCCGCTGCGCTGATGAGGCCCATCACGCCGACTGCCAACCACTTTGCTTTAATTAACATGATCTATTCGCCATCCTTATTCGTTACAGGGCTAACTATTACTTTGAGGCAGACAAAACACGAACAGAATACCAATCTGCTCCGTTTTTTGAGCACGCTAGTGCGCGGTTATCACTGTCTGGCTTTAAGATGGTTAACGGGCGGCACTCGGCACCAGTAGCCGACGCATAAGCCCCATCAGCTACGATGGTTACTTGCTCACCCCATGGGGACTGGTCGAATGCTTGCCTTGAACCGGCTTCGGTATTTTGAAGAAAAGCAGCGATATCTTCGCTGACTAAATTTGCTGGGCGGGTAGCCGGTGCTTCAGCCATATAGGATGACATCTGTGAAGCACACCCTGTAACGGCGAAACCGATTAAAACCACACTCAACCAACGACAGTTTCGTTTAACATCAAATCGCACGATACGACTCCCTTTTATTACATCCATAATGAATGTCATTCTATTATATTTGAGCGCTCAAACAAACTCAGAAAATCGGGCAGACTGTTTTGAGCAGTCTACTTTATACCAAGGATGCATGACACTAGCTTAACAATTACATTTCTAACAGGGTGGTGCATCAACAAATGCTACACCCGCTTTATCTTTCTCGGACAACGCTGGCTGCTCGTCCTTAGCTATCGGCCACTCAATACCGATATTCGGATCGTTCCAGTGCACCGACACTTCTGCCCCGGGGTTGTAATAATCTGTACACTTATAGACAAACTCAGCGGTTTCCGAGGTGACATAAAACCCATGAGCAAAGCCTGCTGGCACCCATAGTTGCTGTTTGTTTTCTGCTGACAGCATAGCCCCCACCCACTGACCATAGGTTGGGGAGTCTTTTCTCATATCGACAGCCACATCAAAAACTTCACCTTGGACAACACGCACCAGCTTACCTTGGGTGTTTTCTGTCTGGTAGTGCAAGCCCCTTAAAACACCTTTGGCGGACTTACTATGGTTATCTTGCACAAAGCACACTTCACCACAGTTTTCTTCAAAAGCTTGTTGCTGAAAGGTTTCCATAAAAAAACCGCGTTCATCACCAAATACTTTAGGTGTAATCAACACAACATCAGGAATAGCTAACGGGATAAACTCCACAATCTTTAGTCCTCTCCGACCAATTTCAATAGATACTGGCCATAACTGGTTTTATTCAGGCTAGCTCCACTCTGGCGCAGTTGATCTGCGCTAATCCAACGATTGTGCCAAGCAATCTCTTCTAGACAGGCAATTTTCAACCCTTGACGATGTTCAATCGTCTGAACATATTGAGATGCCTCCAGCAAGCTGTCGTGAGTTCCAGTATCTAGCCAAGCAAAACCACGCCCAAGCTTTTCAACGCGCAGACTACCTCGATTAAGGTAGGCGTTATTGACGCTAGTGATTTCTAGCTCGCCTCGATCCGATGGTGTCACTTGCTTGGCAATCTCTATCACATCATTGTCGTAGAAGTAGAGCCCGGTGACTGCATAGTTAGACTTTGGCTCCGCCGGTTTCTCTTCGATAGAGATCGCCTTGCCTGCTTCATCAAACTCCACAACACCGAAGCGTTCTGGGTCATGAACTAAATAGCCAAATACTGTCGCACCTGCTTGCATTGCCGAGGCACGCTTGAGCTGTTCAGAGAACCCTTGCCCATGGAAAATATTATCGCCTAATACCAAACAGACCGAATCGCTGCCGATAAACTCCTCACCAATCAGGAACGCTTGAGCAAGGCCATCCGGTGTTGGTTGGGCAGCATAACTGAAATTGACACCATACTCTTCACCGCTGCCTAGCAGCTTCTCATATTGAGGTAGATCTTCCGGTGTCGAGATAATCAAAATATCGCGAATACCCGCCAACATCAGCACTGAAATAGGGTAAAAGATCATTGGCTTATCATAGATGGGGAGTAACTGCTTAGATACGCCACGCGTAATAGGGTGCAGGCGCGTCCCTGACCCTCCTGCCAAAACAATACCTTTACGACTCATTTATACCGTTCCTTTCATACTGAGATACTCGTCCAGCGTTAGTAGCAGCTGAGCTTGCCAAGCAGGCATCTTAACATTAAGCGCCGCTTCAAGTTTAGAGAGACTTAAACGCGAGTTTTTAGGTCGTGCCGCCGGGACGGGATAATCGGCTGTTGTGATGGCATGAACCGCATTCGGTTGAATAGCCAAAGGTTGCTCGCGTTTAATCGATTCACTAAAAATTAACTTAGCAAATTCACACCAGTTCGTCTCACCTTGTGGCGCTAAATGATAGATGCCAGCAGCAATAGGCCGCTTTTGCACAATTCGATCTATTGCCAGAGCAGTAACATCGGCGATCAACCTTGCTGGCGTGGGCGCTCCCCACTGATCAGCGACCACATTGAGAGCCGTACGTTCGGCACCTAAACGCAGCATGGTTTTCATGAAGTTATTGCCACGCGCACCATAAACCCAACTGGTTCTAAAAATCAGAGCGTCGGCACCCGACTCAATAACTGACTCATCCCCAGCCAATTTACTGGCGCCATAGACCGACAACGGTCCTGCCGTATCTGATTCAGACCAAGGTTGTTCACCATCTCCGGGATAAACATAGTCTGAGGAATAATGGATTAACCAGCTACCGTAGCGAGCACTATATTCCGCTAGTATTTTTGGCAGCCTGTGATTGAGCTGGTAAGCATCATCAAAACTGCTTTCTGCCAGATCGACTGCCGTCCACGCCGCCGCATTCACGATCATATCCGGCTTCAGCTGCTGTAAGTAGTTGATCACAGCTTGCTCATCAGAAAGATCCAGTTCCATTCGGTTCGGCGCTACCACCTCGCCATAGAGTGTGAGGCTGCGTTGCAATTCAAACCCAACTTGCCCACTACCCCCAGTCACTAGAATTCTCATGGAGCCACCCCTAGCCGCTCACGCTGATAGCTGCCATCTAATACTCGCCGCCACCACTGTTCATTCTCTAGATACCACTGCACGGTTTTTCGCATACCGGTTTCAAACGTCTCGTCGGGCGTCCAGCCGAGTGCTTTTTCTATTTTGCTGGCGTCAATTGCGTAACGTTGATCATGTCCAGGGCGGTCCGCCACATAGGTGATTAACTCTTTGTAGCTGGATAGTCCTAACGCAGGGTTTTGGTTAGCAGGCCTAAACTCATCCAAAAGATCACACAACAGATGAACCACTTCAATGTTCTGCTTTTCATTATGCCCACCAATATTGTAAGTCTCTGCAATATCACCGTTCTGGGCTACGGTAATTAATGCTCTTGCATGATCTTCTACATACAACCAATCACGCACTTGCTTGCCATCTCCGTAAACAGGCAGTGGCTTACCTTCCAATGCGTTTAAAATCATGAGAGGAATAAGTTTTTCAGGAAAATGATAAGGGCCATAGTTGTTAGAGCAGTTAGTGACTAACGTGGGCAGCCCAAAAGTTCTCTGCCATGCTCTGACTAAGTGATCAGAGCTTGCTTTGCTGGCTGAGTAAGGTGAGCTAGGTGCATATGGTGTAGTCTCGACAAACAGATCATCTACGCCATGTAAGTCACCATACACCTCATCGGTTGAAATGTGATGGAAGCGAAAGCTGCCAGCTTTCTCGGGTGCACTTTGCTTTAGTTCAAGAAAATATTTGCGGGCGGCTTCAAGCAGTGTGTAGGTGCCAACAATATTGGTTTGGATAAAGTCGCCTGGGCCATCAATAGAGCGATCTACATGACTCTCTGCTGCCAAATGCATGACGATATCAGGCTGATGATCAGAAAAAACAGCTTCCATGAGCGATTTATCGCAGATATCGTAAGCATAAAAACGATAGCGCGGGTTATGTGAGACCTCTGCTAGTGATTCTAGATTACCCGCATAAGTGAGCTTATCTACCACCACCACGTGATGATGCGTGTGCTTAATTAATTCGCGTACCACGGCAGAACCGATAAAACCTGCTCCACCGGTTATTAAAAATACCTTAGATTCCATAACTACCCTTTAAAAACCAGACCAAACCTGCCCGTTTTATCAATATGCCTATGATGCAATTTTTGCTTGGTTGAATGCTTCATTCACAGGATGAAAGTTTAGCGCAGCTGATAAAAATATCTCGATAATTGCCGCATCGTTTGATTCATCGCACGCTTCACGCAAACGCGCCAAAAGCGTCGATAGCACTGGCCATTCAACGTATACCTCATCAGCCGACATGATACGCGCATGCTCCGTACCGCGAAGATGCTCACCTAGCCATAGCTCTTCATAGAGCTTCTCGCCGGGACGCAATCCTGTCACTTTGATCTCCAAATCGCCTCCCGGGGTATCAGTCTCCTTCGGAGTTAAGCCACTTAAACGAATCATACGACGTGCCAGTTCCATGATTTTAACGGGCTTACCCATATCAAGCACGTAAACATCCCCCCCTCGCCCCATGGCTCCAGCCTGAATAACCAGCTGCGCGGCTTCTGGAATCGTCATAAAATAACGTACAACATCTTCGTGGGTTACTGTGACAGGCCCCCCTTGCTTAATTTGCTGCCTAAACAAAGGGACAACTGAGCCTGAGGAACCTAATACATTGCCAAAACGCACGATTGCAAAACGAGTTACCGATTGCTCTCTGGCCAAAGCTTGCAAAATAAGCTCAGCTAATCGTTTAGTCGCGCCCATCACATTTGCAGGCCTGACCGCTTTATCCGTGGAGATCAATACAAAGGTTTCTACTTGGGCCAAGATCGCCGCTTGAGCGCAGCTAAGGGTGCCAAACACATTATTCCTTACGCCCTCAATAACGTTGGCTTCCACCAACGGAACATGCTTATAGGCAGCTGCATGATAAACCGTTTGCACAGCATAATCCTTGAAGACTTTGTAAAGCTGCTGTTCATTCTGCACCGTACCCAACAGAGGAACTAACTTAATGTGCAGCTTATCGTGTTCAATAATTTGCCTTAGCTCTTTCTCAATTTGGTAAAGAGCAAACTCCGATAGTTCAAAAAGCACTAACGTGGCAGGCTGGGAACGAACAATTTGCCTACACAGCTCCGAACCTATAGAACCACCAGCACCACTTACCAGTACCGCTTTATTCGCAATATCCGCTTCCATCAGTTGTACGATCGGAGTAACGGGCTCCCTACCAAGCAGATCATCGATTGATACCTCTTTCAGCTCATCAATTTTTGCATTACCTTCGATCAGGTCAACCACACTAGGAATGGACAATACTTCACAGGAAACAGACTCCAGACGTTTGAGAATGCGCTGGCGATCCACTTTATTACTCTCAGGTACCGCTAAAAATACTTTTTTCACTTCGTGCTGTGCAATAAGTCCTTCTAGGGCTGCCGCATTGAAGACCTCCAGCCCTTGTATAAAGCTACCAATGACCCGCGGATTATCTTCTACATAGCCAACCGCAAAGTAATCAGCCCCTTGATTCAGTGCTTGGTGTAACTGCCTACCTGCAGGGCCTGCTCCATAAATCACAACAGGTATGCGTGAACCGCGGGTGTTTTGATAAACCATACGAAAGAACAAACGCACTCCTCCCACTAAAATCAGCGAGAAAGCAAAATAGATAACCGGCACTGATCGAGGCAAGAAGGTGTTGAAATAGAAAGCAGCCAAGACTAAAAACAGGGTCGAAAGAAATACGCCTAATGCCACGGTCCAAAGCACACGAAAGCTGACAAAGCGCAGGACCGCACGGTAGAGTCCAATACGAATAAAGACAAATAGAGTCACCGGGATGACAGCCGCTAGCAGCAGCCACTGCTCACGCCCATCGATAGGTGTAAGATGGTCTAACCGAACCCAATAGCCTCCCCAGAATGCCACCGACAGTAGGATGACATCGGCGGCTAGAGAGATGAGCCGTTTTGCTGCGCGGGGCAATTGTAGAATGTAGGTTAGCATTTACTGTTCTTCTTCAAGCAGGCCTGCCCGTAAATATATCACACCGGCTAGCAAAGGTGCGTAAGCGATAACCAATAGCCAGAAACTCTGTTCAGGTAAATGAGCAGCCAGTAGCGCTAGAGGGCACAACCATAAGAGATTGATAGCCAACACACCGTAGCTGACCCGCCCATGACTTCCCCACATGACGGTTAATTTTTGATAGCCATGCAGCCTGTGAGCATCGAACACATGCTGCCCTGTTGCTAGTCGAACCAACAGTGTGCAGGTCGCATCGACTATAAAGACCGCCAGCATAATCAGAATGGCTACCAAGTAATGACTTCCCTGCTGCCAACATAGTAGAGCGGCTCCACCCAGCATCAGACCTAGAAAACCACTGGCCACATCCCCCATAAAAATTTTAGCAGGAGGCAAATTCCAATATAAAAAGCCTGCCACAGCAGCAGCCAATCCAAATAACAGGATAGCTTGATCCGTAGCTTGCGCATCTAGCAACAAATACCCCGCAACAAGTAGCACACTCACCGCTTCGATACTCGCGATGCCATCAATGCCATCCATAAAGTTGAATAAGTTAATCAGCCAAATCAAAGCTACCACGACGATGGGGATATAGAGCACGTCATCCAACAGCACCCCAAAGAGCGCTACTGTCTCCGGTATGGGTATCGCCCACATCAACAGGCTGGCCGCGAGGATATGCACCAGTAAGCGCCACCTCGCTGGAATATGCCGATGATCATCCATAAAGCCTATTCCTGCCACGAGAAAAGCAGCTAATTGTAAACCAAGGGGCTGATAGCCATGACTAGAGAACCATGACGCGTGTAATACCCCGCCTAGCAAGAACGTCACGACAAACCCCAACCCTCCACCTCTCGGTGTGGGTATAGAGTGAGAACTACGCTCTACAGGCTGATCTATCATCTGTATGCGCACTGCATAGGCACGTACAACGGCGGTTAGGATAAAAGAGGTTACCGCCACCAGCGCCAAGCTAATCAAGAGCCAAGTATTCATGACTTATCACGCTCCAACGACCTATTAAAAGTCGGAGGTTTGAAGCCAATTAGAGCAACGGCTAAACAGCTGACCATTAGCAACCAGCGCTCTTTTCTTTTTCGGCGATAGTCAAAGGACTCTAATGCCAAACGTATAAAACCTAAGCGCCCCTGCCGAAGCTGATTAGCAAGCGCTTTGGCTTGAGGATCATCAGGAGATAGCAACACCGCTGTTCGATAAACTTGATCAAACCAGTTTCCCACCAGTACCGTTTGGGCACGCTTAAATTTAGATTTCCAGCCGACATTTGCTCCCTGCTCATTGGCATGGTGCTGTCGATATCGAACCATCGCATGGTCGTCAATGACCCAACGAAAACCATGGGCTCGTGCAAAGGCATAAATAAACCAATCGTGATAATACAAACTAGCCACATCAGGCTGATATTGGTTAACAAACTGTTGAAACGCTGAAAAAAGCGGTCGGTTTAATAAAAATGTACAGCCGGGCCCAGGGGCTTCCAATAGGTAATCTTTAGCACGTTGAGGTTGGGATTTAATAATCAATCGTTCTTTACCATCAGGCCAAAATGACAAAACGTCACTGGAATAGCCATCAGCCTGCTGCTCGTTCAGCCATGAAATCGCACGCATGGTTTTTGATTCCAGCCAGATATCATCTTGATCCGCCAAGCAGATATAATCGGCCTTATCGGCAACAGCAGCTCGTATCAAATGAAAAAAATTCTGCGCCGCAGAGCCGAATTTAACGTTAGGCAGTAGTGTAATGCGCTGCTCGGTTTGGGCGCGTGTTTCAAACCACGCATAAGTGCCATCATCACATTGATCAACACTGACCACTAACGTGATATCAACACCTGCTTGGCCTAAGATCGAGTCTACCTGTTCGTCCAGCCACTGCACCCCATTATAGGCCGCCAGCAATACCGTCACTTTCGGTAATGGTTGCTCATTTTGGCTGAGGGTGATCATACTTGTCCTGCCTGACTGTCTTCTGCGTAACGACAACTCAAATCACGAATCACATCAAGATACCCATACCTAAAGCGCTGGTCAGGCTCTAAATAAGCACTTTCGGACCACTCATTCCATGCATTAATAAAGATAAGATCGTTGCCTTTGCTTTGCTCAACCTGTGTCAGCTTCTCAAGCTGTGCTGCAAAAACCTCAGGGGATGCCCCCTGCAAATAATGGCTACGCGCTCCATAGCGAGGCGTATTATCCCAATCCACTGCAACAGATTGCAGCACAGGGGGCGCATCATTTAAGGCATCCTGAATAATCGACCTCCATAGCTGTTCATAATCAAAGCTAGTAGCTCTAGACCGAGTTTGTTTTATATGCGCAAGCTTTATTTGTATGGCTTCAGGCAACATTCGTAACACGGGCTGCAGACACTTCCAGAGTGTCGAGCGCTGTGACTTTTGCTCATTAAAGAAGACCCGTGGCTGAAATTTAATGACCGCATCAAATAAGCGGTAAATAGACGTCTCATTCACCATAGGATAGGACTTGATTGCCACCCAATGGATACCCGCAAATCCCTGCTCTTTAGCCAATTGATTCCAGCAATCGATATAGCCCTCAAGATAGCTATGCAGTTCGGGCCGATAGATACAAAAAACCGGTTTATTATCGACTTTTTTATAGCGCTCATCCTGAAAGAAACTCAGTAGATAGTTAAAGTGAATAATCCACTGAGACTTATCCGCAGAGTAATTTTGCTGTAGCAAGACTTCAGGATCACCAACCCATTGCCGTGTCCAGGTCTCATTCGCCCATGTGATGCAGTAGGAAAGTTCGTGATCTAGATTATCCCGAAAAGCCTCCATGGGCTTTTCAAGCATCAGCTTGCCATCAAACCAATAATGATAAAAATTGAAACCATGCAGGCCATACTTCTGTGCCAAAGACGCTTGCCAAGCGACAACTTGCTCATCCGCTAAGTCATAATAGTTTTCATTCAGAGGCTGCCTAGGTTGGTAGTGCCCATCATGAAGAGGTTGTGCCTTTTTCACCAAATGCCAATCGGTAAAGCCTTCACCCCACCATCGACTATTTTCAGGGGTGGTATGAAACTGCGGAAAATAAAACGCCATATACTTCATAATCGACAAGCCTACAATAAATCACTAAACGGGCTATCGACGGATGAGACGAAGCGCCAATGAAACAGAGCGACCTATAATACCACGCAGCCATCGCGGAATTCTTGGCGTCCCTGTAAGTTTTGCCCGTGAGTACTCTAAAAACTCAACGAGCACCTGCCGGTAAGAAACTTGATGGTTGATATATAGCGCACGCGCTTGCTCCTGCTGCGCTGCACTCGTACCAATTTTACGTGGAAGCCGATAACGTTTGATCGAGCATTCAGGTAGCACTGGCGCTTTTGCAAAATACGTATCGGCCATATTCTCAATCGTTGTTTCTTCAACCGACATCAGCTGTGCTTTTGCTTGGGCAATCAACTCTCTAGCGCCATTGAGAGTTTGCAGCTGAGAGAGAATCGCGTCAGGTGTAAGCTCCACCAACCAGCCATTTTTGCCTTGCTGAATACGGCTTTCAAAAGCACCGATCCTAGTAGCCACGACCGGCAGCTTGGCCGCCCATAGCTCACTTAGCGTATAACTAAAGGTTTCAGGCACCGTAGACAACAGCAACCCTATATCCACCTGATACTCTCGCAGCAAAGCACCAAGCTCATGCCACGCATAATGCTCCACCACTGTAACTCCCGATTGCCCTTTAAACCGCTTACCTCCCTCTCCGGTACCAAGCAAAATGAGATCGGCAAATTTGGTCAGAGGTGCAATAACCTCAGCTAATAAGTGCTCTCCTTTTTGTACTGAGACACTCCCGAGCATAACGATCTTGAGTTTTTGCCCATGTACAGATGGACTATCTTTGTGGGGAGCTAAACCTTTTATCATCTCTGACTTCAGACCATGCTCAATGACCGCAATAGCGCCACCAGAAAAGTGATCAGATAACTGCGCTAAGCGATCAACAACCGACTGTGAAGGAGCCACCATCTGTATGTTAGGTTGCACTACCCACTCAATAAAACGAAAGCGAATAGCTTCCCAGTGTTCATCATTATCATGAAGAAAGAATTCATGTAACGGGTTATTGCGCCGACATTCCCGCATCTTCTGGTCATCACAATGGCTACAGGGGGTCGTATAAGTAGCATACAACGCTGGGCAAAATGGGAAGTAGTCGTGAAATAAGTAGAGGGTCGGTAGCCCAGTCTTGAGCAGATCCAACGAATGCCCTATCAACGAAGAGATGACCAAGGACTCCACATGATACTCTTCGATCAGTTCCCTCAAAATAGCCCGATACTCTTCATGAGACTGGGCAATGGATACAATAGGGCGAGCCAGCGTCCAGGTTTTTAAAGGTACTGACATTTCAGCAGTTTCATAAAGCGCAATAGTCTGCCCAAACGCGCTCCAATCCCCAATAGGCCTGAGCACCCAATTATGGTGATGTTTGTCACCTGCAATGTAATCTTCCACCCAACGCCCTAGTCCACCGCCCCAGCTATGGGCAACATGAAGCTGTATCGGTAGGCATTTTATGATTTTTACCGGAGGCTCAGCGCGCTCGGACAACTCAGTTAATGCATGCCGAATCGTTGCCAAGGGATGGTACTGCGCTAATCGATCATATACCGCTTGTGGGTAGACATCTGGATAGTCATGTACAGCCAGATCACTGTCATCAACAAACAGCGCATCCATGCCAAGAACGGCATAGTCAGTTGCATATAAAGCCTGATAAATCGCGCTATCCGATGCTTCCGTTGTTAGTGTATGCCACCAGCCACCACTTAATCGGGCCACCGATTGATTAATACACGGCAGATCAAAAACCCCATCATGAGAGTAATGGTTTAACCACTGATCAATCTCTTCCACCGATAAAGTTGAACAATGACTAGGATCAGAAAAGATAGAAAAAAGACGATTTCTGGATGACAAGGGCGATACCGCAGCTAAGGTACCACCCCCAGCGGATGTTACCGCCATTAGTCGAGCATCCCAACGCTCAGGCAGATCAACGCCCGCTCTGACTACTAATAAATCCTGATCAGATGAACAAGGTAGCAGCGGAAACAAGCTAGACCAATAGCCATGCGAAGGTAACACATCAGGCAAACAAAAGTCTGCCGTAACTCCCAACACTTCAACCTGAGCGCGAAGCGCCGGAGTATCACTAGCCAGTACCACCACATGCTGTTTTAACGAGCGCTCTTTTAGGGCGAGAAGCGTCTTGCCCAGACCATTAGCATCAGCGGCAAAACAAACAACAACAATCTGCCAGCTAACATTGCAATCTGAATGATCTTCCATGCTCATCACTTAGACGTTAAATAGCTCTGACCAATCGAACACCTAAGTGCATACCGCGTCCCATGAGTTTCAGCAGAAGCTTCTTAACGCGATTGCTCGCACGCGGTGTGTTACTGATATTCTCAAAGTAATCACCCATTGCTGACAACACATCGGTAAAGCCTGCATTTGCCTCAATCGTCACTACACCTGTTTGCTGAGGCTCAATAGCGTTTTGTGCATACCATGCTTTATAGCCACCTTTATCTTGCGTAGAAAAAGGGTCAGGGAACGCCATTTTCAAGTCTTCACGGTCACGATACAGCAAGCGCTGAGCATTAGTAATAAGTGTTCCATCATCAAAGAAGGCATATTTAGACGGTAGCTTACCCAACTCACTTTGGCCGTTACGCTCGCATTCGCGGATATACCAATCTCGCAGTTCAAACAACACGGGGCTCTCTTTACCATACTTATTCAGCATGATCTCTTGCGCACCGCTATCAAACCCAGAAAAATGATAAAAACCTAGTGGCTCATCGTTGATCTTAACGCCTTCAGCGATGCTACCGGTTGCTATACGGTTGGTAAGATTCCAAGTCGCCACGTTGTAAGCAGGTGAACGCAAGACACCAATATCATCAAAAAAGCAGGGCGCAAGGTTGACCCATTTCTGATCAGTAAATAAGCCACTCGGGCGGTCATCACGGCAAAACTGCAGTAATCGCTGGTTCCACCACTGTGCAAATCGGCGGCCTTCCGGTACGTTTCTTACACCTAGAAAGCCCAAGTTGAAAACACCGTACTTTAAGCTCGCCATTTCGTTATCCATAATGGCAGCTGTTGATGTCTCTGGCATAGTTTGATGAGGGGTCAAGACAAAACTGTGCTGCGCCAAACTCGCTTGCAAATCATCTAAGCGGGAAAAAACAGCCATATCCGGGTCAAAATAGAAAACCTGTTCTGCTTGGTGGTGCTCAAAAATATACTCAAGCGCCGCTCCTTTAACAGCAGTGCATAACTCCACAACCGCATGAGAGAATACCCAAGGTTTAAAGTTTTCAATCGGCAGATCTTCAGCAAAGATCACGGTATCAAAGGCTTCATTCTCTAAGTCAAAACCTGCAGGCAAATCATCCGATAGGATTAAGTGAAACGTCACTGATGGATCAACACGCTTGATTGACTCAGCTAAAACACGTGCTTTCGGTAAATAGTTTGAAGTGATGCTGGTATATGCATGTGTGTTAGCTGTCATAACGTTCCTAATAATTTTCGAATAAAGGCGGTGTGACGCCAAAATTTTGAGTTTTGAATCTCTTTTAGTTCATCAGAAATCGCTTCCAATTCACCAGAAAGCGAAGAGATTATTACATTTTTGTCTGCAACTATATGCTGTGCCTGCGCTAAGGCCTGATCCGTTTTCTCAAACTGCTCTCGCACTTCGGCAATTTGCCGTTTAAGTGTTGCATTTTCAATAGTTAGGAGTCTTTCAGACTCAAATCGTTCAGCGACTATGGATAATAGTTTATCACGATATTGTCGATGACTTTTGAGTAAGTCACTACTCGCCATAGGGCTGTACTGCAGCAGAGCATCATCTATGCGATCACGCCATACTTTAAGCGGATCTTGCCGAACGAATTCACTAACAACATCACCATAATCAGGGTGTAGTTGATACATCATCTGCTCTGCATGTTCAATGCGAGCACGTGCGCTCTCACCGAAACTTACCCCACCTTGATGAAGCACGAAGGTATCTAGCGCACATACATTCTGCCAGCCAGCTCGGCTGGCACGGCGACTAAAATCTGTCTCTTCACCATAGCCTTTGCCAAAATGCTCGACATCAAACAGCCCGATCTCGTTTAAACAGTCTCGGCGAATATACATACAAAATCCCACCGCAGTAGGAATCTCAGCAGAGATGCCAGCATTCGTCTGCGCGACAACCTCATCAATCTCACTGATACTTAGCGATGCCGGTAAAGGGTTATCCTCAAGGAAAGCAGGATAGGAACATATAGTCGCATTATTCGATAAAGGGGTTACAGTACCAACACGTTCAGATTGATAAGCACATTGCTGCATCCGCTGGAGCCAGTTTCCTGCAACCTCTGTGTCACTGTTAAGCAGTATCACATCACGATCTGGATGCAATGCCATCCCCAGATTGACTGAAGCAACAAACCCTAAATTCTCTGGGTTTTCAATCAACTGCCAGCCTGTTTTTTGCGCCCATTGGCGGCAAAGCGTTGTTACATCTTCTTCGGGCGAAGCATCATTAATTAAGACGATATGGACATGGGTAACCCCTGATGACGCTAAAGAGCGCTCCACCGATGATAGGCAAGCCTGAGTAACAGCCGCGTTTTTGTAGATAGGGATAACAACATCGACATCAGGTAATGCACTCATAGAGCCTTTTTCCTTAAATTAGTTCTGTGCCGTCCGTTTGCGGAACTTTAATGTTACATTATCATTCCATGCCCACGTTTTATTAACTTCCCACAACTTATCGGTGCGCTCTTGTAATTGGGTCAGCGCATCACCATGCTGGGCAGCAAGTGTCTGCCAGTAAGCTTCTTTTTGTTGATAAGCGGATACAGACATTATACCCAGTCTTTTTAAAATCCGATCCTTCAGCGACAGTTGTACCGATGACTCAACCGGCAGATCCACAGCTTGTATAGCAATAGGTTCCGGTATAATTGGAAACCCTGTAACATCATGAGGCTGCTCATCGTAACTGCTCCACTCCAAGGATAGCATGGCCGACTGAGCTACTGCCGTCACTAACTCAGGATGGTAAAACCTTACATGCTCGGGGTCTCGCCAAAAGCCCAGTAACTGTGAACGAATCGACTCAGGGTCAGGAAAAGTCATAATTAAACGCCCACCCTCCTCTAGACAATTCGCTAAAAGGGTGATCAATTTTTGGACTAACTCAAACGGCAAATGTTCAACAAAATGGGAGCAGTAGATACCATCAAACCGATCATTTGTTGACTCTAAATAGGTTAGAGCATCGGCTGTAACAATATCAACGCCTAAACCTCGTCCATAGGCCGCAATCACAGGATCACGCTCAACCCCTGTAGCGTTAATACCCTCTCTTTTTAACAGGTCTACAAAGATACCCGCGCCACAGCCCAAATCCAAAACACGCTGACAACCAACAAAATGCCGCACATCAGGTTGCTGCATCCTAACCAATAAAGGGTGATCTCGAAGACAAAACTCGTAATGAGAATAGTTAAAAGACTGCTTTTCCACAGCCTGATACCACAGACTCTTATTCTCTAGCGCGCTTTCAAGAGAGTTGAACGTTTGGGTGTCAGCAACCAACGCCCCCCACATAGCAAGAATCTCTTTGGAAGCGACAATGGCAGAGCACTGCTTAAAAGCCTCCTCAATCCAGAGAAGCGAGTCTTGATCTAGAGATTCGAGTGGCTCTGACGGCTCATTTAAAATCAGTAGAGATGAAACTCCCATCAATGCAGAAACACGCACCAAATCTAAGGATGCGCCATCTAAACCATCAACAACCAGTAGCTGTGCTTGCTGATTCTGTAAATTTTTTGCACAAAAACGATTCAGAGCCTGCTGAGAAAAGCCACCACGAAAAGTACGGCATAAGGAGGAAACAGCGACCTCTTCACCTTCGTCTCTTAAGGCGAGACTCTTTGCTGAAAAGCCATCGCTAAAGACATCTTCCGTAAATCCGTAGATAAGGGAGAAATTCACACCAAGCAACTGCTTGGCTAACACTGAAGCCTTGTCAGTACAGCGTGACACAATCAATGAAGACTTAAAGCACATCTGCAAATCCCTTTCTGACCCTATGGAAAAACCAATATCCAAAGTAAAACATCACGCTCGACACCAGTAGTGCAATCAGCGCAGAGAGCGGATTCGGCATCTCACCTAACACCAACAATTTACGAAAGGATTCGATATAGTAAGTCAGGGGGTTAATATCCATTAAAAATCTAAACTTTTCAGGCACCGCCGATGCCGGATAAAACACGGGGCTTAAAAAGGTCATGGCCGTTGCCAAAAAACCTGATACATAGGTGACATCACGAACATAAACCCCTAACGCGCCTAAAAACCACGAAAGCCCCGCCAAAAAAAGGATAAATTGCAGCATAAGAAAAGGTAACAACAATAAAGTAACAGCCAACCCTTTGCCTGAAAGTAGAAGAAAAACCAACAAGACACCACAGGCGATCAAAAAATGGAACAAACTATTAACCAGAGCCACCCAACTCATGATTTCCAACGGAAAGACGACCTTCTTAACATAGTTGGCATTATCAACGACTAATCGAGGGGACCTCGTTAACATTTCTGAGAACATCAAATAGACAATAATTCCACAGAACAACAACGAGGCAAACCCCTCATCTACGCCGCTTGATTGGGGCCAGCGCGCCTTAAAAATCAAACCAAAAACAAACATGTAAACTAATAACAATAAAACAGGCGTCACTAACGTCCAAAGAACGCCTAACCATGACCCACGGTAACGGCTTAATATTTCTCGCTTTGCCATACCATAGATCAATTCTCGGAATTGCCAGCCTCGGGAGAACGGGTTAAAAAATTTTGTTAGTTGCATCAAAAACTCAAACCTTATTCGAGGGCTGTTATATCAAAATGCCCAACAGGAATGCCCATTAAACCATGAACCACATGTCCACCTGTCACGGTAAACACCATCGCATCATGGCGCCAACAATGCTGAACATGCTCTCCTTGGGAGCCTGATGCCATACCCACCGACACCACATATTCACCTTCAGCCAGATAAGGCATTGTTAGCGCAAACCGTGCTATGTAGCGCTTCCCCGCCAGCAGCTGAACGGGGCTATCTAGACTAAACAGGCAATTATTTTCGCCAAACAACACTTGTCCTAAGCGGTTTTTCACCAAAAAACCAACAATAAAGTCCTCAATAGGAGATAAGGAGTGCAAGGCCACCTCGAGAGAAACTTTCATCCCCCCTACAACCCAGGATAGCGGCCTAGCTGATTCATCACGAAAGCAGATGTTCTCAAGGACAACTTTGCCCGTGCCAAACTCTTTTGCATCCGGGTCAAACGCGTGTATACGATAGTCAGTGCGCAAGGGAGAAGCCTGTAAATAGGACTCCCTAGCATCATACCAGTGGGTGTAATCAGGTACAGGTGCTAAAACAGGCTCATCAGAGGTTAGTTCTGTACGTTCATTTAACGAGACGGACTGTTTTTCAGAATAAAGATGCTCTAAATAGGCTTCGGATACCTCCTTAGCCTCGCCTAACATCCGCATGTTACCATTTTCCAGCCACAGCGCCCGATCACATAAACGTGTCACTGCGCCTGAATCATGACTTACAAATAAAATGGAGCCGTTTTTCTTAAACCCTTCAAGAAAACGCATACACTTTTGCGCAAAGAGCGCATCACCTACTGCAAGCGCCTCATCAATAATCAAAATATCCGCATCAACATGGGCAATCACGGCAAATGCCAGCCGGACAAACATACCGCTGGAATAATGCTGCACCGGCTGGTCTATAAACTCACCAATCGAAGCAAACGCTATAATGTCATCCAACTTAGAAAGTATCTCTTCACGAGATAAACCATAAATGGCCGCGTTGAGCAGAATATTCTCCCGCCCTGTAAACTCTGGATTAAAGCCCGCTCCCAACTCTAGCAAGGCAGCAATACGACCCTGAAACTGAACGTTACCGGCTGTAGGGGATAATGTCCCCGAAATGATTTGCAGTAATGTCGACTTACCTGAGCCATTTCGTCCAATAATGCCAATGGTTTCGCCCTTTTTAAGGGAAAAGGAAACATTATTCAGCGCCCAAAATTCACGACACTTTTTTTGATACTGAGGAAAGAAATGACTCAATAGACGATGTTGCGGCTTGTCAAATAAAAAGTAGCACTTTGACACATGTTCAAAACTCAACGCAAGCGAGCTATCCTGCGAAAGATCCATCCAACGATTCATCCAAAAATAAAAAAGGGGAAATTAATCCCCCTTATAGAAATCAAGAATCTTATTTTAACAATTCTAGCGTTTCTTTCCTAAACTTATTACGTAGTTCTTCTACTAACTGCTCATCCCACTGAATATCTTTAGCAGAACGAACCGCAATGACCTTTGTTTCTTGGAGCTTCTTAACCATATCAATCTTTAGCTTATTGATAATCTCAGCCTTTACTTCTTCGAAACTCTTAACACCACCCGGCATATATTCATTAAGCTGAATCAGGTGATAACCAAACTGAGTTTTCACAGGCTTACTGATTTCACCTGGAGTCCGCATACCAAAAACCACATCATCAAACTCTTTAACCATCCGTCCTCGAGTGAAACGTCCTAGGCTACCAGAGTTTGTTGCAGCAGATGGATCTTCGGAGTACAGCACAGCTAACGCATTGAAACCTTTACCTTCAGAAATTTCAGACTGAATTTTCGCGATGAGCGCCAAAGCCTCTTCATCAGTACGAGTGTCAGTTTTTACAAGAATATGAGAGGCTCGCACTGACTCACTTGTCTTATAATCATCCTTGTGAGCTTTGTATTCATCAGCCGCCGCCGCATCCCAATCAACTTTAGCTAACTGAGCATCGATGGTCTTTTCAAGGTATTGAGTCATCGCAAGGCGATCACGCTGTATTTTTAGCTGCTTTTCAATCTGATCGTAATCCACTAAATCCGTTTTTTCAGACTCCTTTGCCAAGGCCTTCATTATATAGAGGCTTTCAGCCATATCACGCACAGATTTAGGATTATTTAAAAAGTCCAAACGGCGGCCTGCTGGAACCCGGTCTACCAAGTAGGTAGAAACCTCTTCTTCAGTAACAGTAACATCAGCTCTTTGAATAAGGATTCGATCATCAGCAGCAGCCATAGGCATGACAAGAATTAAAGCCGCACTTAGGAAAAACTCGCGTTTCATTTAACTTTCTCTACAAAAAGTGCGCCCATCTAAGATGGGCACACTTGATTAGCAAAATACAAAATTAATTAGGCTTATTATTCGTTAAAATACTACGATATGCACCACACGCCCTATTCGCCGCACAGTTGCTCGTATTAGTCATATTTAGATAATAATCAGTATTCTTATCTAGCTCACAGTATTTATATCCTGTCAGCTGCCCCCAGCGTAATGTTTGAGCACTTACACCTTCACGCTCACATTTAGGTACTGCAGGACCACCTGGACAGGTTGAAATCCATAGTTTACGCATAACACTTTCATAGCCAGAGGTTTCACTAAAGGCAATCTGACCACCATAACCGCCGCCTGAAGTAGAAGTAAATGGCTGTGAATACGTTTCCGTTCCAGTAATATAGATTTCACTTCGCCCACCCGGTGCAGCCCAATCTATCTGAGGACCTAAATTAACCCCAGCTGGCAGAGCACCACAAGCAGATACAGAGTTCACAGTTAGAGTAACAGTTGCAACATTAGACTCATGAGCAGCATCATCGGATACTTTATAGGTGAATGAATCTGAACCTACATACCCTGCCGTTGGCGTATAAGTGACAACACCCGTTGTAGCGTTAACTGAGGTAGTACCATGAGATACATCACTCACAATCACGACAGAGGTTTCATCAATATCATTATTAGTGTCGGTATCATTAGCTAGAACATCTACCATTACAGCAACACTTTCATCCGTAGTTGCTGTGTCATTATTCGCAACTGGTAGTACAGTCACATCGCCTACCGCAATATTAACAGTCGCGTTGTTAGAAACGTTATTCCCACCATCTTTAATGTTATAGGTAAACGAATCGTTACCAATATAACCACCGGAAGGCGTGTAGTCCACTGTACCATCACCCACAGCAACCGCGGTACCATGTGCAGGCTGGGTTACAATTACAACCGATGCAGGAACCACTGCATCATTTGGATCAGTATCATTTCCTGCAACGTTAATATTTACCAACGTATCAACCGGTGTTGTAGCAGAATCATTAATAGCAACAGGGTTCACACTACCACCACCCCCGCCGCCATTTGAAAACTCAATACTTGGATCAGTAGTAATAACCACACCAGCGGAGGACTGCTGAATACTGACCGTATTCACCGTCTTTGTCACTCCGTTAACTGTTACATCAAGAGCATACACTCCTAAAGGCATCATCAATGAAGCCAAGCCCATTGCTTTAATCAGTTGCTTTTGCATTTTTTTACCTCTCATCAAACATGCCTTTAACAATGTTAGCAATTCTTACACTACAGCAAGACAGCATCTTAACATCCCTATCTTAATTCTAGTTGAACATCCCTAGAATTCAAAAATATTGGTTAAGACAGCGCTAGCACGCATAAGTTCAACCTAAGTATAAACAAAAACGCAGCCCGAAGGCTGCGTTAAAAACACTTCAATTAAACCATATTATGGAGCAATAATTGAGCGCTTAGCTTTGTGAGTTACAGAACCAGCATAGTTAGACAATACGCCAGTACCATTCACGTCACCGTTAACGTACTTCTGAACTGCGAAACCGATAACAGGCAGACCTTCAAAGTCACCAGCATCCGTAGCAACCGCACGGTTAGCAACAGTAGTGAAATCAATCTCCATCCAACCATTATCATGAACAACAGTCAAATCAGTTTGCACACGAGAAGTACCGCTCAACACATCGCTGTTGTTAAAGCTAATGATATTAGCTTCGTGACACAAAGATGTCGCAGAACCAGCAGGTGGTTTTGGAGAGAAGTCTAGATCACTTGGAGCCAAACCTTGCTCTTCACGGTTGTAGTAAACAATACCGATCTCTTCACAAGCAGTAGAAGTCGCAGTAGACCACACATTTGTGAATGGAGCATCAGCTGGCGCCACTTTGTTAACGTATACTTTCTTAGTTGGGAAAGTTACAACCCAATCAGTAGCACCGTTGATAGTTGGCTCAAGAACGAAGTCGTTCATGATAGAGCTGCTCTGCAATACAGTACTAACTGCATCAATACCTAAACCAGAATCAGGAGTAGCAGCGATTATAGCTGGAGCACCAGCAGAACCATCAAGCACGTGCGCGATTGGAGTAGCCTGCGCCAATGAAGGCAGGATAGAGCCTGGCTCAGCGTGGATAGAAGTAGCCAAAGGATCTTCATCAACATCAACGAACTTATCCAGCGCTACTGCATCATAAGTTGCGTCAGTACCATCTGCAACGTTAATGATTACACCATAACCATACAGACCACCTGTTGGTACATCCATATCAGCGATTTCATCTACATCCCACTTACCGCCAGCCTGCCAGTTAGTAGTCAGGACATTACAGTTACCTGGAATGCTATTAGCGCCGTGCAAAACAGCTGGCTGATCTGTGACAGCGTCAGTTAAAACACCCATCTCGATAATTTCAACATAACCTTCACGAGTACGCTCAAGGCCGTTTACGCTATCGGCAGAATATGTAGTATCACGGAAAGGCACAGAAGGACCTGCCACACCAGGAGCCGTAGCTGCTAGGGACTTAGGCACTGTACAAGAAGTATCAGCTGTACGGATAACTGCACCAGCACCGTTTGTATCTGCAGTAATCACAGCAGACCAGTGATCCTGCGGAGACAGGTACAAGTTAAAGTCGAGAACTTCTTGGCTGTTCATAGCTTCAAGAATACGTACTTTAACCGCTTTGTATTCGTTAGTCGTGTTTACCAGGTTAATGTAAGTATCGTTACCACCTTCTACAGTGTAGTAAGGATACAGCAAGACCTGACCGTGACCTTCTGGGTTAACAAACACTGCTTGAGCGGTGCTAGCCACCAGACCAGTAGCCGCCGCCAGCGCCAAAGGTAGAAGTTTTTTCTTCATTGTGTTGCTCCTAGGTTTACAACAATCCGATTGTTTTCTTTTAAAGGTTTCACAAAAAATCATAATTCAAATTTAATAAAAATTAAATCCAAATTTCCCCATACTGATATGAGCTTTATATCAAACAGTGTTTTGGGCTACACCCATTCAATTACCATGAATGTAAACAGCGCATAACTTAACACACGTATCCAAGCTAAACAACTGAGCATTTTAACAATTTATCAGTTTTTAGGCCTACATCAAGCATTATTAAGTTTGATTACCCTGCAAACACATTTCTTGCCACTTTCCCCTTCTAGCGAACAGGCTGATAGAGCCACCAAGCCCCATCTACACGTATCCACTTCTCCTTTAAACTAGTTACATTTGTCATTTTATGCAAGGGAGAAAGATACTTTATGGTCGTCTTAACATCACAAGACTCAGCTTCACATACAACACTTTCCACTTTGGCCTCTTTCCAGCGCCCCGTACCAGCTACTCGCGTCCGGTAGATTCTTGGCGTTGTAAATTGACGGAAGGAAGGAGTTGTATAAGACAACGCCTTTTCAACATCCCCTTGTATCAAGGCATCCAGTCTTGCCTGAGATCGTTTTGCGACAATTTCACTATCGTTCAATCCTATATCACTGATAGTACTACATGCTGACAATAGCCCTAAGCACACAGACAGTAACACTACCCTTTTATAGTCTATCTTTATTCCCATCACGCTAACAATACTCAAATTAGATTAACAACACATTACAAAAAGCACATTTCATTCATTCAACAATGAATTATTTAGCTTTTGGCTCCAATAGATCCAACCCTCGTATCCTTGAACGCATCTCACGACTCACACTACGCAAATCTTCTTCATTCAATAACACCTTAGGGGTTATGACGATCAGTAGCTCAGTTCGCTTACCCGTATCTGTTGTTTTACCAAACAGACCACCAAATACCGGTATTTCATAGAGCCCCGGCACACCGCTCTTTGAATTGGTCTTATTTTCTCGTATTAGCCCACCTAACACAACAGATTCACCACTTCTAACCGCCACACGGCTATTAATATCTCGTTTATTAAAAGAACGCTGCCCTGTGGCCGAATCAACTGTACCTACATCCGTTACCGACTGCTCTACCGACATAGTTACTAAACCCCCTGCATTAACAGAAGGCGTAACCGCAAGCTTCACACCAGTATCTTTGTATTCGATAGAGGAAGTTAGCACATTACCATCCGTACTCACCGACTGCCCAGTCCTGACCGGCTGCTGATCACCCACTTGAATAGTAGCTGTATTGTTATCCAACACCATAACCGAAGGTGTAGATATAACGTTTAGTAACGATTTTTCGGCTAGCGCGTTCAGCACTGCTTCAATATTACCAGCCGAGTTAGCTACCGTGTAGGAAAACCCCGGTAGGATGGCTGCTATTGCATTCTCTGATGTTCCCAGTTGCGCCGTGCCTCTATCACCGCCGCCTATTCCGTTAGAGAATGCCCACTCAACGCCAAATCTAAAGTCGTCTGTCAAAGTCACTTCCAGAATACTGGCCTCAATCAAAACCTGAGCCGGAACTACATCTAGCTTTTTCAGGGCCGATTCAATTTTCTTGTACTCTTTACCTGTAGCGTAAATCAATAGCGCATTATTATCCTCATCGGCAACAATACTGGTGCTATCACCGAGTTGAACATTCACTTTGGAAGCTGTGTTAGTTTTTTGGTTACTAGATGCTGACGATGTTGTTTTGCCATCGGATGTAACACTCTCTTTGGCTAACCCTGGCGCTACGCCGGAGTCTTTGCTTTTAGCACCACTAGTACTACCCGAATACACACTACTCAACAACTCAGCCAAATGACCTGACGACGTATTTTGCACAGGGTACACGTGCAATCGCTTTTCTAAGCTGTCGCTGGGTGATCTATCCAATCGTTCAATCCATGTTCTGATGGTTTCAAGATAATGCGCACGAGGCGTAATAACTAGTATGCTGTTCAATCTTTCAACGGGTATCACTTTAACAACACTACCGATACCCCCTGCCAATGCAGAGGCGTCTTTGCCACCAGCCGATGCTGACTGCCCGCCCACCAAGCCAGATAACGCTTCTTCAATATCACTAACAGAACTATTTTCCAGTGGAAAGATACCAACCGACATACCTTTCAACATATCAACATCAAAGGTTGCCACGATATCGAGCCAGCCTTCCATCTGATTGCGAGTTCCGGCCATCATTAGAAGGTTTCGGGTTGAGTCAACCCGAACAAAGGCGCTCTCATCCGCCATTGGCTTCAAAATTTCTGCCATCTCTGCAGCGCCGATATATTGCAAGGAAATAATTGTTGTGCTGTATCCTGCACCCAAACTTTGTGCGTTAGCTATCTGTGGCAATCTGCGATTAATATCTTGTGAAGAGCTAACAAATATACGGTCACTCGCATCACGAACCATAACCGCATTATTAGAGCGCAATAACGACTCCAGAATAACTAATAGCTGATCTCTGGGTACTGGCGTGCGCGTGCGAAGCGTCACCTCTCCTGCAATTGGATGCTCAATCACGTAATCTAGCCCAAGCATATCGCCCAATATCGCATGAACCACATCAACCAACGGAGCTTGCTCAAAATTAAGCGCTACAGCTTCACCAAATAATTTTATAGGCGGCCTTACGATTGGCAATTTAACCTGTCGGTCGTTCCCCCTGAATATAACAGGCTGATCTTTTTCTTTGGCTTCAGTTGACTCAGCAGTTTCTTGCTCGGCACTTAACGGCGCCGTCATCAAACGATACGGTTCTGTATTAGCCAGCTGCCGATCAAAAGGAAACTCCAGTGGATCATTCACACGCTTTTCATTTGCCGCACAACCTGTTAACAGAAGGGCAACAACGGCAATATTCATTACTTTTTTCATATATCTCTCAATAACAGATACCGGACAAACGCCACCCCTAATTCAGAGTAATAGATTGTCATTATCTATTTCTTACTAGATTGCTCACTGGCTAAAGGCGGTTTCTCATTTACTCTAGGCGCAGACTTTGGAGTAACTAACGCACGCCCCACAGAGGCAGGCACGCCAGCAGTTGAAGCATGTTCCAACAAGACCACTTTGTTTTCATCACCTTTGGTAAATACGACACTATCAGGGCTCATAAATTCAAGGTTCCAGCCTTCATACTCCGCTCCCATCTTAATTCTCTGCTTTACACCATTGATATTTACGATCACCCCTGCTTGATCTCCGTAGAGGTAGATGCCTAGTAATTGAACCCCTCGAAATGGGTCCCGCTGATTACTTACAGGCTTCGGCACCTCAGCTACCTCCTCCTCAACCACGCGCCTCTCTTCCCAAAATAGCGGCCGAGACACAAAGTCATCAGATGAAACAACCTCTGTCGTATCAGTTTTAGCTTGTAGGGGTGATATTAAATCACTTGCCAATGGATATGCTTGCGGCAAAGCCAAATTCATCATTTTGTAGGCACCATAAGCGGCAACAACAAAAACAAGCAAGGCAAATACAACGATCAACCGGACCATCAAAGACAATGCGTTACTCTTCAAGCAGCCCCCTCATAACAAATAGCCTAAAACGTGCACTGATAACTTGAGAAGCAATAGGTCCACGCCGTTGCCGAACAGGCTGAACATTAATCCACTCGGTATAAACTCTAGGACGAGCCGCCTCTAGAACAGCTAGCGCGTCATTCAAAGCGACAACACTACCAGAAGCTGTAATATCCAGATAGAGACGACTTAGCTGTTGCTCATTTTTCGCAGGCAGAATTTGACTTGCAGAAACACTTAACCCTACACCTTCAAATGCACTCCTGACATCTTGCTGCAACTGACTAGTAATCGTTGTTTCATCGCCAGATAAATAAACTTGCTGAGCTAAAACCTGTTCACTTTGAACATTCGCCGCCTCAAAAGATTTTTCATGCTCTTGAGCTGCCAAAAAACGAGCGATGCGGGGCTGCATCGACTCAATATCTGCTTGAGCTTCTTGGTATGCAGCAAACATACGCATGTAAAAAATAGCCAAGCAAACGAAAATGATCGCCAAAAACAACCAGACTACACGTGATGATTTTGCTGATAAACCGATCACTCCAACACCTCCGGTGCAACTATTTGCGGCGTCAGATCAAAAACAAAACGCTCTCGCCCACTTCTTCCTTCCTTTCTGAAAGCCGCTGGTGAAACAACCTTACTATAACTAGGCTCCGCCAATAAAAGCTGCATCAAAGAGGATGCGTTATCCGCTAAACCTTCAATACGAATCAAGCCTTCTCTCATATCTACTGATGTAAGAAAAGCATTATCTGGCAACAAAACCGCCAACCGCTCAAGCTCATTGATAACATCATAACGCTGAGCATTTACCGTGCTAACTTGAGAGGCTATTTCCCTTTTTTTACCCAACGCCTCACGTAACTGGACAGCTGGCTGTGCCGCTTGCCTTACTTGCTCATACTGCTGCGCCACCTTTTGCATTTCTGCCTGCTTAAACACTACAGGCAACCAACCCAAAAGGAAAAGCAATGCCAGCATCGATCCACATAACAAAAAGAACCTTTTCAAACGCCTTGTATAACGCACTCTGCGCTCATCTTCTGCATATCCGAAGATTTCCACACATGCGACGTCGGATCGATACCAGACTTCATAATTATTGAGGTCTCGTTCTAAATCTTGACTCTGAACAAAACGATGAACCAGCAGATTAGAAGTAATCACCAGCAAAACGTTAAGCATTCCCGCTTTGCGATCGATGATACACCATCCAAAACGGGTGTCTTCCTCAGCAAAAGGGCTGCTAGCTCGCACCTCAAGGGATAAAAAGTTTTCTAGGTCATCTTCTGCACTTTCAGGCAGTGTAATCGTTTTGCATAAACATTGATCATCAGGCAAAACAAGTGCTTCGCTATGAGCTGGTCCACTTGTTACGACTTTATTGTTCAAGATAAAGTGCGTCTGCCCTGCCTCGTAGACTCTGACCGTCTCTGCGAGATTTCTGGCCAGCAATGATTGAGGAGAATGACATAGTTCGCCCAAAGCGGAGCGAACAGAACGGAACACGTTGCGAAGGTCGTAGCCAAGAAAGCTCCATTTATTATTAACTGCTGACATCTACTTTCCTAACTCGTTGACAAAATCGAACGCTTCCACCCGGACCACAGGTTCTGTCCTGATAAACTTCCAAGGCAACCCCTCATACCCCGTACCATTTTGCTCAACCCAACGGGTACGCTGGAACACTTCACCGCTTAAAAAGCGCACTCTACTTTCTATGCGATACATTGCAACTGGTGACGCTGCTAACCACTCAGCATTAATACCGGTTGACGTAAACACCTGCTCTGACTGACGAGCCAACTGCCACTGAGAGGCTAATGCTTCATCGCCCTCAGCGAGTACCGTTAAAACAGAAAACGGCGCTGAAGGCATATGCACTTGAGCACTATCTAACTGCCCTACATAGATTGAGTTTTTGACTTTATCATAGATTTCTCTCGTCATACCCTCGATCATCATTAGGTCTTCTGGCGACTCAAAACGCCCATAACGAATAACCTTATAAGGCGAAGCGCCGAATGCATGTTCACCACTCTCATTTTCATTAAGCTTTGATGAAGAGCGCCAAGCCACCACTCTGCTCGCCAACAAAGAAGCTTGATCTTCACTGAGACCCGCATTTATCTTAAACATCGTTAGCAGCAACGTCTCGGGGGATGTATTCAGATCAACCAACCCTGACACGGACAGCATGCGCACCTTAACATCATGATCAGCCAAACGCATGTCATAATATGTAACCCTTTCGGAAAAACCGACATCCTGCTGCGCTTGCAACCTTTTCATTAACGCAAGTTGAGCAGCACCATCACCTAGCGCCTCAGCTTGTGCTTGCTGAATTCTGAGCTGGGATAACTTAATATCTATACGAGTTTGATACATTATCGTGCCAACCAACAGCGACATCGCAGCAATAAACCACAACAATATAGCTAATGCGACACCCGCTTCTTTTCTGGCCCCCATCATCTTACGTGCAACTGCCCATCATCTAAACGAACCACAATTTCAGGCAAAAACCGCTCTGCTGATGATATCGTTAACTTAACTAATGCGGGGCTAGCCTGCGAAAGAGGCCACTCTTTCAACCATCCTGAAGCACGACTCCCTAGAAAACCTATTTCAAACTCGGTTATATCAGCCAACAACTCATACTTGATTAACTCACTCCAATCAGGCTCTGTTACGGAGTCAATAAATGGTGAAAATTGCAACCATAAGCGACTATCTTCCTGACTTAAGCGAAATACAAAACTACTTCCTGCATCCAATCCAAAATTCATTGGTGCAACCCAAACTAAGGACGTTTGCTCCCCTATAAAGTAAGTCCCATAAGATGCCTCATAGTCTCCTTTTACAGGTGCAAATAAGACTGGCGTCGCTTGCCCGATAGTTCTTCTTAAAAAGTCCGTGACTTGTCGGGTCGTATTGAGTCGAGCCGTCACCTCTTCGATTTTTGATTGAGTTTGTGCAAAAGTACGCAAGGCCGTCAATGTCGCCAACATGATCATAGATAAGATAACCAACGCGATAATCATCTCAACCATCGTAAAGCCGGACTGGCTTTTTTTGGCTATCACCGCTCAACCTCACCAGCTACAACCGAGTGCAGCACAACTGAACGTCGCTTACCTGCATCATGCCACGCAACTTCAACAACAATATCCTGCAAATCTCCAGGCTTTAGTGCCTGCACCTCTCCGAAGGGATGAGATGTCGATTTCACATGCCATGTAAAACCGCCTTGGGTTTCACCCGACTGCTCAGCCTCTCTCTCTACTACACTATTCAGTGCTAGTAATGAGCGCCCAAGTTCTACAGCATAAAGGTACTTCTCATCAACTCGAATACTTTTTGTGGCACCGCCAACCGCTTGGTAAAGCGCACCAAGCGACATAGCCAAAATACTAATAGCGACCATCATCTCTAATAGCGAGAATCCTTGTTCGCCACGTCGTATCATAGCGGTACCTGCTTAATGGAGCCAAGTAACCAATCGACACGAAGCTGCACCCCATTGCCGTTCTTATGCTCAAGGAGAATACTCCCACCTGTCGAGGTTCCATCTGGAAAAAAACGAATCACTCCTGCACCGTCTATCAGCTGATTAAGAGATTGAGCAGAGGTAACGGAGAGATTCACATTGTCAGTCAAAGTCACTTCCTTTTTGCCGGCTTTAATCGTTCTCAACTCAGGTGTCGTGACCACATCGACATATCGACCTGAAGAGATGGCGCTATATCTTGCGGCGGTTAGCGATGTCATAACATCCTTAACCGCACTTCGATACTGCGTCGACTCATAGAGCTTTAAGGCCATAGGGCCTGACACACCCAACACTAAGCCTGCTATTGCAAGCACAACCATAATTTCAAGTAATGTAAAACCCGTCTGGCGGTGCAACAGCACAATTAATCCCTATTACCAACTACCTATGTCTGCATTCTCACCATCACCGCCAGGAACACCGTCCTGTCCGTAAGTGAAGATGTCATACTCTCCATGATCACCCGGCATTTTATACTGATAGGGCTTTTTCCAGGGGTCTTGCGGCACACCTGACTTCAGGTAAGGCCCATTCCAGCCAACCACATTCGATGGTTTTTCAACTAATGCTGCCAACCCTTCTTCCGTACTTGGAAAGCGACCAACATCCAATTTAAATATCTCTAAGCTTTGTTCAAAGTCTTTAATTTGTACACTAGCTGTCTTCGACTTTGCCCCACCTAATTGATTCAATACAGCAGGCCCCACCAGACCAGCCAGCAGACCGATAATGGCCAGCACAACCAACATTTCGACAAGTGTGATACCTTGCTCAAATCGATTTTTTTTATAACGTGTTGGCACAATCAACCCTCAACTTTACTCTTTTATTGAAAAATAGCTTTTCAGCCGACATTATACTGCCAGATCATTTACCGATAGTATGCCCATTAGAATAGCGATAATAATCACCGCTATCGCACCACCCATGCCCAATATCAACATCGGCTCTAATAAGGTCAGTCCTCGCTTAACACCCGACTGCACTTCGTTATCATAAACCTTCGCCAACTCAAGCATCATGTTATCCAAACTACCGGATTCCTCACCCACTCTAACCATTTGAACAACCATGGGGGTGAACGCTTCTGTTTTTTGTAATGCAAGAGACATTCTCTCTCCTTGCTTTACAGCAGGCTCAAGAACACTCAAAGATGCTTTTACCTGTCGATTCCCCACAGCACCTATGGCAATCGTCAAGGCAGACAGTAAAGACACACCATTCCCCAGTAAGGTTCCCAACGTACGAGAAAACTTCGCCATTTCATATTTGAAAGCAACGCTTCCCACAATGGGCAAACTCAGCATAAACTGATCTTTTTTTAAGGCTCCCTTATCACTGCTAGCCCACTGACGAATGACAAACCCAAGGGTGCATACAACAATCAGCATCACCCAACCATAGGATTTAACAGCATTACCTGCATCAATCACACCACGGGTCAACGTCGGTAAGGCATCACCCATATCTGAAAATAGCGTTTCAAACTGCGGGACCACAAAGCCAAGCATGAGGAAAATAGAGAGCGTCGCAACCACCAGCAAAATAGTTGGGTACACCAACGCAGATATCACACTACTGCGAATCTCTTTCGCATTTTCCAGATAAGCGGACAAGCGTGTTAATACATCACCCAATTGTCCGCTAGCCTCGCCCGCTCTAATCATATTGATATAAAAGTACCCAAAAGTAGACTCATAAGGAGCCAGCGCTTGACTAAAGCCTTTACCGCTTTTAACAGTCTCAAGAATAGATGTGAGTACCCTAACCTGATTAGGCGAAACACTCATTTCAATCAGAATTTTTAGGGCCCGATCAATAGGCAAACCCGCACGAAGCAAAACAGCAAGCTCATTAGTTACTGACAACACTTCATTTCGCGTTAAGGATGATTGTTGAGCCTGACTTTCACCCTGACGTGATCCATTAGCTACTTCATCCAGCTTAAGCAGAGTTAACCCTTGCATTTTAAGCTGACGTAGCGCCAACGCCTTACTATCAGCGGTAAGCGCACCCTCAATAATGGAGCCATCGCGTTTGGCTGCACGGTAATAGAACTCAGCCATTACGCGACAACATCCTCTGAACCCTGATCTTGAGTCACACGTATCACCTCTTCAAGAGAAGTTACACCTTGTGCCACTTTTCGTAGACCGTCTTCATACAGTGTAATCATGCCATTTCGTCTGGCAACCGTATGAAGCGTTGTTGCATCAGAGCCACTTAAAATCGCTTTGTGCATATCACTATCCATGACGAAAAGCTCATGAATCGATGTACGACCAGCGTAACCACTTCCCTGACACTCAGAACAACCACAGCTGCGGTAAACTGTTTGACCAGGTTGCAAAAAGCGCCCCAGCCCTGATGTTTCGATCACCTCTGCCGTCAATTCAACAGGGATACGGCATTTTTGGCAAAGCTTTCGCAGCAATCGCTGTGCGAGCACACCGTTAACAGAAGAGGTTATCAAATAGCGTTCGATTCCCATATCTTCAAGGCGTGTAATTGCACCAGCTGCTGTATTGGTATGTAGTGTAGACAAGACTAAATGTCCGGTTAGAGCAGACTGTACGCCAATTTGCGCCGTCTCAGTGTCCCTCATTTCACCGATCATAATAATGTCTGGATCCTGACGGAGAATTGAGCGTAGCGCCTTACCAAACGTCAGATCAATCTGTGACTGCACCTGAATCTGGTTAATTCCTCTAAGTTGATATTCAACTGGGTCCTCAACCGTCACTATTTTTAACGATTGCGAGTCCATCGCGGCTAACGAAGCATACAACGTTGTTGTTTTACCCGAGCCTGTAGGGCCTGTAACCAATAACACCCCATGGGGGCGATCTAATAGCTCGCGATAGCGGGATAAGGTGTCTTGTCCGAAGCCCATCTTATCAAGGCTTAGTTGGATACTTTGACGATCCAAAACACGCATAACAATGCTTTCACCGTGGACGGTAGGTATCGTCGAGACCCTAAGGTCCAGCTCGTGACCTTTCACCCTCGTCATAATACGTCCATCCTGAGGAAGACGACGTTCAGCAATATTCAAATGAGCCAGTAGCTTGATACGAGAAGCAATAGCAGGAGCCAAACTAAATTGGGGGGGGTCAGGTACTTCATGAATCACCCCATCCACTCGATAGCGAAGGTGAAGACCATCATCAAATGGCTCAATATGGATATCAGAAGCACCCAAATCCAATGCTTTATGAATAATCTGATTGACCAGTCGAATCACCGGTGCTTCGCTAGCCAAATCTTTCAGGTGCTCGATGAACTCATCATCCCCGGCGAAGCTATCCGATACGACTTCGTCACTCTCAAGCGCATCATCGGAAACCTGTAAATACTTCTGTAATGCTAAGGAGATATCAGCATCAAGGCCGATACATAACTCAATGGGACAACCCAAGGCAATACGCAATGCTTTTTTAATATAAGCGTCTTGAGGAACACTGGCCGCAAAACAGATACCAGCTTCGGTTTTAGATACAGGCACAACATTGTTGCTAAATAGAAAATCCTGCGACAACCCTTCTATGATTATCGGTTCTTCAGGGTAAGCCACCAAAGGTAGAAATCGGATAGACATCTGCTCACTTAAGGCTGAGCAAACATCTTGCTCAGAAACAAGCCCTAGCTTAATCAAAACCTGGCCCAGCATATCACCCATTTCTTGCTGGGCGATAAGTGCGCGTTCTAAGTCCCTAGTGCTGATTTTTTTCTGTGAGACAAGTAGCCCACCGAGTTGTACAAGATTGCTCATAAGTCGGCTAGTTTTTCCTTAGAAAACCTTTGGGGGCAAAGGTAAAACCAAACTTACCCTCTCTCTCTGTTTCAATCGTATAATCATCAGGGTAACGAGCAAAGTACTCTTCTACAGCCTCATAAGGACCTTCTCCCCAACCTGGTAACACGGGATGACCATTGATGTTTCCATCTTCAACTATCACATAATCACCTGACTGTATGACTATTCTCAGCAATTCGAGTTCAGCCAAAACATGAGCTTTCGTATGGTCGCTATCCAGAATAAAGAACACCTTACCCGGGAAAAGCGCACGCATTTTAGCAATACGCGCAGCAATGACCGGATCGGACGAGGAACCTGTGGCTAGCTGAATAGCTGAGTCCAACAATACCTGCGGATACACATCCTCATGGGAAATATCTACACTCAGCACTTTAAGATCCGGATTGACAGCACGTCCCATAACGCTAAAGAACAGGGCGGAACCACCAAAACGTGTACCGAACTCCACAATCAAAGAGGGCTTTAACTCTGATAGTATCTCTTGATAATTCCACATATCAGAAACAGATTTATAACAAGGGACACCTAAAAACTTTACCTCTTGCCAAACTTCACTGTTGTAGTACCACTGGTGATAGGCTTCCTTTACATCTGCTTCGCTTGGCATCTTCACCTCAAAAATTATCAGCACCGAACTTAAATAGGCGCAGAGTATAACACGATGTAACAAGGACTATATATCTCTACAATAAGGTATGATAGATAGCACCAACTCACCTTTACAACACAACGGTTAACAAGCGCCCTATGCAGCCTAAACATGCCTCCATTCGCTGGCAAGACGGAAAGCCCTTCTCTGAGAGTTTCTGCGATATTTACTTCAGTCAGCACGATGGTATGGCAGAAACCCAACACGTTTTTATCGACGGAAACCGTCTAACTGAACGCTTTACTGAGGCGTCAAATACAAGTTTCATCATCGCTGAAACAGGATTTGGCACAGGCTCCAATCTACTAATGACGCTAACATTACTCAGCAAGCTCTATCCGACTCTGCCCTCGCAGCTTCACTTTATATCCACAGAGCTCTACCCCCTAAGCCGCAAGGACCTTCAAAAGTCACTTGAACTACTCCCTGAACTCAAACATTTTTCCGACCAGTTACTCTCACAGTATCCACCGGTTGTTAAAGGGATGCACCGATTCATCTTTGACCATGGCCGGTTCTATCTCACCCTCTGTATTGGTGATGCAGCCTCAAGCCTCAGGCAAATTGATACGTCAGTGGATGCTTGGTTTTTAGATGGCTTTGCACCCAGTCAGAATCCTGAGATGTGGAGCACCGAACTGTTCCGTGAAATAGGTCGCTTAAGTTGTGCTGATAAACCCTCCACACTCGCCACTTTCACATCAGCAGGTTTTGTAAGGCGAGGACTCTCTGATGTGGGATTTGAGATGCTCAAAGCTAAAGGATTCGGAAAAAAGAGGGAGATGCTAACAGGCACTTTTTCTACACCACCTCCGATATCTGACGACTCTGTGCAACCTTGGTTTAATCTACCTAAAAACCAAAAACCAAGCACAGCTATCGTGATAGGTGCCGGATTAGCCGGATGCGCGACGGCTGAAGCGCTTGCACGACGGGGTATCAAAGTTTCCCTGCTGGAAAAGAACAACGATATTTGCCAAGAAGCTTCGGGTAATCGCCAAGGGGCGCTATATGCCAAGCTACCTATCCAACCCACCCTATCTGGAGAGTTCCACCTTTGTGGGCTTGAGTACAGCCTCCGGTTACTAGAGATGCATCGATGCTTTGACGGATCAATTGCCGAGCAGTGCGGATTGCTGCAGTTAGCAATAGACCCAAAAGAGATCGAGCGCCAAAAAGCCACCGTGGAAAGCGGTTTTTATGACGCCGAAACGGTCAGGCTACTCTCGGCAGAGGAGGCTAGCGAGATCTCAGGAAGCTTGATCAAACACCCTGCCCTATGGTTTCCTCGAGCTGGCTGGGCCTACCCCAAAGGCGTCTGTGATGCACTTATACAAAGTCCGTTTATTGATCTTAAGACCCATTGTCATATCATCGAGATAAAACAGCTCTCCTCTGGCGAGTGGCAAGTCACGGACAGCAAAGGAAGCATATATCAAGCAAGCACACTTGTTGTGGCTTCTGCTTCAGAAGCGGCCTCATTCCACCCCCTCCAACATCTACCTCTCAAGAATATTCGTGGACAGGTTTCCATAGCTCCCGAGCCCGACACCATGCCAACACTAAAAACGGTTGTCTGCGGGGATGGATATATCTCCCCCGCCAAGGAGGGTTTGTATAGTTTTGGTGCAACATTTAACTTACGAGACTCGGACACCAACGTCCGCCCGAGCGACCATATAAACAACCTAACAACACTGAGCACAGCACTTCCAAATTTAGCAAGCCAACTATCAACACCTGAAACTTGGCAGGGCAAAGTGGGATTTCGCTGCTCAACGCCTGACTACCTCCCCATCGTTGGGCCCGCTCCACAAGACGACGCTTATCTGCAACGTTATGCAAAACTGGCAGATGATAAAAACTGGAAGTTTGAGAATCTAGTACCTCCTTTACATTCCGGCCTTTATATCAATACCGGCCATGGATCAAAAGGCCTGATAACCGCACCATTAGCATCAGAGTATCTTGCATCATTGATTTCAGGCGAACCCCTTCCTATATCTAGAAATATAGGAAATGCATTGCATCCCGCTCGTTTTTTGATTAAAGATTTAATCAGGGGTCGTTAAGGTTATCTAAAGGATTGCCGAATGCTGCCGCTATTCTGGGTATTGCGAAAAGAGAGATCTATATGGCACTGATTGTTATCGATCATGGCAACCGAATTAAAACACCGGTTCGTTCCTTATTCCCAGCGAGAGGAGTAGACAGTACGACCCAAACGAAAGCTGCTCACGATAGTGCAGGGCTTGAGAAACAGGTGCATGCTGACGGGGAGTCTTTTAGCCACTTCTTAGGCACTGAGGCCAGCAATACCCATAATGAAGCGCAACCCGATACTTACAGTCCAACAAAACCCGATCAAAGGCTAGCCCACCATAAGCGACTAAAAGCCTCACAAATTATGACCCACCCCGTTCATACCATCAGCCGGGAAGCGACTTTTAAAACCGTATGGAGCCGCATGCAAGAGCTGCATATTAGCCACTTGATGATCACTGATGCTCAAGAGCATCCGGTTGGGATTATTTCTCGCACAGATATTATTGAACACGGTAAAGATTCACCGGTGAGTATCGCTAATTTCTTCACGAAACAACTTATTGCAGCACTACCTGATACGGATGTCGCTGTCATCTCGGCGACGTTTATTGAGTACGACATCAATGCGATTCCCATTTTCAATGAGGATGAGCAGCTATTAGGCATCGTGTGCCGTTCTGACCTACTCCGGCTATTGATCAGTGGCGCTCATATTGAGGGATGGGCGTGAGACGATATTCACATCACCTCTTGTTTCACTATATAAAATGACGACATCCCCTCTTTTCAGTTGGGCTTTCACTTGCGTGACTTTATGAGCCAAAGAGGTTTCTATCTCACCGTAATCTGTGCCATCCCGAGTAACAAATTCTTCAATTAACCCATTAAGCGCCTCATCTGATAGCGCCTCCATTGGAATGATCATAAAACAGTAATCCCGCTGCTCTCTAGCAAGCCAATCAAACCCTGTTCATCTAGTACTGATATGCCTAACGATTCAGCCTTGGCTAGTTTGCTACCCGCACCCGGACCCGCGACTACACAGTCCGTTTTCTTTGAAACACTACCAGTGACTTTAGCACCTAACGTCCGCAATTTTTCTTTAGCCTCATCTCGTCCCATCGTTTCTAGCGTTCCGGTTAGCACATAGACTTTATCTTTCAGAGGCAAATCATCCGCAATTACCGGTGCCTCTTCAGGCCAAACAACTCCCGCTTCGCGAAGTGAAGCAATCACTTCGACATTATGGGGCTGGCGAAAAAACGTATAGATATGATGAGCAACGATTTTACCGACATCAGGTACCGCCTGAAGCTGTTCCTCATCCGCCTGCATGAGGGAGTCCAGAAAGCCAAACGACAGTGCTAAATTTCGAGCGGTTGCTTCACCAACCTCCCTGATGCCCAACGCATATATAAAACGGGAAAACAGAGTTTGCTTACTTTGCTCAATGGCAGATAGCAGATTACTTGCAGATTTATCACCCATACGCTCTAAATTGGCAATATCGTCATGCTTAAGATGATAGATATCGGTAATCGAGTTGAGTAATTCTTTATCAACCAAGGTGTCAATCAGCTTTTCACCTAAGCCCTCTATATCCATCGCTTTGCGGGAGGCATAATGCCTAAGCGCCTCTTTACGCTGCGCAGCACAACTCAAGCCTCCGCTGCAACGTGCAACCGCTTCGCCTTCGATTCGCTCAATATCTGCACTACAAACAGGACAATGCTCAGGCATTTCCACAGAAGAGGCACTGTTTGGACGTTTATCCAGCACAACACTGACAACCTGAGGTATAACATCACCAGCTCTACGGATGATCACATAATCTCCGACTTGAACCCCAAGCCGCTCAATTTCGTCCATGTTATGCAAAGTCGCATTACTAACTGTCACACCACCGACAAAGACAGGAGTCAATCTCGCCACCGGTGTCACCGCTCCTGTACGCCCAACTTGAAATTCGATCTTCTCGATCTGCGTTATCTCTTCCTGCGCTGGAAACTTATGCGCAATCGCCCATCGTGGAAAGCGGGAGACAAAGCCTAGTCTCTGTTGTAGTGAGTACTTATTAACTTTAAAGACCAGACCATCTATCTCATAAGGGAGAGAGTTGCGCTTTTCAGCCATATTTTGGTAATACTCAAGACACCCCTGATCTCCAGTAGCGACCTTAAGTTCACCATTAATTTTTAGCCCCCAGCGGCTCAACTGTTGCATCATATCAGTATGCGTGGGAGGCAATTCCCCACCACTCATGACACCAATCCCATAGCAACACATCTCTAAAGGTCGTGTCGCCGTAATTCGAGCATCTAACTGTCGCAAGCTTCCTGCAGCTGCATTACGAGGGTTCACAAAGCGCTTCTCACCACTCAATTCTGCACGTTTATTCAGATCGGCAAAGCCAGCTTTAGGCATATAAATTTCGCCCCGCACCTCTAATCGTTCGGGTATAGCATCCCCAAACAAGCGCAAAGGAATAGAAGGAATAGTACGCACATTGTGCGTAATATCCTCTCCGGTTGTACCGTCCCCACGGGTTGCTCCCCGCACCAGAACACCCTTTTCGTAGAGTAAACTAACGGCAATCCCGTCTAATTTTGGTTCACAGGCATACTCTACGTTATCTCGCACACCTAGACGTTCTCTGACACGGCGATCAAAATCAATTAACTCTTCCTCGTTAAACACATTATCCAACGACAACATAGGTATTTCGTGAGCCACTTCACCAAAACCACTGATGGGAGAGCCTCCTACTCGTTGGGTTGGCGAATCAGAAGTAATTAATTCCGGATGCGCTTCTTCCAGCGTTTTTAAACGCTGAAATAGACGATCATACTCCGCATCAGGAATGCTTGGCTCATCCAACACATAATATCGATGGTTATGAAGATTTAAATCAGCACGTAGCTGCTGAGCTTCCTGAATAACGGAGGAGTCGGCGGACATAGGATTAAGGCTTTAAAAATATTAGATAGGGAAAGTCAAGCAGCCGTCAGTGATGACGGCGACTGCGGTTATGCATTTCATATTCTGTAATGCGCTCACGATAGTGCGCCTTAGTTTGCGGACGCATCACTGAGCGGTTTTCATCAAGCAGATCCCCGCCTAAGTGTTTAGCAACGGTTTCAGCAGTAGCTAACATACACTCAAAAGCGTTTTTAGGGTCTTTTGGCTCACTCATAGACATAAAGAAGCTGACCCCCGGTGTCGACAGTTCGTTCATGCGCTCCAGATCAAATGTACCTGGATTAACCGCATTAGCCATACTGAACTGGACAGCACCTTTATCGATTCCTTCTTCAAAGCGATGGAACAAATTCATGTCTCCATGACGTAAACCACACGCTAATACAACCTGCAATAATGCCTGTCCATCCAAAGGTTGTTGTTTACCAACAACGGTAATGACCAAGACCTCTTCGGGCTCAGGAACACTTTCCCTTGCCTTCCGGTCCGTTCGAGCTTGCTCTAAGGAAACCTCATCAAACAGAGAGTTTTGTTCTGGCTTTTCAGGTGCATCTTCTTTCTGCTTAATGGAAATATCTGCTGCAGGAGTATCAGATAACGCTTGATGCTCACTTTTCAATGCTGTCGTCGTTTCTTGTTGAACCTCAATAGACTCAGACACCACTTCAGCAGTCTCAGGCTCAAATTTTGGTTTTGGTTTTGGATTTACTTTTGACTCAGAGAACATTTCCTGCTGCGTCTGCTTGCGGCTGTCCTCACGAAGCGCTGCTTGCACAGACACTTGCCTCATTAAAGCGGTGATCGGCTGCTCAAGATCCAACGAGCTAGCTTGAACACGTTCATCAGATAAATTACGTGCTGGTGCTGGCTCTGGCTCTGGCTCTGGCTCTGGCTCTGGCTCTGGCTCTGGCTCTGGCTCTGGTGAGGAGAGTATAGCTGCTTCTTCCTGCTGTAGAGGCAATACCTCGGCAACTTCCTCAGGATCGACAGAGCCTGCTTGCACAGCGACTCGTACCGGCGACAAGGAATCGGGGATATCATCAAACAGCGGGTCAAGCTCCTCAGCCGGCTTTGCAGGAACATCGCCTCTCCCATAATGCGCTGATAGCACCTCAACGTCATTATAGTGTGTATCGACAACCTCATCGCTACGTTCCGAAAGCGTAACCTCATCCATATGCTCAAAGCTGGGATCAATACGCACGGCGCTGTTCGCTTCAGCCTGTTCATTAAGGCTGTTAGCGTAAGCGGTTTCTCGCCGCAACTCTTCCAACGTTTTAACACGTGCGCCGCCATTAGGCAGTTCAGGATTATGATCATCATCACCAATATCAGAGAATTTTTGATCAATATCCATTTTTAAGGTGCTGCGATGACCCTTCATACGACGCCAGCCATCAAATATGATCAGGCCAATAACGAGAATACCTCCAATTATCAACCACTCTCTTAAGCCAATATCCATGGTTTAACCACGTCCCCAGGAAAGGTTTAACTTATTAATACTATTTACTATAAACTGAACCGCCCTACTGGACAATCCGGTCTATCACCAATGAGATTTCCCCCGTCACTTCTTCGACGGTAACTGGAACGTTAGCAGACTCCAGGTCGCCTGTACTGGCTTGCGGCTGTCCTGATATAGATACTCGTGCACCAATTTCTACATTGGGATGCAAAGAGAGTTTTGCTTGGGGCATCATAGCCATCGAGTCATCCAAAGTAACTTCTGCCGGAAGATCAGCTACAGACAATTTGACCGCCGCAACCGGCATACGACTGCCAACAGGTCGCGCATAAACAAATACTGTCTGATCAGGAGAAACTTTATCTAACAATGCTTCAGAAAGACTTATTTTAAGCGCTAAGGACACACCACTTTCAGCTAGCTCCGGCACTTCAGGCACAGGCTTTCCCGCTTGAGCCAATTCTTGCATAGCTCTTCGGATCCCTGTTTTTAATGACTCTGCTGCTTGAGGCTCTGCGTTCATTAGCGCTTTTTGCCAAAAAGCAATCGCATCTTCATGCATCCCTTGCTCAAAAGCATCAATTCCTAAAAGGCCTAGAGCTGTTACTTCCAAAGGTTCAATATCCAATGTGCGCTGAATCTGCTGACGAACTTCTTCATCCATTTTTCCGTTTTTCGAGAAATAAAGCGCTTGAGCATATTGACCCATCACACCCACGTACTGCGGCGCATCCGCAGGAAGCAGCGATAACACTCTCTCAAAACTTTTGGCACCTTTTACAAACTCACCGAGGTTCATATACGTGGTGGCCAAAATGTACCAACCTTCGGCATTATCAGGGTTCTTTTCCAATTCCGCTTCCAGCATAGCGATCGCCTCATCTACTGTGGGTTGCTGCCCATCTGCAAAGCGTGTTTGCGGATTTTCCAATGAAGCCTGCAAAGCGGGTGCGCTGCCGTAGTGAAAATAAAGACCAAAGGCCAGTAGCGGCAATATTAAGGCCATCAGTACGACGGTAATTAGCTGCTTTGTGCCGCTCTCAGGCAATTGGAGTTGTTGTTCAACCTCCGTCGCATCTTCCAGTAAATTACGTTCAAGCTCTAATTTAAGTTCTTCGAATTCCGCATCAAGCAGGTTGCCTGCGCCTCGTTCTGCTTCTAACTCACCTAAACGCTCTTTAAAAATAGTAATGTTTTCTTCGTTTCTATCAACATCACAAGCGGCTAGTGCCTCTCGCTTTGCTCGCACAAAAGGTAAAAAAACAAAGGCCAGCGCTAAACATGTAAGCAGCGCAATTCCAATCCACAGTTGTATCATTTCTTTGGCCCTTTCTCTAATAGCGAAGTCAAGCGTGCCTGCTGATCTTGGTCTAGATGATTAGCACTATTTGTTGCGTTTTCGGTCGCTTTACGCTTTCTCGTTATGAAAAGCACAACCACAAAACCTACAGCAAGCAGTATGAAAGGGCCGTACCATAGAACCCAAGTATTCTCCGTCATACGAGGACGATAAAGTACAAACTCCCCATAACGGGTCACCATAAAGTCTAAAATAGCGTCATCATCTTCGCCATTATCAACCATTCGATATACTTCCCTGCGAAGATCTTCGGCTATAGGTGAATTAGAATCAGCCAAATTTTGATTTTGGCACTTTGGACATCTCAACTCATCCACAAGCTGTTGAAAACGTTGACGTGACTCGTCATCCTTAAACTCATAGGTATCAATCGCAGCATGAGCCCCAAGGGAAAACAATACTATTAGTAGGCTATACAACACTCTCATCGATTACCCCTTAGGTGCTTCGGACACTTGTTTTAAAATGTCACGCAACTGCAACCACACTTTCTCATCAACCGCCCCCACATGCTTATAGCGAATAACACCGTTTGCATCGAGAACATAGGTTTCTGGGGCACCGTAGACACCTAAATCCAGACCTAACGTTCCTTTCTCATCAAACACATTGACCACATAAGGATCCATATAGCGCCGCAACCATTCTCGGGCAGCACTGCGCTCATCTTTATAGTTGATGCCATAAATAGTTACGCCTTCTTCTCGCGCAATACGATTTAATTGGGCATGTTCCTGCTTACATGTAGGACACCAAGTTGCCCAAACATTCAGTAATGCGGGCTTCCCTTTTAAGTCCTTCTCGGTTAACAGCTTATTTTCATCCTGCAATGAAGGCAGGCTAAAAGCAGGTACAGGCTTATTCAATAGAGCAGAAGGCAGCTCCGTGGGATCAAGCTGAAGGCCTTTCCAAAAAAGCCCTCCCATTGCTATAAAGACAACTAGCGGTATAAACAGTAAAAAACGGCGCATATCTCGACCCTAAGCTACAGCTGATTGACGAATGAGTTGTTTTCGATAGCGGGGATCACTGGCAGCCAACAAGCCACCCGCCGTCATCAGTAAAGCACCCAACCAAATCCAACGGACATAGGGCTTGTATTGAACTCTGACAGCCCAGGCATCCCCCTCAAGAGGCTCCCCTAGTGCCACATATAAATCACCAAAAAATCCAGGGTCGATATCCGCCTCAGTCATCACATTGCCACGCGCCGTATATAAACGCTTTTCGGGGCGCATTACTGAGTAGGGTTCGCCATTTTTGAGTACTTGTAAAATTCCCATATCAGAAGTGTAGTTAGGTCCTTCTACATGCTGGGAACCTTCAAATATAAAAGTATAGTTTTCAAAGGAAAGTGTATCGCCAGGTGCCATACGCAGATCCCTCTCTTCACTGTAGAAAGAGACCATTGCCACACCTACCACAGAAACAGCGACGCCAACATGTGCTAACACCATGGCATAGTAACTACGCGACAACCCCTTCAAACCCTTCGCCTTATTGCTGCGATTCCATACTTTGTTATAGAGATCTTTCAAACCGGCAATCACAACCCAAAGAGCAAGGACACCACCTAGCGCTACATTTAAGTTAAAGGCGCCTGCATACATCATCGGTAAAGCACAGCCACCTGCGACTGCGATTATTGCCGGAATACCTAGCTGCTTAAGTAAGTACTTTGGCTCTGTTTTCTTCCAGCGAGCAATCGCACCCACCCCCATAAACAAAACTAACACAGCCGTCAGCGGTACAAATAAAGCATTGAAGTATGGCGGGCCAACTGAAATTTTACCAAGTGACAACGCATCCATTACTAGAGGGTAGAGCGTCCCAAGTAGCACCATTAAACAAATAACAACCAAGACAATATTGTTAATCAGCAAGAAGCTTTCTCGAGATACCAGCTCAAAGCTGGACTCACTCTTAACGTGTGCAGCTTTAATGGCATAGAGTAAAAATGACCCACCGATCGTAATAGCGAGTAACGCTAAAACAAAGTAGCCACGCTCAGGATCGGTTGCAAAAGCATGTACTGAGGTTAGTACACCGGAACGCACTAAAAAGGTTCCTAGTAAGCTCAACGAGAACGCAAAAATAGCGAGTAGCACGGTCCAGCTTTTAAATACACCACGCTTTTCAGTAACGGCTAAACTATGAACTAATGCAGTGCCCACCAACCAAGGCATAAAAGATGCGTTCTCTACGGGATCCCAGAACCACCAGCCTCCCCAACCCAACTCATAGTAGGCCCACCAACTACCTAACGCGATACCTAATGTCAAAAATGCCCAAGCAACGTTAGTCCAAGGGCGCGACCAGCGAGCCCAAGCAGCATCTAGCCTTCCACTCATCAGTGCTGCAATAGCGAAGGCAAAAGCCACAGAAAAGCCCACATAGCCCATATACAACATAGGCGGATGAATAATCAGGCCTATATCTTGGAGCAGAGGGTTCAAATCTCCACCTTCAACAGGCGAATTCGGCAATAAGCGCTGGAACGGACTAGAGGTGAGTAGCGTAAACATGGTAAAGCCTACACTGATCATACCCATAACTGCCAAAACCCTAGCCACGATATCCAAAGGCAAGCCTTTACTTTTCACAGCAACGGCATAGGTCCAACCAGCCAAGATGAGCACCCAAAGAAGTAACGACCCCTCATGACCACCCCAGATCGCACTAAACTTATAGTAAATAGGCAAAGCTGTATTAGAGTTGCTAGCCACATAAGCAACCGAAAAATCATCCGTTAAAAAAGCATAACCTAAACATAACATGCTGATGCTTAGGAATAAGAATAGCCCCTTGGAAAGCGGCCTGGCATAGCCCATCCATAACGTATTATTAGAATAGGCTCCTACTAGAGGTACTATCGACAATACAACAGACAAGCATAAGGCAAGAATCAGAGAAAATTGACCAAGTTCCGGTATCATTTATTAAAGACCTCTTTTGCAGGCATTGGCATTTTCCCAGCAGCCTCTAAAGCTTCTGCGACCTCAGGAGGCATGTAGTTTTCATCATGCTTAGCCAACACTTCTACCGCCTGAAATACACCATTACTATCCAACTCGCCTTGCGCAACGATTCCCTGACCTTCACGAAACAGGTCAGGAAGTATTCCCGTGTACTCAACTGTGACCGTTTTGGCATAATCTGTCATATCAAAAGCCACATGTAGACTCTGTTGATCCCTGACAACACTTCCCTCAACCACCATTCCACCAGCACGAATTCGTGTGTTTTTTGGTGCCTCTCCACCAGCAATCTGAGTGGGCGAGTAGAAAAGGTTAATATTCTGATTCAAAGCGTATAGAGCCAATCCCACTGCTACCGAAACACCCGCTACTAAAAAAATTACTAACAATAGTCGCTGTTTTCGTTTTGGATTCATGGTGTGTTGTTCTCCCTACGAAGGCGTCGAGCCAAATTTTTGAGTAATTCTTTACGCTTAAAGACGGGCAATATTAAATTGGCACTAATAATCGCTATGCCTAATGCGTAGGACAACCAAACATAAAGCCCATGACCACCCATATTTAAAAACTCGGAAAAAGATTCAAACTGCAAAACAAACCTCACTTAGGCTCAATCAGGTCCTTTACCCAACCTGCACGCCGCTCCCTACGTAGAATTTCGTTACGTAAGCGAAGCATTAAAGAGACAGAGAAGAAACAATAAAAACCGATTACCATCACTAACAAAGGCATCCACATTTCTGCGGGCATTGCGGGTTTCTCGGTTAATGTGAACGTAGCTGGTTGATGAAGTGTGTTCCACCACTCTACCGAGTACTTGATGATAGGAATATTCACCAAACCCACCAATGATAATACGGCTGCTGCTTTCGCTGCGGACGCTTCATTCTCCATAGCAGCATATAAAGCCATGACACCAAAATAAAGGAAGAGTAGTATCAACATTGAGGTAAGGCGCGCATCCCATACCCACCAAGAACCCCATGTTGGTTTTCCCCAAATAGCCCCGGTCGCTAATGCAATGACAGCCATAGACGCTCCAATTGGCGCTGCGCTGTATGCCACCATATCAGCCACTTTCATTTTCCAAATCAGACCTATAGCCCCCGCGATAGCCATTAACATGTAACAAGACTGAGCGAGTATCGCGGAAGGAACATGTAAATACATGATCCTAAAGCTATTCCCTTGTTGATAATCGGGTGGAGCAAAACCCAGCGCCCACACGGTGCCAACACCCAATAGCAGCACAGTGGCTATGAGAAAACCGGGTAATAATTTACCTGTAATATCATAACACCAGCGCGGCGATGCCAGTTGAAAAAACCAACGAGGTAACCATTTACTTCCAGCCATTAACCACTACCCACTCACTGAAATTCTTACTGCAGCGCTAATTGCAAACGGCGCCAATACAAACCCTAATGCCAACATTGCACCCAACAATGCCAAATAACCGGCTACCGGCAAACCAACAGATGCAGCCTGAACAGCTCCGGAGCCAAAAATCAACACCGGTATATAAAGGGGCAACACCAATAAAGAGATCAGCACCCCTCCTTTTTTCAAACCCACTGTCAAACCCGCACCTATCGCACCTATCAAACTTAAAGTCGGCGTCCCTATGAGCAAGCTTACCATCAACCCCACCATTGCATCGCTAGGTAAAAAGAGCATCAAACCTAATAGCGGCGACATCAAGGTCAATGGTAGACCGGTTGTCACCCAATGAGCAGTCACTTTAGCCAAACAGACAATCATCAACGGCTGCGGGCTTAACATAGCCTGTTCAAGCGTGCCATCATCAAAATCAGAGCGAAACAAGCTATCAAGAGATAATAGCGTTGCTAACAATGCAGCCACCCAAACCACACCCGGAGCAACCTCCGCCAGAAAAGCGGGCTCAGGACTCACTCCTAAAGGAAAAAGCGTTGCTACCATAAGAAAAAAAATCAATGGATTAGCTAAATCACTCTTTCGTCGAAAAGAGAGAAGCAAGTCTCTTTTAAAAACCGCAGCAAACTGCTTTCCAAGGGAATTATCAGATCTGTTAGTACGCGAATCAGCCATCAAGTTCCCATCATTTCATCAAGATTTAACTTTGTAACAGGACCACAGGCGCTCAGGTCATGATGTGTTGTTAAAATGACACTACCACCTTGGGCAACATGATCGGCTAACAACGCCTCTTTTGCAGCAACACCTCGTTTATCGATGGCCGTGAAAGGCTCATCTAATATCCATAATTGGGCTCGATTCATATATAGACGAGCTAAGCTCACCCTGCGATTTTGCCCAGCCGAAAGTGAGTGGCAGGGTACATCCTCAAAGCCTTTCAGTCCAACCGCCTCAAGTGCAGAATGAATAGATCCTTCGTCTAATGAAGGGTGAATTGCAGCATACCATCTAAGATTCTCTACTGGCGTCAACATACCCTTAACTCCCGGTTGATGCCCAAAGTAAAGAAGTGCAGAAAGAAAGCTGTGTTTCACAGATTGAATCATCTCACTGCGCCAATAGATATCCCCCTCATAATGGCTAGAAAGACCACTTAAGATTCTTAGCAGTGTTGTTTTCCCGCTTCCATTAGCACCTTCAATCTGGATTAATTGCCCTTCAGTCAACTCGAAGTTCAAGCCATCAAATAGAACACGCTCATCCCGTTCACAGAAGAGATCAACAACTTTTAATAGCGGTTCTGGCACACATTTTCCCCAGGATAATATCGATATCGGAATAGAAACTTCATTTTGTCTAGTTTCGGCCGATCTATAAGCAGGGCATTATATACAAATTAACTTGCTCATGGGCATTGCTCTTGATCAGAACTCATGTAAAAAATGTGACTATGATTCCAATAAACGCGCAATCCATTACTTTAGTCGATAACAGCGGTGCCACTCGAGGCGGTAAAGACATTCCGTTGCCTGTCGGAGCGACTATTCAAGCAACCGTAAAGCAAGTCGCCCAAGATCAACTTGATCCTAGAGTCTTCAGAATTCGTTTAGAAGCCAACAGTACCCTTCTCGAACTCAAAACCCCTCAGCCTTTAACGACAGGCACCCAAGTTACCCTTTCAAGAAATAGCGATGGGCGCATCAGCATATTTTTGAACCAAGCAGGGCAATCACCCTCACAAAACAGCAGCAAGACAACTCAAGTACCTTCTTCAGGCGCTCCCGCCATTACTGCGAGGACTTTTCAAGCTCCGGTTATACCCCGTAACGACTCGTTAGCAGAGATTAATCGCTTGGAACAAATTATTCCTAGGGGGCAACTACAAACAGCACTGGTGATTACTCAAAACTCAGCTCCAATTGCTACAC
>NPIF01000958.1_pt1 | contig 53771 bp, 45 predicted proteins | sample 8637461 | NCBI WGS metagenome assembly NPIF01 (sample SAMN07420641, study PRJNA396082) | bioreactor metagenome | isolation source: sample BR12 brine-fed electro-methanogenic bioreactor BR | place: Japan: Kochi | collected 2016-12-09 | reverse complement strand
GCCTGATTCTTTGAGTACTGCTGTTCAAGATCGTTATGCTTGATGCACGCTGTATTCTGTTAACAAGGTGCTTGGTGCCGCCGCTTCGTGGCGGCGAGAGGTACTATATCACGCTTCTTTCAGCTTTGCAACCCCTTTTTTTTCGATTGTGCTATAATCCCGAATGATCCCTCGGGAAATCTTCTCCGACCTCAGATATGGGAGGCATCTTTTCCCCCGAAGGATACCGCTCCGGCTCCCTCAGAACTCCGAATAGAGATGGAGAACTTTACTACTAAGAAAAGGAGATTGATATCTGCCCATGAGAAGAGCTGACAGTAACTCCAGGAAACCCTATGCTGACGCTTCGGACTCTCCCCCCTCGGGGAGGCGCCGGGAGGTGGATCCCGAAAAGTCCCCCCGAAAGGAACGGGGGTGTCTTTTTTTCTGCCTTACCGCCTTACTCTTCCTTTTCCTCCTTGGTGTGGCCGCGGCCTCTCTCTGGGGAGCTTTCTACGTGCGCAAGCTAAGCGCAGATCTTCCCAGCACGGAAGAAATTATCCACCATAAACCCAGCCTGACCACTACACTGTACGATCGCCATGGAGAGGTAATTACTCAACTGTATGAGGAAAATCGCAAGTGGGTTCCTTTGGCAGAAATCTCCCCATGGATGGTTCAGGCGGTGATTGCCGCAGAGGATGCGAATTTTTATCAGCACCGAGGTCTTGATTTTCGAGGCATAACACGAGCTCTTCTGGTAACCATAGCACATAAGGAAATAAAACAAGGCGGAAGCACCATTACGCAGCAGGTAGCTCGAACTCTTTTTCTTACCCAAGAACAGACTTTGGAGCGCAAGGCAAAGGAGGCCATTCTTGCCTTCCGACTGGAAAAACTCTTTTCCAAGGAGCAGCTACTCGAGATGTACCTCAATTCCGTTCACGTAGGCCACGGCGCCTGGGGAATCGGCGCGGCGTCACAGATTTACTTCGGAAAAGTTCCGAATCAGCTTTCTCTGGGAGAGGCTTCCATTATTGCGGGAATCCTCCCCGCTCCGGGAAAATACAGCCCCTATCGTTCGGAATCCGCCGCCAGAAACCGGCAACAGTACGTTCTGCGACGCATGACCGAACTTGGCATGATTTCACCTGAAGAGGCCAAAGAAGCAGGCGAAGAGAAACTTCACCTTGTGGGACTCAAGCAAAAAACCCTTGAGTCTTCACGGGCCCCCCATTTCGTCTCCTACATCCTTTTCAACGATCTTCTCCCCAAATACGGAAAGGATCAGGTGTATCGAGGAGGATTGAAGGTCTACACCACTATTGACATCAAGCTTCAGGAAATTGCGGAAAAGAGCCTTCAGGAGCTCCGCACCGAGGGAGCCATTGTCGCTATGGACGCTGCCACGGGAGAAATCCTCGCCCTGGTGGGAGGAAAAGACTTCGAAGCCTCCAAGTTCAATCGGGCCACTCAGGCGTATCGCCAGCCCGGCTCTTCTTTTAAACCCTTTACCTATCTGGCGGCCTTCGATTCCGAAGTGCGCCCCGTGGATCGCCTCCTCGATGCTCCCATTTCCTTCGATAACGGATGGAACCCGGGAAATTATGACGGCAAGTATAACGGAGAAACCACCATCGCCAACGCTCTTATCCACTCCTACAATACCGTGGCTGTTCGGGCTGCGGAGCTCGTAGGGCCCGACAAGATCATCGGCATGGCCCGTCATGCGGGAATTACCTCTCCTCATCTTCCCTACGACCTTTCCGTATCCCTTGGCTCCGCTAGTGTAACCCCCCTGGAGATGACCGCTGCCTACGCTACATTTGCTAACGGAGGCTATCGCGTAACGCCTTTTGCTATCCGGGAGATTCGTTCGGATACGGACCTGATTTTAGAGGAAAACGGCCCTCAGATTGTTTCGGGAATTTCCGAGGAGCTGGCGGTAATGATGCGTTCCCTCCTGGAATTAGTGGTGCAGTACGGTACCGGTCAGAGGTGTCGCATCAAAGGATATGAAGTTTTCGGAAAAACCGGTACCGCCAACGAATTCAGAGATGCCTGGTTCGTAGGAGGCGTTCCCGGGTTGGTGACCGGAGTCTATGCGGGAAACGACGACCATAGCCCCATCGGCAACAAGGCCACCGGCGGCGTGGTGGCGGCACCCGTGTGGAGAGATTTCATGGGCCAGGCAGTGGAAATTCTGAATTTACAAAAAACCTTTCCTACTCCTCCTCCTGGCATGGAAGAGGTTACCATTTGTCGCACCACGGGATACCGGGCTACGGAAATGTGCCCCAAGGTGAAGCTTCTCATGCCCTCGCTCATGACCCCCACCGCTCTTTGTCCCCTTCATGGAGGAAGCTTGGCGGAAGCGGAAAACGATCTTCACGCACCGAAACTCTTCCTTGCCAGAGGAGATGAACTCCTCACTGGAAAGTATTCTCTTGCGGGGACACTTCCTTCCACTCCCGAGGAGGGGCAGGAGATTCCAGCCTTTTTCACACAGCCCGTTCAAATTCCTCAGAGCGACCCCATGCTTCTTCCCGGCAACGCTCCCCCGACTTACATACCGCCACACCAAAGCCCGGGGCCAAGCTACGAAGAACGGTACAACGATCTTCTCAAGCAATACGGCCTTTCGGATTAAAAAGAGGAGGGACTTTCCCCGAGCGGAAAAGCCCCTCCTCTTTCTTTTATGTGTGATGCCAAAGCACCAGGCGAAACGTTTAGCGCTTACTCTCTTTGCAATTTCGCATGGGCCGCTGCAAGGCGTGCCACAGGAATGCGGTAGGGAGAACAGCTTACGTAGGCGAGGGCGAGATCGTGGCAGAATTGGATGCTCTCGGGATCTCCTCCGTGTTCTCCGCAGATTCCCATTTTTATCTCCTTTCGGGTTTGACGGCTCTCTTGAGTGGCGATTTTCATAAGCCTTCCTACGCCAACCGTATCCAGGGAATGGAAGGGATTGGCGCGAAGAACGCGTTTTTGCACATATTCCGCAAGAAATTTACCTTCCGCATCGTCCCGGGAATATCCGAAGGTAGTCTGGGTAAGATCGTTGGTGCCAAAGCTGAAGAACTGGGCAATGGCAGCCACTTCTCCCGCCACCAGAGCCGCCCGGGGAACTTCGATCATGGAACCGATATGATAGTTTACGGTACATTTCCGGCTTTCGAAAACTTCCCCGGCGATCTTCTCCGTGAGATCCCTCATGTGCTCCATTTCTTCGAGGGTTCCCACCAGAGGAAACATGATATGCGGATCCACGGGAGCCTTTTCCTCCGAAAGAGTACAAGCAGCTCCGAGAATTGCCCGAACCTGCATTTCGTAAATCTCCGGGTAGATGATGCCGAGCCGGCACCCCCGGAATCCCAACATGGGATTGTTTTCATGCAGGCTTCGGGCTTTGCTGCGTATTTTGAGCAGTTTCGCCTTCTCCTGCACGTTTCCGCTCTTTTCGGCTTTTTCAAGCTCCTCCATGATGTCGCCCTCGTGAGGCAGAAATTCGTGCAACGGAGGATCCAGAAGGCGGATCGTTACGGGATATCCTTTCATGGCCCGGAAAATACCAATAAAGTCGTCCTCCTGCATAACCTGAAGCTTCTCCAGAGCCTCCAGCCGTTCTTCCAAATCCTGGGCAAGGATCATTTCCTGCATGATTTTAAGGCGTTCTTGCTGCATAAACATATGTTCCGTCCGGCAGAGCCCGATGCCCCTGGCTCCGAACTCCATGGCCTTCTGAGCGTCTCCGGGGGTATCCGCATTGGCCCACACTTCGAGCTGCGCCTCTTGGTCCGCCATGGAAAGAAGTTTTTGAAAGTTTTCGTCAAAGGATGGACGAATGAGAGGAGCTTCTCCGAGGAAGACGAGCCCCCGGGTTCCGTCCAGAGTAATGAGATCTCCTTTTCTTACGATATTTCCTCGGGCGACGAACTCTTCGGATTCCATGGATATGGAGATTTCTTCGCATCCGGAAACACAGGGTTTGCCCATTCCTCGGGCTACCACCGCAGCGTGACTTGTCATGCCCCCTCGGCTCGTGAGGGCTCCCTGGGCCGCAAAGAGGCCATGCACGTCATCCGGGGTGGTTTCGGGACGAACGAGAATTACTTTTTCTCCCTTTTTGGCAGCTTCTTCGGCCTCGTCGGGATCGAAAAGGACCTTGCCGATGGCAGCTCCGGGAGAAGCGGGCAAGCCTTTGGCAATAGGGGAAAGCTGGGCTTCCGGATCAATCTGGTTATGAAGAAGCTGTTCCGCCTGCTCGGGAGTTACCCTAAGAAGGGCAGCTTTCGGAGAAATGAGCCCCTCCTCCACCATATCGACCGCCACGGTCACCGCCGCCCGAGCGGTGCGTTTGGCGTTCCGGGTCTGCAGGATATAAAGCACTCCCCGCTCCACGGTGAATTCGATATCCTGCATATCCTGATAAAAGCATTCCAGTTTCTCCCCGGTGTTCACAAGCTCCTCATAGAGTAAGGGCATGCGATCCTTCATGGATTTGATGTCCTCGGGAGTCCGGGTTCCCGCCACCACATCCTCCCCCTGGGCGTTCATGAGATATTCTCCGTTAAGTCCCTGCTCCCCGTTCGAAGGGTTTCGGGTAAAGCAAACTCCGGTGCCGCAGTCTTCTCCAAGGTTCCCATAGACCATGCTCACCACGTTCACCGCAGTTCCCAGGTGATGAGGGATGTTGTTGATCTTTCGATACGCCTTGGCCCGGGGAGTGTCCCAGCTCCGAAAAACCGCTTCCACGGCAGAGCGAAGCTGTTCCCAAGGATCGTGGGGGAAAGGATGCCCCGCACGTTTTTCGTAGATGCCGAGATACTCTGCGACAAGCTTTTCCAAGGAGACTTCGTCGATTTCATAATCATAGGTAACCCCTAGGTGGGCTTTAAGATCGAAGAGGGGATGCTCAAAAAGTTCGTCGTCCAGTCCTTCCACCACCGTGGCATACATGGAAATGAACCGGCGGTAGCTATCCCAGGCAAAACGGGGATTTCCCGAGATTTTTCCAAGATGCTCCACCACATCCCGATTGATGCCAAGGTTGAGAATGGTGTCCATCATCCCGGGCATGGAGACAGGAGCTCCCGAACGAACCGACACGAGAAGAGGCATTTCTCGGGTTCCCCCAAAAACCTTCTCCGTTTTTCTTTCCAGCTCCAGCACGGCTTTTCGTACATCCGGCCAAATGGTATCCATGAGATTTTCCGGATCCTCCCAGTATTTGCGGCACGCTTCAGTGCTAATGATAAAACCCGGAGGAACGGGAAAACCCTGTTGGATCATGGAAGCGAGATTAGCTCCCTTTCCACCGAAAAGATCCTTCCGTTTTCCATCAGCCTCAGAAAAATCAACTACCATGGGGATCGCGCAAACATCCATAATCGGAACACCTCCTTAGGCTCGCAGATAATCCAGAATTTCCTGGGCCGTCTCTTCAATGGCTCGATTAGTGACGTTAAAAGATTTGCAGCGAAGTCTGTTGAAAACACTCCGGGCGTAGGAAAGCTCCTCTTCCACCCGTTCCCACTGAACGTAACTGGATTCTTCCGCATCAAGACCGAGAACGCGAAGTCTCTCCCGACGTATCTGAATGAGTTTTTCCGGTTGGATGGTAAGCCCCACGGTTCGTTCCGGAGGAAGGTTGAAAAGCTGATCAGGAAGGCTCGCTTCCGGGATGAGAGGGATATTGGCCACCATGACTCCATAATGAGCAAGATACATGGAAAGAGGGGTTTTACTGGTTCTCGAAACACCTACCACCACAAGCTCCGCCTCCTCAAGAAGCTCCGGGCTTCGTCCATCGTCACACTTGATGGCAAATTCGATGGCTTTTACTCTCCGGAAGTACTCCTCATCCATCTTGCGAAGAAGCCCCGGCGTTTCCAGGGGAGGCTTTCCCAGCTTTTTTTCCAGCACAAAGAGAATGGGGCCGAGGATATCGATAAGGAGGATTTCCTCTTTCTTAGCGGCTTCTACCAACATCTTCCGGAGATAATGATCCACCAGGGTACAAATGATGATGGCCTGTTTTTCTTTAGCCTCCCGAAGAACCTCCAGGGTTTTCTCTTCGGTATTCACGTAGCGATATCGGCTGAAGTTCACCGCCTCGGGACCAAACTGGCTTGCCGCAGCCCGGGCCACATGCTCCGCCGTTTCCCCGGTAAAGTCGGAAACCACGAACAGTTCTTGGGGCACAACAATCTCCTCCATTCTGTATCTCTGGTTTTTGTCAAATCTAACTCTAACATAAAAAGAAAAAGAAGGAAGAGGAGAACCTCTCCTCTTCCTTCAAAAAATGCTCCCCCGAAAAGTTACTGTTTGAGGGAGGCGATATTGCCCACCCGGGCGAAAAGACGCCGGCAATCCTCCAGAAGGCCTAAGCGGTTTACACGAATTTCCTCATTTTCCGCCATGACCATGACGTTGTCGAAAAAGGCGGTAACAGGAGCTTCAAGCTCTGCCAGAATTCCCGCCACTTTCTTCCACTGGAAATCCTTCATGGCATCTTCGATGGCCTTTCTCTGGCTCGAAAGAGCGTCTCCCAGGGTCTTTTCCCAAGAGTTTTCGAAAAGACCTTCTCTCCAGACAGCTTCCACGCTCTCGGTTTTCTGAAGAATATTGTTCACTCGGCCCACTGCGGTGGCAAGTTTTTGGAACCACTCTTCCGAGGAAATCTCCATGAGAGTTTCCAGAAATTCCCATAGCCGAAGCGGACGCCACCAGATGACATCCATGGCCATGGTCACCATTTCATGGGAGCAACCCCGTTCTTTAAGCTGCATGAGAAGACGCTGCCTGAGAAACGCAAGCACCGCATCGACCACAGATTCCTCCGCCTCCACCCGCTTGGCAGCATAGCGTACGAAGTCTTCGAGATCCACATCCATGGGCATGCCCCAAATAAGCTCGTTCATGCATCGTGCGGCCCGGCGAAGCCCGTAGGGATCCTGAGAACCTGTGGGCTCAAGTCCCACCTTGTGGCAAGCCACTACGGTATCCATGCGATCCGCAAAACCCACCACCGCACCTACCGTGTCCGAGGGAAGGGTGCCTCCGGCACTTTCCGGAAGGTACTGCTCGTAAATGCCCAGAGCCACTCGGGAAGGCTCGCTGTTCCGCTTGGCGTACTCCCGTCCCATGACTCCCCGAAGCTCGGGAAATTCGTAGACCATGTGTGTAAGAAGATCCGCCTTGGCAAGAAAGGCCGTACGGTCCACATGCGCTATGGTTTCCTCGTCAAGATGGAGCATGGCGGCGAGATGTCCCGCCAGATCCCGGGAACGTTCGCACTTTTCGTAGAGACTTCCAAGCTGTTCCTGATACACCACGGAACCCAGTTTTTTCACGATTCCTGCAAGGGGTTTTTTCTGATCTTCCTTCCAGAAAAAATTGGCATCCGCCAAGCGGGCCCGGAGCACCCGTTCGTTTCCTTCCCGAACGACTCCCATATTGGTAGCCCGATTGTTGCTCACTCCGACGAAGAGAGCCTTGAGTTTGTCGTTGCCGTCCCGCACGGGGAAATAGCGCTGATGAGAGGCCATGGTGGTGGTGAGCACCTCTTCGGGCATTTCGAGATAGGCCTCGTCGAAGCTGCCGTAAAAGGGAACGGGATATTCCACAAGATGGAGATTTTCATCCGCCAGATCCGGGCTGATGTCCGCATGCCCCTCAATTTCCTTTTCCAGGGCCGCTATGCCCGCAAGCATCTTTTCCCGTCGCTTTTCCGGATCCGCAATGACATAGTTGTCGTACAGAAGATCCAAATAGGCCCCTGTATGGGGTACGGAGATTTCTTTTTTCCCCATGAAACGATGTCCTCGGGTGGTACGCCCGGATGTCAGTCCCGCATACTGGAAGGGGATAACCTCGTCTTCCCAGAGGCAGAGAAGCCAGCGGATGGGCCGGGCGAACCGCACCATGCTTTCGTTCCAATACATATTCTTGGGAAAAACGATACTCTTGATAATGCGCAGCATTACCTCGGGGAGCATCTCCTTCGCCGGAAGCCCCTCGGTACGGGAGATGGCAAAGGAATACTGCACTCCTCCCACTTCACGCATTTCAAGATCCGAAACATCGATCCCCCGACTCCGGGCAAAACCGTGGGCCGCCTTGGTGGGGTTTCCGTTGGCATCAAAGGCGCTTTTCCATGCTGGCCCCTTGGCTTCCTGCACCGCGTCTTCCTGCCGCTCCGCCACGCCCTTAATAAGGAGCGCTATTCTTCGGGGAGTGGCATAGCTTTCCATTCCCGAGAAGGGAATGCGGAAAGACTCCATTTCCTTCCGGGCTATGGCAAGAATCTCCTTGTGTATCCACAAGAGAAACCCTGCGGGAATCTCCTCGGTTCCGATTTCCAGCAACAGATCCCTATAGTTCATAAGAGCCTCTCCTCCCTACTTGCCGAACTTCCCCAGAAGGGGATACCCCATCTCCCGGCGCTGTTCCGCATAGGCGGCACAGCAGGCGCTGGCGAGAGCCCGCACCCTTCCGATGTATCCGGTGCGCTCGGTGACACTGATGGCATTTCTCGCATCCAGGAGGTTGAAGGTGTGAGAACACTTGAGTACGTAGTCATATGCAGGGAGCACAAGGCCTTTTTCGGCCATCTTGCGGGCTTCTTCTTCGTACATGGCGAACATCTGGAAGAGCATCTCCGCATTCGAGGCATCAAAATTGTAGGTGGAGTGTTCCACCTCCCCCTGATGGTGCACGTCTCCGTAGGAGACATCTCCCACCCAGGTGAGGTCGTAGATGCTGTCCACCTTCTGGACGAACATGGCGATCCGCTCGATTCCGTAGGTAAGCTCCGCGGGAACCGCCTCCATGTCGATGCCTCCCACCTGTTGGAAATAGGTGAACTGCGTCACTTCCATGCCGTCGAGCCAGACTTCCCAGCCCAGCCCCCAAGCGCCGATGGTAGGGGACTCCCAGTCATCCTCCACGAAACGGATATCGTGTTCCGCCGGATCGATTCCCAGAGCCCGGAGGCTATCGAGGTAGATTTCCTGAATGTCCTCCGGAGTGGGTTGGAGGATAACCTGATACTGATAGTAGTGCTGCAGCCGGTTGGGGTTCTCCCCATAGCGGCCGTCCGTAGGACGCCTGGAGGGCTCCACGTAGGCCACTCTCCAAGGCTCGGGACCGAGAACCCGCAAGGTTGTGGCAGGATTCATGGTTCCCGCCCCCACTTCTATGTCGTAGGGCTGTTGGAGAATGCACCCCCGATCGGCCCAAAAACGCTCCAATCTCATAACGATATCCTGCAGGTTCATATCCGACCATCTCCCTCGTTCATACATTCATTCTTTTGGAAATATCCGTCTCCGGTTCCAAAGGCCCCCCACCGCAAGAACCGAAAATTCACCGTCAAAACAGCCTGGGTGGAAATTTGCATCCTATCCCCGAAAGCCCTCTTTCAGGATTTTAAAAAACAGGCTATCCCGTTCCTGGAGAAACTCACCTCCATGCATGCCCTCCAAAAACTGTATTTCCGGGGCCTTTCACAGGGCGCTAGCACCGATCTCCGAGGAGTTCCTCCAGAAGATGAGTACGTTGCTCCCACTGCCATGATTCAAGATCAAAGGAAGAACCCGAAAAATCACTCCGGGAGAGCATAACAGCCCGGCGCAGTTCCCGCAATACGGATTCCGCTTTTTGAAACTCTCCGGGAAGGGGGGTACAGGCGGAACAGAAGAGCCCTCCCTTTTGTGGGTGCAGGTATACGTCTTCCCCCTCCAGAGGTCTGCCGCAATTCTCGCACCTCCAAAGATCCGGCGCCTGACCCCAAAGAGAAAGCCATTTCCAGAAAAAGCGCCAGCGAAGCGGGAGTATGGGGGCTCCTTCCCGAAGAAGCACCAGAGACCAGTAAAAGACCCTGAGGAGCTCATCCTCAGGGTGCTCCGGCAGAAGGTTCTTTTTCAGAAGTCCTCCCCATTGAAGAGCCTCACGTACCCGAAGAGGGCTCCTCCGGAGCTCCCAAAAATCCTCTCGCAAATCCATGGCCTTAAGATACGTTCCGCGGGTACTCCTGTAAAGATGAAACGTACCCCAAACCAGGGGCTCCGTAAAGGCTCTTCCGATTTTTCCTCGTCCCGATCCGGGAGAAAAAACCCAAAAAGCTCCCTTCTCTCGGCACCAAACATAAAGAGTTCGGAGGGTAGGAGAGAGATCCTTTCGATAGAGCACCACTCCGGTAACCCGAAATTGTCCCTGATGTTCCATGAAATCGAAATCTGCCTTTCTCCGAAGAATCAGCGCTCCTTGTCGTAGCCGAAACGCCGGAGTTCCACCGGGGATTTGCGCCAGTTTTTGCGAACCTTTACCCAGAGCTCCAGATATACCGGATATCCCAGGAGCTTTTCCAGCTCTTTCCGGGCCTGGACACCCACATCCCGGATAAAGCCTCCCTTGTCACCGATAATAATGGCCTTCTGCCCCGGTCGCTCCACGTAAACCGTAGCCCGAATATAGACATTGTCTCGATGAGGATATTCTTCGGGATGCTGGAATTCCTCCACCATCACCGCAGTACTGTGAGGTACCTCATCCCGGGCAAGGAGAAAAATCTTCTCCCGAATACATTCCTCGGTCATGAAGCGCTCGGTCTGATCGGTGAACATGTCCTCGGGATAGAGAGGAGGCCCCTCGGGAAGGTGAGAGATGAGAGCTTCCAGGAGAGGCTCCACATCCGTTCCCTCCTTGGCGGAAACGGGAAAGATCTCCCGGGAGCTGATTTCCCGCCAATGCTGTAATTTCCGGAGAACTTCGGGAAGACTCTCTTCAAGAAGGTCTATCTTATTGAGTGCCACCACGAGAGGCACCGTAACACCTTCAAGCACCTTCCGGAGAAGCTCCTCCTCCGCTCCTCCTTCGAGGCGAGTGGCATCCAGAACCAGACATATACAATCCACATCCTCCAGAGAGCTGCGGACCTTTTCCATCATGTACTCTCCCAAAGCATGTTTCGGCTGATGCAGACCCGGAGTATCCACGAAGACAATTTGGGCATCCCGGGTAGTGAGAATTCCCCGTACGGGCTTCCGGGTGGTCTGGGGGGTGGGAGAAACCACAGTCACCTTATCTCCCAAGGCTTTATTCAAAAGGGAAGACTTGCCCACATTGGGTCTTCCCACAAGGGTCACGAAACCTGAACGAAACGTTTTCTCCCGCATGATGCTCCTTTCCTTAACTCTCTGGCCGAGAAACTTTTTCGAGACACATCAGGCATAGTCCTCCAGTGGATCCTCGTCTCCGCAAGGCTTAAGGGCCACCTGCATGATACGATGCCCCAGGATCTCCTTCACTTCGATACTCCAGTTGCCGTAGCGCACAGAACTTCCCTTCTCGGGGAATCCTCCCGCCAGGGAGAGCACCAGCCCCGCAATGGAATCCACATCCTCCGCCTCGAAAATATCTCCGAGGATTTCTCCAAGATCTCCGAGATTGACGTTTCCGTCCACCAGGTAGGCCCCATCCTCGGTCTGTTGAATGGAGGGAAGCTCCTGGTCGTATTCGTCCTGAATTTCTCCCACAATCTCCTCGAGAAGATCTTCCAGGGTCACCAAACCTGCGGTACCGCCGTATTCATCCACCACGATGGCCATGTGTACCCGATCGCCCTTCATGATATTGAAAAGCTCAGCAATCTTCATCACCTCGGGAACAAAAAGGGATTCCCTCGCCAATTCCTGCACGGAGATTTGGGTCTCGCCGCTGCTGAGCGATTTGATAAGGTCTTTGATGTGCAGCGTACCAATGACGTTATCCAGGCTGCCGTCGAAAACGGGAATCCGGGAGTGTCCGTTCTCTTCAAAGGTAGATATGGCTTCCGCCACGGTGGTCTCCTTGGGAAGAGCCACCATGTCCGTACGAGGGATCATGATTTCGAAGGCCCGGGTTTCCTCGAAGGTAATAATGCTGTGGATCATTTTTCGCTCATCTTCTTCGAGGGCTCCCGAAACGCCTCCCATCTGAACTACCTGCTCAATTTCCTTTCGGGTAACAAAGGCAAGCCCCGGGGAAAGATCTATCTTGAAAAGGCTTCCGAAAAACCGTACTGCCCGATGAAAAATCCAGATGAGGGGGGCAAGAAGAAACCGAAGTGTCCATATAAGGGGAAGTGAGAGGAGCACCATGTTTTCCGGATAAACTATGGCCATGCTCTTGGGGAAAATTTCTCCGAAAAGGATGATGAGCACCGTCATAATACCCGTGGCCCAGAAGGCCCCTTCGGGGCCTATAATCGAAATGGCCATGGCGGTGGTAAAAACGCTGGCCCCGATATTAACAATATTGTTCGCAATGAGCACCACCGTGAGAACCGACTGGGGATCATGCACCACCCATTGAAAAAGTTTCTTGAAGTGCGGATGTTTTTCCTGAAGTGCCAGAAGTCGCATCCGGCCCGTGGTGGTTATAGCGGTTTCGGCGCTGCTGAAAAAAGCGGACAAGCAGAGAAGTATCACAAGGATCAGGCAACTTTGAGCTATATCTGCACTCACGCCCCCATCACATCTCCTTTTTCTTTTTCATGCGTATGATGTTTTCCAAAAAAACCTTTACAGTATTCCTCTTGGAGAGCGAACATTTGCCGCTCCGAATCAGGATCTCCATGATCATACCCCAGGAGATGGAGGAAGCCGTGGGTAAGAACCAGCAGCAGTTCCTCGTAAAAAGAATGTCCCTCTTCCCGGGCATGGGCATTCACTTCCCGAGGAGAGATTACCAGATCTCCCAAAGGGATACATTGCCACCCGGCCTCGGAGGAAAAGGAAAGGTTCTCTTCCTGAAAATCCCACTGGGGAAAGGAGAGGATATCCGTGGTTCCCTCCTTCCCCCGGTACTGTTCGTTGAGAGATGCCATTTCAGAATCTTCGAGAAAGGTAATGCTTACCTCCGCCAAAGGCCCTTTCAGAAGAGGAGGGAGAGCCTCCTTTTCAAGAATTTCCCCGAAATACGATTCCAGCCGAGCCTCTTCCAGATTTTCGGAAGAATCCAGAAACCCCCGAAGTTCTGCCTCGCCGGTTATGTCCACACGGATATTCATAATGTGCGCCTAGGCTTTCTCCTTTCCCTGAACGGCGGGGAGATCCTCTTTTTTGACGGTCTCCCTGGAATGGTACATGGAACGCATAACTTCTCCAAAGGATTTCTTTATGCGCTCTAGTTCTCGAAAGGTAAAATCCACGTTTTCCAATTGCTTTTCCTTCATCTTGTTCTCTATCACTCCGTGGATGGTATCTTCCAGTTCCGTTATGCGGGACACGCTCTTGGTGTCCGCCCGAATAGCTGCTTCCACGGAATCCGCCAGCATCACCAGAGCGGTTTCTTTAGAACGAGGAGGTGGTCCGGGATAGGAAAACTGTTCCCGGGAGACCTTTTCGCCCAGGGATTCCGCCTTTTTCTGGAAGTATTGGAGGCACGTGGTGCCGTGATGCTCCAGAATAAACTGACGAAGCTTCCGGGGAACTCCATACTCCATGCTCAGTTCGTATCCATCCCGCACGTGAGAGATAATAATGAGTGCAGAAAGAGTCGGAGAGAGCTCGTCATGAGCATTTTCCGCTCCATACTGCTGGTTCTCGATAAAAAACTGGGGGCGCCGCAATTTCCCCACATCGTGATAGAGAGCCCCCGCCTTGACAAAGGCCCCATCCATACCGATGTTCTCCGCTGCCATCTCCGCAAGGGTTCCCACCATAAGAGAGTGATGGTATGTTCCGGGAGCTTCTATTTGAAGCCGCTTGAGAAGCGGACTCGAGGGGTGACTCAGTTCGGTAAGACGCAGAGGGGAAAGGACGTCGAAAAACCGCTCTCCCAGAGGAAGACCGAGAAGCACCAAAACGCCGCAGGCAAGGATGCCCACGAGAAAACGCAAAGCCAGCAGAAGATCCGGGATTCCCCCCTCTCCCCATTGAACTCCCGCCGCCACGAGAATTGCCGCTACTCCCGCCGCAAAGAAACGGAACCAGAACTTCTTTTTAACCTGTACATTCCGCAGCATAAGCCCCGATGCGTAGGCAAGAGCCACCACCACGAGGACAGGAGCCGCTTCCATACCGATAAAGGGAGTTCCGGCCACGAGCACTCCCAAGATACCTCCTCCGAGAACGAAGGGAAAGGCGAGGGCAGAGGAGAAGGAGAGAAAGCTCCATCCACCGAGCAGAAGCGTTCCTATGCCGGTTATGTCAAACCATCGGGCGGGAATTTCCACCATCCAGGCTCCCAGAAGAAGGCACCCCAGAAAGAGCGGAGAGAATTGCTGTTCTCCCTTCTTTCGGGAAACTTCCACCAGGTGTTCCTGGATCCAGAATCCCCAGAAAAACCCGAGACAACCAAGCAGGAGGAGGTATTTCCAGGGAAAGAGAGCCTCTCGATAGCCCTGAAGCCTAAGAAGGCGGGCGTGAAGAGGCGTTATAATTTCTCCCTTTTCCACGATGACATCTCCCCGATAAATGGCACGGATTACAGGTTCCACACTCTCCCGCAGGCTTTCCCGCAATCTCTGAGTGAGATGAGGATCCGTATTCTGAGACTTTAAAAAGAGTCCGTAGAGAAGCTCCACCACAAGATTCTGGTCGCTCCAGGAAAGTGAAGAGCGATGCAGCTCCTCCCAGAGAAAGCTTTCCACCGCATCTCTTTCGAAGATTCCTGTTTCGAGCATACGCAACCCCAGAGAACGGGTCTCTTCAAGCAGGGCCTCTCGTTTCTCCAGAGGAAGAATGCTCACCATGCGGAGAATTTCAGGATCCAGGCTGCTGAAAAAAAGAGCGTGTCCCTCCAGGGAAGAATCTCCAAGATCCCGAAGAAAACTCTTGATTTTGCCGGGATCGTGAACCACCACTCCTGCGACTTTTTCCTCCACCGAACGTTTGAGTGTTTCCGTGGTAATGGGATCTACATAACGCATGTTCTCCACCACCACGAAGGTGGCCGAAGCCTTGTCCCCTTCGGAAAAACCGTAGCGGTTCTGAAGAATGTACCAGCCAAGCACAAAAACCCCTGCGGCGCAAAAGGCCGTTCCCAAGGGGAAAAACCACCAGCGCAAGGGGCGATTTACAAAAAAGCCCTTTTTAGGGGCTAATTTGTTCCATTTATTGTTTTTTTTCGAACTCTTCGTAAGCCTGAACAATTTTTTGAACAATTTCATGGCGCACCACATCATTTCTGGTAAGGGAGACGAAGTCGATTCCCTCCACTCCCTGGAGAATCTCCTGAATGGAGCGCAATCCCGAAAGCTTGCCGTTGGGAAGATCCACCTGAGTTACATCACCGGTGATAACTACCCGGGATCCAAATCCCATGCGGGTAAGAAACATCTTCATCTGTTCCGGGGTAGTGTTTTGAGCCTCATCAAGAATAATAAAACTGTCGTTCAGCGTTCTCCCCCTCATATAGGCCAGGGGAGCGATTTCGATGACGTTTTTTTCCACGTAACGCATGAAACGTTCCGGTGAGAGAAGGTCGAAAAAGGCATCGTAGAGAGGCCTCAGATAGGGCTCGATTTTTTCCTTGAGATCTCCCGGGAGGTATCCCAGACTTTCCCCCGCTTCCACTGCGGGACGCACGAGAATTACTCGGGAAACCATCTGAGATTTCAACATGGCCACCGCCTGAGCTACCGCCAGATAGGTTTTTCCCGTTCCGGCGGGGCCGATGCAGAAAACCACGGGGTTCTTCTGTACCGCCTCCATATAGCGTTTCTGCCCCAGGGTCCGGGTACGCACGGGCTTGCCCCGGCCGGTAAAACAGATGGTATTCTCGTGAAGTCCCGCAAGATCTACGGAGCCGTTTTCCGCCAAGGTGTCCATACCGTAACGGATCTCTTCCCGGGTAACACGAATTCCCTTTTCTGCAAGTTTTGCAAGTTCTTGAAGGAGTTTTGCCACGGTGCGAACCGGCTCTGCGTCGGGACTTCGAAGAAGAAGAGCCTCGCCTCGGAGCATCATTCGTACGGGATAACGTTCCTCCACCATCTGAATAGTAAGATCATGCTGTCCCAGGAGCCTTTCCTGAAGATCTCCCGAAACGACAGCCGACCACAAGTACTCTCCCGCCTCTTCGCTAAAGGTTCCTTTCAGAGACACTCAGATTCCTCACTCCTGGCGGGTTACGCTTTTAACTTCAGGAATCTCCTGGCAGAGAACCCCTTCCACCTGGCTCCGCAAGGTTTCCTGAGCGTACGGACACATGCCGCAGGCTCCTTTCAGAGTTACGGTAACTCCACCGGAAACCTCGTCAAAACTAATGAATTCAATGTCTCCGCCGTGGCTCTGGAGAGCCGGACGAATTCTTTCTTCGATGAGATCCTGAATTTTCTGCTGCACCATCAATAATTCCTCCCTGTTAACTTCTTGCGATAGTTTCAGAGGTTCTCTCCCGCTCCTTGGCACGCGCCCAAAGGCGGTCAAGCTCCTCCAGGGAATACTCTTCCCACGGACGATCCTTCCGAGCGACTTCCCGCTCTATGGCGGCAAAGCGGCGGAGGAACTTGGCACACCCCTTCTGAAGAGCAAGCTCGCTGTTCACTCCGAGATGTCTCCCCAAGTTTACCACGGCGAAAAGGAGATCGCCCACTTCATTTTCAAGCTCCTCGGAGTTTTCCGGAGCCATGGCCAGAACCTGCTCTATTTCCCGGATCTCCTCCTTCACCTTCTCCAGCACCGGCGAGACATCTCCCTGGGGCCAGTCGAAACCGACTTTGGCAGCCCGACGCTGCATTTCGAAAGATCGAAGAAGAGAGGGCATGCTCCGGGGAATTCCCGAAAGCATGGAAACCGGTTCTCTATCCTGAGGGGCTCCCTTTTCGGCCCGCTCTTCCGCCTTGATGCGTTCCCAGTTACGTGTCACTTCCTCACTGGAATCCACCCGGATTTCTCCGAAAACATGCGGATGCCGCCGTTCGAGCTTCTCGGAAATTCGCTGTAAAACATCTCCCATGTCGAAAGCTCCCGCTTCCCGAGCTATCTGGGCGATAAAAAAAACCTGAAGAAGCAGATCTCCAGACTCCTCCACTATACCCTTTTCCTCTTGCTTTTCAATGGCCTCTACAAGTTCGTAGGCTTCCTCGATGATATAGGGCCGGAGGCTTTCCAGAGTCTGTTCCCGATCCCAGGGACATCCCCCTGGAGCTCGCAGACGTTCCATAATCGTTTCAAGCCGTTCAAAGGCCGCGTTTTTTTTCTCTCTGCTGTTTTCTGCCATCTGATCTCCCTATCCTTTATGGTTCACTTCCGTCCTTCATACCGCCCGGGATTCCCTCGAAATTTCTTCTTCGGAAGAACGGAGGAGGTGAAGAAGATCCAAAAGTCCCTTATGTCCTCCGGGGCCCTCGGCAAAACTACCCCCTCTCCGGACAATCCATCCGGGTCTGAAGGAGAAGAGTTTTTCAAGATCTATCCCCTCCACTTCGGTACGGGATACCTCACAGTAAATTTTCGCCACCCCTTTGGAGGGAGCCAGGATGCGGAACTCCAGCGAGAAGAGAAAACGCTGAACCTCCTCGGGAAGAGGACCGAAGCGATCCCGGAGTTCTCCGGCAAAGCTCCGAAGAGCGTCCATATCCTCTATGCGGCTCCCCCTGCGATAGAGAGCCACCCGAAGGGCGCTCTGGGGAACGTAATGTCCCGGAATACCCAAGGGAAGGCGGATGGTACAGAGAAGCTCCCGCTCCTTTTCCGGAGAACGAAGGGCGAGAACCTCTTTTTCGAGAAAGGTGCAATACATCTGAAAACCTATTTTTTTGATGTGCCCATGTTGGGCTATGCCGAGAAGCTCTCCGCTTCCCCGAATTTCGAGATCCCTCCGGGCAAGCCGGGCACCGCCTCCGAAAACGTTGTACTCCCCCAAAGCTTCGAGCCGGTCCAAGGCCTCCTTGGAAAGGGGAGTCTCTCCCGGATAGAAAAAGTAGGCAAAAGCTTGTTCGGATCGTCTTCCCACGCGCCCCTTGAGCTGGTAAAGCTGCGCAAGTCCCATGGCCTGGGCTTGATCCACCATGAGCGTATTCGCTCCGGGTATATCCAGACCACTTTCCACGATGGAGGTGCAGACAAGGACATCCACCTTTCCGGAGGAGAAGTTCTCCATTTTCGTCTCCAGCACTCTTTCGGGAAGACGCCCGTGAGCCACGTCTATCGAAGCCTCGGGAACAAGCCTCCGGATTTCAGCCGCCCGCTTCAGGATGCTCCGTACTCGGTTATGTACGAAGAAAATCTGCCCTCCCCGGGAAATTTCCTTCCGGATAGCCCGGGCCACGAGATCGTCCCGCCAGGGGGAAACCACGTGAATCACGGGGCTTCGGTTTCGCGGGGGGGTATTCATTTCACTGATGTCCCGAAGGCCCCCCAGGGAAAGATGCAACGTTCGGGGTATGGGGGTGGCGGAGAGAGAGAGAATGTCCACTTGAGGAAGAAGCCAACGGAAATGCTCCTTCTGGGCCACTCCGAAGCGGTGTTCCTCGTCCACCACCAGAAGCCCGAGATCCTTGAACTGCACATCCCGGGAAAGCATTTTGTGAGTTCCGATAAGCACATCCAGGGAACCCTCCCGGAGATCCTCCAGAATAGATCTTTTTTCGGCGGGGGTAACGAATCGCGAGAGAGCCGCCACCCGAAGCGGAAGATCTCCCAGGCGTTCCCGGAAGCTTTCCAGATGCTGCTGAGCGAGAAGCGTGGTAGGCACCAGAAGGGCCACCTGCTTTCCCGATTCCACCGCCTTCACCGCCGCCCTAAAAGCCACTTCGGTCTTTCCAAATCCCACATCTCCCACGAGAAGACGGTCCATGGGAACCGGGCGCTCCATGTCCCGGCGAATTTCCTCCAGAGCCCGAAGCTGGTCTTCAGTCTCCCGGTAGGGAAAGGTAGCGGCAAAGCGTCGAAGGATATCCCCGTCGGGAGAAAAGGCATGTCCTCCTGTGCGTTCCCGGGCTACATAGGCTTTCAGAAGCTCCCGAGCAACTTCCTTCGCCTTCTCCCGGGCCTCTCGGAGGCTCTTTTTCCACCGCCGTCCTCCGAGAGAGTCGAGTGCTATCTTTTCATCCGCATATCCCGAATAGGGAGTGATTTTATAGATCTGGGTAAAGGGAACGTAGAGGCGCTTCTCCCCGGCAAATTCAAGCACCAGATATTCCTGGGGCCCAAAATCCCCGGGCAGCTCCTCCACTCCTCGATAACAGCCAACACCATAATCTTCGTGAATAACATATTCTCCCGCCACGAACCCCGCCTCCCCTTCCGAGGGAGAAGCGGCAAGACGAGGAGGCTCCTCCAGCCCCATGCCGGTAATGCCCACCATTTCCGCATCCGAAAGAAAAACTCTCCGAGCCTGACGGTCCACAAATCCTCCCGTAAGGGGCTTTTCGAGAATGTCGAGATTCATCCTCTTGCCCCAAGAAAGAATTTCCGGATGAACGGAGCAGAGAGTGATCCCATAGGACTCTTTTTTCAGGGCTCCCACGTAGGATTGAGCTTTCTCGAAACGACCTCCAAAGGAGGGTACGTGGTATATGCCGCTTTCCCGGGCGTCCGGAAAGTGCGTGGTCCGCACATAAAGAGGCGTCATTCCATGAAGCGATCCGAGAAGCTCCTCCCAGGAGAGAAGAGGAGGAAGACGCTTGGTTTCCTCGAAGGATTCCCAAAGCCAGCGGTACGTTTGCGCCTGTTTTTCAAGAGCCTGGGGATCGAAGAAGACCAGGGGAGTTCCTTCCGGAAGGGAATCGAAGAGAAAGGACGCTCCCTCGGAAAAGGAGAATTCTCCCTCCCGGGGACATCCCGAAAGGAGCACATCCTCCACTTCGGAAAGGCTGCACTGATCTCGAGGAGAAAAGAGCCGCAGGCTCTCCACAAGATCATCGAAATACTCCACCCGTACGGGCAGGGACTGGGAAGACGTGTAGAGATCCACCACACACCCCCGAAGGGCATGTTCTCCCGGTGCCGCCACATAATCCACCCGGGAGCTTCCCACCGACCGGAGCCAGGCAAGAAGTTCCGGCATGGGAAAGATCTCGCCTTTACGAAGCCTCCGGTACGAGTCGGGAATGCGGTAAGGGGCCATAAAGCTCCCCGGCGTGAGGAGCAAAGCTCCTCCCCGTTCCCGCCATTCTCGGAAAATTTCTCCCCGGGCAAGCCAGAAGGCATGGCGTCCTGCCTCCTCTCCCAGAGGGAGTTCAGGAAGAACTCTCAGGGAAAATTCGGGAAAAAGGGCTTTCCAATTCTGCTCGAAAGCCCCAAGGCGCTGCTGATCCGGCACGAGAAAAATTGGAGGCTTGGGAGACTCCGCTCCCACCCAGGCCCAGGCGGCTCCTTCTCCCTGAAGGTGTATGTGAAGGGGCCTGGATAACCTTTCTTCTCCAAGAAACTGCCAGAGTCGCCCGGCCCCGGAATTTTGCTGGATACTCAAAAAGCTTTGCCTCCTCGTTGAAAGAAAAATCATAGAGCATCGGGTGAAATCTCCGCATCATTATCGGCGAAAACCTCGAAAAAATCCAATTTCCCGGAGAAGCAACACGCTTCCCCCCGTTTTTTCAACAGGATATGGAATACCCGCACTCGTAATTCCTCCCAGCTTCCATGGAAATTCCGCAGAAGATTTATCATGAAGACGAAAGAGGGGGATATCACAAAAAAAGGTTCCTCCGTGGAAAAACACGGGGAACCTCTCTAATTTACCGCGTTCATGGCATTCTGAATACCTTCGGTAATCCATAGAGAAACGCCTCGGGCAGCGCTTTCGAGGATCTCGGGCAACTCTTTTTGTTCTTCCCGGGAAAAGGGAGACGTAACGAAACGCCGGAGGGGGATTTTCTCCGGCAGGGGCCCGATGCCTATACGAAGCCGGGGAATTTCAAGACTTCCCAAAGAGGAGATCACCGAAGCCATTCCGTTATGAGCCCCCGCAGAGCCCTTGGGACGAATCCGCAAGGATCCCAGGGGAAGGGCCCGGTCATCGTAAAGCACGAGAATCCGGGAACAGTCGATCTGGTAGTAATGCACCGCTTCCCAGACCGCCTTTCCGCTGAGGTTCATATACGTCATGGGCTTGAGGCAAAGAAGCCTTTCCCCTTCCAGAAAGCCATCCCAAAGGGCGCCGGAGAATTTCATTCCCGGCCCCTTCAAGGAGGTCATACGCTCCAAAATGGAATCAAGGGCCATCCATCCCACGTTATGCCGCGTGTGGGCGTAGGAAAGCCCCGGATTCCCAAGACCGACACAGAGGAACAACGGAAGCTATTCCTCGGTTTTCTTGCTCGAGAGAACCTCCACTTCCATGCTGGACTCCCCTTCGCCTTCCTCGGCTTCTTCGTCCAGGGCCACCCGAGGCTCCGACACCATCACGAGAATTTCCTCGGGAGAGATGGTAAGCTCAGCGCTTTCGGGAAGGGGACAATCCGCCGCAGTGACGTGTGCTCCCCGAGCAAGGTTTGCCACATCGATAACGATATCCTCGGGAATTTCCCGGGGAAGCACTTCGATTTCGACGTTATGGTGTACCTGCTCGAAAACCCCGCCCTCCTTGACGCCGATGCAGCGATCCTTACCGGTCACCTTCACCGGCACCAGAACACGTACCTTATGCCCCGCCACAAGCTGGTAGGCATCCATATGCAGCACCTCGTCGGTAACCACATTCCGCTGAAGATCCCGAAGAATGGCCATCTCTTCCTTGCCTCCGGGAAGGGATACGTTCAGTCGCACGGATTCCCAATGGGAATAGCGGATAAGGGGAAGAAAATCCTTCGCCGCCACCTTGTAGGTTCCCGCCTCGGGGTATTCAGGACCATAGAAGGTTACGGGAATGTACCCTTCCTTCCGGAGCTTCTTGCACTGCTCCTTTCCCACCTTTTCTCTTTTTTCAAACGTAATGGGGACAAACTTGGACATACCTACTCCTCCTTGTACTTTGTGACAAGCTTTAGATATCTCTAAAAATTTTCTGCTGCAACGTAGAGCTTATGAACCAAACAGAATGCTCACGGAGTGATCCGAGTGAATCCTGTCAATGGCTTCCGCAAAAAGAGGCGCTATGGAGAGCTGGGTTATGATATCGAGGTTTTTTTCCTCCGGCAGAGGAATGGTGTTCGTGAGAACAATCTCAGAAATGCACGAGTCACGAAGTCTTTCCACCGCAGGCCCCGAAAGCACTCCGTGGGTGGCACAGGCATAAACCGAACGGGCTCCGCGCTCCCGAAGAGCCTGGGCGGCATTCACCATGGTTCCCGCAGTGTCGATGATATCATCCACGAGAATTACGTCTTTTCCGTTTACGTCTCCGATAATTTCCATAACTTCGCAGTAGTTCGCCTTATCGTGAGCCCGCCGCTTATCCACGATGGCAAGATCCGCCCGAAGCTGCACCGCAAACTTTCGTGCCCGAACCACCCCCCCGATATCCGGAGAAACCACCGCCACCCGGCCTTCCCGGGAAGCCTCTTTAAGCTTGCTCTGAAAATGCGAGGCCAGGAGGTTCATCCCCGTAAGATGATCCACGGGGATATCGAAAAAGCCCTGAATCTGTCCGGCATGAAGATCCGCCGTAATCACCCGGTGAGCCCCGGTATGTTCGATGATGTTCGCCACCACTTTTGACGTGATGGGCTCTCTTCCCCGGGTTTTACGATCCTGCCGGGCATATCCGAAATAAGGCAGCACCACATTGATACGGTATGCGGAAGCACGCTTCAGAGCATCCACCATGATCAGGAGCTCCATGAGGTTGGAATTCACCGGAGCGCAGGTGGGCTGTACCACGTAAACATCCGCTCCTCGGACGCTCTCTTCGATGGAAATGCCGATCTCTCCATCGGAAAAGCGAAACCGCTTCGAAGCCGCCACGGGAATCTGAAGATGCCTCGCCACTTCTTCAGCAAACTGTGGATTTGCCGAGCCGGAAAAGACTTTCATCTCTCGCAAACGCGCAACCATGGTAATCAGCTCTCCTCCTTCGGCTTTTGCAACGCCTTTCGTTGGTGCCATCCCTCTATGTTCCTCTGCCGGGCCCGGGCAACTCCAAGAGATCCTTCAGGAACATCCGCAGTAATTACCGATCCCGCAGCGGTAACTCCATTATCCCCCACCCTCACGGGAGCTACAAGCATGGTATCGCTCCCGATAAAGCAATTCGCCCCAATGGAAGTGGAATGTTTGTGTTGCCCGTCGTAATTGCAGGTTATGCATCCCGCCCCGATATTGGTATTCTCCCCTATGGAGGCATCACCCACGTAAGAGAGATGGGGCACCTTGCTTCTGGTTCCTATGGAACTTTTCTTGATTTCCACAAACTTCCCCACAAAGGCCTCTTCTCCCACACGAGCCCCTCCCCGGACATAGGCAAAGGGGCCGAGAACCGCTCTCTTTTCAAGAACGCTCTCTTCAAGCACCACATAGGGATTCAACCGACACTCTTCTCCCACGTGGCTGTCCGATATGATACAGCCCGTGCCTACGGAGCACCCCCTGTGAAGGGTGCTTTCTCCGAAAATGCGGATATTTCCTTCCAGGAAAACATCCTCATCGAAGGATACCCGAGGCCCCACCCAGAGCGAGCGCATATCCATACACTTCAGGCCCTTTTCAAGCATCCACCCCTCGAGAATACGTCTGCGCATAATCTCCGTGGCTTGAGCAAGCTGAATGGAATCGTTAATACCAAGCAAATCCTCCTCGGAATGCCAGGAAAAGGCCAGAGCTCCCAACCCCTTTCGGGCACACCATCCTACCACGTCCGGGAGATAATATTCTCCCTGAGCGTTAGCGGTGGTAAGGCTGCCCAGGGCTTCCTCCAGGCAGGAGCTTCGGAATAGATAGATGCCGCTATTTACCTCGGAACAGCGCCGCTGTTCCGGTGTAGCATCCTTATGCTCCACCACGAAGACTTCGTTCGCCGAAGAAAAAACACGTCCGTACCCCGAAGGATCTTCAGCGGTAAAACTTACCAGACCACATGCGGCGGATTCTGCAGCCACTTTCTCGGCAAAAGTTTCGATAAGGTGGGGTTCCAGCAGAGGAGTGTCTCCGCAAAGTACGAGAAGAGAGTCCAGAGAAGACCACCAAGAGCGGGCCATCTGTACCGCATGCCCCGTTCCGAGTTGCTCCTTCTGCCATATAACGGAAACATCTTTATAATGCCCCTTCAGATACGAGGCGACCTCGTCCCCTCCGTGTCCGACCACCACGGCAACATGTTCTATGCCGGCTTTCCGAACCGCCTCCACCACGTAGAAAAGCATCGGTTCCCCGAGAACCGGCTGGAGCACTTTCGGGATTCGCCCCTTCATACGGGTTCCCTTTCCTGCCGCCAGGATAAGCGCTCCGGTTCCGCACATTTTCATAAAACAGCCCTCCCAGAGAGTAGCCCCTGTTTCTTCCTGCACGATAATACTTGATAACCGAGAAAGTACAAACACAAAAAAAGCTCCTCTTCCGATGGAGGAGCGCGCTTTTTCAAATGCGCATATCCTTGTGCTGCAGGAAAACTGGCTGGGGTGGCTGGATTCGAACCAGCGATCGAGGATCCAAAGTCCCCTGCCTTGCCGCTTGGCTACACCCCAATACAGCGCATGTCATTATAGACGGGAAAATGGGGTTTTGCAAGAGCGGGTTCGGGTTTATGGGAATGCAATAATTGGAGAAAATGACGGGGAAATAAGTATTAGTCCTCTGCCCCTGGCAGCCTTAACAAAGCCCCTCGCGAATGCCCATTATTCAACCGCATGGAAATGCATCCTGAAAGCTTGCCCCTGGTTTCCGTGCCCTTACGGGTATAGGGCTTGCCCTTGCGGCGAAGATGGGGCCGGAACCTTCCGAGAGATAATGTCCTTACGGATTGCCCGGTATATGGTAGGCACGGAGATGGGAAGCTCCTGCCGTGGGCTATTTTTTATCATTAAATCTTGGGAATTTTAGCCCCGTTGCACTTGTAGTTTACATCTAACCACTGCAAAAAAGCTCACGTGGAGCCTTCACGGTAATCGAGGGATGTGAACGCCGTAGCAATAACAGATTCCCCGACTCGGAATCCAAGGCGGGGAATCTGTGCGCTTTCTTGAAAGAGCGTACCATCATTTCCGTGCTACGGAAGAAGGCTTATTTTGCATCATCTTCCTTGGCATACCGTCTTCCGGACCCCATAAGCACCGCAAAGCCCTGAACGAGGCGTACATTTTCGAAAACGATTTTTATCGCCGAAGTGATGGGTACCGAAAGGAGAGCTCCCGGAATACCCCAAAGCCATCCCCAGAAAAGAAGGGAGAAGAGGATCAGAGCGGGGCTCAGATTGAGCCGGTCCCCTAAGATTCGGGGAGCCAATACATTTCCCATGATCTGCTGGAGAATGAGAAGAGAAAGAGCCGTGGCCAGAACCTGGCTGTAGCTCGGATAAAACTGAATTGCCGCGATAAGAATCGGAGGAATTGATGCCGCCACGGAACCCAGGGTAGGAATGAAATTCAGAAGAAAGGTAAGCACTCCCCAGGTAAGGGCGAACTTGACTCCTATATACTCAAGAATAGCCCAGGCAAGAAATCCGGTAACCGCACTTATAATACATTGAAGCCCCAAATAGTAGCCGATCTGTATCGTAATGGTCTCCGTGATATGCTGCACCTTCTCGGCATTTTTCCGAGCCAGGGCCTTTCGAAGTTTCGCCTCGAAGTAGGGAGCTTCCACAAGGAGAAACACGAGAAAAACCACCACCAGAAGCATTTTTGAAACGATGGAGAAAAGCGAGCGCGAAAGGGTAACGATCTGAAGAGTTATCTTACTGCCCACGTCAAAGTTATCCGCCAGATTCTTCCACAGAAACTGCACAATTTTCACGGATTCGGAAATCTCTTTCCCCATGGTAACGAAACGCCTTTGGAGATCCGGTATTTCCGTGGAAAACGCCACCAGGCTCGTATTGAGATAAATAATGCCTAAAAATAAAATTCCCGAGAGAATCCCCAGCATAATCACCACGATAAGGGACGTGGGCACCCCAAACTTATGGAGAAATCGCACCGGAGGAGCAAGAATGTACGATATCAACAAGGCGATAACGAAGGGAAGGAATACCCCCTGAGCAGACTTGAGAAAGGCCCCAACTACAATAATGGCAATGATTCCCAAAAAAAATATGGCAGCCCGCTCCGAAACGACTCTGCCACCAAAGGAACGAACGTCGCGACTCCTTGGTTCTTCTCCTTTCCACTCGGCGTTTGCGCTCCGACCCATATCTTGCATGAAAAACCATCCCTCCTCGCACGCAACTACACCTAGCCACACACATCCGCAAACAACTTTTTCGCATTTTTCCCCTAGACCCCTAGATAGGAGGAAAACCCTGAAATCGAAGAAAAATTTCTGCAACCAGGGCCATTCTTTGTATTCGGTCTCTACAAATCCGAAAAGCCCATTCTTCCGGGCTCCCGAAAAACGAAAGGTTCTTCCAAAAAAGAGCATTCCCGCCGCAGAGGCTACCAGAACCCTTCAGAATCCCTTTTGTATTCATGTAAAATCTATATAAGGGAACCTCCTTTCAAGGATTGCAAAAATAGAGCTTTCCCATTATACTCTCTCTAGCTTCATCAAAATGACTTTAACAAGAGAAGCATTTTAAATACCTACCAAAGCCTCTCATGCAAACCTACCCAATAAAGAATTATTTTTCAAGGAGGATTTCCCATGTGGAACGTTGATGACGGTGTACATATTTTACGGAACAAAGGCTTTAAAATAACCGCCCAAAGGATCAGTATTCTTAAACTCCTTCATGGACGTAAAGATCACCCTTCGGCGGAGACGATCTATCAGGAGCTGAAAAAGGACTTCCCCACCATTTCGTACGCCACCATCTACGGCACCGCCCAGGTTCTTGCAGACGCAGGGCTTGTGCAAATACTTTCCATCGACGAGAAAAAAATTCTCATCGATTCGAACCCCACTCCCCACGCTCACTTCCGATGCTCCTGCTGCGGCAGAGTAGAAGATGTTTTTGTTCCCTCGTCGGTATTCCAGACACTCCAGCAGGGAACCTGCTCCCAGAATACCATCAGTGCCACCCAGATCTACTTCCACGGTCTTTGCTCCTCCTGCTCCGTCAAAGCTGCGGCGGTGTAAGAACAAAAACCGGAATTTATGAGGAACATCCCTTTCACCCTTTTTTTCTGGCACTACGGCGCTTTCTTCCTGCTTTCCACCTTGCTTCTCGCGGCCTCCTTTCTCGCCCTGAACCGCCAAAAACGCCCTTGCTTCTTCTGGATATGCTGGAGCGTTTTTATGTTTGGGGCTTTCTTCTTACTGATGATTCTGGTTCCCTGGTGGGCAGGCATATCTCTGTTGCTTCCTCCGGGGCTTCTCTATGGTATAGTGTATCTCGCTGCACGGGAGGCCCCTTTGGGGAAAAACGCACAGACCCCTCCCGAGGACATCCCTTCCGAAGAGAGGCCTCGATAATCCATGACCCAAACCTTTACAGCCATCCTCATGCTCTACGGCCCCTTTGCCTGGTGCTATCTCCGGAAAGAGCCCTACGAATCCTATGGGCTTTTCTTTCGATGGAATCGGGAGATTACTCTGAAGCTGCTCCTGTACTGTGCTGCCAGCCTGCTCCCTCTTACGGTGGTTGCCATGAACTGGCCCGGAGATAGCCTCCCTCGAGAAGTAACGATCCCCCGTTTTTTTTCCTACGCCGCCGCAGGACTTACCGCAGCGGTGGTGGAAGAGGTTTTCTTCCGGGGATTTCTCCAGACCCTTCTGCGCCGATGGCTTTCGCCCCTATCCGGAGTAATTCTGAGTGCTGCCATCTTTGCGGGCTCTCATATGTTTTTCCGCACGTCTCCCATTTTTCTGGCCACCTTTTTCCCGGGGCTCTTCATGGCCCAGCTTCGAGAGGAGTTCCAAAGCATAACACCCTCCATAGCATACCATTTTATCGGCAATCTATGGGCCATTTGGTTTTTCCCAGGAGTATGAAAAAAACCCCCGAAGAATTCTTCGGGGGTTTTCCCATAGGTTTTTTCCGCAGGAGCGAAGCTATTCCACCGTAACGCTCTTGGCGAGATTCCGGGGCTGGTCGATGGCGCATCCCCGTTCGAGAGCCACGTAGTAAGCGAAGAGTTGCAGGGGAAGTACCGTAAGAAAGGGCGTAAGCTCGCTATGGGTCCAGGGCACGTGAAAGACATGGCTGGCATGTTTTTTCAGCAGATCATCCCCCTCGGTTCCCACCGCAAGAATAGGAGCTTTTCGCGCACGGGCCTCTTCGATGTTCGACAGGGTTTTTTCGTAGAGATCGTCCCGGGGAATCACCGTCATGACCGGCACGTTTTCGTCGAGAAGCGCTATAGGGCCGTGCTTCATCTCCCCTGCGGCGTAGGCCTCCGCATGGACGTAGGAAATTTCCTTGAGCTTCAGCGCTCCTTCCAGGGCTACGGGATAGGATATCCCCCGGCCCAGATAGAGAAAGTCCGCATATCCGCTATATTCCTTGGCGATTTGCGCCACTTCTTCCCCCCGGGCAAGTACCTTTTCCACCCGATAAGGGAGTTGAATGAATTCCTCCACCAGAGAACGCTCTTCATGTTCCGGAAGGGTTCCACGACAGGCTCCCAGATAGAGGGCCAGCAGATAGAGCACCCCAAGCTGTCCCATGAAGGTTTTGGTAGCGGCCACACCGATCTCCGGCCCCGCCTTGAGAAGGAGTATGCTGTGCACCTCCCGGGAAAGCGTAGCTCCTCGAACGTTGGTGATCCCCAAACAGTGGGCCCCGTTTTCCCGGGCTTTTCGCTGAGCCGCCAGGGTATCTGCGGTTTCGCCGGACTGGGAGACGAAAACTGCCAGGGTTCTCCGATCCGGCTGAATCGATCGGTAACGATATTCCGAAGCCACTTCCACCAACACCCGGAGATTCGTCCATTTCTCGAAGTTCCGGGCTGCCGCAAGGGCCGCATAGTACGAGGTGCCGCACGCCACGATGTGAATCTGATCCCAACTCTCCACGAGATCCATATCCCACTGAAGTTCGGGGTCCAGAAAGACTCGTCCCTCCTGAAGACGATCTTTCAGGGTAGCTCGCAACACTCCTCCCTGCTCGTAAATTTCCTTGAGCATGAAGTGAGGATATCCGTCCTTCTCCACCATGGAGACATCCCATTCGATGGTGTGCATCTTCCGGGTTATCTCCTTTCCGGTACTGTCGTAAAGGGAAATTCCATCCCGGCGTATGCAGGCCATATCTCCGTCTTCCATGTAGAAAACCTTCCGGGTATAGGTAAGGAGGGCGGGCACGTCGGAAGCACAGAAGGCTTCGCCTTCTCCCAGTCCCAGCACGAGAGGGGAACCTCGGCGTACCGCATAGAGAGCCTCGGGATTTCGGGCATCCAGCACTACCAAGGCATACGAGCCAACCAGGTTCTGCTGCAGCAACACAAGGGCCTCCTGAAGGGCATGCCCTTCCTGAAGGAGTTGAGAAAGGAGCTTTGCCACCACTTCGCTATCCGTTTCGGTGTCAAAGAGCATTCCCCGGGCCTGAAGTTTTTCCCGGAGATCCATGTAGTTTTCGATAATCCCGTTATGCACCAGGGTAATGCGCTTTTCTCCGTCCGTATGGGGATGGGCGTTGGCCTGGGTGACACCTCCATGGGTAGCCCAGCGGGTATGCCCGATTCCCTGGCACCCCTTCAACTGTTCCTCCTTCACCCGGGCGGCAAGCTCCGCTACCTTGCCTACTTCCTTGAGGATACAAACCTCGTTCTCCCGACACACCGCAATTCCTGCGGAGTCGTATCCACGGTACTCCAAACGCTGCAGCCCCTGAAGAATAACATCCACAGCATCACGATAACCAATGTACCCAACGATACCGCACATAGGTCTGTATATCCCCTTTCACCGTTTCCACGAAAGAAGGGCAAAGGATTTGTCCTTCCGGTTACCCAAAAGTTTTGCCTTTACCTTACCAGGGTTTCTTTCGAACCCTCAGGAGCATCCGCCGATTTTTCGATACTCTCCTGTCCTCGTCATCCTCCTCGCCGGGAGGATCAGGCGCTTAGCTTTCGGACGCATTTTCAGAATATTTTTCTTCTTTCTCCGCATCTCTCCCCTCTTCGAGAGCGATTCTGCGAATCATCTCCCGCATTTCAGGATCCTTGGAAGCCAGCCGCACCGTCGCTTCGAGCCAGCTCTCCTTGGTACCGCAATCCAGGCGTTCTCCCCGGTAGACCACTCCCCAGAGAGGTTCCTTTTCCATCAGGCTCCGGAGGGCATCTGTAAGCTGATACTCTCCCCCCGCTCCCGGAGAGAGCGCGTGAAGCTCGTCGAAAATTCCCGGAGAAAGTACATACCGTCCCATGATGGCAAGGTTCGAAGGAGCCTCGGCAGGATCGGGTTTTTCCACGAGATCCGTAATCTTCCAGATTCCCTCCCCGAGGATTTCCCCCTTTACGATGCCGTAACGGGAAGCATGTTCCCGGGGCACTTCCTCCAGAGCCACCACGGAACCTCCAAACCGGGCCTGTACATCCATAAGCTGCCGGAGCACCGGAGGGTTTCCCAGCATAACATCATCCGGGAGAATCACGCCGAAGGGAGCGTTTCGGCAGATGGCCTCTCCACAAAGCACCGCATGCCCCAATCCCAGAGGTTCGTTCTGGCGAACGTAAGCGAACCGGGCCATCTGTGAGATGGTGCGTACCATTTCGCAAAGATCCTGCTTGCCTCGGCTTTCAAGGAGTTCTTCGAGTTCCGGTGAACGGTCGAAATAATCCTCGATGGACCGTTTGCCCCGACCGGTAACAAAAACCACATCGGTACATCCCGACTGAACCGCCTCTTCCACTCCGTAATGAATGATGGGTCGATCCAGGAGAGGCATCATCTCCTTGGGAATCTCCTTGGTGGCAGGAAGAAAGCGGGTTCCAAGCCCCGCTACGGGGAACAGACATGTGGTGAGTGTACGCAAAAAAACGCCTCCTTTTGTGCTTCCGTACTTCCGTACATCCTCTCCGGAACTTTGGATATCCCGGAGCTTCCGTTCTCGTCTCTATTTTTTACCTCCCCCCGAAAGGAGTATGCAGGCTTTGAGATCTTCCACCGCTTGACAGATGGAATCCGGATCTTTACTCTCCACGAGAATCCGGATAAGAGGTTCCGTTCCCGAAGGCCGGATAAAGACCCTTCCGTGAGGAGCAAGTTTTTTTTCGTAATACCGTCTTTTCTCTTCCAGCTCCGGAGAGTGGAGAGCCTCCTCCTTATTTGACACCCGAATATTTTCGAGATGCTGGGGATAGGATCCGAAACGATCCACCAGAGAATCCAGGTTTTCTCCAAGCTCCGCACAGGCCCGAAGAAAAAGGAAGCCTCCTCGGGGGCCGTCTCCGGAAACAAAGTGAGGAAAGGCGATAAGATGCCCCGACTGCTCCCCTCCCAGAGAAGCTCCGGTTTCCTTCATCTTTTCCAGTACATACCGATCTCCCACGGGACAACGGTAAAAGGGAATTCCCGCCTCCTTCAGATGTTCCTCCAGGGCGAGGTTGCTCATCACCGTAGCCACTACCCCCGCTCCGGAGGGGTTGTTTTTTTTCATCCAGCGTCCAAGGATCCACAACATAATGTCTCCGTTGATCTGACGCCCCAGGGAATCCACGAGAAGCACACGATCCGCATCTCCATCGAAGGCCATTCCGCAGGAGCCTCCCCGGTTTCGAACTTCCTGGGCAAGAGGAGTCATATCCATGACTCCCGCCTTCTCGTTAATGTTCGTTCCCAGAGGATTTCCACCGATGCAAAGAATGTCCTTCCGTCCGGTCACGGCAAGACATTCTTTCAAGAGAGAGCTTGCCGCTCCATGGGCACAATCCACCACCAAGGGCTTTTCGAGGGGGGGCAATTCTCTCAGACAGGCCTTAAAAGCTTCAAAGTACGAGCCGTTACGCATGTCCAGGGCTTTCCGAGTGCCTATTTTCTCTCGATATTCCAAAAGAGAGGCATCTCCAAGAATCTCTTCTTCCACCCCCAGTTCCTCCGCATCGCTCAGTTTCTCGCCGGTTTGGGAAAAAAGCTTGATTCCGTTATATTCCCAAGAATTATGGGAAGCACTCACCATGATTCCTCCGGAAATCTCCAGAGAACGGATGGTGTGGCTCACTCCGGGGCTGGGAATAACTCCCAGGGAGACCACTCCAGCTCCGGCGGACATGGCTCCGGTAGCACAGGCGGAAGCTATCATGTCGCTGGAACGCCTCGTATCGTTTCCTATACAGAGGGTAAGTTTTTCAGCGGAAGGATCTTTTTTACGAAGAAAGGCCACATAGCCCTGGGCAAGCCTCAGGGCCAATTCCGGAGTCATATTCCCCCGATTTGCCTCATCCCGGACACCATCGGTTCCGAAAAGTTTCCTCCGTTTTTCGGACATGGAGATTTCTTTCATTATGCACATTCATCCCTTCGTATTAAGAGGCACGGCACTTCTTCGAGGCTTTTGTCAGTCATCAATTTTTGCGTATACCGTGGCATTTTCCGGAACCGTACCGAGCACCACCACGCCTTCAGCTCCCGGGGTTACCCGGATGGGCACGCTGATCTTGCGGGAAACCAGGTTCGTCACGTCCACAAAGGCTTCGAGGGTTTCCGAAGTAACCAGATCCAGAGCCCCTTGGGGCCCCTCGAGATAGACCGTAACATGAGGCGGCAAAACTTCCCAAGAGGGATAGACGCTCTTTCCCCGCACCTTGAGAGGTACGTTCCGCAAGGTTTTTTCTTTCATCTCAGGGGCAATCTCAAGGGACACCTCTACCTCTCGGGGATCCGCGCCGATTTTTTCCCCCGGGGGGAGAAGAACCCGGAGTTTATAGGAGCCGTCTCGAATCATTCCGGAAACATCCAGAGGTTCCGTATCCAGCGAAAGGATTCCTTCCAGGGAACCCAGGGGCCCCGAAAGAAGCACTTTTTCAGGAGTAGTCCGAACCTCTCCTATCCGGTAATCCCCGGAAACCTCTCCAACCAGTACCGGCGAAACGGGAAGCAGCTTTTTTTCCACCTTTCGGGAGAGGGAGAAAAGCACTTTTACCTCCCCGGGAGTTATCTGGACAAGCTCCGGTGTTCGGATGAAGTCTCCCCGAGGCTTGAGAGGCACCGGATAAAGAGTGTCGTTCTCTCGCATTTCCAGATCCCGGGGACGCACTTCCGCCACCACCTCAGAGAGGATTTCAAAAACTTCTTTCGGGGCGGTGACGGCAACTTCCCGGGGCTCCACTTCTTCCCGAACCAGTGAAACTCCTTCGGAAAAGTCTCCCAACACCCGAATCTGAGGAGTAAAAACCCGGGTCTCCATGGCTACCAGTCGAAGTGAAACTTCCGAAGGGTTAATCTCGCGAAGCTCGAACGTAGGGGGCAGCTCCGCTCGAATCGGCAGCGTATAGACTCCGGGATGAAGCCCCTGAAGGTTCACGAAGGCATGCACATTCTTGGGAGCCAGCCGGCTCAACTGGGAGACGGCTCCCGCGATGCGAACCTCCACGCTCTCGGGAGCCCCGAGAATCACGAGATCCCGAGGAAGATTATGCAGCTCCAGAGAGACCGCAAGATCCCTGGAAATACCGCGATCCTTGCTGCTGGAGACGAAAAACCAGAGAAGTACGGAAATTCCCAGGGAGATGAAAAACAAGAAGGGACGTGAACGAAAATAGTTGGGATCAAGCTTTTTCATCTTCTTTTTCCTCCCCCTCGGTTCCCGGCCAGAGCATGCGGAACTCTTCCCGCAGCCGATCGGTAAGAGATTTTTCGTCCTCGCTCTGGAAGTAGTGAAGCAACAGTTTTTTCACCTGTCCATCGTTGAGATCCCGAGATATATATCCGTTTACAGCCATGGAAATCTCCCGGGTCTCCTCGGAAACCACCAGGCATATGGCATCGGACTCTTCGCTTATCCCGAGAGCCGCCCTATGCCGGGTTCCGAGCCACCGGGAAAGTTCGATGTTTTCCGTAAGAGGAAGATAGCAGGCCGCCGCAAGAATGCGCTCCCGATCCAGGATAACCGCCCCGTCGTGCAGAGGATTCCCCTTCCAGAAAAGAGATACCAGCAATTCCTGAGACACCTCGGCATACACGGGAACTCCCGAACGGAGGGCGTTCTTCAGGCCCGTCTGGCGCTGGAAGACGAAAAGTCCTCCGATGCCCCGGGAACGAAGGTCCATAAGAGCCCGAGAAACCCGGTCGGCGAAAAGTTCCGCCCTCTCCACTCCCCGCTCGCGCTTGAGAGTTTTCTCTCTTCCCATGCTCTCCATGAGGCGCCGAAGTTCGGGCTGAAAAATGATGGGTATGGAAAAGATGGAGATGGTCACCATCTTCGCCAAAAGCCAGGAGAGTGTGGCAAGCTGAAAAATGCGAGACAGCATCACCACTGCCCCGAGAGCCAAAAGCCATTTGAGAAGCCCCATAACCCGGGTATCCACAAAGAGAAGAAAAAGCTTGTACAGGATGATGGTTACCACCAGAATATCGATGGTATCCTGCCAGCCTAGGGAAAAAGAAAAGAGAGTGATAACGGCACCTCCGCCCAAACTGAATTTTTACCGCTCTTCCCGAACGAACTTCTCCACATAGGTCGACGTAACTCCCTGAAGCATGGCCCCGTAATCCGGGCGAAAAGAAATCACGTCTCCCATTTTCAGAGAACCCGCATCCTCTACATCGAGAATCATGTGATCGCTGGAAGCTCCAAGAATAGTCATCCGGGGATCCGCAGGAGTAAGCCCTTCGAGGCGTACATCCTGACGTCCCATGGCCACGATGGCCCGAAGCCGAAGGCCTCTATCCTCAAATTGGGGTATGTTCCCGAAAGCATCCGCTCCCCGTTCTCCCAGGGGGACACTGGGTTTTCTGCGAAGTTCCACGATTTCCGCCTGGAACTCCATGGTATCCTGCCGAAGCCAGGGAAAAGAACGCATGTTGGTTACATCCGTTCCCAGGAGAACCGCCTCACCCACCCGAAGGTGATTGATTCGGGAGGGAAGCCCTTCCTTTTCGAGAAGCGAAAGGGCCGAAGAGTTGCCTCCGGAAAAATACGTAAGAGGCTGTCCCAGGCGCCCCTCAAGAAGGCGTCCCACCGAGATGAGATGTTTTTCGTTCTCCTCCGTAGGAAGAACGCCGCCGTAACACCCCCAGTTTGCCGCGACCCCCACACAGCGAATCCGGGAACAGGCACTGAAGGCATCCGCCAGAGAATCCACCTCGTCGGGCCAGATACCTTCCCGAAGATCCCCGATATCCACCATGAGCATCACTTCAAAGGGGTGACGCCTCTCCGCACAGGCGTCATGAAGAAGATGCACGGTTTCCGCCATGGATACCACTGCTCCGTCCGCATACTGCACAAGCCGTGGCACTTCCGAAGCCATGGGGATGCGGAGAAGCCACAGAGGCACACCCAGATTCTGGTTTCTCAGGGCTTCGATATTCTTCATACGGCTGTCCATAAGAGCTCGGCAGCCATTTTGCACCATAATTTCGGCTATCCTGGGATGAGCGCAAACACCCTTCGTAACCCCCCAGAGAGTTATCCCATCCCGAGCACATCGAGAGGCCACATGCCGCACATTTTCCGCAAGAGCTTCCGCATGAAATACAAGACGAGGATACACGTCACTCCACCTTTCTCGTTTTTTCTCCGGAAAGAAAACCGCTTCGGTCCCAAAGAAGGCACCGTATGGCACAGCAATCCGGAAGGCCGGAAACAATTTCGGAGAAATACCTGGACTTCCCCTTCCGGCTGCTCGGGAGGCAAAAACTCCCGTCTTTATCGAAAAACATTTCCCCGCCGTCTTAACCGCGGCTTTTTCGAAGAAGAGCCATGTTCGCCGCATCTCCCGGAGGGGTTTTAGGAGTTTCCAAAATGCAGGGGATGTCTTCCCACAAGGGATCGTTCAGAATGTGCCCGAAAATCCCGAGCCCCATCTCCCCCTCTCCCAAGTGGGCGTGGCGGTCCTTACCGCTTCCGAGAGGTTCCTTACTGTCGTTGCAGTGCCAGCACCAGACCCGCTCGGCCCCGATTTTTTTATCCAGGGAACGCACAAAGGAAGAATATCCCCGGAAGGAGGTTATATCGTACCCCGCCGCGAAAAGGTGGCACGTATCAAGACAGAGCCCCACCCGGGAATGCCATTGAAGCTCTTCCAATATATCAGAAAAATGTTCCAGTTTATACCCGAGAACACTCCCCTGGCCGGGCATGGTTTCCAGAAGAATCCGCACTCCGGTACCCCGGGTTTCCTCAAGTCCTTCCTCCAGACCTTCCACGATTCTCTCCAATCCCCGGGCTTCTCCGCTCTCCCGATGACTTCCCGGATGAAGCACAAGATCCCGAATTCCCAAGGCATCACACCGGAAAAGTTCATCTTTCAACGCCTCCCGACTTCGACGGCGCAGGTCTTCTTCAGGAGCGGCGAGGTTGATGAGGTAGGCTGCGTGGGCCACCACTTTTCGGATGGAGCTTTTTCCCCAGGCTTCGATAAAACGCATCTCTTTTCCCATCCCAAGGGGAGCAGCTCTCCATTGAAGCTGGTTTTTCGTGAATATTTGAATAGCCTCACAATCAAGGGCCTCTCCTCTTTCGAAAGCCCTATGGAGCCCCCCTGCAACGGAAACATGAACACCGATCAACGACATGTACGGGGCTCTCCTTTTCTTTATATTTCTAGTGTTTCCTAATGAAGCTTCACCTTGCCTCCATAGACTACTCCCCGGGAGCCATCCACGGTGACCAGAGCCCCGTCTTCCAGTTCTTTCATGGCTCCCCGGGCACTTACGATACAGGGAATTCCGAGATTCAGCGCCACGATGGCTGCGTGGCTGGTGAGCCCTCCCTCTTCCGCGATAATCGCTCCGGCTTTTCTCATGGCGGGCACAAAGCTCTTATCCGTCTCCCGAACCACGAGAATATCCCCGTCCCGGATCTTTCCCTCCGCATCCTGAGACACAAGGGCCTTGCATACCCGACCGGTGGCCTCCTTTCGGCTGAGTGAAAGTCCCTTCACGAGGATGCTCCCCACGGTGTGCACCTGTACCATATTCGTGGTTCCCGGAATGCCTACGGGAAGCCCCGCCGTGGAAACCACCAGATCTCCCTCCTCCAGGGCCTTCTCCTCCAGAGCCGACATGATGGCGGCATTCAAGGCCTGTTCAATGGATGGCGCCTCTCGGCTGAGGAGGGGGTGAAGCCCCCACACCAGAGAGAGCTGCCGCCAGGTGCGGAGACTGGGAGTGGCGGCAATGATGGGACATTCGGGACGGTATTTGCTTACCATGGAACTGGTGCTTCCGCTCTTGGTAAGAGAAAGTATCGCCTTGGCGTGAAGCTCCCGAGCGATTTGGGTGGCCGCATGGCTTACAGAGTCGGGCACCGTGGTAGCATAAACCGGAAGAGAAGTCTGCCGCCCCCACCGCACATGTTCCGGCTCCACCCGAAGAATGATTTTCTTCATGGTCCGTACGGACTCCAAAGGATACTTTCCCTTGGCGGTTTCTCCGGAGAGCATCACCGCATCCGCTCCGTCGAGCACCGCGTTGGCCACGTCATTCGCCTCCGCCCGGGTGGGCCGGGGATTCCGGATCATGGAATCCAACATCTGAGTGGCCACAATGACGGGTTTCCCCTGAGCCCGGCAAACATCGATGATACGCTTCTGTTGCAGCGGCACATCTTCGGTGGGGATCTCCACGCCCAAATCTCCCCGGGCTACCATCATGCCGTCCACTACTTCGGCGATCTCTTCCAGGGCCTCCACGGCCTGTTTGGTTTCGATCTTGGCGATGATTTTCATGGTGTTCTGGCCTCCGAGCTCTTCCATAACCCGGAGAACCTCCAGCACGTCATCCCGGCTTCGCACGAAGGAAACAGCTATGTACTCCATCTCGTGTTCCAGCCCCCAGCGGATGTCCTCCCGGTCCTTCTCAGTAAGGGTAGGCACCGAGAGAGATGCGTCGGGAACGTTGATTCCCTTGCGCTCTCCCAACTCTCCTCCCACGAGAACCTTGCAGAGAATATCTTCTCCCCGGATTTCCTCCACCAAAAGCTGCAATGTGCCGTCGTCGATAAAGATATCCATTCCCGGAGCCACTTCCCGGGGGAGTTCATCATAGCTGATGGAGACTTCCCGGCAGGATCCTTCCAGAGGCCGGGTGGTAAGGCAAAAGGTCTGCCCGTTTTCGAGGAGCACCGGCTCATGATTTTTCAGAAGACCCGTACGGATTTCGGGGCCCTTGGTATCCAGAAGAGCCGCCAGAGGGCGTTTCCGCTCCTTCTCCACTTGCCGGACAAGCTCGAGGTTCTTTGCGTGCCCCTCGTACTCTCCGTGACTGAAATTGAACCGGGCCACATCCATGCCCTCTTCCGCCATGGCAAGAAGAGTTTCCAGGGAGCTGCAGGCGGGGCCGAGGGTGCACACTATTTTTGCTTTTCGCATGAATCTTTTCCTCCACTCTCTATAACTCCGTGTTTCGTATATATTCTCGCCCGGCCCCGGATTTTTACCGCCGAGGAGTGCTCGGTGAATTGAGACATCCACACCTCTCCCGCATCCAGTTTTTCCGTATGGGCAAAGCGAGTCTCCTGTCCCCGGGTAAGGCCGATAACGGTAACCCCGTCCTCCAGGGCAAGCACCGCAAAGAAATCGCTGAGCACCCATGCGGGGTTCTGCTGATATTTCTTTTCGTGAAACTCCCTGTCCCCCGTAGAGAAACTTCCTTTCCCTCCATCTTTATACGTCACAATATCCCTCCTCGTCTCGCATAATCTAAGCTACCTCCACCGAGGCGGATTGGCCGAGGTGGGTTTCACAAAGGGAAAGAAGAACCTGGAGATCTGCCCGAAGGCGCAGATCCTGAAGCCGCACAAGTACCTGTCGATCCCCCTCCTTCAACTCGAAAAGAACCGGGCTCTCTCCCCGATACGCCTTGAGCTCTCGCAAAAAGGTAAGAAGATTCTTCCGGGAAAGGCCGTCTCCGGAGATGGCAATCTTTACCAGAGGAGGCATCCGCTCCTCCGCACTCTCGAGGGAGAGTATCTGATCCGCCAGGATAACCCGGTCCATTCGCTCCTGTACCTTTCCCTCCACCACGAGCAGCGCCCCATTTGCCACTGCGGATTTACACTCCTCCCAAGTACGGGGAAAACAGACCACCTCCACCTTGCCCGTTTCATCCTCCAGGTCGAAGATACCCATGGGATCGCCCTTCTTGGTGTACTTTTCCTTGCGCCCCGAAACCATGCCTGCGAGAACAATCCGGGTCTCCTCGCCGCCCTTCCAGAAGGCAAGATCCTCCACCGCACAGTAGGCATATTTATGAATTCTTGAAGAAGCCTCCTCCACAGGATGCCCGGAAAGATAAATCCCCAAGGTGTCCTTTTCCATGGCAAGAATCTCGGATTTTTCCGGCTCCGGAAGATCCGGAAGCTCCGGCCCTTCTTCCTTGGCCGTATCTTCCTCGAAAAGCCCGAGCTGCTGGGTATCTTCGGAATAGCGCCCCGCCAAATCCAGCCACCGGGGAAGCACTTCCAGAAGCTGACTGCGATGAGCCCCCAAGCCGTCAAAGGCTCCAGCCCTGAGAAGGTTTTCCACCACGCCCTTGTTGATTACCCGGAGATCCACCCGAAGCAGAAAATCCCAGAACGAAAGAAAGGGGCCGCTCTTTCGCGCTTCGAGAATGGCCTCTACCGCGGCATTTCCAGCCTTGGCTACCGCGCTGAGGCCAAAGCGGACATCTCCGGAGGCCACGGAAAATTCCCGGCCCGATTCGTTGATATGGGGAGGAAGCACCTGAACGCCGGATTTGCGCACCGCATAGACATACCGTCCCAGCACGTCCATTTTACTTCCGATCTGGCTGGTCAGGAAGGCCGCGAGGAATTCCGCCCGATAGTGAGCCTTGAGATAGGCGGTTTGATAGCTGATAAGGGCGTATGCGGCACTGTGAGATTTGTTGAAGCCGTATCCTGCGAACTTTTCAATGATATCGAATATTTCCTCCGCCCGGGCGGCATCCACCTCGTTGGCTACGCAGCCCTGAACGAATTTTTCTCGCTGCTCCGCCATGACCTCCACTTTTTTCTTTCCCATGGCCCGGCGAAGAAGGTCCGCCTCCCCCAGGGAATATCCCGCCAGGGCCGAAGCGATCTGCATAACCTGCTCCTGGTAGAGAATCACTCCGTAGGTTTCCGCAAGATATTCTGCAATCCGGGGATGCAGGCATGCAACTTCCTGCCGGTGGTGCTTGCATTCCACGTACTGATCCACCATACCGCTTTCCAAAGGCCCCGGCCGGTAGAGGGCCAGCACTGCCACCACGTCTTCGAAGGTATCCGGCTGCATTCTCTTGAGAAGCCGGCGCATGCCCTCGGATTCCAGCTGGAAGACCCCCAGAGTATCCCCTTCCTGAAGCAGTCGGAAGGTTTCCTGATCATTCATGGGGATTTTGTTGAGATCCGGAACCTCCCCGCCTCCTCCCCTGATGTTGTTCAGGGTATCTTCGATGAGTGAGAGGGTACGGAGACCGAGAAAGTCCATCTTCACGAGTCCCAGCTTTTCCACGGGCTCCATGGCAAACTGGGTAACCACCTGGTTATCCGCGATGCGCCGTACCGGCACTATATCCGTAATGGGGCAGGGGGCGATGACCACCCCCGCCGCATGCTGGGAGCAATGCCGGGCGAGTCCCTCGATATGGCAGGCGGTGTCGATCACCTGTCGGGCCCGCTGATCCCGAGTGTAGATCTGCTTGAGATCCGGGGCCAATTCGAGAGCCTCCCGAAGATTTTTCACCTTGTCCGGCACAAGCTTGGCAAGCACGTCCGCCTCTGCCACGGAGACCTCCAGGGCCCGGGCTACGTCCCGCACCGCTCCCTTGCTCATCATGCGCCCGAAGGTAATGATCTGCGAAACGTTCTCCCGGCCGTATTTCTCTACCACGTAATCGATTACCTCGTCCCGGCGCTTGTCCGATATATCCGTATCGATATCGGGCATGCTGATCCGTTCGGGGTTCAGAAAACGCTCGAAGAGAAGCTTGTGGTATATGGGATCCAGCTCCGTAATTCGAAGAGCCCAGGCCACCAAAGAGCCTGCGGCGGAGCCGCGGCCGGGGCCCACAGGGATGCCCCGTTCCTTGGCGGCCTTGATGAAGTCCGATACGATAAGAAAATATCCGGGGAATCCCATCTGCGTTATGATTCGTATCTCGTATTCCAGGCGCTCCCGATACTCCGAAGGAACCTCCTCGCTCCCCAGCCGCCAGCGGAGCCCTTCCCAGGAAAGGCGCTCCAGATAGGATTCCAGAGTCTCCCCCGGGGGAAGTTCGAAATCCGGAAGAAGATACTTGCCAAAGGTAAATTCCACGTCACAGCGCTCCGCGATTTCCAGGGTGTTCGTAAGGGCCTCGGGAAGCTCGGTCCCGAAGAGGCGCCACATCTCCTCGGGAGACCGGAGGTAAAAATCCTGCGCTCCGAAGCTAAACCGGTTGGGATCGTTCACGGTTTTTCCGGTCTGCACGCAGAGAAGCACCTCGTGCCAGAGCGCATCTTCCTTGCGGAGGTAGTGGGCGTCGTTGGTAGCCACGAGAGGAAGGCCGGTCTCCCGGGCAATGCGGATAATGCCCTTGTTCGCCCGGGCCTGCTCGGGAAGGGAATTATGCATTACCTCAAGGTAAAAGTTGCCTTTTCCTAAAATTTCCTCGTAAAAAAGCGCCTTCCGAGCGGCTTCTTCCTCCTCTCCCTGGAGAACCAGGGAGGCCACCTCTCCCGCCAGGCAGGCAGAAGAACCGATGAGCCCCTCTCCGTAGGTACCCAGAAGATCGTAATCGATCCGGGGTTTGTAGAAAAAACCGTCGGTATTGGCCTTGGAGACGAGTTTCACCAGATTTTTATAGCCCTGGTTGTTCTTCGCCAAAAGGAGGAGGTGGTAATTCTGCCCCCGCTTGTCCCGAAGTTGATGCCCCCGGGGGTCCAGGTAGACCTCACAACCCAGAAGGGGCTTCACTCCCTGGGCCTTGCACTTTTCGTAAAAATCCACCGCCCCGTACATGGCCCCGTGATCCGTAAGGGCCACCGCAGGGGATCCCCACTCCGCCACCTGCCGGGCGAGATCCGAACAGCGGATGGCGCCGTCGAGAAGACTATATTCGCTGTGAACGTGAAGATGCACAAAATCCTGGCTCATGATACGTCCTTTCTCTTCGCATGCTCGGCGAGGCGCTCCGTTTGTTTTCCCCAAGCCTCACAAGTCGCGAAACTCCGGGGAAGAAATTTCGGAAGATTTTCCGTAAAGGAATCTCCGAAAAAACTCATTCCTCGTGTTCCCGAAGATCTCCCTCCATCTCTTCGAGCATGGCGTGCTCCGCCCCTTCGCGCTTTTCCAGAAGGATCTCCCCTCCCACGCAAGACAAAAGGGCTCCTACAAAGCTCTCTTCTTCCCCGGAAGCTTTTTCGGGATTTTTGGATCTTTCCGGCCCCTTTCTATCCCGGGGAAGTTCGTCGAAAAAGGGGATCTCCTCGAAGAGAGGTTCCGAAGCTTCCTCCTTGAACTCCCCGGAAGAGGATAGGGCGTTCTCCTCTCCGGAGTTCTCCCCGGAAAGAGAGCAGGATTTCTTTGTATCGCCCCGGAGAAAAATTATTGGAAGTTCACCGTAAAACTCCCGAAAGAACGGGGCCAGAATCTCCCTTCCCTCGGGAGAGGAGACGAGAACAAAGCGATGCTGTTCCTTCTGGGAGGAAAAATCAAGATGAATTTCATTTTTCCCGAAAAGGGGAACCAGCTCCGCCAGGGCCGCACAAAGCCAGGGAGCTTGGACATAAAGACGGCACAGCAGCTTTTCCCAGGGAGAATCCCCGGAAAAGGAGATTTTCGGAGAAGAAGCTTTCGGTATCGCTTTGGAGGCAATGCTCCCGTTTTCTGCCGGAATATCCGGCTTTCGTAAATTTTCGGATATCTTTCGGGAGAAATCCTCCGGAAGAGATTCCGGAGATGTGCGGAGTTTTTCATCGGAAACGCTTGAGAAACCTTTCGCCTCTTCCCGAAAAACACGCTCCCTCCCCTCCGGGGATGGTTTTTCTCTCCTTCCGGAGGGAGCACTTTGCAAGAGCGTCCTTTCGGATTCGGAAGGTTCTTCCTCCGGCGGGATTTCTCCGAGTTTCCCCCAGAGGAGGGCTCCCAGAAGTTCCCCATCAATACCCGTACGGAGCCGGGGCAGCCAGCGGCTCAGGAAATCCATGCCTCTCCAAAGTCGCTCTTCTTGCCACAAAGGGGCCTCAAGAAGGAGATATTCCTTCTCTTTTTCCGAAAGGTCCAGAGACGCAATTACCCCGTCCCCCCATTTACCCACGGTCCAAAGATCGGAAAAAAGCCGGAACATACCCTCGTAAAGGCGTACCACCGATCCGCCCCGCCCCAGGAGCTCATGGAATTTCGCATAGGCTTCGCCGGGAGACTCCCTCAGAAGGGCCACCAGGCCCTCTATTTCCTTTCGTCCGCTCCCTCCGAGGAGGCGCTGTACTCCCTGGAGAGTAGGGGCTCCCTCTTCCAGAATCAGGGCCTGTTCCAAAAGAGACAGGGCATCGCGCAAAGCTCCATCCCCGGAACGGGCAATCTCCCAGAGAGCCTCCGCCGTGGGGGAGCTTGCTTCCTTGCGGGCCACATCCTCCAGAAGAGAGACCATGATTTCTCCCGGAATGCGGTGAAAAGGAAGATGCTGACACCGGGAGCGGATAGTGACAGGCACCTTGTGAGGCTCCGTGGTAGCCAGAATGAAAAGGGCATACTCCGGGGGCTCCTCCAGGGTCTTCAGAAGAGCGTTGAAAGCATGTTCCGTGAGCATGTGCACCTCATCGATAATATAGATCTTCCATGACTCTCCGTAGGGCGCCAGGGCCACTTGCTCCTTGAGCTCCCGAATTTCATCGATTCCCCGGTTGGAGGCTGCATCTATTTCCACCACATCCAGATTGTCTCCCCGGCGGATGCTCTCGCAACTCGGGCAAACGCCGCAGGGCTCGGGACCATCCTGAAGATTTTTACAGTTCAGGGCCTTGGCGAAAATGCGGGCCATGCTCGTTTTGCCGCATCCCCGGGGGCCCGAAAAGAGATACGCATGGGATATCCGGTCTTCTCGGAGAGCCCTCTGGATAATGTTCACCGCTCCTGGTTGGCCCAGAAGTTCGGAAAAATTCTGAGGTCTGTATTTTCGGTACAGGGAAAGGCTTTTTTTCATTCCGGTATCCTCCAAAGGCAGTGCTGGGCAAAAAGTGAAAAGCAAGGATGGGTCCAGGCGGATAAGGGCTGCGCCTTTGAGCTCCCCAAGAGAGGGGCCACGGATTTTCGAGAAACTCCGTTCTCCGGCCCCTTCGGGGCACTCTCAAGTAACTATCTCTTATGAGCTCCGAGCTAGAGTGGCCGCCTATCTGAGATATCCCCCCATGGGGTGCTGTCGTCGGGCTCCGTCCAGGCCCCGTACCAGAGCTTGTCTGAGATCGGGAAAAGCCTTCCGGAGTTCCGGAGTCCGGGCAACACAGAAAATCCGGTTTCCCACCCGAAGCACCGAAACCGAGGAGGTTTCCTCAAGGATAATTTCATGGGGCAGCATCTCCATCTCCAGAGACTCCTGAATTCCCGAAAGAATTTCCTGAACCTGAGCATCCCCGATGTTTTTCCGGGGTATACGCCAAAGAGGGACTCCGTCGATGGAAAGGATTCCCTCTCCCCCCTCCTCCGTCCAGGATGGGCGGAGAAGGGCCAGGGCTTTTTTCCGCCTCAGGGGCCATCCTCTATCCTGCATAGTCTGGATAAGATAGGCCACCCGGTCCTCCGTTTCGGGATGATCCATATATACCCCGGGATCCACGTACGGGCGTTTCCAGCCCTCCTCATGGAGCCGCTCCATGGCCGTTATCAATCCCGTGGGCTCGTACCCCGCCTTCTGGAGAAGCATGAGCCCCTCCCGATCGGCCTGTTCTTCGTACTCCCTGCTATAGCTGTTCGAAATAGCCGCCTGGGCCACACTGGAAAGGATGATGGCGGCTCCCTGCCCTCCCGTGGCGGCGATCACTGCAAGGGCAAGAAGATTAAGGCGCTGGTTCCGCGCCGCCTGTTTGATGCCGTGACTCTGTTCCACGTGAATGATTTCGTGGGCGATAATACCCGCAATCTCGTGATCGGTACGCAGAAAATCCATCATTCCCCGGTTTACGTAAAGAAGCCCCCCCGGAAGAGCAAAAGCGTTGGGCGTTTTTTCCTCCAGAAGACGCACTTCGTAGTCGTATTTTGTATCGAGCTCCAGCACCAGTCTGTCCAGAATCATCTGGAGTCGGGCCTCAATCCGCAGATCCCGCCCCCGGGAAAGGGATTTTTCGATCTCTTCTCCCACTTTTCTCCCGAGACGGATTTCTTTCTCCGTCTCCGAGGAGGCCTCTTCGCCGAGAGTGCCAAGAGTGCCTGAAAAAAAGAATACGAGAAGGAGTGAAAGGACATAAAAAAAACGTGTGTTCCTCAGGAGGATTTCCTTCTTGAAAGAGTGCATCATGTTCACCAGCCTTTTCAAAAACCACGAAAGAACGGATCTTTCTGCCGCATATCCGAGCAAATCCGGATGACAAGAAAGCTTTGCAAGAATCCCCAGAAAGAGATTTCCGGGCAAAACCGCTCTTTTTCGTAAAACCTATGGAAGAGATCCTGGAATGCCTATTGTACTGCACCTTCCAGAGCTTCTCCAAATTTCGAAATTTCCCCGGGCATCCTTGTGAGTGCCCTCGGGCAAAAAAGGAGCTTCCTTTTCGGCAATCCTCGAAGGCGGCCCCTCTCGGGTTGCAAAAAATCCTTTGAAACGGGTATAGTGACATCCGAAAGACCAGAAAATCATCCCATTTCATAAGGAGGAATGCAACGTGGCAAAATCTCCGCTTAAATCCACCGTATCTAAGGAAGAGGTTTTCGATCTCCTGGATATCCGTCTCGGCAAAGTGCTCGCTCTGGAAACCGATCCGGATTCTCCGAAAAAAGCCTACCGGATGAAAATCGATTTTGGAAAATACGGCATAAAAACCAGCGTGGGGCGTTTTACCCAGCACTCTCCGGAAGATCTCCAAGGCGCTCTTGTATTGGGGGTACTCAACTTCGAACCCCGAAAGGTGGGAGAAACCCTTTCGGAGGTTCTCGTTCTGGGTGTACAATACCCCAAGGCCGAAAGCGGCGAAGCCACTCCTCTTACCTGCATGGCGGAGGCCAAGCTGGGGAGCAAGGTCTTCTGAAAAGCCTCCCAACCGGAAAGATCGATCCGTTATTTTAACGTTTAACAAAGTGAGGGAATAAACATATGATACGCACAAACCGTGACCGCATCGTGGAATTTGCCCTGCAATGCCAGCCCGGACAACCCCGAACCCAGGGAAACTGGGGGGTGGACAAGGACGGAAAACCCTTTCTCCTTCCGGGAATCGGGGGAATCACCCTGAACATCCAGGCGGGAGATCCCGCCTTCGGATGGGCGGGAGACCACATCGAGCCCGGAGTAAGCTGTACGGCGGACACCAAAAAGTACATGGAGCATCCCAACATCTCCCTGCAGATCTACGCCTGCGTGGGCAACCGGGCCAGGGTGACCTCGGGGGAAGCCAAAGATGCGGAGGGCGTGGTCATAGGGCACCACGGAGGTTCGGAGCACGTGATCGTGGACTTCCCCCGGGAGGCCAAGGAGAAGATGACCTACGGGGACACCATCATGATCAACGGCAGGGGGCAGGGACTTCGGCTTCTGGATTATCCCGAGATCAGCCTCTTCAACCTCGATCCGGATCTTCTCGAAAAGATGGACCTCCGGGAAACCGGAAACGACACCCTTCAGGTTCCGGTAACCACCCTGGTTCCCGCTGCCTGTATGGGCTCCGGCGTGGGAGCCGCCCACGTGGCCAAGGGGGATTACGACATCATGACCAGCGATCCCGAAACGGTGCGGGAATACAATCTCGACAAGATCCGCTTCGGAGATTTCGTAGCCCTTCTGGACCACGACAACCGCTATGGCCGGGCCTACCGCAAGGGCTCCATCAGTATCGGGATAGTGGTTCACAGCGACTGCCTCCGGGCGGGACACGGCCCCGGGGTGAGCACCCTTTTAACCTGCGAAACCCGGAAGATCGAACCCGTTTTAAATCCCAAGGCCAATCTGGCGGATCTTCTCGGCATCGGTACCCACCTCTAAACCCGGGGTGCCGCAAAAACCGCTAAGACCACTCAAGCGCCTCTCCGGACTTCTCCGGAAGAGGTGCTTTTATTTTCTGAAGGCTCTCTGGTAGGCCCCCGGAGGAATGCCCAAAATTCTGCGAAAATAGCGGTGAAGATGGCTCTGGTCCGCAAATCCCGTGGCCTGGGCGGCTTCGGCGGGAGAAGCTCCTTTTTCGAGCATCCTTCGGGCCCGCTCCACCCGAGCCTGGAGAAGATAGGCATGAGGAGGCATGCCAAAGGTCTGGGAAAAGCTCCGGATCATGTGATAGGGGCTCAAATCCGCAAGGACCGCGAGATCTTCCGTAGAGGGAGCCTCGTCACAACAACAGCGAAGGTACTCCGCCACCCGTACGATTTTGGAAGATCCCAGGGCGGACCGGGGAATCTCCCGTTTTTTTCCGTACCGACGGAAAAGCTCTGCCAGGAACGTTAAAAGCCCTTCCTGTTTTTCCAGAAGAAGAGCATCCTCCGCGAGAGATCTTTGGTGAATCTTCCGAAGAAGCCCCAGAAGATCAGCATCTGCCACGGGCTCTTCCGGCAGCGCGGGGAGTCCCGCCCCCCGGATTCCCGCCTCCTCTGCGGCATGGCAGACCAGGGGAATCGGCAGATAGAACATGCGGTAGCTCCATCCCTCCCCGGAGAAAGCCCCCTGCCCCGTGTGGGGCTCTCCGGGCATGGCATGACTGATGCTCCCCCGGGGAAAGACCCACCGCCGTCCCCGATAGAGACATTCCAGAGCGCCCCTTTCGATAATCCCCAAGGCATAGGCGTCGTGAAAGTGCTTGGAAAATTTCTGGGTACGGTACGAAGCATGCAACACCTGCGCATCCTCCCCCCGGAAAATTCCTCCGAGGGTCGTCAGCGATACCCGTTCCGACGTACCCGCATCAGAGGTGACAACCATGCCGCGCTCCTCTCGTCCCACCGATTTTTCAAGTATTTTCAAGGCACTGCGTTTTTGGAAAACACCGCAATTTCGTTCAAGAAACATCTTGCTTTTTCCCGCACAATACAGGGACATTATCACAAGGAGGCTTTTACATGACCCGTTCCATATCCATCAGCTACAGTCCTTCCTGGAAGGCAGCCTTTCCGGGAGCCGTCATGGGAATGCTTTTTGCGGAGAACGCCCTCGACAGATCTTCCCTCCCCTCGGAAATGGAAAGTCTGCGGCTCGAAAAAGAGCAAAACCTCAAAGAACGTTACGGCTCTCTTTCCCGAAAGGATCTTGCGGCTCTTCCCGCTCTCGCTCCTTATGCAGCATACTATAAGGAACGAAAAAGCACCTATCACGTACTCCAGCAGATCGAAAGCATAGCCCAGGGAAAAAGAACCATTCCGGCTCCTTCCTGCCATGTGCTCACCATGTTCATGGCGGAACTCGAATCCGGGCTTCTTACGGCGGGACACGACGTGCGCGCTCTGGGAGATAGAATAACGGTAGACACCACCCGGGAGGGGGATTCCTATACCATGCTCTCGGGAAAGGAGGCCCATCTCTCTCCGGGGGATATGTGCATCCGGGACGAAAGGGGCATCCTCTCGTCCATTCTCCGGGGGCCGAACCGGGAAAGCCCCATAGGGAAAGATACGAAGGATCTGCTCTTTACGGTCTACGCTCCCCGGGGGATCTCCCCCGTCAGGGTGGAGGCACATCTTCGGAATATCGAAAAGACTCTCGGCCTCTACGCTCCGGAAAGAGAAATCCGTTTTCTGGAGGTTTTCGAAAACCCTTCGGAATATTAGGAATATCTCCGGATTCTCCGGGAGGGCATGCACTTCATGTAATTTTCATAGAAAGATACGGCGATACATTTCCGCCCTTTTTCCTCGCTTCTTTCGGGGAAAGTCGCGAGAAACACCTTATTTTTCGAGAAGAAGAGCATGGAGATCCTGAAGAAAGATGAGAATGTTCTCCAAAAAAACCCCATCCGCCAGAGCATCCAGGGGAGTGCTCTCCCGGTTGACGATGCCCAGCCACGCCCCGGAATCCTTGGCCATTTGAGGATACCAGTTCGCAGGAGACACCAGGAGGGACGACCCCAGAACGAGAAAAAACGAGGCTTCGTGCGCCAGCGTTTCCGCCTTTTCCATGGCCTCCGGGGGAAGAGACTCTCCGAAGAGAACCACTCCCGGCCTAAGGCGGCCGCCGCAGGAGGGGCACCGGAAATCTTCCAGAAGGCGCTCCCCGGGGAACTCTTCCTCACACTCCATGCAACGGCAGCGCCGAAGGGTGCCATGGAGCTCCGCGACCTCCGAAGAACCTCCCAGATCATGGAAGCCATCTACGTTCTGGGTGATAATCCCCCGGAGCAGGCCCAGGCGCTCCCATTCTCCCAGGATACGGTGCCCCTCGTTGGGAGCCGCATGGAAGCACCCCCGGATACGCTCCCGGTAGAAGTCGATACACGCCTCGTAGGATCCCCGCAGGGCCTCCACCGAAGCGAGCCGGGCAGGGTCCGCCTGCTTCCAGAGCCCTCGGGAGGAGCGAAAATCCGGGAGCCCCGAGGCGGTACTCATGCCAGCCCCGGAAAAGGCTACCCCGCCCCCATGCCGAAAAATCTCCACCAGGGGGGCGAGTTCTTTTTTTCGATGTTCTTCGAGAGCCATCATATCTCCTCCTCTCCCGGCGGAGCGTCTCCTTCGAGGATCACCACCGCCACCGAAAGATTTTCCTCATAGGTAATGCTCAAAAACACCCGCCGGACTCCCCGGCTCCGCAGGATCTCCCGATTTTCTTCAGAAAACCGGAGCCGGGGCCCCTGGGGAGTGCGCTCCACCCAGCACCCGTGGAGCCCCACTCTGCCAAGCCCCAGTCCCGTAGCCTTGGCAAAGGCCTCCCGGGCGGCAAAGGCCCCGGCAAAGTGCCGGGCCGGACATCCCCGGGATCGGGCATACTCCCGCTCCTGGGGGAGAAAAACCCTCTTTTCGAAGTGGAGAGATGTTACATACTGCCCCATGCGCTCGATGGAACAGGCATCAATGCCCAATCCCAAAATCATAGGTTTTGCTAAAGTCCCTGGTGTTCCGAAAAGAACCAGAGGCTCTCTCCGGCAACCCGGATTTCCCGGATTTTCTGGGAGGGGAAAAACGAATGCAGCGAAAGCACCGGAGCAAGCTTTTCCATGGCATGGGCAACATCCCGGGTGGAAATGAAGGGGTTGTCGCTGGAAGAATCCACGAAATGGAGTGTCGCACTGCCATCCTCCCGGGGAACGTAGACCCCTCGGAAATGAGCCGTGGCCTTGAGAGGTATGGTGGTATTCCTCACATACACGCCCTTGAGATCCAAAGCATTGTGATCCGAAGAAATTTCCCCTATCTGAAAAGCGGGATAGACGCTCTGCAGGGCCTCCGCAAAATCCTGCAGAAGCACGGAGCCGGAAACCTTGCCTTCCCGGAAATGCCGGAGCACCACCCGATGTTCCTCCACCCGAAAGGAAACCGCCTTCACATAGATAGTGATGGAGTCGTACCGCAGCCCCCCGAGAGAAGCCCCCCGGACGAAACAAAACATCTCTCTGGCCCGATGAATTCCTCCAGAGGAGGAAAGCCCCTTGAGTACCACCGAAACCTTTTCCGCCTCGAGCTGCCCCTGAAGATTTTCCGCAATACGATCCTCGTAGGAGAGAACCTGCTCTCCTCCATATCCCGCAGGGCTCCAGAGAATACATAGCATCACGCCCCACAGCACGAGGAAGCTCTTGAAAATGCCGCGCCCTTCTTTTTTTTCGCTCATGGATTGCTCCACCGCCTTTTCTCCGATTGCGGAAAACAGTATAGCGAAAAAACACCTCTCTGCACCAGGGCCAGGATACCGGAGAGAGCTCTTTTTTCTGCTTCTCCCTTTTCGGGTTCTGAAACAGCTTCTCTTTTCTGCTACAATGACGCCACAAGGACGGGTGATTACAGACATGTCGAATCCGGAACGCATGGGGAAGGGTTCCATACCGGTGCTGCTTCTCCACTTCTCGCTTCCCGCCATCGCGGGGCTCGTGGCAAACGCTCTTTACAACATCGTGGATCGTATTTTCGTGGGACACTACGTAGGCCCCGAGGGTATCGGGGCCCTTTCGGTGGCCTTTCCTTTCATGGTAGCCATCAGTGCGGTGACCGCCCTGGTGGGCACCGGAGGAGCGTCGCTCCTCTCCCGGCTCCTGGGAGAAAACCGCCGACGCCGGGCGGAGCGCGGCCTCGCCAACGCCCTGCTTCTTCTTCTCACAGGGTCCGGGCTTCTCTGCCTGGGAGGAACCCTCTTCCCCGAACAGATTCTGCGTCTCTCGGGCTCCACCGAAAGCCTTCTTCCTCTGGCAAGGGAGTATTTTTCCGTCATTCTCTGGGGAGTGCCCTTCTGGGTCAGCAGCATGGGAATGAATCATCTGATCCGCTCCGAAGGAGCCCCCCGGTACGCCATGATAACCCTTTTTCTCGGGGCGGGGGGCAACGTTCTCCTCGATTGGATCTTCATCGCCAAGCTTGGCATGGGAATCACCGGGGCCGCCCTGGGAACCGTCCTCGCCCAGGGGCTCGCCTTTATCTGGGTCTTTCTCTTCTATCTCGGCCCCTGGAAGATCAGCGTCTTCCGGCTTTACCTCCGCAACCTTCTTCCCCGGTGGATCCTGGTACGTCAGATCCTGGCGGTGGGGCTCTCTCCCTTTCTCCTGGAACTTACCTTCACGCTCCTCATGGGAATCTTCAACACCCTGCTCGGAAAATACGGAGGGGATCTCGCCATTGCCTCCATGGGAATCTTCTTCAGCCTGGACGCCCTGCTCTACCTCCCCCCCATCGGCATCGGGGAGGGACTTCTTCCCATCATCGGCTACAACTTCGGTGCCAGGAATTACGCCCGGGTCCGCCGGGCGGTAACCCTCGCCCTGGGAGGCTGCGTGGCCCTCTTTACCTGCAACTTTCTGGCGGTAATGCTCTTTGCCCCCCAGATGGCGGCCATCTTCAGCAAATCCAGCCCGGAGCTCATCGAACTTACCGCCCGAAGCCTCCGGATAGGCTACGCCGCGGTACCCGGAGCGGCGGTGGGAATCATCACCACCTTCACCCTCCAGGCTCTGGGAAAGGCCCGGCTCAGCATCCTCATCAGCCTCAGCCGGCAGTTTTTCTTTCTCATTCCTGCAGCACTGATTCTGCCCCGCTTCTTCGGAGTGGACGGGGTATGGATGTCTTTTCCTCTGGCGGATTTCATTCAGGTAATCTTCTCCGGGGGATTTCTTTTTCGGGAAATGCGGCGGCTGGGACGGGATTTTCCCGGCGAGGCCTAGGAGGCTTTTACCGGAATAAACACGTCTTTAGAAGGCATACAATATGGTCGGAGGCATAATCCTGCTGGGCCGTCGAGGATAACGGCAAAATCCCGGGGGTGGTTCCCTTTTCGATTGACAAACACATGGCATTCCCCTCGATTCTCGTAGACTCATAGATTTTATGGATTTTCAATTCCTTGAATGCGAGAGTTTCCAGCTCGCTTGACAGGTTCCGCAGAAGTGGGTTTCGCTACGCTTGCAGGGGCATTTTGAAGAGGAGTGGTACAAAAGATGGTTATGCAGGCATGTGTAAGAGTTCCTCATTACCTCTCATGGAATGGACATTCCCACACCTTTAGAATGGCAGTGCCAAGAGATTTAAAAGATGCTGTAGGGAAGAGGGAGATGAAGAAATCTCTTCCTGGATGCTCTACGAGGGCAGCTAAGGCACTGTGTAGACGCTTAGGCATACTTTTCTCTCTCCATGATTTATGGTTTCAGATGCGCTCAAGAGCTATTTTTGAGAATGTGGACTATTCTGATCTAGCAAATAAAAAAATCATCGCTGAAATTCTATTGGCTTCTGCTGTTGTTCTTGTTGTTGTTTAGCTAAAAAATCCTGAGCTCGTCCTTTTGCTTGAGCTCTTCCCGTTCTTGAGATTTTCTTAACACACACCAAGGTCTTTCCTTCCATCTGTTGACGCCACCATTCAGTCTTAAACCCATTTTCTTCAGCTATTAAAAACCACATGTAGGCAGTTATCATATCTACAGATAAAACACGATCATAACCCGACATATAAAACCAACCTATCCTCTCTTGGGCATGAGCATGCCCTTGTTCTGCTGATTCACGAAACCATTGCACAGCTTTCTTAAAATTTTTTTCCTCATAACATATTTCAACAAACTCATATTGAGCAGGGGCATATCCCTGTTCTGCTGCTTCAAGGAGCCACTTTATGGCTTCTTTTCTACAATCAACTCTCCCTAAATCAGGGAAAGAAGCATGGCGGCACATCCAACCTAAGCCATATTGGCCATGGCTATTTCCCTGTTCTGCAGACTTACGAAACCATTGCATAGCTTCTTCCTCATTTTTAGGAACACCTTGACCATAATGATACATCCAGCCAAGGCTACTTTGAGCAAACGTATTTCCTTGTCTTGCCGCTTTGCGATACCAAGCCACGGCTTCTTCATAATTTTTAGAAACCCCATGGCCATAGAAATACATCCAACCCAAACCATATTGGCCATGACTATTTCCTCGTTCCCTTACGTGTCAAAATAGATGT
>NPIF01000248.1_pt1 | contig 53985 bp, 44 predicted proteins | sample 8637461 | NCBI WGS metagenome assembly NPIF01 (sample SAMN07420641, study PRJNA396082) | bioreactor metagenome | isolation source: sample BR12 brine-fed electro-methanogenic bioreactor BR | place: Japan: Kochi | collected 2016-12-09 | reverse complement strand
CCCTTCTTTCGATTTTTTTACGGGGGAGTTTTCAAGCTTCAGCGCTTATACCCGATAATCTTCCGAAGAAGGTTTTTTCTTTCCTCTATATCTTTGGAGTTTTCCACGCCCTTGCTCGAAAATCCATCCACCACTCCCGCCACACCACGCCCCTGATCGGTTTCGGCAATGAGAACCTGAAGAGGATTGGCGGTGGCGGCAAAAATTCGACACACCTCCTGGACGTTCTTGATGCGCTCCATAACGTTGATGGGATAGCCTTTACGAAGGTGAACGATAAAGACATGCCCTGCGGATATTTTTTCCGCATTCCGCACCGCCAGCTGCACGAGATCTTCCGCATTTCCATCATGCCGAATGAGACAGGGCCCCGAGGCCTCGCAGAAGGCGATGCCAAATTCCAGGGTGGGAGAGGATGTCGCCAGAGCCTCATAGATATCCTCTACGGTTTTGATGAAGTGACTTTGTCCCAGGATGATGTTGCAGTCTTCGGGAAATTCGAGCTGCTCCACAAACCACGTGCGTATCTCTGCCATAATCGTTCCCTCCGAACATAAGATTTTTTCTCCGGATATTGTAGCAGGACTCTCCAGGGATGTCCGAAGGTTTCCTTCTTCCGGACCAAATGAAACGTTTTTTCTTCTTCGGTTGATTGTATGAAAAATACTGAACCTCCATGCGCAGGACTTGCATAAAGAATTGAGACATTTCGTGCGTATATGAACCATGCGGTATTTCTGGTAGAATTCAGAGGAGTTATCTATCTTTTTCTGGAGGTGGTTTTTTTGCGTAAGTGTGTTCTCTTTCTTTTGGCGGCAGCATTGATGGTAAGTCTTTGTTCTGTAGCCTTCGGTGCGGACACCGTAAAGGTGGGCTACATCGCAGCTCTCACGGGAGACTGGGCGGCCTACGGGCAGACCGAACAGCGTACTGCCCAGCTGGCAGTGGACGAAATCAATGCTAAGGGAGGTATTAAGGGCCTTCCGGTGGAACTGGTGGTCTATGATTTTCGGGGACGCCAGGAAGATGCGGTAAACGCGGTGCGCCGTCTCATCAACGAGGATAAGGTTCTCGCCATCGTGGGAGCCAATTCCAGCGGCATCAACATCGCCACGGCAGCTCTGGTGAACAGCGCCGGGGTTCCCCAGATCGGAACCGTTTCCACCAATCCCGCGGTGACGGTGGATCGCAAGGGCAAGGTTCGCCCCTACTCCTTCCGGGTATGCTTTACCGACCCCTATCAGGGCAAGCTCATCGCCTTCTTTGCATCCCAGGAACTCGAGAAAAAGACCGCAGCCATTCTTTACGACATCGCCAGCGACTACTCTCAGGGGCTCCGGGAGTTCTTCATGGAGAGCTTCAAGGAATACGGCGGCGAGATCGTGGCTGACGAAGCCTTCAAGGGCGGTCAGGATGTAGACTTCCGGGCTCAGCTCACCAAAATCCGGGAAGCCGATCCCGATGTGCTGGTGCTTCCCAACATGGGCAAGGAATGCGCTCTTATCATCAAGCAGGCCCGGGAGCTCGGCATGGATCGGGTGGTCTTTATCGGCGGCGACGGCTACGGCGAGTTTATGTGGGAGATCGCGGGAGAATCCCTGGAAGGATCCTACTGGATCAACCACGTGGCCAAGGAAGATCCTGCCATGGCACAGTTTTTCGCGGACTACAAGGCAAAGTATAACGACGAGTGCAAAGAATTCGTAAACGGCATTCTCGGTTACGATGCCATGTACCTCCTTTTCGATGCCATAGAGCGGGCGGAAAACCTTGATTCCGAGAGTATCGCCAAGGCCCTTTCGGCTTCTGACGGCGTCCAGCTCCACCACGCGGTTATCACCATGGACGAGTTCCATAACCCCAAGGACAAGGATGGCATCGTCCTGATCTGCGAGGGCGGAGAGAGCCGTTTCTTCAAGAAGATCAAGCCTTAAATCTTCATACAGCGAAGCTCTTCGGTTTTTCGTCCCGGAAGGCGCAAATACCGCGTCGGAACGTGTCGAGAAACTCCCTCATCAAGGATACCCCTTGTACAAAAATGGCGGGCACCTACCCGTGCCCGCCATTTTTCCTGTTTTATCCCGGCTCTTTTGCCACCGCTGCATATGATCGCCAAGATTTGAAATGAGGTGCTAATCTTTGGGAACCTTTTTACAGCAGGTCATTAACGGCCTTTCTCTGGGCTCGGTATACGCGCTCATCGCTGTAGGATATTCGCTGGTCTATTCCATTCTCCTCTTCTCCAATTTCGCCCACGGGGGATTTCTGGTCATAGGGGGATATCTCTGCTATTTCGCCCTGAACACCCTGGGCATGAACATCTGGATGGCGGGAGCTTTTTCTCTCGTGGGAGCTGGCTTTGCCGCTGTCGCCACAGAAAAGCTGGCCTATAAGCCCATTCGGGAACGCACATCCGTTACCCTCTACCTTCTCATTGCGTCCATGGGTATGAGCATCGTCATAGAAAACCTTTTCGTTGTTCTGGTGGGAGGCAGATTCCGGGCACTTCCTCCGGTAATTCCCACCAACCCGGTGAACGTCTTCGGCATAGCCACCACAAGCGCTTTCGATATCATTTCCCTGGTTACCGCGGTAGTCTTTCTTGGAGGGCTCCAGATCTTTCTCACCAAAACCAAGTGGGGACTCGCCATCCGGGCCGCTGCCTACAACCTTCGTATTGCTGGGCTTATGGGGGTTAACGTGGCCCGACTGATCTCCATTGTATTCTTCGTGGCAGGGCTTCTCGCGGCGGTGGGAGGAATCTTTCTCTCCGTACGCTATACCCTCTATCCCCAGCTCGGTATGATCACCATCAAGGCCTTCGTGGCCGCCGTCATCGGAGGACTCGGCTCTCTTCCCGGAGCCGTGGTGGGGAGCCTCATCCTGGGGCTTTCGGAGATGCTTACCGCAGGTTTTCTTTCCAGCCAACTCCGGGATCTCGTAGTCTTCTCGCTTCTTGTGGTCACTCTCGTCATCCGTCCTACCGGCCTCTTCGGTAAGGACGTGGGCGAAAAGGTATAGGGGGAAAAGAAGATGTCAGCCTACACAGAAGGTATTCTTATTCTCCTCATGATCAACGGTATCGCCGCCATGGGCGTTTCTCTCCTTACAGGATTTACGGGTATTTTCACCCTCGGCCATGCGGCATACCTCGCCATCGGCTCCTACACCACCGCCATTCTTACCCTGGATTACGGAATGCACTGGCTCCCCGCCATCATAGCCGGAGGAATTCTCGCCATGATCCTGGGGTATCTCATCGGCATCCCCACCCTCAAGCTCTTTGGAGACTACTATGCCATCGCCTCCATTGGCCTTGCGGAGTCCATCCGGCTCATTATCGAGAACTGGCAGTCCGTCACCAACGGAGCCCGAGGAATTCCCGGAATCGATACGTTCACGACCTTTCCGGTGGCCCTGGGATTTTTCCTGGTTCTCGCCTTTTTCGCCTTCAACCTTATCAACGGGCGTGTGGGTCGGGCCTTCATGGCCTGCCGGGACGACCACATTGCCGCATCCCTTCTCGGATTCCACACCGCCCGGCACAGGGCTTTCAGCCTTGCCCTTTCCGCCTTTTACTGCGGCATCGCCGGAGGGCTGTATGCGGGATTCATCTCCTTTATTCAGCCCATCATGTTCGACATGCTGAAATCCACCGAAATGACCGCCGTGGTGGTTTTCGGAGGTTTGGGCTCCATGAGCGGCTGCCTTTTAGGCACCACCATCATCACCCTGGTAACCGAACTTTTCCGCCCCATCTCGCAGTATCGTATGCTTATTTACGGATTGGTCCTCGTGTTGGTTATGGTCCTGCGTCCCGAGGGCATTATGGGGCAGAACGAATTCAACATGAAGCTTTTCCGTAAGATTGCTTCTCGCATAGGCAAACCGAAAACTACGAGTGAGAGGGGGTAACCGCCGATGTCTGCAGCAGTAGTGGAACATCCTGTACTGGAGCTTGAAAGCGTCAACAAATTTTTCGGCGGGGTCCATGCAGTAAATGACATGTCCTTTACAGTCCAAAAGGGGGAGCTTGCAGGGCTCATCGGCCCCAACGGAGCGGGGAAAACCACTATTTTCAACCTGATTACCGGAGTCTACCCCGTATCGAGCGGCCATATCGCCTTCAAAGGAAACGATATCACCAATCAGATCACCCACAAGGTCATTAACAGCGGCATTGCCCGGACCTTCCAGAATCTTCGGCTTTTCAAGGGAGCCACGGTACTCGAAAATGTGATGACCGCCTGCCAGCAGCACCACAAGTACACGTTCATCGAGGCTGCTACACACATGGGCCGGTGGGGGCGGGTAGAAAAGAAAATCCGCTCTGAAAGTATGGAGCTTCTGGAGCGAGTGGGACTTGCCAAGGAGGCGGACCGCGGAGCGGGCACCCTGCCCTACGGGCATCAGCGGCGCCTGGAGATTGCCCGGGCTCTGGCTCTGGAACCGGAACTTCTTCTTCTCGACGAACCCGCAGCGGGCATGAACCCCGAAGAAGTCATGGATCTGAACGATCTCATTCAGGCAATCCACAAGGATTTTCAGCTCACCATCCTGGTCATCGAACATCATATGGAACTGGTTATGGAAATCTGCCCTCACATCGTGTGCATGAATTTCGGAGCCCTTATCGCCGAAGGATCTCCCGAGGATATCCAGGGACATCCGGAAGTGCTCAAGGCCTACCTCGGAGAGGAGGTGGAGGAATAATGACGGAGCCGAAAAAACCTCTCCTCCAGGTGGAAGATCTCAAAGTAAGCTACGGTGCCATCAAGGCCCTTCTTGGGGTGAGTATCGAGGTTTACGAAGGAGAGATCGTCAGCGTTATCGGTGCCAACGGGGCGGGAAAATCCACCCTCATGAACGCCATCATGGGAGACGTAAAACGAGAAAGCGGCAAGGTTATCCTGGAGGGAAAAACGCTTTCCAACAAGAGCTTCGAGGTAGTTTCCCAGGGAGTATCCCTCTCCCCGGAAGGACGAAAGGTCTTCGCCACCCTGACGGTACACGAAAATCTTATGATGGGAGCCTTTCCCCGAAAGGACCGCCGCAAGATAGCCCAAGACCTGGAATGGGTCTTCACTCTCTTTCCCCGGCTTGAGGAGCGACATACCCAGTATGCGGGCACTCTTTCGGGAGGAGAGCAGCAAATGCTCGCCATCGCACGGGCTCTCATGTCCCGCCCTCGGGTGCTCCTTCTCGACGAACCTTCCCTGGGACTCGCCCCCATTATCATCAAGGACATCTTCAAAGAGCTGAGACGCATCAACCAGGAGGGCCTCACCATTCTCCTGGTGGAACAAAACGCCCGACAGGCTCTTCTTCTCTCGCACCGCACCTACGTCCTTCAAACGGGGCGCCTGGTCATGCAGGGCAACTCTTCGGATCTTCTTCACGATCCCGAAGTGGAAGCGGCCTATCTCGGAGGAGGCAAGGCAAAACACGGCTTTGCCGCAAAGAACAGCTAAATCCGTAAAGTCTGAACGAATTCCGGCGGATCACCAAACAAACCGCACAAACAAAGGATCGGCCTCCCCTCGGGAGGCCGATCCTTTGTTTGTTGTCAGATGTGTTACAACATCTCGAAAAATGAGAGTTAGCGTCCCTACTTGGCAGCGTTTTTCTGGAGATGCTGAATGATGTCGTTGGTAATATCGATGCCTCCGTAAAAAACACCGGTGTTATCGAGAACGATATCGAGCTTCTTCGCCTTGGCCACCGTACGGATGGCGAGATCTATTTCCTTGAAGAGAGGATCCATCAGGCGTTTCTCCTCCATGGCCGCCTCTTCCCGTTTGGTCTGGAAGATCTCGGCCTTTTTGTTATTGTCGCTCTCCGCATCGATGGCAAGCTTCGCTTCGTTCTGCTTTTGCTCCACCGCCTTCTGAATCATCATCTGGGTATCCTTAAACTTGGGGTGGTTTGCAAGAATTGCCTGGGGATTGATCACGCCGATCTTAGACTCCGCCGCCGCAACCGTTACGGAACCCAACAAAGTCATTACCATTGCCATAACAAGAGAAAAAGCCACCATTCGCTGCATCTGCCTCATGCCATTACCTCCTTGGAATTTTACATCTTGGGGCTATTCTACCCTTACAAAAAAGGCCCGTCCAGGTATAATTACGTATTGTACCGCCCTCGTTCCGGCAGCCCCAACGGAAAAAGAAGAATCCCCCATGGGGCGGCAAAAATCTTTGACTTTCTATTTGAAGGGATGATCATATGTACTGCATAGCCACCTTCGACACCACCCACATGGCCCTGCGCTTTGAAAAAATCTGCCGCGCCGCAGGTCACGGAGCAAAAATCGTACCGGTTCCCCGCAAGCTCTCCACGAGCTGCGGCCTCGCTTGCCGCTACCCCTGCGAAAACGAAAGGGCCATACAAGAACTCGTGACGGAAAAACACATCGAAGTCGTGGCATATCACCAGGTGGAGGAATAATCCTTCCTCCACCTTTCGGAAAGTCCTTGAGGAACATCATTTTGGGGAATTTCCCCTCGGCTTCGGATCAATCCATCTTTCGAAGCCCTTTTCGCACCTCCGTTACCACCCGATGCACATCCTCGTCGGTCATGCGGGGAAACATGGGCAGGGAAATTTCGCCTCCGTAGAAACGCTCCGCCTCGGGAAAATCCCCCTCCCCATGGCCATAGCGTTTACGATAGTAGGGATGGAGATGTACCGGTAGGTAATGCACCTGTACTCCCATCTCCCGGCTCCGGAGATGCTCGAAGAGCCCCCGGCGCTTTTCCGGCATCACCCAGAGAGGGTACAGATGCCAAGCATGCCCCTCATGCCGGGGAGGCGTACGCACCTCTTCCATTTCCGCGAAGAGTTTCGCATAAAGTCCCGCAATCTCCCGGCGGCGCACTATAAAAGAATCCAGCCTCTGCATCTGGCTGATTCCCAGGGCGCATTGCATATCCGTAAGCCGATAGTTCCACCCCAGATCCTGCATCTCATAGTACCAAGGGCCATGGGAAGGATACTCGAAATCTCCTTCCTCCTTGGTAATGCCGTGCGTACGAAACAGCCGCAACGATTTCGCAAGCTCTTCGCTCCGGGTAAGCACCATGCCTCCTTCACCGGTGGTAATATGCTTTACCGGATGAAAGCTCAGAACCGTCATATCCGCATGGCAGCCGACTTTTTCCCCCTCCCGGTCTCCTCCCAAGGCATGGCAGGCGTCTTCGATGATCAGCACATCCCGGGACCCCACAGCCTTGCGGTATTCCTCCAGAGGAGCGGGATATCCCGCATAGCTTACGGGAACCACCGCCCGGGGCAATTTTTCGGCTTTGTCGAGAATTTTCCGCACTTCCCCGGGATCGAGACAAAGCGTTTCAGGATGAATATCTCCAAAAACCACATCTCCCCCGGTAAAAAGAGCTCCGTTGGCGGTGGAGGCAAAGGTAAGAGGAGACGTGAGAATCCATTCCCCCGGCCCTACTCCTGCGGCATGCATGGCTCCGTGCAGCGCCGCGGTACCGTTGCAAAAAGAGACCGCATAGGGCACTCCGGTATATTCCGCCACAAGGGCTTCGAACTCCTGCACTTTCGGCCCCTGAGTAAGCCAATCTCCCGAAAGAACCGCATCGATCTCCCGACGGTCCTCGGGGGTAATCCACTGCCTTCCATACGGTAAAAACATACTCTGCTTCACTTCCCTTCATGGTCAGTCCACACGTAAAAACTTCTTTTTTTACTTCTCCGTTCCCTTTAGGGAAACCCTTTTCATACCGATATTGATAGCGGATATGTGTATTATATCTAAAAACCACTCTCCCAAGGAGGGGATATTTATGGCTTACGATTATAACTCCATGTTCAAGATGTCTACCGGCGCAAGCTCCGGCATGGACTGGGGATCTATGGTGGACACCATTCTTGCGGCCAAACGCAAGCAGTACGAACCTCTGGAGACGAAAAAAGAGACCCTGGAACTCAAAATCGGCCTTTTCGAAGAAATGTCGGCAAACTTCAAGGTCGTTCAAAAATCCCTCACTCTTCTCACCCAGGCATCCACCTACAAGGTTAAAAAGGCGGATTTTACCGTCTACAGCCCCTCGGGAGCCGAGGCTTCCAACATCATTTCCGCCACCCCCACCACGGAGGCCATGCTGCAGAACTGGGACATCAACATCAGGCAGCTCGCCCAAAGCGAGAGCCGGATCTCTACCCGGGTGAGCGATCGTTCCGAGGCTCTCGGGCTGGAAGGCACATTCTCCATCAATGTCGGAGGCGGGCGTGGAACAATCGAGGTAAAAGCCACCGACAGCATCTTAGACATCAACTACAAGATAGCCAACGCCACGGATGACATCACGGGGCAGCGCCTCGCCGTGGATGCTCAGCTTATCGACAACCGCATGGTCATATCCAGCCTGGAGTCGGGGCTCGGCTCCACCACCACTCGCTACGTCAGCGCCTTTCGGGGAGAATTTGCTTCCGGCACAGGAGGAACGGACTATCTGGCCCGCACCCCGGAAGAACGGCTTGTCAAGGACTCCAGCAGCAGCGTAACCGTGGGCAACCCCATCACGGGATCAGTACCGCCTTCTGTAACGGTTTATCAATCGGACGGAACTACCGCCGTAGACAAATCCCTCTATGACTACGACCCCGCTACGGGAACCCTCTCCTGGGGAGGGCTTACAGAGGGCACCGAATATGTGGTGAAATGGGATTATCCTCCCTACGTGTCGGAAATCAAAGCAGGTGACCGAACCTACCGGGCGGGAATCGACTTCGACTACAACAACGTGGACGGCAGCATCCATTGGAACGATCCGGGATTACATCCCGAAGAAGGCGACGAATATACGGTCTATTTTTCCAACACCCTGAACGTTACGGGAACGGGAAGCGGAGCCACCACCGATATTACTGCGTATGCTCCTGGCGGAGGGTTTCCCTCCCTCTCCTCATCGGCACTCATGGAAATTACCGTGGGGGGCACCACCTACACGGAGGGAACGGACTTCACTTTTGACGGCGCCGGACTCATCACCTGGACCTCCGGCACGGAACCCACCGGAGCCATGTCCATTCAGCTCGGTACGGGAGACTCCCTCTCTTACAACAGCAACGTATTCACCCTCGAAGCGGGCACGGGAGACGACATTCTCGGATTCTTCAATCTGGACGCCACCGAAGAGGGAGCCCACTGGGTAAAGGCCCAGGATGCCATTCTCGACCTCAACGGCGTAGAGGTGCGGCGCTCCAGCAATACCATCGACGACCTTGTGGGAAACACCACCCTGGAGCTCAAGAATATCGGCCACGTGGGAATGGAAATCGTTCTCGACACGGAAAAAGCCATCACGGCCATCCAGGAATTTGTCACGGCCTATAACGATGCCATGGACTGGATCAACATACGGCTCTCCGAAGAAGAGGAGGTCGAACAGAATTCCGAAGACTGGCAAACCTCCAGCGACTTCGACAAAAAATTCGGCCTGCTCCATGGCAACTCCATGCTCTGGCAGACAAAAAACCGGCTTCGCCAGCTGATATCGGACTCCGTCGAAACTCTGGGGCCTCTCTCCATGCTCTCCCAGCTTGGAATTACCACGGAATCCGCAGATTACGGAAAAAGCGGCAAGATCGAATTCGATCAGAGCAAGTTTATGGAAGCCCTTACTCCCGGAGAGCTGCCCTTTTACGATCAGTGGATGACGGACTCTCTCTCCAGCTCTACGGAACTCTTGAGCGAGGTCCGCGATGGTTTTAAAACCGGAAACTTTTCCGTAACCGTGGGAGGAAAGACCACCACCATTTCCGTGACGGCAAGAGATACCCTCACAACGCTCGCGCAGAAGATCAACGATGCCAAAGTAACACCTGCGGGAAGCGGCTTCTCTTTCACAGAGCCCGCTCAAATTCGTGCCAAGATAACGAACAACACCCTCTCCATCATCAGCAAAGACATCGATGAAGACCTCTATATAGAGGACTCCGACGGGGTGCTGAAGAGTTTGGGTCTTGACGTTACCCTGCCGAACGACTCTGCTCACCACGTGCAAGGAACGGAATACTTCGTGGCAGAGATGATGACCGCAAGCATGGAACAGATGAACGAATACATGACTGCCCTTGTCAGCACAACCCCCGTCAACGTAGGCGGAAACACCTCGACTCCGGACGGCAGAATAGCTAGCGAAATCTACTTTATGCAGCAGGAAATCAGCTACATCGACAAACGCATCGAAGACTATGAACGCCAAATCTCCATCACCGAAAAGCGCCTCTGGACTCAGTATGCCGCAGCGGAACAAAGCATCGCTCTCTACAGCGCCCAGCTTGCTTCCATAAGTAAAACCTTTGCGAACTGGTCCGGAGGGAGCAGCGAATAACGAGCCCCTGGACACGGTGATGCCTTAACGGGCAAACCCAAGGAAAGTGCACAAAAATCCCCGAGGAGCACGTGCTCCTCGGGGATTTTTGTGCGGTGGAAAAGATCACGGGGATTCCTTTTCAAACCAAAGATCACAGGTTGACTGAGGTCTATACGGTTGCTCTGCCTCAAAACTCTCAGTCACTCATCATTCCAAAATCCGTTTATATTCTCCCCAATGGCCTATATCAATCCATTTGCGATGCACCGGAAAAACCCCGATCTTACCGCCCTGGCTACGTATTCTCTCGATAAGATCGGTCATATCAATTTTTTCCCCCTCCGTTATCATGCCAATACACTCCGGTTCAAGAAGATAGACCCCGGTATTGACAATTAACGGTACATCAGGCTTCTCCTCCACCTTGTCAAATTCACCATCCTTGAGATGAATTACTCCATAGGGGACGTTAATTTTCTTAAGAGCTCCCACAATAGTAAACATACATTCATTTTCTCGATGAAATTCCAAGGCTGAAGCGTAGTTTACATCCACCAGAATATCGCAGTTGCTCACAAAGAAAGTCTCCGTCAAATAATCTTGCATTAAAGCAAGGCTACCTGCAGTTCCAAGAAAAGATTCTTCTTCAATGCAAGCGATCGAAAAGGGAAGATCGCTTCGTTCAGCCAAATATGTTTTAATAAAATCTTTTCTGTAATTTATTGAAAGTAAAAAATCGGAAAATCCTCGCTCCGCGAAGGAATCCATAATCAATTCCAACATGGGTTTATCACCAATTGGCAAAAGCGGTTTGGGGACGATCCGTGTAATGGGGTCCAGTCTCGTGCCTTTTCCTCCTGCCATAATGACCACTTTGTTGCTCCTGTTTTCAGGTTTTTCTTCAACAGAAAGCACATCTTCCAGGTAAATTACAGAAACGGGTTGGTTCCTTCTGTTCACTACGGGCACTCGGCTTATCCCATAAATTTCCATTATTTCTCTGGCAGATTCCAAGGAGTACAAGGAAATACTTTTGGGCTGCGAATTATATACGCCCTGAATGGAAGAAGAGAGATCCTTTCCTTCTAAAATTGCCCTTCGAATATCTCCGTCTGCCAAGGCTCCCTGTAAAACCCCGTTTTCGTCTACTACGAAAAGAATCTGAGAAGATGTCTGGTTAAGAAGTTGCACTGCTTCCATAATCGTATGAGCCTGAGAAATAAGTATTTCTTTTATATTTCTTCGCTTTGCAAAGTGCTTCACTGATATCACCTCATTTCTACCTACTTATATCTCTGTGATTTCTGTACGCTATTTTCAGAGTGAAAACCCATCGTCCACAATGATATTTTGTCCCGTAATAAAGCGTGAAGCGTCGGAGAGGAGAAAAATCAATGTTCCCGCAATATCCTGGGGAGTCAACATTCCTCCTGTTCCGCAAAAAGAAGCGTACATTTCAAGAAAACTCTCAGGTTGACTATCTTCGATACCTCCAGGGCTCAGGGAATTTACTCTGATATTATTTTTTTTAAAATATTGAGCAAAATATCGTGTGAGATGAAGAATCCCAGCCTTGATAGCAGCATATTCTACTGGCATAGTCATGGATGTATTGCGATATACAGAAAAGCGAGGGGCCATCACTCCATAAATGGATCCCATATTGACGATATTTCCGTGTCCCTGAGCTCTAAAAAAAAGGGCAAACTGCTGAGCTGTCAAAAAATACCCCCCAAGGTGCAGGGAAAGATTTTCGCAAAAATCTTTATAGAGAACATTCTCAAGGGCTCTCCCATAGTGTGCATTGCGGGGATACGCGTTGTTTACAAGCCCGTGGATATGTTCAAAGCGTTGTGGTAAAAAAGCCAGGAGTTCGAGGAGAGAATCCTCGCTTGTAATGTCCAGAAGAAAAGGCACGGCGCAACCTTCGCGAGAAGCGTTCAGTTCCGCTGCCACAGACATCGCCGCTTCATAATGCATGTCTGCCACGACGACAACGCCTCCATGATCCGTAATAGCCCGGCAAAAAGTTTTTCCTAACAACCCCGCTCCGCCGGTTACTACGATATTCTTTCCCTCAAGCAGAAGTTCAGAAGAAGCAGGATGTTCTTTTGACATGCCAAGCTCCTTGTCAGTTATACTTCCGGAAAACCGGCCTTATGGGAGATTCTTTCAAGTAGTTTTCTATCCCGTATTCCAAAGCCTTTTTATAAATCGTAAAGCTCTGATCCAGAGCCTTTTCTGTAATTTCCAGCTCTTTATCTCCATGCCGCCAGGCGAGAGCAATCCAAGGCATCATAACACCGTTCCGCAACATCTCTTGAGAAAAAAGCGTGCGTAAAGGCAAGGAGGAATTGCCTTCAAGATCAAAGGTAAGATAATTAGGAGAACAGGGAACACCATACACTTTAAAGCTTTCTGCAACACCGTGAGAAATCGCCAGGCGGTCCATCATGGTCATAAGCTTTCTTCCATATTCCCAGAGGTGTTCAATAACCTTGTTTTTCTGGATGAAGGAAAGGGTTTCTATAAAAGCACCTAATCCCGCCATCTCTCCTCCGTGAGTTGTAGAAAGAAGAAAAAGGCGTTCCTGTCCCTCCTTCTCGATACTGCCAAGCTCCATAATATCCCTGCGTCCGGCAACACAGGACACAGAGTACCCGTTGGCCATAGCCTTGCCGAAGGTGCAAAGGTCGGGAGTTACTCCGTAATAGTGTTGAGCCCCTTTAAGATGCCAGCGGAAACCTGTAATCATCTCATCAAGAATAAAAACAATACCGTGCTTCTCACAGAGAGCTTTTACCTTTTGCAAGAAGTTATCCTTCGGCTCTTCCGTCGTAGCAGGCTCCAACACCACGCATGCAATCTGGTGGGGATACTGGGCGACGAGAGATTCCAACGAATCCATATCGTTATAATGGAACAGCTTCGTGAGTTCCATGGTAGAGGCTGGGATTCCTCTCGTTATGGGAGTTGAGCCAATAAACCAATCATCGTAAGAGAAAAACGGGTGTTCCGCACAGCGGGCGATAATATCTCTTCCCGTATAGGCCCGGGCAAGCTTTACCGCTGCCGTAACAGAGGTGGAACCATTTTTTGTAAACTTCACCATATCGACAGAATCGATAAGATCCACCAGAAGCTCTGCCGCTTCCAACTCAATGATGGAGGGGCGGGTCAGATTATTTCCTTTCCGCATCTGCCGTATGGCAGCCTCGTCAATCTCCTCTTCGGCATATCCCACATTAACCGCCCGCAAGGCCATGCCATAATCAAGATATTGATTACCTGCGGGATCGAAGATATAGGCCCCCTTTCCCCGTTCAAGGATTGCAGGAGCATTCGAGGGATACTGATCCGCTCCCCTTGAGTATGTATGGGCTCCTCCGGGAATAACACGCTGCAGTCGGTGAGTGTACTTTTCCATATTTATTGTTCTCCTCTCCACAAGAAAAACAGTAGCTTTACTGTTTTCCACCAGGAATCCTCCAGGGGGAGGTATCTCCCCTTCGAGAAAGGGTTTTGCAGTTTCCCGGAGTCCCTACATAGAGCGTTCCTTCGGGAAGAGACGTGTCCAAAACCAAAGATTCCGCCCCAAGCTCACAATAATTTCCTATGGAACAATTTCCTAAAACGCTGCTCCCGGGATGCATGGAACAAAAAGCTCCCAGCTTGGGATATACTCCGTGATTTGCTCCTATACTACACCGTTGATACACAAGAAAAAAGTCACTGTACTCTCCTCTGCCCAGAACGGTTCCCAGAGGATGAACCCACCGGAAAATATCGGGCAAGGTCACTTCGTAGAAAGCATCAATTCCGTGAAGTGCCTTATTCAAAGCAAAGAGCTTGGAGCAAACGGCAGGATTCTCGCCTGCCCGATAGAGGGTGTTAGAGAGAAAGTAAAGAAACATGCCGTACTGATCTCCATGGAGGTAGCTAAAAAAGATTTTTTCTCCATCGAAAAAATACCGATCCGCTATATGAGAAAAGCAGTGCTCCAAACGATCGAGAGTTTGGGGAAGAAAAGCCATCAAAAGATCGATACTAACGAGATTCCCATCGGGAAAAAACGTATTCAGTTGCGAAGCTACGTAAAGGGAAAGATTTTTCTGTTGTTTTTCTTTAAGTAACATTTCTCCGTTCTCCTTTTTCAGCACCGCAACATTTACACATAACCCTCTCTGATCCTAGCCTTGAAAAGGGCTTCACAAACAATAAAATCATCTTCATCGTCAATTTCAAAGGACTGGCTTTTAGGAACCTCATAACCGAGGGTTTTCTCATGGCAAAACCCCTGAGCTCTTCTCAGGGAATCTATAAAGCTCGCATATATTGTCCCTGTAAGGAAATAAAGGGGTGTTATCTCCTGCCTTCGTATGGCCCGAAAATTAGGACTGTACGGTTGCAGGAAATTATTTTCCATTTTCTGCATAAGAAACGCCGGATGCTGTCCTTCCGTTAAAGATACCGCCACAATGCTTTCCGCTTGGGGATGATCACGCAAGGCTTCCAAAGCTTTATCGATATCCTCGGGTTTTCGCAGAGGCGATGTAGGTTCCAAGAGTACGAGAATATCGTAGGAATCCCCCTGGGCTGCCAAAAAATCCACCGCATGAAGCATAACATCAATACTTGCAGTGGTGTCTGAAGCAAGATGTTTAGGCCGGATAAAAGGAACCTCCGCACCACCCTTTTTGGCAATTCCTGCAAATTCTTCGGAATCCGTGGAAACCACTACCTTATCGATATAGGGAGAGGCAAGGCCATGCTCCACACTCCATAAAAGTAAGGGTTTTCCGCAAAAGGATCGTATATTCTTTCTGGGCAGGCCCTTGCTCCCCGCTCTGGCAGGTACAAGGGCAAGCACTCTTTTTCCCGCGATCATAAAACCACCCTCAACTCTTTTAGTAAAAATTTGTGGGGAAAATACCGTATTCTCTAGCCTTTCCTTGCATTTCAAGTTTTTTCTTAAAAATCAGAAAGACCTCCAATTTTTGCAGGACTTCCCGTTACTTTAGAATTTTTCGCCACGTTCTTTAAAACCACCGCTCCTGCACCTACTATAGATCCTTCTCCTACGGAAATTCCTGGAAGAAGCACCGCACCGGCCCCGATAAAGGCTCCTTCTCCAATGGAGACATTACCGCAGAGCACTGCCCCGGGGCTTATGAAGACTCCTGAAGCTACGGAACAATGATGGTCAATGCTGGCCCTTGTATTGATGACGCTGTTTTCTCCGATGATAACGCCGCTCTGAAGGATAGCCCCCGCCATGATCTGGCATCCCGGATGGAGTACCACATTATGGGCAAGCACCGCCGAGGGGTGCACCAAAGGAGGAAAGAAAAACCCCTGTGTACGAAAACGTTCGTAGAGCCTGTTTCGAGGAATACAGTTCGGGCTGGCCCCCAAACCGTTTACGAGGGCAAATTCCTCCGGTGAAAAGGTGGCAAGCAAATCGTCATCTCCTAAAACCGGAAGGCTCTCCCAGGTTGCTCCGGCCTCCAGGGTTGCGTCAATAACCCCTTTCGGAGGATATCCCAGAGCAAGGAGCATATCATGCAGTACCGAGGCATGCCCTCCCGCCCCGAGAAGAAGAAGCTGCAAATCCTCAAGCCGAGTATGTTCCAAGGATTTTCTACTCACCAAGAGACTCATCCTCTTCGTAATCTCTCGGGGCAACTTTACCGATAAAGCGCCACAGATCGAAGGGAGAAATTCCTTTTCCCGGGCGCTTGCAAGCCAGGTTTTCGGACGTAAAGAACTCTCCCTTGGATATGGGGCACTTTGCCACCAAGCTTTTCCGTACGATACCCCGGTTTTCCCACTCCGAAGAAGAAGGAACCTTTCGGCTTTCTCCGAGAGCTTTTTCCACCTGGCGAACCGAGCGCACGAGTTCCCCGAGTTCTCCGGGCTCCAGAGAGGCTTTGTGATCCGGCCCGGGAAGGGCGCGATCCAGGGTGAAGTGTTTTTCGAGGATCGAAGCCCCCAGAGCTGCCGCAGCTACGGAAACTACGATTCCCTCGGTATGATCGGAATATCCTATCCGAAGGGCAAAGGCTTCCTTCATGGTGAGCATGGAACGAAGATGTACATCCTCCAGAGGAGCGGGATATTCCGAAGTGCAGTGCAGCAGGGTAACCTGGCGCTCTAGGATCTCTCTTCCTTCAAGGGAAGCATAGGCTTTCAAAAAGGCTTCCCGGGAAGGAACTTCTTCTGTTCCGAGATATCCGAAGGCAAGACAGGAGAGGGCGGTTTCTATCTCCCCAAGAGTGCTCATGCCGGTGGAGAGAATGAGAGCGACTCCTTTTTGCGCGGTGCGGAACAACAGTGGACCGTTGGTAACTTCTCCTGAGCCGAGCTTGATAATTTGCAATCCCAGATCCTCCGTCAGGAAATCCAGGCTCTCTTCATCGAAGGGAGTGGAGAGAAAGTCGATCTTGCGTTCCCCACAGTATTTCAAAAGGGTTTTTTGTGCTTCATAGGGCAGCTCCAGCCGGCGGAGCATGTCGTACTGGCTCTCCCCGGCTTCGGTGGTCTGCTTCTGATACGCCGCTTTGGGAGCATGCCGCTGCACCAGTCGCTCCGCCTTGAAGGTCTGGAACTTTACCGCATCCGCTCCGGCTTCGGCAGCAACATCCACGAGGCGCAGAGCCATATCCAGAGAGCCGTTATGGTTCACCCCCGCTTCGGCTATGATGTAGGCACCTTTTGTTTTTTGTTTCAAAAAGACCCGACCTTTCTCCTCACTCTGCCTCAAAGGATATATCAAAAAAAGTCTTTTTCAGAAGCCCTTCAAGAGGCGTATGTTTGAGAATTTCTTTTATCTTCTTTGAGGCTCCTCCCTGACCGTAGGGGTTGATGGTTTGGGCGGCTTCCTGGCGAAATTCCGGAGAGAGGGCTTTGTTTAAAGTTTCTCGAATGCTTTCACACGTTTCTTCACAGTCCCATACGGAAGAAGCTCGAAGGCGCCCTTTCTGGCGATCTCCCATATTCACCGTGGGCACTCCGAAAGAAGGAGCTTCCGTAAGGCCGCTGGAGGAGTTGCCCACCACAGCATCGCACATCTTGAGAACGCTGAGATACCGCCTCTGTCCCAGAGATGCCACCGCACAGGCCCGCCCCGGATGCCTGGAAACGTAGCTCTCAATCATCCGAATAAGCCCTCGCCCTTCGGTATCCGCATTGGGATGGGTGAAGATCACCGAAGCTTTAGGGAAAGCCTCCAGAGCCTCTAGAAGGGCGGAAAAAGAGGCTTCCGGGTTTCCCTGAAGGGTTACGGGATGATACGTCACCAGAAAGAAGGGCGGCGTAAGGGATATCCCCAGATCCTCAGCCAAAGCCTCTCTTGAAAGATAATCCGTATGATCCAGATGATCCAGCCCGGGAGAGCCGGTGCAGAAAACCCGGGAGGGATGCTCCCCCATCTGAATTATCCGTTTTCGGTAGGGTTCCGCCGCCGCAAAGTGAAGCTGCGCCATTTTGGTGGTGCTGTGCCGGAAGGCCTCATCCACGGCTCCCTGGGTAATCTCTCCTCCGTGAATATGCGCCACGGGAATCCTGGCTATATGCGCCGCCGTCACCGCCCCCAGAATTTCGAAGCGATCTCCCAGCACCACGAGAATATCCGGCTTCAGGCGATCCAAGGCGTCCGCAAAGCCCAAAATCCCCAACCCCGTGGATTTGGCGATTCCTACGGGGGTATCGCTGGAGAGAAGCATCTCCACCTTGGCGGCTATGTCAAAACCATCTTTCTCGATCTCCCGCCAGGTGGAGCCGAATTCCGGGGAGAGGTGCATTCCCGTGACAATGAGCTGCAGATCCAGATCCGGGTCTTCCTGAATTTCTTTCATCAGCCAACAGAGCAGGCCGTATTCCGCACGGGTGCCGGTAACCAGGGCAATTTTACGATTCACGAGGGCATTCTCTTTCTTATACGTTGTAGACGTCACTCTTATAGAGGGATTTGCGTTCCCGCATCCATTCAGCGGTACGCCGCAATCCTTCGTCCAGAGAGATTTGGGCTTTCCAGCCCGTAAGAGTCCGCATTTTTGACGGATCCGAGACCAATCGCTCCACTTCACTCTTGGCGGGGCGAAGGCGCTGCCCTTCCGTAACCACCTCCACAGAATTCCCCATAATGTGGGCAATTTTTTCCACCAGAGCACCGATGGAAATTTCGCTTCCCGTACCAAGATTAACTGTTTCTCCTAGAGCCTTCTGCGAGGCCGCCGCTGCGAGAAAGCCCGAAACCGTATCGGATACAAAGGTAAGATCTCGAGTGGGAGTAAGGTTGCCGAGGGAAATTTTTCGTTTCCCCTCAAGGATCTGGCTCATTACCGTGGGGATGATGGCTCGGGCAGACTGCCGAGGACCGTAGGTATTGAAGGGGCGTACCACCGTTACGGGGAGATCGAAAGAGCGATAATAAGAGAGGGCCAGTTGATCCGCTCCGGATTTGCTGGCCGCATAGGGAGACTGGGGATTCACAGGATGCATTTCATTGATGGGAACGTATTGGGCGGTACCGTAAATTTCACTGGTGGAGGTATGCACCACTCGCTCCACCCCGGACTCCCGGGCAGCCTGAAGAACGTTATACGTTCCCTCCACGTTGGTGCGCACGTAGGCCAAAGGAGAAACATAAGAATAGGGGATACCGATAAGGGCAGCAAGATGGAAAACCCGCTGGCACCCGGAGACGGCGGCCCTTACAAGGTCGTAGTCTCGCACATCCCCGGCAATGATCTCCACCGCGGCACCACAGGGAGAATCCTCAAGCCATCCCCAGGAGTTGCCAGAGTTATAGCGGACAAAAGCACGGACTTCATATCCTTTTTCCAGGAGCGCCTCCACGAGATGTGATGCGATGAAACCACCGGCACCAGTAACAAGCATTTTCATATTTTCACCGATTCTCTTGCCATTTTTAAAATCGAACAGACAAAAAGCTATCCAGACAATAAGGGAAAGGGCTCTACGCCTCACAAAGCGCAGGCTTTCCTAATTTAGATACCATAAGGAAAAAGAGGGATTTTGTCTGGATAGCCAGCAACGGTTTTCTAGAACTTCTCGTCAAAGAGACTTCCCAGAAGTTTTTCCATTCCTTCCAGGAACTTCACGATTCTCTCCGGGGGGATTTTCTTGATCACATCCCCGGAGGATCTATCTTTTACCACGATCTGTACGATGTTGGCTTCTTTTCGTACATCGAACTCCAAGGAATGCCCCATGAGATCGGACATCTCCTGAACCTTGTCCACCTTTTCCTGCAGCAGTTCGGGGTTTTGAAGGATTCGCTCCTGCAGGTTCCCCTGGTTCTTTGCGGCGGCGTTTTGGGAAAAAGCCTTTTGTCCCGTATCGCCGTACCGGGAGAGTATCTCTCCCTCCTTAACCGAGGAAATCCTCGAGCTCATCATGCTTCCCACCTCCTCAACACACTGCTCTTACCGGCTTTTTACGGAAAAGGGGGAAGGGGACGAGCCCCTTCCCCCAAAGAACGAACTTGTTTCGCTCGTGTCCTGATAGAAACGCTGGTAAAAGCCTACCGCAGCAGGGAGAGGACGTTCTGGGGAAGCTGGTTGGCCTGAGCAAGCATGGAGGTGCCCGCCTGGGAGAGGATGTTGAGCTTGGTGAAGTTCATCATCTCTTTGGCCATGTCGAGATCCCGGATGCGGCTTTCCGCTGCGCTGAGGTTCTCGCTGGCGGTGGTGAGGTTGCTGATGGTGTGCTCCAACCGGTTCTGGTAGGCTCCGAGGGCGCTCCGCTGGGTGGAGACCCGGTCGATGGCATTGTCGATAACCGTGATGGACCGGGCAGCGGATTCCCGATCGGTAACCACGATGGCATGCACTCCGAGAGCCTCGGCTCCCATGTCACCCATGGCGACTCCCATGTCTTCCTTCTCGTTGGCGCCGATCTGGAAGACCGTGCTGTTATCCGCCAGGTGAAGGGTGGTTTCATAGACTTCGCTATCCCGGGTGAGCATAAAGCCCTTGGCGGAATCGGACCACTCCACGTTGATGTTCGCCATGGCGTTGAACTTGACGTCCACGTTCTCGTGCACCACACCCCGGAGCATGTTTCCGGTGATCTTCACGGCAGAGGCCACGGTGTTGCCGTTGTGGGCATCCTGCACGGTTACCCGGAATTCGTTCTCCGAAGATTTCTGGATGACGTTCAGGCTGAGAGCCTTGATAACGTCTTCGTCTCCTGCGAAGGCAAGCTCTCCCGCCGTGCCGGAGACGGCACTGCGGATAACCATGGTACCCTGCACGGATTCGGGAGTGGAACCGGTAACATCGTCCTCTCCCACGAAGGATACGAACATGTCCGCATCGGCCCCCACGTACTGAGACTGCCCGAGGCCGAAAGCGATGGCGTCGTTAAGTTTTTTCGCCACATCATCCAGAGTATCCGTGGAATTCAAGGTGATGGAAGTTCTCTTTCCGTCTCCCTGGGTGATGGTGATGGTCTGGGGATCCTCCAGGAGGAAGCGCCCGTTGGCATCCCAGAATTTGTCCAGATCCCGAAGGCTCACGTCGCCCTCGGCGGTCTGCCCCACATAGGCGGCAGTGAAGGTCGCTCCCGTGGCGGTCTGGCCAAAGGCGGTGAAAGCCGAAACATCATTGCCGTTAAAGGTCACCTTGATGTCCGACTGGTACACCTGACCGTTCTGAGTGTTCAGATAGAAGGTGCGGAAGTGCACATCCTTATTGGCAATCGCACTTGCGTCAACGCCAAAACCGCGATCATAGGTAAGAGAATTCGGATCCCAGTTCCCCTCTTCTGCCCACGAAGAATTAATGTTGAGCTCTACATTGATACCCACCTCGACATCAGCTGCTGCACTTCCCGCGAGATGCAAAACATGGCGGCCACCCACGGCAAACAGAGTAATATTCTGTATACCCAACGACCCCGATCCCATTTGGAAACCAAAGCCAGTATATCCAGTCATCAGAGCCGTAGTAAGAGTAAGGCTTTCGTCCACGTAGTTCGTCACGGTACCGTCCGCCTCCATAACGTAGGCTTCCGCCCGGACGACCACGGAGTGCGACGCGGTGCTTACGCTGAGCACCTCGAACAAAATGCTTGCAGCAGCAGCACCTGTACGATATCCGGAACCAAAGCTGATGGTTCCCACATTGTAGGACTGGGAGTTGGCACTTTCAACAAGCCCGGCGGAGGTAACCGTCATGGTGTAATCTCCCGCAGGGAGATTATCCACCGCCACCCGCTCGAAACCCAGGGCGGTATTGAGGCCCACGTTCATGATGACGTTTTCGTGCTTTACCGTGAAAATGTCGCTCTTCTGAATCTGAGCCTCTCCGGGGTTGGCACTGATCCGGATGGTGTAGTTGCCCTCGGCGGCATCCTTCTGGCCGAACTGGTCGATGGTGCGGAGGCTGCCCCGGATGTAGGCTTCGGTATCCAGGCTGTCCGAAGACCAGAGGGCGGAGGCGCTGCCGTCGAGAAGTTTCTTTTTGTTGAACTGGGTGGTGGTGGAGATGCGGTCGATTTCCTGGGTGAGCTGGTCCACTTCATCCTGGATGTACTTACGATCCTGGTTGGTGAGGGTATCGTTGGCAGCCTGAACCGAAAGCTCACGCATACGCTGCAGAATGGAGTGAGTTTCGTTGAGGGCACCCTCGGCGGTCTGGATCATGGAAATACCGTCCTGGGAATTGCGGACAGCCATGTCCAGCCCGTTGATCTGGGCGCGCATTTTCTCGCTGATGGCGAGTCCCGCCGCATCGTCCGCGGCGCTGTTGATCCGAAGCCCCGTGGAGAGCTTGTTGATGGATTTCTGCAGGCTCTCGTTGGTGGCATTCAGCGCATTATAGGCAAAAAGCGCAGGAATATTGTGATATACACGCATAATAAAATACCTCCTTGTGTGGTGTGCTGCATCGGGCTTCCCTGCCCGACCTTTTTGAAACATCTACGTCAATACACCATAACCGCTTACAACGCTGGGATTACCCTGGCTTTTCCGCAACACCCCCTTCTTCAAAACCGGGCATTTTCGAAGCATTTTTCAAGACTGAAAGCTCTATACTTTGTTTTCGGCAGTTTCTTCCGCAAGGTTGAGTCCTTTTTTCTGAAAAAACTCCAACAGGTCGGGAGAAAAAAGAGGACGATACAACTCGAGAGGAGCGGGAAAAGCCGCAAGCTCTCCTGCAATTTCCTCTCCCGCCAAACGATCCTCTTCCTTGGCCGCCTTAAGAGTTAGCTCCAGATGCTTACAAAGCCACTGAAGATATCGCTTTCCCCGAGGATCTTTTTCGGCGTAGGCCCATTGTACGAGTTTCCAAATGTGACGAAGAGCACCGCCGAAATCGTCTCCTATCAGGCAAATATCCGCAAGAAGGTGAAGTTTACGTATCTCATCCCAGGCCAAATGAATTTTGGAATCCCGAACATTTTCAAGATATGAACGCCACCGGTCTTTTATGTTTTTTTCCTGCTCTTCGAAAAGATCCTGCCGATCATACCGCAAAAGGTTCCGAGCTGCCGAAAGAGCTTGTTTGAAAAGAGGAATGTGAGTAAGATCCGGCTTGGAGAGAATGCGGGCGTAATCCTGAAGAAAATCAATAATTTGTTCCTGAGGAAGCGTCTGGCCTTCAAAAGCCTTTCGGGCAGCAATAATCATGCGGCAAGCTCGCTCCCCCCGGCCCTGCTCCTCAAGGAATCGGGCCATCTGCCAGAGAAGCTCCCCTTTTCCCTCGGGGAAAAACTGCTCATCCATCCGGGAAAGGAGGTTATTCAACCGTACAAGCGGTTGTTCTCCTTCAAGCTCTTCCGCTGTTTGTGAAGAACTTTCTTCGAGAAGGGCATGAAAATTCTTCACGACATGTTCGGCCTCCACGGCAAGTTCGTTTTCACTCCAACAGCAAAGCAGTTCTTTTTTGTGCTCCGAACTTCCTCCGTACCACGCAACGGCCTTGGCGGCATAGGTAAGCCATTGGGAGAAAAAGCGCAGTATAATACGATGCCCTTCTATGATTTCGGCAAAAGCCTTTCTCCAAATATAAACCTCGTCCATGGTTTCCAGAGCACGGCTCTTTGCAAGAGCTTCTCCGCTGAGGCTCGTATAACTCTGACCAATAAAAGCCAGGGGAGCATCTCCTTCATGAAGTTTATCCAGCAGAAGGGCGGCTTTCCGAGCATGGTTCCGGCGCTGAGCGGGGAGAACTGTCTCGGAAACACTTTCCAACTCTCCTTCAATAGCGTCCAGAAATTCAAAAGATTTTTGCACATGCGGAAAACCCAACGCCGCAAAAAACTTTGACGCACGCTCCGCCACAAGAACATTGTCTCTTTCCGCTACAGCCTTTCTGGCAACTGCTTCGGGATATTCATCAAAAGGGACAAGATCCTTAGCCGCATTATCCGCTATAAAATCAGCAAGATCCTGAACTTTGGTTTCCGGAATCAAAGCACCGCCTTGAGTAGCGTCATGCAGAACGATATCGTGCGCTTGACACAAATTGACAAAATTCTCAAAGAGCCGGATAAATTTGAACCAGGTCACGTGGGTTTTGACAAACCCTCCGTAAATACCGGGAACTTCCAAAAAATTGGTATTTCGGGTTTTTTCCGCAGCCATATCTTCTTTGGAAGCGGTATTCTCCGCATGAGTTTTTCCGTCTTCTCCGTAAGCGAGATCTTGCCCTATAAGAGCAATCGATGACGCTTTCAAGGCAACCGCGAGAGAAACAGACATATGTGCCACCGAGGCGCCGCAGGGAAAGAGTTCTCCTCCCGCAAGACTTCCTTCGAGCCACACGTCCAACGCCAACTCGGATTTGCCGACGACCTTTACCGGTCCGGGCCAGCGAGCCATAATTTGAGAGGTACAGACAAAGGCGGCCACCAAGACTATTTTGGCACACTCTTCGGAAAACTCCTGCATAAGAGGCCGCAGATTACGCAGATACATCTCCTGGGGGCGCTCGATGCAGGTAACGAAATGCGGCCGGATACCCAGGGCAAGGAGTTTTCTCGCAGCGGTATCCGCCGATATGATGATGAATTTATCCTGAATGTCCTTGAGGAGGTGCACATTTTTATCGAGAGAAGGGCCGGAGGCCACGCAGATGCAGGGTCTGCCGTAAAAGCTTTCGAAATCGCGAAAGTTGGGGCTGTTGAGTATCCAGGGGGTGTTCAGAGCGAAGTTACGCACCCCGATAAGGGTATCCTCCGCAGTATTGCCGAGAAACTCGATGGAAAGGCGCACCATGCGCCAGAGCTCCCGCTCCAGATCGTCCAGGGCTTTGCCATTAGCCTCGACTTCACCGGCATGACGGATAACCGTGGCGGTGTTGGCGAGAAAGGTACCCATCTGGCGCACGTTTACCGTAAGAGCCTCCTGTCCCAGCATCTGTTCGGGGAAGGCGAAGAAAGAGATACGGCATCCCGAGGGGAGCGCCGCATAAACCGAGGTGAACGAAAAGGTGTGGAGAATAAGATCGAGAGAAGGTTCCACCACCACCACCGCCAGGGCGCTTTTAGGGAGCTTCCGTAAAATCCGGAAGAGATGAGGGGGGGCCCCGATGCCGTACACGAAAAAGACGCACTGCAAATCCCCGGCGCTTTTCTTTTTGGGAGCCTCCAGCTCCGGAAGGGGGACATCCTTTTTCTGGAAAAACGTGGGGATGTCCGTTTCCGCCGCACCGGAAATCCAGTGGCCCTGGTCGGTTTCCCTTACAGACATCAGAGAAGAAATATCTCCGATCTCTTCCAGTCTCTCCTGAAGGCGCTCCGCCAGCTTGGGCTGGAATATCTGGAGAATTTTCAGGTTTTTCTCTAAAAGTTCGTTCTTTGTCTTCATGAGGGCACCTTTTTTTATGTAATTTTTCGCGTATCGTCCGAACCGCCGGGCTCTTTATCGAAGAGCTTGTTGACTATCTCCGAAGGGGTTCCCTGGAGAGCCTTGCGGTTTTCCTCCACGATTTCGTCCAGCACCTCTTTACGCCAGACGGGGATGGACTTGGGAGCCTCGATGCCGAGGCGTACCGAATCGCCCCGGACATCCACCACGGATATGAGTATGTCCTCTCCTATGGCGAGCATTTCCCCCTTTTTACGGGTGAGAACCAGCATCAGGAACCGTTCCCTTCGGAGCCCGCAGAAGCCGGCGATGCGGAGATACCCTCCCCTTCCGCTTCGGCGGCACGGTTTCTCGCCGCAGTTTCCGCAAAAAAGGCTCGCTTTTCTTCGGAAAAACAGTAAAACCGAATGGGATAATCCTCTTCGTTCAGGAGAATCTGCTTTCCTCTTCGGTTTACGGTGTTGATCACGATGGGAGCCCGGAGGTTCGCCGTCATATCCCAGGGTTTTTCCGGGGGAATGGTGAGCACCACAAGAATGATAAGATGTTCCGTGGCGGGGTTCTCCAGCTCTTCCAGTTCATCCCTCGTTATCACCGCATTGTAGTCCGGAAAAACCAAATGGGGTGCCGTGATAGGCAGGGCCACCTGGGAATCGTCCACGCTCTGGAGCCATTTTACGGGGTTTTCTTCTTCTCCGGAAACTACCCAGTGAAGAAGCGTAGAAAACCCCGGAATGCCTCGGGGAAAGAACAGAAGATCTTCTTCATTGTAGGTAAGTGTTCCAAAACGGGAGGTTTCGATTTGTGCCACAGAGTTCACCTCTATCTCTAGTTTTTACATGCAACGCCCCCGGAGCCTCCAGAAGGATTCCTTGCCGAGAGTAACGTTTTCCGGCATTTCGGGAACATCTCGCGTACGGCTTATCTCCTATTGTATCGGTATTGCCCGGTAAAATAATGAGAAAAGAACACCTAAAAAAGGGCATGATTTTTGGTATAATTATTAAAGATAATCATAAAAAATGTCGATACCAGCTGAGGAGTTTCTCTTTCTGAAGAAACGCTTTTCCGCATTCTTCGGCATTACTTATCATACATCATGATACACCTGCAAGGGGGAAGATTCATTGCGCATATTTTCCAACATTCCCGCTCTTTTTGCCACCAATACGGCAAAGTCTCTGGAGAGGAGCCTGGCAAAAAGTGTACGTCGTCTTTCCGAGGGGCTTCGCATAAGCACAGCGGCGGATGATGCGGCAGGGCTTGCGGTAAGTGAAAAGATGCGGGCCCAGGTACGCGGCCTGGACCAGGCGGTACGCAACGCCGAAGACGGTGCCTCTTTGCTCCAGACCGCCGAGGGCGCCCTGGGATCCATTCACAACATTCTGCAGCGCATGCGGGAGCTTTCGGTGCAGTCCGCCAACGACACCCTTACCAATGCAGACCGGAAACACATTCAGGATGAAATCAGCCAGCTCACCGAAGAGATCAACCGCATCGCCACCACTACCCAGTTCAACAAAAAGAAGCTTCTCGACGGCAGTGCCTCGGTGTTGTGGGGCACCAATTCTGCGGATGTACAGATATTCGTGGATGGTTCTCTTCGATCCAAGGATATTTTCGGCCAGGATGTGGTGAACGAAGGGAACTTCATTCTCCGCATCACCCCCACCGCCGGGGAGGGAGAAGTACGGAAATCCAACATTTTCTACCTGAAGCACGGCACCGTATCCGAGGCAATTCAGTTTTCCCCGGAGAGCGGAGCCTATTCCGGACTCACCAACCTTTCGAGCCTCCATCTTATCGAGGGACAGTACCGCCTGGAGACCCGGGAGGTTCCCTTTGGGGGCATCAGCTATCACTTCGGGAATGGCGTGGAAACGACAACGCCTGGACCCGATATCGGTGTGGAATCCCTGGAAGCCAGCGCCCTGCCGAATATTCTTCCCTACGGGGAGTACCAGGTTCGGGTGGCGGACGAAGCTCCCTTTATGGCCTATTACGGAAGCTCCTCCGGAGGAGTGAACGGCACCGACATCATCGACCGGGTGAACCCCATGGGGCGGAGCGATGTGGATCTTTCCATGTCCGCCTCCAACGTGGGAGGAGCGGTGAACTCCCAGACACGTCTTGCATGGACCGATATCGGAGGTGCCGGAGGGGGCACGGTAAACGTCAACGCTCCGGGAGGGGATGTCTCGGTATCCACGAATCCCAATTTCGACACCAATCTATGGACGCACTTCCGGGTAAATGCGGTGGATGCTCGAGACACCCTGGATTCCGACATAAACCTTGTTACTTCCTATCGTTCCGAAGTGCCGGCTTCCGCCGATGTGGATTTTACCTACCGGGCGGCGGCGGGAGAAAACGTAACGCTGCAGACCACCTTTCAAACCGTGAGTGATGCGCGAGTTCTGATTGAGCGAAGCGGTGGAGGCCCACCTCTTGATGTTTTCTTGGGCACCCGGGATATCGAACAATGTGCCACGCTATTGCATAATGCATTCACCGCTGCGGGTTGGGCTGTAGGTGTCTCGCTAAACATTGTAGGAGGGCAAAGAGGACTTCGGATAACCAATAATATCGCTGGAGAAGACCTGACAATCACCAACGTTACGGCAGGCACTGCGGATCTTGGCCTAGCCGTAGCAAATTTGGGCACAGGAGCCACACAAACGGGAAATCTTCAGGATTATGCGAGAAATCACGTGATAAATGTGGGAGGGAACGATATCGTTACCGCTGCTGCTGCCATGGATGCCGCTCTTGCAGCATATGACATAAACTTCGCTGCCGCTGTTGATGGAGTTGGCGTGCGGCATCTGAATATCACGAACGATTCCGCTGGAGTGGGTGTGTTTGGAAATCATCGTCTTTACATTCCCATCGATGCCGGGGCGGAGTCCTTTGAACAGGAACTTGGAATTTCCAATGTAGTGGTGGTAGCAGGTGCTTCAGCCAATTATCGCCGGGTTCTCCACAACTACTCCACTACGGTAAACATCGGCAACATGCGGATAGACCAAATTCAGAATGCCCTTCAGAGCGCTGCGGATACCGCCTTTGCTCTCGATCAGCTTACCGACCCCACGGATAATGTTTTTCAGCTTGTAAATCCCGGAGGAGGAGAACGAAGAATCGATCTTCGCACCTCCACCGTTACCGCCCGATACGAAATGACGGTAACTCAGAATGCCGGAAACGCAGTGACGGAACTCTTTGGAGGAAACCAGATTTTGGCCCGCACTGATCCAAACGTAACCGGAGCCTCCCGGGATTACAACAAAGCCTACGCCACCATCGCGGGAGGACAAAATATCGAGGAAATCCGAACCGCAATAGATGCTCTGGGAATTCTCGATGCGGCCTGGACCGATGCGGCCAACACTCCGGGCTATGACGGAAGCCACCACAACGGACGCATTACTGTCACCAATACCGACGGCACCCCGGAGCGGCGGGAGGTGGTGTTCAGCCCCAGCGCGGGAACAACCCAGCTTTTCGGAGGCAACACCACTCTTCTCGCGGGAGACAGCGCAAACAGCACCCTTTGGCAGGCCCGGGACCGGGCCCAAGTAGTTACCACTTACGGCGGCATCCAGGCCGACGGAACGCTGGTCAACGGAACCCGTACGGACTGGTGGTGGGAGGGAGACGACGGCACCACGAATCCCCTGGTGGGAGATGCGAACCTCCCCTTTACGTCGATTTCTATTCCGGATACTACGGATACCATAGACCTTGGGGTCAACGACTCCTGGGCCCTCTTTACCTCCGCAAGATCTGCGGGAAATCACGACGTGCTCGATTTCCGCATCCGGGACGGGGTCACGGGCTCCACCTACGATTCCACCGCTCTGGGTTCCCCCAACCACGGTGCCCAGACCTACGGCGGAGCCTCCATGGTGTTCAACGACGGCGTTCTGGATTCCGCGGGAACCATGTTCGCCCTCCCCCACTATTTCCGCACCGGAGTGGGCACCTTCGACAGCAACGCATCCCACGTATCTTTCATCGACAACGGTTTCGACACCATTACAGGAAGCACCTTCGGCAACGTTCTCCGCACCGCCGAGCGCTATAGCGCCACCGGGGCGGGATGGGACGTGGGGGGCACCGAGAACGATCACTGGTACGCCCAGGAATGGTACGGAGACGAGACCTCTTACTACCTGGGAGGCAAGGATCCCAATACCGTGCTGGGGCCGAACGCCATCCGGGTATGGCGGCAGGAGAACACGAACGCCTGCATTCTTTTTACCTGTACAGGAAACAACACCTACCACGTGGAGGGAGAGGGCTACAACCGGGACGGAAGCCGGGTGGAGTTCGAAGAGGATATCGACCTCAACGCTCATGGCGCGGTGGATGCGAGCAATCCCTTGATACTCAACGCAGGGGGCGGAAATGGGGCCATCCGTTTCGACGCCTTCGCGCCCTCGGGGCTGACGTTGGATGACCGCTTCGTGGTAAACGTGGCCGCCCGGGCGGGAAGCACCTATGAAAACGCCGCTCCGGGAACCCCCGCCGGGTTCATTTCGGATGCGGTGGTTACCATAGACGCGGATCCCTGGGGGCTTACCGGGGGATTGCACCGTACCATGGAATACCGCTTCGATGCGGGAGCGGAAAACTCCTTCTACGACGCAAACCCCTCGGCGGATCCCGAAAATCGCCTGCAAATGCTGGGCTTTTTTGTGGATCCCAACAATGCCAACAATGTCACCAACACTTCCACGGGAGAGCTCTTTCTGAACGTGGCCGCATCGGGATTTGCCTCGGGAACCCAGGCGGGAGAAGGTCCGGGATGGACAGGAATGCCCTATGCCGTGGCGGAGGTAAATTACCAGGGAAAAACGATTCCCGAAGCGGGAGCCGTGGTAAATGGCTTCTTCTTCCAGGATCTTCAAGACGGGGAGGGGGAACGGGATTTTCTGGAGCGCATCGAGTACGCCGCGGACGAAACCCGGAATGCCCTGCTTCTTTTCGACGTGCTGGATATTCACGACGGCCGGGTAACCATGCGCATTCAGGGGCATGTGATGGATCGGGATGGAAATTATCAGTACGTGGAGGCCGAAACAGCTCATTTCGGCTTGACCAATGCAAATCTTTCACTCTTGAATTCGGAGGATTTCCAGGGGCTCAGCTTCAACCACTTCGACTTTACCGACGTAACCCGGCTCCGCGAAGGGGATCGCTTCTCCATCTCCCTGGTGGCGGATGGACAGAGCGAGTGGGATCCGATTACACAGCGCTATGCGGTGGACGAGATAGATCTTTTCGGGGGAGATACGGATCCGGGAATTTATCCCATAAGCTGGCGCTTTTTCGACGGCGTGCTGGATAACAGGGAGACCGTACTCCGCACGTACCAGGTGGCTCCCAGAATTCCGGAGCTCGGAAACACTTCCTACGGCGGCAAGGTCTACGACGGCACTTTGAACCTGACCTTCGAGGATTTCAACGGGGGCACTCCTACGGGGGATCCCGGATCGGACGATACCCCCCGGGTCGTAAGGGATGCGGTCCTCTTCGATTCGGTATACAGAGAAGGGATCGACGGCGGGGTGGCACACTACTACTCACCCCTGAGAGATATCGCCCAGTTCTGGGACGCCAACGGAAAGTTTCTTCTCGACGAGCCCGTTTCCGTTACCCTCTCCCAGGGAGACAGGGAGGCTCTTCTTACGCTTTACGGAAACGACGAAGTGGGAGACGTTCTGGAGCGTCTCAACCAGACCCTTTATGGTCTGGCGGAGGGCGATCTGGATCTTCTTATGGATGACGCTTCGAAAAGCAAGTTCGCCACCTTTACGGGATATCTCAATGATAGAAATTCCCTGGACTCCGTAAGGGGCACCATGGTTCTTCGGTCTGCCCTGGCGGGGAAGGAAGGAATCTATACGCTTATCGGAGATGACGCGATTCTGCAGGCCCTGGGCTTTGCAGTAATCAGCGAGGCTTCGGAAAATATCTATACCGTGAGCGTCTCGGATGCCCATTCGGATTTTACCGTTGCCTCCAGCCTGAAGGTACAAGGCAGCGAAGATTTGCGGGGAGTCTGGGGAGATGCGGTTCGGCTGCAGTTTGGATCGCTTCTGGGAATAAACGGTATCGAATATAACCAGGCCACGGGGCGCTTTTTATTGAACAATGCCTCTCAGGTCATTCGAAAGATCCACCTGGCGGACAATTCCTCGGTTCTCCAGATTGGAGCGAACGAAGGGGAAAAACTGCTTCTCTCTCTCGGAGCGGTGGATGCGGGCACCCTCGGAATAGAAAATCTCAAGGTAACGAGCCGGCAGAATGCGAGCCGTGCCATCACCCGTATCGACAACGCCATCCACAAAGTGTCACGACATCGCTCCCAATGCGGCGCTCTGGTAAATCGGCTGGGGCATGCCACTTCCGCACTGACCGTGGCTTCGGAGAATCTTTCCGCCGCAGAATCCCGGATTCGGGATCTGGATCTTGCCAAGGAAATGATGGAATTCACCAAGCTGAACATTCTGACCCAGGCGAGCATCTCCATGATGACCCAGGCAAACCAGCTGCCGAATAACGTGCTTTCGCTCCTGCAGTAGGTATACCAAAAGGCATACATTACCCCCCGAGGATACACACGTTTCGTTGTGTATCCTCAGGGGGTAATTTTATTCTTCCAAGATATATGCGAGCTGTTTTTTTAAGTCGGGCAATATGTTCGTGGCGACATCCTATACGATGCCGTAATCTACCCCAAAATACTCGCGGATCAGCTTGTTTCGCAAGGCGATAATTTTTCGCCATTCTATTTGGGGATGCTCTACGCGAAAAGCATATGGCATTTTTGCCGCCGCTTCTCCTATAATTTCAAGGCTGCGCACCACGGCCCGCTTCAGTACGGGATCGCAGGAAAAAACCTCTTCCGAAACCGATTCCGTCCGCACCCCCAAATCTATCTCTTCCATTATGTGGCAAAGATACTCACGATGCGACATGAATATCCTGAACTTCTCTCATTATGGCAGGCCCGATATAGGGGCTGAGAGCCTGGGGAGTTACGACCTCCACGGAACGGCCCAAGAGATCTTCGAGAAAAAAGACAAGCTCCATGAAGCCATGGAAGGTATGAGAATCCGGAGAAAACTCCACGAGAAGATCCACATCACTTTCTGGAGTCTGCTCCCCCTGGGCGAAAGAGCCAAAGAGCCCCAGCCGCACCACCCCCATGCGGCACAAGGCTTCTTTGTTTTGCGAAAGACGCAAGACAAGCTCTTCCCGGCTCTGCACGGGGGATATATTTTTTATTTGTGAAAAAGTGCCATAATTTTCCATTTCCCCACGCCCTTTCATTTTTATTTTACATCTTTCTTCGCAACTCACAAAACCAAAACCCATCTTGGTAAAAAAATTTTAGATAAATGCAACCTTCCCGCAAAAATCATGACATTATTATCTCGGACAAAAATTCTATAAAAGAAGCCCCTCCTAAGTTCTAAGGAGGGGCTTCTGCTCTTTTCTGCTCCCTTTCAGCCTGCGGGGTTGCTGTTTAGCTGAGGAAATCCACCAGAGTAGGCTGAACGATTTTGGCGATTACCGCAAGGCTCGCCTGATAGACGGACTGAGCCATGCTGAACCGGGTGACAGCTTCCGCCAGATCCGTATCCGCCACCTTGCTGCGGAGTTCTTCCGTAGCGGTGTTGTTCTGGGTGAGCCGCTCCTGGCTGGTATCGTAACGCTTTATGAGAGCCCCCGTCTGGGCCCTGCATTTGAGCAGATTGTCCATGTACGCATCGATGTTGCCGAGAAGGCTGTGGGATATTCCATCTCGATCCTCCGCCCGGACCGCCGCGGCAAGGTTATCGATAAGGCCGAAGAAGTCCATGGGGGATTCTTCCGAATGGGTGCGGACCGTGACGTTCTGGCCGTAGGGGCTGTTGGTGACGGTGCTTCCCCGGTTGGGGGTGGAAACCGGAAGTCCTCCAAGGTTAAGCCCTGCAGGAGCATCAGTTATCGTTACTGCATAGCCTCTTTCGGAGGTGAGCACCAGTCGCTGATCCCCAACTCCGGCATCGACGAGCTGAGCCTTGACATCCATTCCCTGGAATCGGGAGTTGATGAGACATACGAGCTCTTCCGGGCCACCTCCCGCCATCTGCTCCAGGTCGATGGTGTGCTCCATGCCGTTGACCTCGAAGGTAAGGAGTTCCCCCGCCGCGGCGTTCCAGCCGGAGATGTTCGCCGCGCTGCGGATGGCGGTATCCATGCCGAAGGTTCCCGAGGCCTCGGTACCGGTGATATCGAAGACGTTCACCACCGATCCGTCCTTGGCGGTGAGAGAAAGCCGGGCATTGCCCCCCCCAGGATTATCCGGATCCGTATCGAGATACGCCACGTTCAGCCAGGGTACGTTGTTCTGGATGCGCACCGCCAAATCTTTCAGGGTTTCTCCCGCAAAGACCGAGATATCCGTACTTCTTCCAGGGGTGGTAATTCGTATGGTACCATCCGCCCCGGCAGGGGTATTGTTGAGCACCGCCGCATCGCTTCGGATCCCCGTCTGGATACCCCACTGCATGGCGAGCCCTGCGGAGTAGTCCGAGTAGATGGGATCACAGAAAGGCATGTCGTACACCGTAAGAGTTTCGCCGTTTTTGGCATAGAGAGCGAAGTTGTCTCCATCCACGGTGTAGCCGATGCGATCCTTCCCCACCTGCTCCTGAATGGATGCGAGTACCGCACTGATACCGGAAGCCACATCCTCCCGGGATATACGAACTTCGAAGGATTCGTCCCCCACGGAGATGGACATTCGGGCGGGGATGTTGCCGTCAAGATCCGTCGCGGAGGGAACCATCATTCCCGCAGCATCTCCGTAAAGGGCGGTGCTGATGCCGAGATCCGCCGCGAAGGTGGCGGTGCCGATATTCTTGTCGTACACCGCCAGGGCGGTGCCGTCCTTGGTGCGGAGGATAAGTTTCTGGGTGGCAGACTCGGCATTCTCCATACCACGGTTGAGAATATCGTAATCGTTGGATTCCTCCGCATCCGTGGCTACCACCACCTCCAGCCAATCTCCCGCCACGCCCCGGAGGCGTTGGGCAAACTGCTCCAGAGTAAGGGTTTCCCCTGCAGGAATTTCGAGCTCCGCATGGTTTTTTCCCGCCTCGAGGCGGATGTGCATGGGAACGGGGGTGGGATCCGAGCCATCCATTACCAAGCTGTCCAGAGGCAGTTCCGTACCTTGGATGGCGGTCTCCAGCCCCATGTACGAGGCAAAATTTATATGGCTGTGATCGGGCTCGGGGGCCCGGAAGAGGCTTTGAGGGGTGTACGTCGTTCCTCCTGCAGTAACATCCTGGGCAGATCCGGGAGTTATTTCGTAGATAAAAACGTCGGTTCCCCGAACTTCCGCCCAGAGGCCAAGATCTCTGCCATGAATATCTCCGTTGATTTCCGTTGCATCGTTGTACGTATCTCCGCCAATAACAACAGGGAAATCTCCCGCAGGAACGATAACGCCCTTGAAATCCGACACCTCCGCCGAGGCCGCGGTCTCTCCGCCGAAGAGGGCCGCCGCATCGCCGGTCATGTCATCCAGCAAAAAGGTATCCAGTCGGTTTTCCGCATAGAATGCCAGCACTGCATTCCCTGAGGTGTCGGTTTTCGTCTGCACGAAAACACCCGGAACTTTTTCTTCGACAATGGTTCCCAGGGCTTCGATTTCGCTTATCCCAAGCAATGCCGCTTTATCCTGAACCTCGGTTTGGGTAAAGGCAACGGTGTCGATCTCTCCATCCCCCCAACGGAAGGTTATGGAACCTCCTTCCGTCGAAGCGGCCCAAGCGGTGTCGGTGAAAGTGCTGAACGCCGCATTGGGTTGTTTGGGATAGCTGCCTTCGGGGGTTTGGGATCCTTCGGAAGCCGCCACGGGATAGTCCGTTTCCTGCCAGCTTGTGACCCGCACGGGTTCTCCCGTATGGCTCTTGATGAGAAGCTGCTGGGTTCCCGTAGCCTCGTCTTTGAAAACCTCTACGGAGATAAGTTTGCTCATATCTCCCATGTTGGTGCTGTTGCGGATGATGGCGGCTATCTGATCCAGATTGTATCCGTCCAGCTCTCCGCAATCCCGGAAGAGATTCTGATCCTGGGCATCCCGGATGCCGTTGGTGTTATCGTCGGTCCACTCTTCGGGAATGCGTACCTTGGCGACCTTGTCTCCCACCTGAATCTGGATGATTTCACCACGGCCCTTCCATTCGAAGTCTATGGGAACTTCGATGCTTCGGAGAGCGTTCCGGGTAAACTGTTCGGGAAAGACATCCCTTCCGTTGAGGGAGACCTGTCCCACAAAGGCCTGCTGCATTTCGAACTGTACGTTTCCCAGGTTACCCTTATAGACGATGTTTCCCTCGGCATCCTTTACAAAGGGGATCGTTCCCGTGGCAAGTCCCGCCAAGAGGTAGCGCCCCTCCACGCTGTAGTTGGCGGTCATCATGAGTTCATCCCGGAGTTGCTCGATCTCCAGGGCAATGGCCTCCACGTCGGTGGTCTCCAGAGCTCCGTCCCCCGCATAGATAGCGAGTTCCCGAATGCGCTGTACACTTCCGTTTATCTGACTCAATCCCTGATCCGTGTTCTTGAGCCAGGTGATGGCATCGTCCATGTTGCGGATATACTGCTCGTTCTCAAAGATGTTGGTGGTAAGGCTGAGATCCCGCACCACATCGATGGGGTTCTGGCTGGGGCGGTCGTAGAGCTTCCCCGTGGACATCTGGCGCTGGAGATCCGTGAGACGACCCAAGTTGCCGTGGAGGTTCGAGAGGTAGGTGTTGGTCATCATGTTATTGGTAATGCGGTATCCCATGGAAATGTCCTCCCTCCCTTATCGTCCCACCACGCCCATGCCGTTGATCACCCGGTCCAGCATCTCGTCGGTGACGGTGATCATCCGGGCCATGGCATTGAAGGCCTGCTGAAATTTGACGATGTCGATCATCTCTTCGTCGATGTTGACTCCCATGACGGACTGACGCTGATTGTCGATCTGGGTTACCAAAGTTTCCTGGTTGGCTTGCATGGTATTGGCCCGCTTGGCCTGAGCTCCGAGCTGGGCGATAAAACCCTCGTAGAAGCTGTTTATGGTGTAGCTTCCCCCGCCCATGATCTCCGCATGCTTGAGTTGGGCCATGTTGAGAGCGTTGGTACCGTCTCCCTGCCCTGCGGTGGCTCCTTTGCCGTCGTCTGCGGCAAATCCCAGAAGCCCCGAGTAGAGAGAAAGCATTTCGTTGATGGAAAAGTTTCGGGAGGCACCGTACTCTACCGATACGGGAACGAAGAAGTCCGTGCCCGTAACGTTTTCGTAATCCCCCGTACCGTGCCCCGCATAGTGCATGGCGTTCATTTCGGAGACCAGGCCATAGACGAGCTCATCGAAGGTACTGAGGCTTTCAAGGAGGATGTCGTCCCGCCCTTCGAGAAGGCCGAAGATCTCGCCGCCCTTGACGTGGTGACGGCAAGTAATTTCGGTGGTACCCGTCCCCTTGAGGAAGAAATAAATTCCAGCCACGCCGTCGGAAACCTCGGGGGGGTACGTGTAGTGATCCGGCGGACTTCCGGCAATTCCTGGGGAGACCACCTCCAGGGTAGCCGCATCGTATCCGTCCACGGGAGTGATCTTACGGGCTTCGGTAAAGGAGTTGCTGGAAGAGAGGTAGTGCATGTTGTCGTAGATGAAGTAGGCATCCTGAGCCATGCTCTGATAGGCCGTATCTCCGCTGGTTTGAAGAAGCCCCAGCCGCCGGAGCACCGTGAGATTGCCCTCGGAATCTCCCCGGAGGTTGATGTGATATTGCTCTCCCACGGTGTTGCTGGTGAGCTTGAGATAGAATTCTCCGTTGCCGTCCTGCTCCACCGAAGCGTGGAGCCACTCCTCTGGAGAATTGGGAGCATCTCCGGCAAGGACGATGTGGCTGTCCTCGGGCTCGGCAAAGCTGTAGGCCCCGTTGATCTTGTTGGCGATGGTCTGAAGGGTGTCACTCTCGTTTATATGAATGGTTACGGTCTTTCCCGTATCCGCCAGCCCGGCGCCCTCCATAAGATTTCCCTTGAGGTCCGTGATGGAGATGTGATTTTTGGCGAGGGAGTCCACGGTAAGCACCGTACCGGCGGTGTTCACCGAGGTATGGAGGAAAGAGCCGTGGTTTGCGTTGAGAAAACCCTGAAGATCCGTTATGTTCAATATTCCCGCAGCAGCTCCGGGAGTGACGGGACTTCCCGCATTGTCCGAGAGCTGCCAATTCGCGCCATCCCATGTGGCGGTTACAATGGTCTCCGAATCCCCTGCGGCGACGCGGAAGGAGTATTCCGTGGGATCCCCCGCAGCGGGAACACCGAGAAGATCTCCCGGATTGGCGGCGGGAGGCGCGGTTATGGCATTGGAACGTACCTGCACTCCCTGGCTGGAGACCTGGATGTCGAAGATGCCGCAGAGATCCAGAGCTTCCCCGGGGTCTTCCACGGCGAGGCGTGCACCACCGTCGGTGGCGGAATCCGCCCCTCCCACGGCCCAGGCCACTTCCCGGGCAAGGCGCTCCACCGAGAGCATGTGCACCGCTTCCGGAGCCTGCTGAGTGATGATAACCTCCGCCACGTCGAGATCGCTGACGGGTTCGAATTCGTTGTCCTCGATCTGCACGTCGAAATAGCCCCCGTTACCCGCAATTTTAACGAGCACGAGGTGTCGGGTCTGCTCTCCCTGGACGATGAGCTTGCCGTCCACATAGAGTTTGAACTGCCCGTCTTCCATGTCGCAGAGGGTAGCGGGTTCGCAGTTGATGAGCTTGGAGAGCTGAGAGACCTTGAGATCTCGGGCATCGTAGAGATCGTTGGGGTTCCATCCCACTCCCTCGATCTCCGAGATGGTGACGTTGAGCTGAGCGATTTCGTCGATGAGGGTATTAGCCTCTTCTACGCTGAGGGCAATTTCCTGATTGATAGCCATGCGATATTCATCGTAATTGGAGATGAGCTGATCCATCATCACCGTGAGCGTCCGGGTTTTTTCCACCAGATCCGCCCTCACCGAAGAATCATCGGGGCGCTTGCTGGCCTCCTGAAGGGCCGCCCAGAATTCGTTGACCGAGACCTCGAAACCCGTACCGTTAGGCTCGTTCACGTAGAGTTCTGCCGTACGGAGAACCTGCTGTATCTGGTCCCAGTACCCCAGGACGGTGCTTTCTTCGTTGAACTGGGCGTCCAGGAAGGCGTCCCGCATGCGCACGATGGCGTCCACCTTGACTCCCGTGCCGATCTGGCCGTACACCCAGGGGCGGGCCATACCGGGGGTGGTGAAAGGATCCGTGGTGGAAACCTCTACCCGCTGACGGGAGAATCCTTCCACATCCGCGTTGGCAATGTTGTGCCCCGAGGTTTCCATGCCCCTCCGGAAGTAGTCAAGGGCTCGCTTTCCCAGTTCCAGTGAGGAAAATTGATTCATCATTTCCGGTTCCTCCCTCTCGGTTTACAGGTTATATCTCCGGGGGTTACCCCCGAAAATCGAAGGAGCCTCCGGAAGGGTCCATTCCGGGAAGGCCTTCGAGGCGTCTCCACTCGTTCGTAAGAAGTTCCCCCAGGGCGGCTTGTTCCTGGAGGAGTTTTTCCAGAAGGTGCATTTCGGCTCTCAGTTTTTTGATGGCCTGAAGAAGGGTTATGCCTGCCTGGCGAAGGGCCTCGGCTTCGGCATCCTCGGGAATGGACCGCACGAATTCCGTGAGTACCGGAGGACAGGAAAGGCGCTTCCCCAAAGCAAGGCTTTCCCGATGACGGGATGCCTCCAAAGCGAGGGCCCGGGAGGAAAGAGACTGAAACTCCTTCATCATTTCCTGTAACGCCGAAAGGCGCCCCTCTTTGAGCGCCTCTCGCTGTTCTACCGCCACATGCCACATCTGAAGCAGCGTCTGCGCCTGCTCCTCCAGAATGGCTACGAGTTGGAGAGCCAAGGGCTATTCCTCCTCGCCGGGAGATATGCCGCCAATTCCCATGAGACTGAGAGCCACCATGGAAAGCTTGGGCTGATAGGTGCCTTCCTCTATCTGCTGGCGGAACTCCTCCACCTTTTCTTCCCGGATTTCAGGAACCTGACGAAGTTCTCCCATGGCAAAAGAGAGTTCCCGGGCAAAGGAGCTTACTTCGAGATTATCCCCCGAGCCCTGGGAAAGACCTTCTTCCCGGTTTTTACCGCGGAGTACCTTTTGTGTCGGTTGCAACGGGTTGATGGAGCCTATTTTCTCGATCATTTTTGAGCCCACCTTACCATAAGCGTTTTCTTAGTTTGAGTATCGGTGTTCTTACAGCTATTCTTTAGAATCTCCTTTGCGATATCGCCGAGAAAAGTTTTTGCGGCTCCCGATATTTTTTTCCCGGGGCTCCTCTTTTTTTACGGGCTTCTTTCTTCCTCCCCGGAGAATACTTTCATCCTCGTAAAGAGCCTGAAGCGTTTTGGGAGCTTCGCCGATCTCCGAGGCAAGTTCTTCGAGAGAGAGGGTTTTTCTGGGATTTTTACGCAGATGCTCCCGAACCTTGTCCAGAGCCCTTTCCGCCTTGGGAATACAGTCGGCGCAAAGATTTTTCGCCGATGAATCCGCACTTCCCACAAAGGCCTTGCCGCAGATTTTACAGCTTCGAAGCTGGAGTTTTCGCTCTCTACTCATCCTCACGCACCCTCCGTCATACTCGAATCTCCTCCGGAGGGAGCAAAACAACACACCACTCCCAGAGAGACTTCATATCCCTGTTTTCCGAGAATTCCCGCAGCTGCCTTGAGGGTAGTTCCCGTGGTGGAAACATCGTCCACGAGGACCAGGGGCAGAGGCCTTTTTTTCCGGGAGATGCCGGAAAATCCGAGGGCTTCGGAAGAAAGGGCCTGCCGTTGGGCCCTGTTTTTTCCCGTCTGGGGCTCGGTTTCATTTTTCCAGAAAAGGCAGTCCCACACACTTCCTCCGCAGGCTCGGGCCGCTCCCCGGGCAAGGAGAAGAGCCTGGTTGTAGCTCCGAGGGCTTTTATGATGCAGCGGAAGCGGAATGAAGGTGCCTCCCTCGAGGAGCGTATAGAAATGCCTCCCCAAGGCCTCGCCGAGAAGCTTTCCCAGCACAGCTTCATCCCGGTACTTGAGGCGGTGGACTAGTTCCCGCCCTCTTCCCCGATAGAGAGATCCGTACGCTATGTCCAGAGGAGGGTTCCCGAAGCGGGAGATTTGCCCCCCATGGCGAGCCATGTAGGCATCCAGACATGAGGGACAACACACTTCTCCAAGGGCCCCGCAGAAAAGGCAGGAGCAGGGCCAGAGGAGATGTATCAAAAGGGATGTCCCCCCTCGGAAAAGACCGGAGACTCTCGAAAGAGAATATTTCATGGGCCAAGTATACCACCTATCCGACGGAGGGCTTTCGGAAGAGACACCAAAAAAGAGCATCCGGCAATCTCCCGGATGCTCTTTTTTGGTTCATCGAGGAGCTTTCCGCCCATCCCAAGCCTGGGGAGAGCGGAAGCCACCCGGAAAAGGCTCCTAAAGTTCCGCCTTCAGGGCCTCTACCCGATCGGTTTTTTCCCAAAAGGGCATGGGATCGAGGTCGATACGCCCCATATGGCCGTAGGCGGCGAGACGGCGATACTGGGGTTTGCGAAGATCCAGATCCCGGATGATGGCGGCGGGACGAAAGTCGAAGTGCTTGCGCACGAGCTCGGTGATGCGTCCGTCGTCGATCGTTCCGGTGCCGAAGGTTTCTACCATCATGGAAACCGGCCGGGCCACACCGATGGCGTAGGCAACCTGAATCTGGCAGCGCTTGGCAATGCCCGCGGCTACGATGTTCTTGGCGGCGTACCGGGCCATGTAGGCGGCGGAACGGTCTACCTTGGTGGGATCCTTGCCGGAGAAGGCCCCGCCTCCGTGAGGTGCGAGACCTCCGTAGGTGTCCACGATAATTTTACGCCCCGTAAGCCCCGCATCCGCCAGAGGCCCTCCGAGAACGAAACGTCCCGTGGGGTTCACAAGATACCGGGTGCGATCATCCAAAAGTTCCGGAGGAATAACGGGGGTTATCACGTGTTTGCGTATCTCTTCCGCGATCTGCTCCTGTTCCACCGAGGGATGATGCTGGGAGGAAACCACGATGGTATCTATCCTGGCAAGCTTGCCGTTCACATACTCTGCGGTGACCTGGGTTTTTCCATCCGGCCGGAGGTAGGGGAGAACGCACTCCTTGCGCACTTCCGCCAGTTTCCGGGCAAGCCGATGGGCGAAGGCGATGGGCGCGGGAAGATACTCTTCGGTTTCGTCGCAGGCGTATCCGAACATCATTCCCTGGTCTCCCGCACCGATGTTGTCGATGGCGTCGTCATCCATGGCCTTTTCACGGATCTCCAGAGCCCGGTCCACTCCCTGGGCAATGTCGGGAGACTGCTCGTCGATGGCGGTGAGGATCGCACAGGTTTCTCCGTCAAAACCATATTTTGCCCTGGTATAGCCGATTTCCTTTATGATAGAGCGGGCTATCCGGGGAATGTCCACGTAACAGGTCGTGGAAATTTCTCCGCCTACCAGAACGAGACCGGTGGTTACAAAGGTTTCACAAGCCACCCGCCCCATGGGATCCTCCGCAAAGATAGCGTCGAGAATACCGTCGGAAATCTGATCCGCCAGTTTGTCCGGATGCCCTTCCGTAACGGACTCGGAGCTTACGAGATACCGCGTATCTGCCATACTATCCACCTCCATAAAATTCCTGCCCTGCATCCCCAAAATTGCGAAAAGAGGGTTTTTCATGTTATGTGACACGAGAGAAAAACAACGAAAAAGGGTCTGCCGCTTCTCGGCAAACCCCTTGGAACACTCTAAATATGGCGTGCCCGGGGGGATTCGAACCCACGACCTTTGGCTCCGGAGGCCAACGCTCTATCCAGCTGAGCTACGGGCACGCATCTACGGGAGCCGACGGATAGATTACTTGGATTCCGAAGGTTTGTCAAGAGGAAAGGGGCTGTTCATATGTTTTTCAGGGCTTCTGGTAAAGGAAGGGCCCTGCGGAAATAAAACCTATTTTTCGGTATTCAAAGATCTGCTCCGTGGATCCCACCATGAGATATCCTCCAGGCACGAGGGAATCGAAAAACTTGCGGTAGAGGTTCGATTTGGTTTCGGGAGAAAAGTAAATGACCACGTTCCGGCAAAGGATAAGGTGAAGATCCTTTTTAAAAGTGTCTTCGATAAGATTTTCCCGGACGAACTCCACCCGGGATTTGACCTCCTGGGCTATTTCAAAAAATTCTTCCTTTCCCGGGCGAAAATATTTCTTCTTCCACGGATCGGGAACGTTGACGAGCTGCCGCTTGTGGTACTCCCCTTTCTGGGCTTTTTTAATGACTCCAGCATCGATGTCGGAAGCCCGGATTTTCTCCTTTGGGGAAAGACCGCATTCCAGGGCCAGCATGGCCAGGGAGTAAGGCTCCTCCCCCGTGGCGGACCCGGCGCTCCAGAGGCGCAGGGCGGCACCCGCACGCTCCCGCAAAAGACTGGGAATGATTTTATCTTTAATTTCCCACCAGCGCTGGGGATTTCGGAAGAATTCCGAAACGTTGATGGTAAGGTAGTCCAGAAATTCCCGGAGCTTGTCCTCCGAAGCGGCTATGGTTTTGTAGTAGTCTTCGTAGCTCTGGATGCGCCACCGCTGCATGAGCATGTGCACCCGGCGGTGAATTTGATATTTGTATGCGTTGAGATCAATCCCCGTAAGGCTTCGGATGTTCTGTTTGAACGTCTCGTATTCGGGAGGTGCCGGATATTCTCGCTCTTTCATTGTATAACCTCCGTCAATGTGCTGTTCCATTCTCGCTGCGCCTTTTTTCGAATTATTTCAGAAAAAAGCGCTCCCTTCTTCGCTCGTGCATCGACAGTCTATGGAACTTTTGGGACATTCACACGATCACGCTTGTATAATACACACTCTTTCTCGAAATGCCAATATGGAAAGGATTTTTCTGCGAGCAAAATGCCATCCCTTGCAGAATCTCGGAGCACGCCAAAAACATACGGGAAAATCTGAAAGATCAGAATAAAGGTGAGGGAGAGCCCGAAGACCTCCCTCACCCATTTTTTCTGCGAAACGGATGGATGTGGATGCGCCACGCTCCGCTAGTGCGAACGCACGATTTCCTTTACCCGCATGAGGCGGCTTAAATTCGCCCGTTCCTGTTCGTCCAGTTTCATGGTGATGTATCGAATGGTTTCCACGAAGGACGGCACCAAAACGTGCTCCAAAGCGTTGACCCGTCGCCGGGTTCGCTCGATTTCCGCCGCCATGAGCTGCAGCCCCTTCTCCTCCGCCGCAAGCATGATGAGCTTGGGAACGATTTTAGAGAAGAGATCCAGCGCCACGTCCAAGCTTCCCGTGGAGGTGGACATACCGTAGTTGAAGTAGTCCCCCTTCTGGTTGATGGAATATTCAGGCACGAGAACGCTCATAATATTTTTACGCTTCACCGCAAGGGACACGGTGGATCCCGAAATCATAAGAGACTGTTCCAGCATGGAAGGAAGCGTCTGGGCCCGGGCGAGGAGGAAGGACTTGTAACACTCGTCCAGCTCCGTCTCAAGGCGTTCCCGCTCCTCCTTGATGTTTTTCGCCTTTTCGAGAAACGCCTTGATGAGAGCGTCCTGCTTATCCTTGAGGAGCTTGTGCCCCCGTTTTGCCACCACAAGACGTTTCTTCAGGCGGGAAAGTTCCATGCGATTCGGGTTGATGTTAAGCCGTGCTGCCATACCTACCCCCTCCTGGAGATACTGGTTTCTGCCCGCTTTCCCAAAAAAGGACGGCGGGCAGGAACTTCGTTAGTTTTCGGACTTGAGCAGCGGGTCGAGATATTTCTCAAGGTAGGCATCCCGCACACGTTTGAGCTCTCTTCTGGGTATGATGGTGAGAAGTTCCCAGCCAAGAGCAAGGGTTTCTTCCACGGTCCGGTTTTCGTATTCTCCCTGGCGAACATAGCGATCCTCGAAGGCATCGGTGAATTTCGCAAAGGCCTTGTCCTCTTCCGAGAGAGCCCCTTCTCCGAGAATTACCGCAAGTTCTTTGGCTTCCTTGCCCCGGGCGTAGGCGGCGAAGAGCTGGTTCATGAGGTCCGCATGGTCTTCCCGGGTTTTTCCCTTGCCGATTCCCTTGTCCTTGAGCCGGGAGAGGGAGGGCATGACATCCACCGGGGGATAGATGCCTTTGCGGTGCAAAGCCCGGCTGAGAATAATCTGTCCTTCCGTGATGTATCCCGTAAGGTCGGGAATGGGGTGGGTCTTGTCATCTTCGGGCATGGTAAGAATGGGGAACTGGGTGATGGAGCCCTTTTTGCCCTTGAGGCGCCCCGCCCGTTCGTAGAGGGTGGCAAGGTCCGTGTAGAGATATCCCGGATAGCCCCGTCTTCCGGGAACTTCTTTCCGGGCCGCAGAGATTTCACGCAGGGCTTCGCAGTAGTTGGTCATGTCCGTCATGATGACAAGGACGTGCATGTCCTTTTCGAAAGCCAGGTACTCCGCGCAGGTAAGCCCCAGCCGGGGGGTGGTGATACGCTCGATGGCGGGGTCGTCTGCCAGATTGACGAACATGACCGTCCGTTCCAGAGCACCGGTACGGCGGAAGTCCTCCATGAAGAAGGAGGCTTCTTCGAAGGTAATGCCCATGGCCACGAAGACCACCGCAAAGGCCTCGTGACCGCTGATAACCGTGGATTGCCGGGCCGCCTGGGCGGCGATGCGATTATGGGGAAGTCCGCTTCCGGAGAAGATGGGGAGCTTCTGTCCCCGCACCATGGGATTCATGCCGTCGATGGTGGAGATTCCCGTCTGGATAAATTCCGAAGGATAGTCCCGGGAATAGGGGTTCATGGGATAGCCGTTGATGTCCAGCCATTTCTCCGCAAGCACCGGGTCTCCCCCGTCGATGGGTTCTCCCCGGCCGTTGAAGATACGTCCCAGCATGCCATCGCTCACCGGGAGGGTAAGCACTTTGCCGAGAAAACGCACCCGGGTATCCTGAAGGTCGATTCCCGTAGTTCCTTCGAAGACCTGCACAAGAGCGCGGTCATCGGTTATTTCGAGCACCCGCCCCCGGCGGCGTTCCCCCGAGGGAAGCTCGATTTCCGCAAGTTCGTCATAACGGACATCCGAAACGTTTTCCACCACCAGAAGAGGCCCCGAGAGGTCTGCAATGGAACGATATTCTTTAGGCAACATCCGATTCACCTCCCGCAAGGGTAAGCGATGCCATCTGAGATGCTATGGTTTTGGAAATGGCATCGATGGCCTCCAGCTTTTCCTCCGAGGTATAGCGCATACGGGTAATTTTCTCCCGGATGGGAAGTCCGAAAACGTCCTTGAGAGAGGCTCCCTTCTGCAGCGCTTCGAGCCCCTTGTGGTGGAAATCGAGAATGATCCGGAGCATTTTGAACTGCTTGTCCATGGAGGCGTAGGTATCGATTTCGTGGAAGGCGTTCTGATGCAGAAAGTCTTCCCGGATGGATTTGGCGGTTTCCAGGGTCATGCGCTCCTCTTTGGAGAGGGAGTCCACCCCCACGAGACGAACGATCTCGCTGAGGCTGCTCTCGTCTTCCAGAAGGGACATGGCTTCGGTCTGGTTCGCCGCCCATTCTTCCCCGTACTCTCCGTCCCAGTACTCTCCGAGCTGCTTGCTGTAGAGAGAGTAGCTGGTAAGCCAGTTGATGGCGGGAAAGTGCCGCTGATATGCCAGGGAGGCATCCAGACCCCAGAAGACCTTGGTAACCCGAAGGGTATTCTGGGTAACAGGTTCCGAAAGGTCGCCTCCCGGAGGCGATACCGCTCCGATGGCACTGATGGAACCCTCTCGGGCGTCCTTGCCCTTGCAGATGACTCTTCCCGCTCTTTCGTAGAACGAGGCGAGCCGGGTTCCGAGATAGGCGGGGTATCCTTCTTCACCGGGCATTTCTTCGAGACGACCGGACATTTCCCGGAGAGCCTCGGCCCATCGGCTGGTGGAGTCCGCCATGAGGGCTACCGAGTAGCCCATGTCACGGAAATATTCCGCCATGGTGATGCCCGTATAGATGCTGGCTTCCCGGGCCGCCACAGGCATGTTCGAAGTATTGGCGATAAGCACCGTACGCTTCATGAGGGGATGCCCGGACTTGGGATCTTCCAGCTCCGGGAACTCCAGAAGCACGTCGGTCATTTCATTGCCTCGCTCACCACAGCCGATGTAGACCACGATCTGAGCATCGGACCACTTGGCGAGCTGGTGCTGGATAACGGTTTTTCCCGATCCGAAAGGGCCGGGGACGCAGGCGGTACCGCCCCGGGTGAGGGGAAAGAACATGTCCACCACCCGCTGTCCCGTGGTAAGGGGAATGTTGGGGGGAAGTTTTTTCGCCACCGGCCGGGGACGGCGGACGGGCCACCGTTGCAACATGGTAACGTTGTGTTTTCGGGTTCCGTCATCGATAACCGCCACGGTCTCTTCCACGGTGAAGGATCCCTTCTTGATGGAAACGACCTTGCCGGACACTCCCAGAGGAGCCAGAATGCGGTGCTCGATGAGCACGGTTTCCTGCACCGCTCCGAGAATATCCCCTTCCCCCACGGTATCTCCTTCTTGTACCTGGGGGACAAATTCCCATTTCTTGTCCCGAGGAATGGCAGGAACGTCGATTCCCCGAGAGATATAGGGGCTTTTGGCGGCGTCTTCGATGAGTTTGAGAGGACGCTGTACCCCGTCAAAAAACTGCTCGATAAGCCCCGGCCCGAGTTCTACGCTCAGGGGCATGCCGGTTCCCACCACGGGCTCCCCAGGCTTGACCCCCGAGGTTTCTTCGTAAACCTGTATCGAGGCGGTATCACCCTTGAGCTCGATTATTTCACCCACCAGGCCCATGTTTCCTACACGTACCACTTCGTACATCTGGGCTCCGGCCATGTTCATGGCCACCACAAGGGGGCCGGAAATCTTGGATATACTTCCTTCTACATTTTTCTTTTGGTCTGCCATATTCATGCCTCCAAATGAAAACCCTATAAGATCGGCAGGTGTGCTGGCTTAGGAACCTACGGAAAAAATATCCATTCCTATGGCTTGTTCCACACTGCTGCGGATGTTTTCCATACCCACACCCCGAGAACCCGAGACGTTCGGAATGGGAATAATGCTGACGGGAAATTCTTCGTTAAGATCATTGATTTGTTGTCGGTGTTCCTGGAAGAGATCCTCCACCACGAAAACCACCGCATAATGCATGGCGAGCTCCCGCATCCGGCCGGGTACGTCTTCTTCGGATTCCCGGAAAAAGGGTTCCACTCCCACGGCCTGAAAGGGGAGGACGCTTTCGTAATCTCCGAAGGCGGCCATTTTTTCTGCCTGTTCTTTATGCGACATGACGCAACATTCCCTTCGTTTTTCCCACAGCCATACCGTTGGCCTTGGCCACAAAGATGATGCGGAGATTCTTGGCCTCCATCTCTTTGCGCCACAGAAAACGCAGTACGTTCTCCGGAGCAAAGGAGTCGTAGGCATACCGCCCCAGGAAAGAGAAGAGATAGTTGTCGAGAGCGGTTTCCAGGGACAGAAGCATGGCGTTCAGATCTGTGGTTTCTTCCATCTCCCGGAGGGCCTTGGATGCATCTGCATAGGAAAGGATACGCTCCCAGGAATCCGGAGGCTCCGAGAGAAGTCCCTGGAGCTTTTCCAGGCTTACGGTTCCTCCCTTGTGGAGAAAGGGCGTGCACGCTGCAGCGTCGTAGTTGAGCCGCCGAAGCCGCAGAAGATTGCGGAGATTTTCCGCATCGATTCTATTGCGGCACCACTCGAGCACTCCCGGAAATCCCGTGGATGCGGCAATTTTGTACATGGTGGCAAACTGATGCTCGTCCAGAAGCCGTTCGATTTCCAGGAGGTTTTCCTCCTGTTCCCAGAGGGCAAGACACTGGGCGAGCACCGGTCCGAGGTCGTAGGGAAGCATGCGGTAATCCTCGGATTCGATGGCGGTAATGAGATCGTCCCCCGCCACGGTGCCGAGGGAGGTAAGGAGATCCCACCGACGAGGCTTTCCTTTCTTTTGTAAAAACATGCTTTTGAGAGCCACCTTGATGTTATGGAAATCGTAGGGAAGACGCAGGAGAGTGATAAGCCTGCGATCCGGCACGAAAGCCGAAAGAGTGTCGTATACCCCTTGAAGCTCCCGATCGATAACCTTGTCGAAATCGCTCTCCTTCTCCATGTCTCCGATCCAGGAGGCATACGAAGTCTCTCCCAAAACCTTGAGGGCCCCGGATAGATTTTCCGTTTCCAAAACCCGCTGAAGAACCGCCGCATCCACTGCGGTATTCTCCAGCGCCTTGATTCTGGAATTTGTATATCCGTAGAGAGTCGAATCCATGTCTCAACCCTCCTTTCTAGAGGTTCGCAAACAGGCGTTTCGCGACATCTGCCTCCAGATCATCCCGCAAGGACCGGATAAGGGTTCGCACGGTGCAGTTCACCTCGATGAGATTGTTCCGAAGCACGAAACCCCGCTTTCCCCGAGGAGTTTTTTCCTTGGCGAGGGTTACTTTTTTCCCGGATTTGGCATTGAAACTTTCTACCCATGCAACATCGAGAATCGTCTCGTCCTCCCCGAGCAGCACTTCTTCGTCTCCCGTCTCCAAAGCGGCTTCAAGAAGGTTGGTCATGAAGACGAGATATCTTTCCTTGGGCAGGCTTTCGATCTCCAGAGCTCCCGCCTCGAAGGATTTTTCGATGAGTTCTCTCTTGGCTCCAAGCATGCACTTCCGAACGTCCAGTCCGGCCACGGCCTCCCGGCGCTTCACCACCAGAGGAATTTCCTTCTGGAGCTTTTCATCGGTTTCTTTTTTGATCGCCTGAGCAGCCTTTTTTGCCTCCCCGAGAATCTGATCCTGTTCCTTCTTGGCCGTCCCGAGGAGGGTCTCTTTTTCCTTTTTCGCTTCTGCTAGAATCTTTTCCTTAATATCCGCGAGTGCCATATTCATAGCCCCCTAACGGGTTAAATCTTGATTCCGTTGAGGAGGATAACGCTCATCAAAAGAGCCAGCACAGCGTAGGTTTCCACCATGGCGGGCAGAATAACCGCTTTCCCCGTCTCTTCGGGCCGCTTGGCAATCATCTGAATGCAGGCAGCGGAGGTTTTCCCCTGGGCGATACCCGAGTAATATCCGGCAATGGCGATGGGAAGGCATGCAAAAAGGATGCCGAGCCCCTGCCAGAGAGAGACGGAAACCCCGCCTCCGCCGAGAAGCCCTACCTTGAGAATCGCCAGAAAGGCGGTAAGAAGGCCGTAGATACCCTGAGTTCCGGGAAGCGCCTGAAGCAGAAGAACCAGACCGAACTTACCGGGATCTTCCGTCATGACTCCCGCTCCGGACTCTCCCGCAATACCTACTCCGATGGCGGATCCGGACCCCGCAAGCCCTGCAGCAAGAGCAGCACCAAGCAACGCCAGCATTGTTCCCATGATGTTTTCCATAACTAGCAAAACACTCCTCTCAAATAAAAAATTAAATTTTTCAAAGTTCTTCGCGGTGTTTCAGAAGCCAAAAACTACTCCTGTTCACCCGTAACGGTGGTGTATTTCGTGGAGAAACGATAGGGCTGGAAGAAGCGCCCCGAGGCGGTGAAAAACTTGCTGAAAAATTCCACGTACTGGAGGCGCAGGGAATGTACGAAGGCCCCCAGGGCATTCACGGCAAGGCTGAAAATATGGCCTCCCAGGAAGAGGACAATGGCAAAAATCCACCCCACGTAGGGAATTCCCGACACAAGCACCGTAAGAGTGTTGATGATCATAGCCACCGCCGCCGTGGCAAGTCCCAAGGCGAGAAGACGGCTGTAGCTCAGGATATCCCCCAAAAAGGAGGTAACGTTATACAGGCTGAGAATTCCGGAGATGATCTTTCGGAAGATGCCGTCCTTTTCGCGTCCTTGAGTGGCCACGAGAAGAATAACCCCCAGAAGGGAAAGAAGTTTTCCGAACAAGAACACCACCGGAGGAACGAAACCTCCCGCTCCCAAGCCAAGGAGGATAAGTCCCACGATAAGGGTCATCCATCCGCCCTGATCCCCTGCGGCGGCAATATAATCCTTCTCCCGTATGTTCCGGACCATGGCGATGGTCAAGCCGAAAAGCACCTGCACCACCCCGAGGAAGAGGGAGAGTATCAGGAAGGAGATGGGATCATTCATGGGATTGAGCACCACCATGCTTTCCTTGAGGGGTACCATGAAGTTGAGGAAGGGGAACTGTTCGAACATATCCCCCAGCCAAGATCCCGTAAGGGCCCCCACCACCACCGTGGAGACGGATCCCCAGAAGAGAAGGGAGAAGAACTTGCGTTTCTCCCCCTCGATGCGGTAGGCGTGGAAAAGCCACAGGAAGATGCACGCGAAAACGAGGCCGTATCCCCCGTCGCTCAGGCACATACCGAAGAAGAGAAAGAAAAAGGGCGCGAAAAAGATCGTGGGGTCGATACCTCCGTATCCCGGAGCCCCGTAGAGGTTCGTGAGAGGCTCGTAGGGATGGACCCACGGAGGATTTTTGAGAATGGTGGGAGGAATATCACCCTCCTCTATGGGAAGATTCACCACCATGTCGATGTCCTTCTGAAATTTTTCGAGGACTTTCTGGAGAAGAGGAATTTCCGATTTGGGACACCAGAGGGAATAGTATTTCGTGCTCTCCGTGGCGGAAGCGTTTTCGGAAACTTCATCCCGGCTTTTAAGGATGCCGAGATAGTCCACCACCTTGCGGAGAGACTCCACATGTTCCGAAGCAAGACCCCGGAATTCCTGAAGAAGTTCCGCCTCTTGATCCCGAAGAACCCGGAGCTTCTGGAGCAGGCGCTCCTTTTCGGACTCAGCGAAGGAAGCATATCCTTCGGGCAGATCCATTCTAACGAAGCCCAGCTTGATCAAGGCCTCTCCCACAGCATCCCCATTTTGCCGGGGATAGAGGGCCACCAGAAGTTTTTCGCTTTTGGAATCTCCGTAATCGTAGGAGTAAACCTCGGAGTAGGAAGAAATCTTTCGCAGATCTTCCTCAGCCTTGTCTACGTTCTCCCCCGGAAGGGTTCCGAGAATTCCCCGGACATATTCTGTACCCTGGGTAAGCAGGGAAAGCTCGTGAGGAAAGGAAAGAAGGGCATCCAGCACGGACTGAAAAAGTTCGTTCCTGGAGTATTCACTGTGGTTTTCCGCAAGAATCCGCTCTTTACAACGCAGATCCTCCACCACCGAAGCGAGAGGGAAAGCCTGATAGACTTGATGCAACTGTGCCACGGTGTTTCTTTCAGGGACTTCCAGTATCCTGCTCAGAAGATCTCCCAAATCCTCATAATAGGACTCCAGAACCCGCAAAGCATAGCGGGCATCCCCGAGAGCGGCGTCCACGTCGAAACCGTAGGCGAGAGTTTTCTGCCGCTGGTCTCGGGAATCCGAATCTTCCTCCCGGGGGGCGATAATTTCACAGAGCCCGAAAGACTGGAGAGCCGCGAGAACCGCCCGTTCCGATTCCCGATGCACCGCCAGCCCGATCTTACTTACTGCGGCTACCGTCATATCGCGTCATCACCTCTTCCGCTATCCATTTCGCGACAGCTCCCACACGCGATGCGTTTTGAGATACGAAGGCTTCTGCTTCTTTCTTGCCTTTTCCGAGGATATTCTTTGCCGTGCCCTCCGCCTGGGTCTCCGCCTGCTGAATGCTGTTGCGGTAATGCAACCGGGCTTCCTGCCGGGCCGTTTTTTCCATCTCTTCCGCCTGGGCTTTTGCGGAAGCCACTATTTTACGGGCTTCCCCCCGGGCCTCCTGAACAAGGTTCTTCGCATCTTCTTCTGCCTTTTTGATCTCCGTAGCTACATTCAAACGCGTCAATGCTGTCACCTCCTTCCTGATTGTTATTATTGGACCCCGATAATTGTAAGACCATACTTCGGTTCTGGCAAACAAAATATCACTTTGACTTGCGAAAAATATCTCAAAGGAAGAAAAAAGAGGCAAAAGTGTAGCTGAAATGCAGAAAAAACCTTACTTTTCAGTCAAGAAAACACATTTTTTCGGAATGAATACAAGCGCGGTTTTGGTAAAATCTTACAAAATCACCGGAGGTACAAAAAATGGGAAAGGCCCCGGCCCTTCCCAAAATTTTTCTGGAGCGGAAAACGGGACTCGAACCCGCGACCCTCAGCTTGGGAAGCTGATGCTCTACCAACTGAGCTATTTCCGCAAAAACCGAGGAGTATTATAGCCATCTTCGCGTTTTTTTTCAAGAGGGAAAGAGCCTTCGTTCCCGGAGGACCGCTTTTCCGGCAAAGCTCCCCGGAAATGTGTCGGAGAGCTTTGCCGGATTTTATCCTAAACGTTAGACCACCGCGGGCTCGTTGATAAGTTCTCCCGTGGCAAAACGACGATAGTGCAGCATGTCGATGGGCATGGAAAGGTTCTTGCCGAGAATGAGCTGCGCCATAAGCTCTCCCGTGGTGGGGCCGAACATGAAACCGTGCCCCGAGAATCCTACGGAAAGGAAGAATCCCTTTATATCTTCGGCCTCTCCGAGAATGGGCTGGCGGTCCGGAGTCATGTTGTAGAGTCCCGACCATTGACGGACGATACGAACTCCCTTGGTCCGAGGAAGGAGCTTGTAGATGGTTTGGGCCATTTTCTCCAGGAATTGCCAGGAATTGCCGTTCTTGTAATCCTCGGGGTGCCCTTCGGGACTGCATCCCCCGATAATGGACCCGTGAGGGCGCTGCTGAATGTAGTAGTTGCCGGTAAAGCTCATGAGCATGGGAGGGCAGACTCCAAATTCCACGGGCTCGGTGATGATAATTTCGTGACGCTCGGAGAAGTTGGGAAGCTCCAGCCCCGCCATTTTAGCAACCTTCTGGGAATATCCTCCGGCACAGTTCACCACTATCGGAGCGGCTATGTCACCTTTGGTGGTGGTCACTCCGGCAATTTTACCGTTTTCCACCTTGACTCCCGTAACTTCGGTAAACTTGTGGAAGATCACTCCCAGCCGCTTGGCCGCCTCCTGATAGGCAAAGGTCGTAAGGAAGGGATCCGCATGGCCATCCTTGTCGTGGAAGGTAAAACCCACGGCGTCCTCCGCCGCGAGGCCCGGACAGATTTCATAGGCCTCTTCCTTGCTGACCACTTTGGTATTGATTCCCAGGCTGTTCTGGAGTTTCATGCTCTGCTTCAGGGTTTCGAACTCCGATTCCCGATAGGCTACCATGAGATAGCCGCACTGATTGAGTCCCACGTCCATGCCGAGTTCTTCGCTGAGGTTCTCGAATTTACTGAGGCAATCCATACCTATCCGGCAGTTCATTTCGGTGCCCCACTGAGCCCGGATTCCCGCACCACAGCGCCCGGTAGATCCCGAAGAAATGGTCTCTTTCTCCAGGACCACCACGTTTTTTGCGCCCAGCTTGGCCAGGTTATATGCTATGGAACATCCCTGAACACCGCCACCGATGATCACGTAATCCGCCGTATTTTTCCAAGCCATTACCGGTCCCCTCCTTCCGCAAGACTTCCAATTTTTATGGGCTTTACGGGGGGACGGATAGTTCCCTGGGGAATTTCCGCATAGGGAGTTCCGGTCATCTTGCAGATTTCCCGGAGAATCACTTCGCGGCATCCCCGGCCCTGACAAGGGCCCATGCCTACGCGCAGCACCCGCTTGAGCTCGTCGAAAGTGTCATATCCCTTGGCGATCCATTCCCG
>NPIF01000255.1_pt1 | contig 54051 bp, 36 predicted proteins | sample 8637461 | NCBI WGS metagenome assembly NPIF01 (sample SAMN07420641, study PRJNA396082) | bioreactor metagenome | isolation source: sample BR12 brine-fed electro-methanogenic bioreactor BR | place: Japan: Kochi | collected 2016-12-09 | reverse complement strand
CTGCTGGTGGTGCATGGCACGCGTTACATCGACGAGATCGTCTGCCAGCGGGTCAAGGACCGCGGCTGGGCCTACGTGCATCAAGACGCCAACTGGAACGTGACGGGCCTGACGGCCATGCACGGGGCGGTGATCGGGCGCTGCCGGTGCAAGCATATCGATGGCCAGGATCATACGTGGCGATGTTGGCCGAAGGCGGGCACGGCCCGCCCTACGGGTTGATTGATCCGCAGATTGTGCAGATTTCGCAGATGCTTGGGAATAACCGGGCGCTGACGGCCATGAACGGGGCGGTGATCGGGCGCTGCCGGTGCACACATCACGATGGCTGGGAACATACGCGGCGCTCTGGGCCGAAGGCGGGCACGGCCCGCCCTACGTGCCGGCGATGCCAAGGGGCGCTTTTTTCAGGGCTCCAGGGATGGGGATTGTATTTTCCCCAGGGCTGGCGCCCTGGGCTGTGATAGGACGCCACTTCGTGGCTGGTGCGCACGGATGCGCGACAGTTGCGTGGCCTTGCCAGGAGATGAACCCCCTAGCCGTCGTCGTGCGCCCTCCGGGCGGTTGGGTTTATAAGGAGGCCAGCGTCCCCAGGGGATGAATCCCCTGGCAACCACGGTGCGCCCTCCGGGCGGGGTCGCGGCGTTGGCGGGTGCATCGGGTCATTTTTTCAGAAGAACCGATCCGGGGAATCGGGGGGCATTTGTTTGCCTGGTTGATCCGCAGATTGCGTTGATGACGCGGATGCCGGGGAACGACCGGGCCCTGGTGGCCAGGAACGGGGCGGTGATCGGGCGCTGCCGCTGCACGCATAGTGATGGCCAGGATCATACGTGGCGATGTTGGCCGAAGGCGGGCACGGCCCGCCCTACAGGTTTGATCGATCCGCAGATTTCGCAGATGATTGGGAAGATCCATACCTTGACGGTCTTGACCGGGGTGGGGATCGATCGGTTCTGGTACATGCTGGCGCGCCCTTACAGGGTTTTAATGATGGGAGAATGGACTTTTCCCCAGGGCTGGCGCCCTGGGCTGGGTTCGGGTTAGGGGCATGGCGGCGCAGCCCGCCTTAGGCGGTCTGCTTGGCCATGGCTCCCATTGGCGTTGGTGTCTTCGATCGGCGGGCACGGCCCGCCCTACTGGGCGGCCGACGTTGCGGAGCGCCTGCGTGGCTTTGGTCCGGGGATGAATCCCCTGGCAACTGTTGTGCGCCGCTCCGGGCGGGCGTCACGGCTATTGTGCGCCGCTCCGGGCGGGCGTCACGGCTATTGTGCGCCGCTCCGGGCGCGGGGGTCACGGCTATTGTGCGCCGCTCCGGGCGGGGGGCACGGCTATTGTGTGCTCCTCCGGGCGGGGGTCAGTGGCTTAGCCCCACTTGAGCAGGTGCATGTCGTGATGGCCGGAGATGTCCGGGTGGCGGGGGACGACGCGGACGGCGACCCCGTGCTCGCCGCTGCGGGTGCAGGGCACCGCGCCGGCGAAGTGGTAGAGGCCGTCCTTGCCGGCTTCCTGGCAGGCCATCTCCACGACGTGGCCGGACTCGATGGCGCCGTTGCTCGGCGAGGGCCCGTGGTACAACTGGACGGAGACCTCGGCCGGGTCGAGATCGCCGAGCTTGACGTCGGCCTTGACGGTCAGGCTGGAGCCCACCTTGCGTTCGCCGTTTTCGACGGCGTGGAAGGACTGGACGGAGACGGCGGACCAGCCCTTGGCGATGCGTTGGCGCCAGGCGGCGAGGGACTTGGCGGCGGCGTAGGCCTCTTCGCGGAGGTGCAGTCCGTTGCGCAGGGCGGGGATGTAGAGGCGTTCGGCGTACTCGCGGACCATGCGGAAGGAGCTGAACTGCGCGGTGCAGGTTCCCATGGAGGACTTCATGCGGGCGAGCCAGCGGCGGGGCAGGCCGTCGGAGCTGCGCTTGTAGAACTCCGGGATGATTTCACGCTCGAGGACGTCGTAGACGGATTCGCTCTCGACGAAGTCCTGGTAGTCGGCGTTGTCGTAGATGCGGTCGTCGCCGATGGACCAGCCGTTGGTGCCGTCGTAGGCCTCGGACCACCAGCCGTCGAGGACGGAGAAGTTGATGCCGCCGTTGGGGACGACCTTCATGCCGCTGGTGCCGCTGGCCTCGAGGGGCTTGGTGGGATTGTTCATCCAGACGTCGACGCCCTGGACGAGGAAGCGGGCGATGCTCATGTTGTAGTTTTCGAGGAAGACGATGCGTTTGCGGACCTCGGGCTTTTTGGCGAACTGGACGAGTTGCTTGATGAGCTCCTTGCCGAGGTTGTCGCGGGGATGGGCCTTTCCGGAGAAGACGAACTGGACGGGCCTGTCGTTGTCGGCGAGGAGTTTGAGCAGGCGTTCCTCGTCGCGGAGGAGCAGGGTGGCGCGCTTGTAAGGCGCGAAGCGGCGGGCGAATCCGATGGTGAGGGCCTCGGGATTGAGGACCTCTTCGGCCTCGGCCACCTGGGAGGGCGGAGCGCCGCGTTTGAGCAACTGGGCCTTGAGATGGGCGCGGGTTTCGACGACGAGCCGTTCGCGGCGGCGCTCGTGGGCGCGCCAGAGTTCGGCGTCGGGAATGTCGGCGACGCGGTCCCAGATGTGGGCGTGGTCGGGATTGGCGACCCACTCGGGTCCGAGATAGCGTTCGAACAACTGCTCCATGTCGGAGGAGAGCCAGGAGCGGATGTGCACGCCGTTGGTGACGGAGGTGATGGGGATCTCCTCGACGGGCACGCTTTCCCAGTTGCCCTGCCACATTTCGCGGGCGACGGCGCCGTGGACCCGGCTGACGCCGTTGCTCTGGCGGGAGCAGTTGAGGGCCAGGGTGGCCATGGAGAAGGGCTCTTCGGTGCTGCCGGGATGGGTCTGGCCGAGGCGGACAAGGTCGCCGATGGTGAGTTTCATCTCGCCGGCGTAGGGGGCGAGGTACTTGTTGACCAGGGTCTGGGGGAAGGTGTCGATGCCGGCGGGCACGGGGGTGTGGGTGGTGAAGACGGTGGAGCCGGCGACCGCGGCCTGTGCGGCGGCCGGGGTGAGCCCTTCGGTCTTGACCAGGTGGCGGACCTGCTCGAGGGCGAGGAAAGCGGAGTGCCCCTCGTTCATGTGGAACACGTTGATGTCGTAGCCCATGGCGCGGAGGGCGCGGGCGCCGCCGAAGCCCAGGACGATCTCCTGGCGGATGCGCATCTCCTGGTCGCCGCCGTACAGCCGCATGGTGATGGCGCGGTCGTCCGGGTGGTTGTCGGTGATGACGGTGTCGAGGAGGTAGAGAATGACGCGTCCGACGTTGACGGCGTAGATGCGGGCGGTGACTTCGCGCTCGCCCACGGGGAAGGACACGCGGATGGCGTTGCCGTCGGGGTCGCGGACGAGGCTCATGGGCAGATGGTGGACGTCGAGGTCGGGGTAGTCCTCGAACTGCCAGCCGTCGTTGGAGAGGAACTGCTGGAAGTAGCCCTGGCGATAGAGCAGGCCGACGCCGACGAGGGGCAGGCCGAGGTCGCTGGCGGACTTCATGTGATCGCCGGCGAGCACGCCGAGACCGCCCGAGTAGATCGGGAGGCACTCGTGGAGGCCGAACTCTGCGGAGAAGTAGGCGAGCTTACGCTCGCTGTACTCGCCGTAGTTGCGCCCGAACCAGGTTTCTTCCTGGAGGTAGGCGCGCAGTGCGGCCATCACCCGGTCCTTGTGGGCGAGGTAGGCCGGATCGTTTGCGGCGGCTTCCAGGCGCTCCTGGGGCACCTCGGCGAGGAGGCGCACCGGGTTGTGCTGGACGTCGGTCCAGAGGTGGCGGTCGAGCCGGTGGAAGAGCATGACGGCGTCGTAGTTCCAGGTCCACCAGGTGTTCATGGCCAGGTCGCGGAGATCCGCGAGGGGCTCCGGAACGGCCGGGACGACGGTGAATTTCTCAACGGTATACTTCATTTATGGACTCACTCCCGTCGTGGCGACGGCCACGTCAGAACCGACTTTACACACACGGTCACCCGTTAGTTATCGTTCATCGGGCCCGGCCAGCCAAACTAATGTCGAGGTTGAAATCGCTCGCCGGCCTTTCAATCGCCGCATTATAGGACCACTGCAATCCTGCGTCACGGGGTGGTTTCGCGGGCGAAATTCCGGTGTTCCAGCGCTGTTCAGGGGTGTTGTAACGCAACTTGCGGCTGTTATCGGCCGATGGGTATGGCGTGTTCAGTTTCATTACGGGTCCGGCCTTTCATCACGGGTCCGGCCCGTGTGTCGGATAGCCCAGACTTTCGGAGTGCCCCATGCTACCATCGACCCGCAAGCTGCCGCGTCTTTTTGCTGCGGCCCTGCTCGGCTACTGCTGCGTGACCAACGCGACCTGCCTGTCGCGGAAGTTCGCCGACGACCTCGCCACGGGCGTCGCGTCGGACCTGGCGAATATTCTGATCGATCGGCTGGTGATTGATCCGCTGGATGATGCCTTGGCTGACGAGGGGAAGTGAGCGGCTGGCAGCTATCAGCTTTCGGCTATCAGCTATCAGCTATCAGCTATCAGCTTTCGGCTATCGGTTGTAGGCTGATAGCTGTTGGCTGTTAGCTCTTCGCTCTTAGCTGCCGGCGGGGCCTTTTTCGAAGTATGCTGGGTAGCGTCGGGCTTGGGCGCTTCTTTTCTGGTAGGCGCGGGCGAGGTCCAGGAAGATCTCCAGGTCGCGATCGATGTCCGCGTTCACCCCGTCGAAATAGAACACGCGAATGGGCAAGTCCTCGTGGGCGGCGCTGATCGCCGGGTAGATGCCCTCGCAAATCACGCCATTCATGCAGGTGAAGGGGCTGATGTCGATGATGCCCGCCGCCCCCTGCTCGGCGAGGTAGATGGCTTTGCCGACACTGAGGACCATCTCGCCGATGCAGCCCTCGGCCGGCAGGTACGGTCTGGAGCGATCGAGGACGTCCGCGACGCTGGGCGGCTCTTCGTAGCCGACCAGGTCTTCGTGGACGGGCGCGAGCAGGGCGTGCTCGTAGTGATGCTGGGCGTGGGTTTTGATTTTGGCCTTGAGCATATCCCAGCACCAGCGCCCCTTGGTCCGGCGGAGGCGCTCGGCCTGATACCAGTTGGTGTACCAGATCCACTCGCTGATGTCGGCGAGGACGCATTCGCCGCCGAGGGCTTCGATGCGCCGGGCGATCTGGTCGTTGCTGAAGGTGTTTTGCCGGCAGAAGATCTCGCCGACGAGCCCGATGAGCGGGCGGCCCGGGCGGTAGTCGGCCGGGATGGCGCGGAAGGCGTCGCGCATGCGTTCGACCTGCTCGACGAGGCGGCGCAGCCGGGCCCGGGCGCGCAGGCCGGGGATGGCGAGCACTTCGGCGAAGGCGGCGAGGGCGGCCTCGGCCGCGGCGTCGGTCGCGCCGGGGCGGGTCTCGTAGGGGCGGGTCTTGAGGGTGAAGCGGGTCACCAGGTCGCCGAGGACCAGGCCCATCCACATGGTGAGCTGGGTGTCGGCGCCCTGCAACTGCATGCCGTCGTAGCCGTTGGCGCTGGTGGGTGAAACCACCATGACGTCGTCGTGCCCCAGTTCGTCGAGCACCTTGCGCAAGTAGGGCGCATATTGCCCGAAGCGACAGGGCCCGTGGGCGGTGGGCATGAAGAACGCCGTCTTGGCCGGTTCGAAGTCGGCCTGCTCGGTGACCTTAAGGAAATCGCCGAGGGTGATGCGGTGCGGCAGGCATTCCTCGCCGCTGCTGTGCAGGCCGCCGAGTTCCAGCGTGTGTGCGTCGGAATCGGGCGTACAGCGTGCGTCGACCCCGATGCTGCGCAGCGCCGCGGCGGTCAATCGAGCGCCGGGGCCGGACATCTGGGGGATGTAGAGGCGTCTTCCGACCACGGACTGTCGCTCTCGAGCCGCCGTCCGGCGGACGGGCGTTTCGCTTTTCGCCACCATCGCAGGATTCCTTTGCTATCCAGGTAGGCCTCGCAACGCGTCATCATGCCGGCGTCGTTGGAGTGCCCGTCAAATTGCAGCGTCAAAAACGGCTTGCCCGAGGCGTCGCGCAAGAACGACTTGACGAACGAGTCGGGTCCGCACTTGAAATTGGTGATGTAGATAATGTGCAGATTGGGATTTTCTTTGACCAGCTTGCCGGCGGCGAGAATCCGCCGGCCGTACTCCCAGAACATGTTGTCGTTCACGTCGGCGACGTCGATGCCGGCGAGGGGCAAAGCGTCGATGGGGATGACGTTGACGCCGTAGAGGTCGCGCAGTTTGCGGGCCGTGGAAAGGCTGACGCCGGCGTCGTGGATGTTGTAGGGGCGGCCGACGATGACGATTCCGCTTTCGCCGGTGGCCGCCAGTTTGTGCAGGGCGGCCTGACCTGCGGCGGTGTAGTCGCGTTCGAAGCGGGCCTGGGCCGCGAGGGCCGCGTCGAAGGCCTGGTGGGCGACTGCCTTGGCGACGCCCAGCCGGGCGGCGGTCGCGACCATTTCGCCGCGGATGTGCTCGTAGCCGTCGCGCATCCGCAGGGTGGGGCAGAGGATGCGGTCGCCCCAGGCGCTGAAGGCGGGGGCTTGCCGGAGAATGAAGGGCAGGGTTTGGCCCCAGGGGCAGACGTAGGCCTCGTTGTCGGCGGCGGAACTGGGGGCGGAGACGATGTTCGGCAGCCAGATGTGGTCCACGCCGCGCTCGATCAGTTCGGCGACGTGACCGTGGGCGACGATGATGGGAAAACAGGGTTCGGCGACGACCGCCTCGAGGCCTTCATGGACGGTCGTCCGGTTGGTCTCGCTGCTGACCACGACGCGGCAGCCGCAATCCTGGAAGAAGCGTCGCCAGAGGGGGAGCAGGCCGAGGGTGTACATGGCCAGCGGAATGCCCACGGTGCAGAGCGGCGTCGGGGGGCTTTCGGCGTCGTCGGCGGCGAGCAGTTCGTGGCGGAGGGCGACGAGGTCGGGGATGACCGGTTTTTTCTCCGACTTGGCCTGCTTGCGGAAGCGTTCGGAGCACTTGTCGCCCCAGTAGGTTTTCTCGCCATCGACGGTGAACTGCTGGACGCAGCAATGGTTGCCGCAGCCGTGGCAGACGAACTCCTTGAGGCTGTAATCGACTTCCGCCAGGTCGTAGCCGCGGAAGCGCGTGGTACGGCCTGACTCGGTGATCTTTTCGCGGGCGAGCAGGGCCGCGCCCAGGGCGCCCAGCACGGCGTTGTGCGGCGGCACGATGATCTGCCTGCCGCAGATCATGCTGAACGCCGCGGCCACCGCATCGTTGTAGGCCGTGCCGCCCTGAAAGAAGATGCACGCGCCGATGTGCCGGCCGCGGACCACGCGGTTGATGTAGTTGTAGGCCACGGAGTAGGCCAGGCCGGCGATGACGTTGTCGCGGTCCGCGCCGCGCTGCATGCAGGCGTTGACGTCGCGCTCCATGAACACGGTGCAACGCTCGCCCAGCTTGACGGGGGACGGCGCGGCGAGGGCCCGTTGGGCGAATTCGCCCTTGATGGAGACGCCCAGCTCCTCCGCGCGCTCCTCGAGGAAGCTGCCGGTCCCCGCGGCGCACGCCTCGTTCATGGTGAAATCCACCACGACGGTGTCGCCGCTGGCTTCGTCGTGCTGCAAGCTGATGTACTTGCTGTCCTGCCCGCCGATCTCGAAGATGGTGTCCGGCCGCTTGCCCAGCAGGCGGTCGCCGACGTAGGACGCGCCGGTTTTGTGGGCGGTGATCTCGTCGTTGATGGAGTCGGCGCCGACCAGCTCGCCGATCAGTTCGCGCCCGCTGCCGGTGGCGCCGACGCCGCGGATGTGCACCCGGGCCCCGACGGCGGCCTCCACCTCGCGCAGGCAGCGGGTGACCACGGCGATGGGGCGTCCCTCGGTGCGGGTGAAGATGGAGTGGACGATGTCGCCGGCGCCGTCGATGACCACCAGCTTGGTGCCGACCGAGCCGATGTCCAGCCCGAGGTAGGCGTCGATGACTGCGCCGTCGTCGGGCAGGGTGTAGGGCCGGATGGCGTCGCGCAATACGCGCACGCCAGCCATGCTGAGCGGCGGCGAGGTCGCGAGGGCGTGCCCGTTGCCGTTTTCGCCGGTCTTCAGGCGCTCGTGGAAGGTGATCGGCGCGGTGTCGGGGGCGGCGTCTTCCCAGGCGAGGGCGGCGGCGCCGATGGCGCCGTAGGCGTCGGCCGCGAGGGGCGTGGTGAGATCGTCGGGGGCGAGTTCGAACGCTTCGAGCAGGGCCTGCACGACGGCGCTGTTGGCGGCCACGCCGCCGATGAGGGCGACGGGGGCTTCGACGGTTCGGCCTCTGACCACGGCCGAGCGGTAGTTGGTCGCGACGGCGTTGCACAGGCCGCGGAGCACCTCCGGCGGGGTGAAGCCCTTCTGCTGGGCGTGGATCATGTCGCTCTTGGCAAAAACGCTACAGCGTCCGGCGATCTGCGCCGCCCGCTCGGCGGTGGCCACGATGGCGCCCAACTCCTCCACGGCGTATTGCAGCCGGCCGGCCTGCTGATCGAGGAAGCTGCCGGTACCGGCGGCGCAATCGCCGTTGGTGCCGTAGTCGACGATGCCCAGTCGGCCGCCTTCGGCGTCCGGCGCGAGGCGCAGGAACTTGCTCGTTTCGCCGCCGAGTTCGAAGACGCTGCGCACGGCGGGGCAGAGCCAGTCGACCGCGCGGGCGACGGCCTGGAAGCCGTTGAACTTCGCCGCTCCCAGTTCGCGGGCGAGGGCCTTGCTGGCCGACCCGGTCACGGCCGCCGCGTGCAGTTGCACGTCGGGCAGGGCCGCGAGGGCGTCGGCGAGCAGTTCGCGGACGGCCTGGGCGGTTTGCCCCCTGGTGCGGCGGTAGGGCGCCACGAGCACGGTGGCGCCGTCCGGCCGCGCCGGGGTGAGGGCGCGCCAGAAGCCCGCGGCGTCGTGGGTCACGATGCGTTCGGCGACTTGTTGATTGAGAATAACTGCAAGATTGACGCTGACCGAGCCGACGTCGAGGCCCAGCGCATGATGTGCGATCTGCATGACTCCACCCGCTTGCTGCGCGTAGACCTGCACCGCGTCCCTGCCTGCGTGCGCCCCCCGGCGGGTTGCCCCAGACCGCTTCCGGTCCGCGGGGCGCTCCGTCGTCGGGCGCTGTGCTACGGCAAGTTGAACTCGGCCCAGATACCGCGCCGCACGCTTCCGCGCATCTGCCGGATGGCAGCCTCTCCAGGCGGGAGGGCTCCGCGCCCCACCACCAATGTCCACAGGTATAAAGTAAACGCCCGATAAGTAAACGCAATCTAACTAACTCAGAAAGTGAGTAAGTTACCGTCACTTTCAAAAGGCGATTTGCAGCCGACGGGGCGCTTTGCAGCCGACGGGGCGTGTTGCGGCCGATGGGCGAATTCACCGGCCTTTGCAGACCCGGCGGGGCTGCGCAAGACGATGCCCGCCGGCGCACCGACGGGCATTGCCCTTTCCCCAACTAACCGTTTCCCCAGGCCGTATCGTGCGGATCGCAGGCGATAGTCAGTTCACAAAGCGTTGTAGCGCCGCGAAATCCGTCAGATCCACATCTGCATCCAGATCCCAGTCAAGCAGGGTAAGATCGGTTGTGCAGCTCATCGGCGGCGACTGACCCGGGCCGCTCAAGCATGCGGCAAACGCCTCGGCATCCGCGTCATCGATGTCGCCATCAAAGTCTGCGTCGAACATGCCCGTGTTGATGTGCACGTCGAAGGCGAAGGTCGCCCCGCCGTACACCTCGATCTGCTCGGTGAGCGCCAGGTTGCGGTTCTCGTAGCCCGCGTCGGCCGGGTTGGCATTCAATTGGGCGCTGCCGTAGGCCACCCGCACGGCGCCGCCGGTTGTGTTGCGCAGCGTGTAGTGCGCCGCGTCGCTATCGGCTTCCAGGTGGGTGCGTCCGTTGAACAGAAGATCCTCGACGTTGGGCGAGGCGCCGATGCGGACGTAATGGTTGCCGCCGGTGGCGTTGGTGTATTCCGCATGGAACGCCCCCGCCCCATCGGCGAGGGAAATCTCCTTTATCAACAGACCGTCCGGGGAGGTGAAGGTCAGGGCATCGGTCCCGAGGGACACGCTGAAGGCCGCGTCCACGTAGGTCGCGCTCATCTCCTTGAAGGCGCTGCACCGGTTGGCGGCGGTCCCGAGGCGTTCTTCCTCGCCGGGCTCGGAGGGATTGGTCATGGGGGCGCCGATGATTTGCAGGGGCTTGGCGGCGGCGGTGTCCCAGGCGAATCCGTGGGTCAGGCGTCCGCCGTAGCGTTCGAAGCACGCGTAGACGCGGTTGTTGGACAGGACGTATTCGTCTTGGCCGTCCTGGTCGAGGTCAGCGGCGCGCACGATGGTCTGCGGGCCGCGGAGACCGCCGGCCACCTCGTCGGCCCAGTGGGCCGCATCCGCGAGCACGCCGACGCTGCGGACGTGGTTCTGCAAGCGCAGGGCCCAGGTGTTGACGCCGTCCCAGGTGGGATCGGGCACGGGCCAGGGCGTGCCGTACTGGGTTCCCTGGTAGTGCTGGGTGGCGCCGTAGTCCTCCTCGTGCCAGGCGGTTTCGTAGATCAGCGCCGTGTAGGCCCACTCGGCCAGGGAGGCCAGGGCGTTGCCGGGGGCGGAGGCAATCGCGTCCCAGGCGTCGTGCATCAGCGTGCCGGGCGTGTTGAGGTCGCCGTGGGTTTTCCCACTGGGCAACTTGGGGCCGTCGAGGCTGTCGGCCTGCGCATCGCTGGTTACCGCCCCACCGCCGAAGCGGCGGATGTAGTCGCCCTGCTCGCCCAGGATGACCGGGGTGAGGCCATAGAAATTCTGCTCATTGCCCCAGAAGCCGGCGTTCTGGTTGTAGTACCAGAAGTTGTAGCTGTTTTCCGAGGCGTGCTTAAGCCACTCATAGGTCTCCATGCCCAGGTCGTAACGGTCGCCGTGGTCGATGACCCAGGCCGCGTCGTATTGCGGGTTGGCGTTGTTGACCGCGCGGTCGAGCACGTTCTTGAGGTTGACCACCTCGATCCAGGGATGGTTGGCCGCCCAGCGGATGGTCTGCTGGTACTGGTGCTGGTTGTTGTTTTCCACCGACATGCCGGCGCCGGGATCGAAGCTCTTGCCGGCCAGGGCCTCCCAGTCGTCGAACACCAGGGTGAGCTGCGCCTGATCCGCCTGCGAGGCTTTGTCGATGAGGGTGAAGCGCGTGTCCAGGGCCATGCCGCCGTCGTGGGGGCCGAACTTGGCCTGGTCCTCGCGGTCGTTGATGGCGAAGCAGTACACCCCGTTGATCTTGTGGACCTTGTGCTGGTGCGGCGCGTCGTACGAGCCGTTGGCCCCGCTCCACGGATCGCCGGGATAAAACCACCAGTGCAGATGGGTCACCTCGTCCAGGTAGGTCGCCTCGTAGGGGCTCTGTTCGATGTCCTCGAAGGTGTGGCCGTCGAGCGGCGCAAGCCCGGTCGACTGCGAGCGGATCACCCGCTCCGGGGTGTGCATCACCCGCATGTCCTGCGGAGCGATGCCGAACTCGTTTTGCACGAGTTGGTTGAACTGGTTGATGCTGGTCGCGTTCACGCTCCCCTCGAAGTAGGGCATGATGTGCTCGGCGAACACGCCCCCGATGAGCGAACCGGGCGTGCCGTCATCCTGGTCATCGTCGATGAAGTCGCCCACCCGCTGCAAGAACGTCGGGCCGTCGGTTCGCGGATCGTCGGACGGGGGCGCCTCGGCCCACTTGGCCGCGACGATCAACGACCCGCTCAGGTGCAGGTTGATCGGCACGTTGAAAATCTCGTGGGTCTCGAGGGTGCGGATGAACCCGGTCTTGTTCACCGTGGGCGGGTCGTAGATGTGCACGCGGAGGGCCTCGGCCTGGTTGATGGACTGGTTGCCGTGGGCGATGGATGCGTACTTGGCCCGCCCCACCGTCGCGTTCGAGGCGATGGCCCCGTTGATCACGCCGTCCTGGAAGCCGCGGTCGTCGTCAAAGAAGGTGTCCGTCGCGTCGCTGGTTGATCCGCTGCCGCCGCTGATCTCGCCCGGACCGCCGTTGCTTCCGTCGCGCACGGTCATCACCGTGAAATACATCACGCTCGATCCGTTCCAGCCGTGGTCGAGCAGGGTCTGCCGGCTAATGCCGAACTCGACGGCGTCGATCTGGCTGTGGTAATAGGCCCCGAGAAAGCCGCCGATGGGGTTGTAGGACGCATCAATCACGGCGTGATTTGTGGCGTCGTAGAGGTTGATGCACACCTCCCAGGCGTGGTTCGGATCCACCTGGACGTCGGTGAAGTCCGGCATCCAGGTCGCTCCGCCCAGGGCGCAGTCGATGGCGACGTAGATGTCCAGGCTGCCGTTTTCCGCCCCCAGGGCCAGGTCGTAGAGGTCCACGCGGAAGTAGTAGTTGTTCCCCTCTTCCCGGGAGTAAAACGCGATCAGGTCGCGGGCGTCGTCGAAGCCGTCCCCGAAGTTGTAGCGTCCGCCGACCGAAGACCCCGCCCCGTCGAGCGCCCGGCAGTCGGCGTGGGTCCAGTCCTGGAACTCCTCGTGGTAGGTATGGCCGGCGGAGTCGGCGCCGATTACCGGCCCGGCGCCGATGGTGATCGCTCCGCTGGCGCCCGACGCCGTCCCGAACCATGCCACTGCAACCGCCAGATAAACAACCGCCAGATATGCTCTGCGCATGGGAAGTTACCCCGGAAAAGAATGTACCGGGCCAGGCGCACCGGGGGCCGGGCGCTGACCGTGATCCCATCGTGCCGGTCCGATCATCCTCGGTGCGGCGTGACAAGCGGACCCCTATTACCCCGGCCGGGCACATGCCCGACCTCTGGCCTGCTCCTATCAGGCCCCCCTGAGTCTATCGATTTTGGCAGGGCCGCCACAAGGCATGATCTGCTCCTGGCAACGGGCGGCGCCGAATCCCGGTGGAGCGCCGGCGGCGGTCGAGGAAAGGGCCGCCCGGCGCGGTTGCTTTTCCGCCTGCAAAGGCTATGATATGCGGTTTCTCACTCGAACCCGCGTAACCACTTGTCATCTGGGGAGTTGCGTCGCCATGATGAAGTTCTTTCGCAAGTACAACAAGCATCTTCTGGCCGTGTTCATGGCTTTGCTGCTGGTCATCTGGCTCGGCGGCGACGCGCTCCAGGATTTGGCCGCGCCGGATCCGTCGAAGCGGATCATCGGCGCCGACGTAAGCGGACCAATTTCGGAAGCCGATCACCATCTGGCCGACTGGGAGACCAGCATTCTCGCGCAGATGGGCCTGGACTGGCAGGGCTGGCAACTCGCATTCATGCAGCAGCGTCCCAAGCCGGAAGACCGCCTGGAACTGATCGACTGGATCCTGCTCAAGCGGGAGGCCCAGCGTCACAACATTCACGTCTCGCTCGAAGAGGCCGAAAGCCGGCTGAACGCGATGTATCGCGGGCAGGCGGACACGCTGGTCCGGCAGGTCGCCGCCCGGGCAAACGAACCCACGGAGAAGATCTACGCGGCCGTCGCCCGTTATCTCTCGGTCCAGCGGATGATCGAGTTGCTCGACGCGGCCACCATCATGCCCGAGTCGGAGTTGCGTCTCCGCGCCGACGACGCCATGGAGCGTGCGTCGATTGATGCCGTGGTGTTCCCGGCCCAGTCTTTCACCGACCCGGACAAGACGTTCACCGAAGAGGAGATCCAGGCCCAGTTCGCGGCGCACAAATCCGAGCGTGCGGGCGAGGGCCTCAACTTCGGTTACTACGTCGACCCCAAGGTGAAGGTCCAGTTCATCCGGGTGGATCCTGACCAGCTCAAGAAGCATCTGCGCGTGGCCGACAAGTCGCTCCAGGTGGAAGCGTACAACTACTGGGAAGCGAACAAGCAGGACCCGACGTTCCGCCGCACACCGGCCGAAATCAGTGCGCTCGAAGAACAGGCCCAAGCGGACGCCGGGACCAACGGCACCCCCGCCCCGGTCGAACCCTACTACCAGAGCTTTGAAGAGGCGCAGGAGAAGGCCCTCGACGCCGTGCGCCGGCGCAAGGCCATCGCCGAGGCCGGCCGCATCGCCGAACAACTCAACCGCGACCTTCGCGAGCCGTGGTTCACCATCGAAGCAGATACCAATGGCTACCGTGAGGCGCCTGAGCGGGTCACGGAGGCGGACTATTACCAGGACGTGGTCGCGCATCTGCCGAACGCGTTGCAGTACCCCGAGGGCATCGAGGTCAAGTCGCTCGAGCTGATGGATCGGGACCAGCTCGGCACCGTGCAGGGCTTTGGCCAGGCTTACGTGCCGATGCCGGAGGGCGAGCGGCTGATGGCCCCGGAAGCGGCGTTCGACGTTCAGGGCCTCGCGGAACCCCCGGCCGAGGAGCGTCGCGACACCTCCCTGCACCTGAGCCTCTACGAGACGCTTCCCAAGGTCTTCACCGACCCGCAGAGCGCGTCGTATCTATTCCGGGTCATCGAGGTTGCGCCGGGGCATGAGCCGGAGAGCTTCGAGGAAGTTTCGGAGCGGGTGCTGGCCGACCTGCGGTTGCTGCATGGGATGGAAGAGGCCCGCGCCGCCGCGCACGATTTTGTGGAGAACATCGGCACTGCGGGCCTGAAGGCTGCCTACGAGGCCAACGAGGACCTCGAGCAGCAGATCACGCCGGGCCAGGGTGGCGGCTATTACGCCGTCCCGCCCTTCCCCCGCCGCAAGTTGCGCCCCGAAGGCACCCCCAACCGCGTCATGACCCTCGGCAAGGTCAGCGACGAATTCATCGACAAGGCCTTTGAACTGGCGGCCGCGGAAGACGCCCCGCCCGCGGTGGTCGATCTTCCCGCGGAAGCGAAGGTCGCGGTTATCAAGGGCAAGTCGATCACGCCGGTCTACGAAGAGGACTTCGTCCGGTCCCGTGGTCAGTGGGCGCAGATGCAGCAGCGCATCAACCGTGCGCGGCTCCTCGGCCAGTGGCTCAATGCCCAGCAGGTTCGTGAGCGCAACCAGTACAAGATAAAACGCGAAGCCTGATCGAACTGCCCCGTCGCGGTAACGGGGCGCAACGGCATCAGGTCTCATGACATACATGGAGCGGGGCGGCGAGTTGACTCGCCGCCCCGCTCTTGTTTTTGCACTGGGTAACCGGCATTCCGCCGGTCACGTCTACAGGGTCGATGGGGCCTACAGGCCCGCGTTCAGGATGATCGAGTCGATCGTCACCGTGCCCGTCACCGGGGAAATCACTTCCAGGCAGATGCTCGCGGCTTGGTTGTTGATCGCCTGGATCGTCTTGGGCTGGAGGGTGGCTGTCGAGGGATCGACGGATACGGGATTGTTCTCTCCGTCGAGCGTAACGAGGTAGGGACCGTACTCATCCCCGGTTGAGCACACCGTATCGGCCTCACTGGCCAGCCCCACCCAGATGGTGACCTGCAACTGCCCGTCCTCACAAACGGCCGTGCAGGTTGCCGCATCTACGCCAGCGAGTGCGCAGGCGTCGCCGCAGGTGATCAGTTGCAGGGCATCATTGTCCGTTTCATCGACGGTAATGACCGTGGGATCCAGCTCGACGGACCCCCGCCCCACTTGCAGCCCCCCGGTGTTGAATCCGGATGTCTGGAACGCCTGCTGCCGGGGCGTCCCCGCCTCCACGTCAAAGTCCGATGCAGAACCAAGGGGGATGGGAACGGGAATGGTCGGCAGGACGCCGCCACACCCGCTCACCTGCCACGCCCCCAACAACCCCGCTGCCGCCAACATTAAGCCCGCTTTCGTGCGCATCACGCGTCTCCTTTATTTTCGAGTCGTCCCGGCCGGCCCGTTATGCATCCGGCGTCAATGTCCGATAACGCCGACTTTGTACCCGCACCGGCACTGGCTGACAACCCGACGGATTGCCCCTCGGCGCCGCGTGGGCTCTGTCAGTCAAAGTGCGAACGTGAGAAAGTGCGAAAGTGCGAAAGTGTGAACGTTGAGAACATGGGGTTAACTGAAGCGTCACTCGAGGGGTTCGATCATCGGCTCCCCGTCGGCATTGAGGAAGGCGGCGTAGGCGATCGTCTGGCCACAGGTGTAGTCTTCGCCCTCGACGAAACGGATCGGCTCGCTCTCGAACAGGGTGGTCGGCCCGCCGGCCGGGGGATAGACGTCGGCGGCGGCCGTTGCATCCACGTACGCCGGACAGGCCACCTCGAAACTGCGGATGAACGGCTCGATGAGCAAGGATTCCTCGATCGTGTCGGTCTCTCCGCCGTCGTAGTGAAGTTCCACGTTTACCCGGCCTACGATGGCCACCAGGTTGAGCAGGCTCGGATCCACGCCGTTGGCCTGGGCGAGCACGGCCAGGTCCGCCTGCGCCACGCTGTTTTCGAGGCGCACGCTGACGTTGCTCGATTCGTCGAACATTACGCCTTGCGGCGGAACCACGTCGACGAAACCATCGCCGCTGGCGTCGGCGAGGTCGTCCAACTCGCTGGGGGGCAAAGGCTGGCGACAGCCGGCGGAGAGGATGGGAAACAGTACGGACAAGATGATAGCGGTGGAGATGCGTCGCATAGGAACCCTCCTGGTTGAGTCCACAGCACGGCCTATGCGGGCGGGTAATCACCGGGCCGGATCGCGGCCCTGCCGTGCACCAATCGAACCATCGCGGACGCGTCGGGGCAGCGCCCACTGCCAACAGGCCGATTCTATGCCGGCCCAACTGCCCGGCAACATGCCGAAACGACCGGACCGTCCCCGATGGGCCGCTGCGCATACGAGAACTCCTGCGCCAGCCATGCGGGTGGCGCAGGAGTCCGTGGCAGAGTAATGCTGTATGGCAGGCTGTCGGGGCTCGGAGGCGGCAACGGACACAGTCGCCAGTCACCAGTCGCCAGTCACCAGTCGCCGCGGTCACCAGTCGCCGCGGTCACCTGGGCCCCCGCCGGGCCATGCCTGATTGTCTTACGAGACGTCGAGATTCGTGGCGGGATTGCCGGCCTCGTCCATGTAGATCTCAACCTCGATGGTCTGACCGCATTCGTACTCGACCCCTTCGGTGAGGTCAACATCGAATTCGGTGATCAACTGGGGGCCGACAAAAGGCACGTTCGCCACCACGCTGGCGTGCACGCTCACGCTGTCCGGGCAGGCGATCTCGAACTTCTTTTCGAACGGTTTGACCTCTTCGCTCTCGGAGAGGGTGTCGGTGATGCCCGCGCCGTAGTCGAGGGTCACATCGAAGCTCGCGACGATGGTGACCAGGTTGAGCAGGCTCGGGTCAATGCCGTACGCCGCGGCGATGCTGCCCACGTCGGACTGGTCGATGAGGTTGACCAACCCGATGTTGACGTTGTCCAGCGTCAGGAATTCGACGCCGTCGGGCGGGTCGACGTCGAAGTAACCGTTGTTGTTCGTATCGTCGGTCAGGTTGTCCAGATCGCCGGTCGGCGTGCTCACGCCGCCGCAACCCGCAAGCAGACACCATGCGCCCGCACAAAGCACAACCGTCCACACCGTGGCATTCTTCATGGTCATTGTTCTCCATCTTGGGGATGGCAGCGCCCCGCGCAAGGCACCTGGCGGCGCGGCCGGAACCAGCTCAGTCGCTGGATGCATCGGCCGTCGGCGCGGGCGACATGATGAATTGATCGATGAAATTGCGGCGGCATCGCGCCGCAGAAATGATCGGACGTTGGGAAAACTAGATCAGCGGCCGGCGTCCCAGCCAGAGCGCCTCGCCGCCCGCGGCGATGAGCAGCAGCGGCGCGACAGCCACCGCGTACGCCGTCCAGACGTCGCCCGATAACAGCCCCGACGTGGCGCCGCCCCGGCCCATGCTCAGCCCCAGCGTGATCAGAATTGCGGGAACCTCGAGCAGGTTGAGGGCCATGCCGACCGCGACCGCGCGATCGATCGGATGCTGCTCCGCGGTGTCGGCGCCCCCCTCTCGGCCAACTTCCGCCGGTGTTGCAGGACTGGCTTCGTCACGCTTCGGTGAACGCGACTCCGCGCTGGCTGGGGCCGCGGGATCGTCGGGATCCTCGATGCGATCGAGGGATTCTGAGCGGCCGTTCGCCTCCGCATCGTCCGGACCGGGCGTCGGGCCGGTTGGCCGGTCGCGGTTGGCGCCTTCGTTGTTGCCGGAACGCGTCGTCGGCAGGGACGCGACCTCCGGCAGATCGCCCTCGCCCAGCAGCCGCAGCGACATTCCCATCGCCAGGCCGACGACGACGATGCCGATCCAGGCCCCCCACGCCAGACCGCCAAGGACGATCAGGAGGGCACAGGTGGATGCGTTGTTGAGGAAGATGAACCCAGTCCGCCCCCACCAGCCGCGACGGAGGTTGGGCAGGATCACCCGTGCCAGCCACCACCGCACGGCGCGTACGGGCGCGAATGCGCGGTCCTTGGCCATCCCCCATCCCGAGACCGCGGCGATCACCAGCACCACCAGTCCGGTGAGCACCGGCCGCCAGCCCATCTCTTGCAACCAACCCATCGGACCTCCAAGCGCCGACTTCACTTCGCACTTCTGACTTCTGACTTCTTACTTTTGAGTTTTGACTCTTGACTTCTACTTCACCGCCTCGACGTCGATGGTGCCACCGCACGACTGGTCGAAGTGGACGGCCGCCTCCGCTGCCTGCCGCGCGATCGCGTCGGCCGAGCGCCGCGAGTCGTAGAGCGCGTGCAGCGCGCCGTAGGCGTACTTGTCGCCCGAGCCGATGGCCACGAACTTCTCGAACTCCATCACGGTCAAGTCCGAGGCCACCGTGAAAATCCCCCGCGGGTTGACCACGATAAATTCCGAATCCAGGTCGCAGAACGGAGAGCGGTCGTCGCGATCGGGCTGATCGTTGACCACCTGGTACTTGTCGCGCAGCACCCGCCAGAACTTGAGGAAGAACACGAAGATGTCCTGCTCGTTGCGCAGCGCCGGGGCGCGCTTGTAGCTGCGCAGGTAGTGGTCGATGATGTTGTCGTACACGCTCCAGCCCACGCCGCCCAGCCACGACCGCCCGATCTTTTTGAGCTTGGATCGCTCGATGAGGTTGTCGGGGTGCTCGCGCCGCGTGCCGCTCGAGTGCATGGTGTCGGCCGCGACTGCCACATTTCCGTTTTTCTTCACCGCAACCACGATCGACATCAGGAAATCTCCTAACCGTCTCTGAGCCACGCCACGTCCCGCCGTGCCATGCCAGTGCGACCCCGGAGGACGCCATGGCCAAGCACAAGTCGGGTGCCATGGCCAAGCTCGGGCCGGGTGCCATGGCCAAGCTCGACGAAGCCGAGCGCCGCCATGCAACGCCTCACGTCCGCGCGCAAGCAACCGGGGCGATCGGCGCCGCACACGCCGACCGCCCCGGGAATCATACCTACTTGGGCCCCGCCGAACAGGACCTTACAGAAGCTTTCGCTCCTTCGCCGCGGATTCCAGCTCCTCGCGGAATTTCGGGTGGGCGATGGCGATGAGGGACTCCGTCCGCTGCCGCAGGTTCTTGCCGAACAGCCGGGCCACGCCGTATTCGGTCACGACGTAGTGCACGTCCGCCCGCGAGGTGACCACCCCCGCCCCGCACTTGAGATACGGCACAATCCGCGACAATTCGCCGTCTTTCGCCGTCGAAGGCAGCGCGATGATCGGCTTGCCGTTGCGCGACTGGGCGGCACCGCGCATGAAGTCCACCTGGCCGCCCACGCCCGAATAGATCATCGGGCCAATCGAGTCCGAACACACCTGCCCGGTGAAATCCACCTCGAGGGCCGAGTTGATCGCCACCATGTTGTCGTTGCGGGCAATCACCCACGGGCTGTTTACCCAATCGGTCGGGTGCCCCTCGAACAGCGGGTTGTCGTGGATGTAATCATAGAGCACGTGCGATCCCAGCGCGAAGGTCAGCACGATCTTGTCGTTATGATAGTTTTTGCGCATGCACGTGATGATGCCCTTTTCCACGGCCTCCATGATGCCGTCCGAAACCATCTCGGTGTGCACGCCGATGTTGCGCTTGCCTTCCAGCGAACCCAGGACAGCGTCCGGGATTCCGCCGATGCCCAACTGGAGGCAGCTCCCGTCCTCGATGAGGTCGGCCACGTAGCGCCCGATCGCCCGCTCGACATCGGTGGCGTCTTTGCGATCCAGCTCGGGCAGAGGCCGCGAGGTCTCCACGATGTGGTTGACCTGGCTCACGTGGATCGAGGTGTCGCCCAGCAGCCGGGGCATGCGGTCGTTGACCTGGGCCACGACGGTCCTGGCCGCGTGCACCGCCGCGAGGCTGGCGAGTACTTCGACGCCGAGGCTCAGGTACCCGTGCGAATCCGGGGGCGAGACCTGCACGAGGGCGACGTCGAGCGGGATGACCCGCTCCTCGAACAGGCGCGGGATCTGGTGAAGGAACACGGGCGTATAGTCGGCCCGGCCGTCATTGACCGCCGCCCGGTCCGCCGGCCCGACGAACATGGAGTTGTGCCGGAAGTGCTCGACCATGTCGGGCTTGGACAGGGGGTCGTCGCCCAGCAGGAGCACGTGGTTGAGCAGGACGTTTTTGAGTTCGGCGTGCCGCTGGGCGAGCGCGTCGATCAACTCGAAGGGGCACGCCGCGTTCCCGCTGTAGAACACGCTGTCGCCGCTCTTGATCACCCGCACCGCCTGTTCGGCGCTGGTCACCTTCTGGCGGTAGTCATCCAGCCAGGCGCCCGCCCGGAAGGACCGCGAGCGGCGATATGTCCGCAAGGCCCCTTCGGCCGCGGAGTCCTCCGCCCACGCCATCCCCCCCCGATCGATCATTTCCAGTTCTTTTTCGCGCATCGCCTGACTCCATCGAGAATGTTGCCGATCGCTGACTGTGTGACCTGCCCGTGCGGCCCATCTTCTGCGCCCTAACCCGGCTTGCCGTAGCCGTCATCCCGGCGCTGGGGCCGCTTCCAGACGATCCACCTTGCAAATTGCGTGCCGCGGGAATCCAGCCCGCAGGGGGGCCTTTCTGTGTGCGTTAGCGCAAAAAGCCCCAACCATCGGGGAGAATTGCTGTTCTGGCCCGCGGGCGCGCTGCATTCGCCGATGTCGGCCGCTGCACGCCCGCTCAGATCGGATCGCCCGGTCCAACTGGCCCATGCGGCCCGCTGCCGCACTCGGGGCAGGCGCCTCCACCGGTGGGCAGATGGCGCCGCGGATACCCACAGCAGACGCACAACGCCTGGGCCCGCCGGTCCCGACGCTCCAACTCGGCCAAGTTCGCCCGCGTCCAGCAGAGGATCGGCCCGCAGATCAGCACCGCCCCCAGGCAGGTCAACACCGGGGGCCAGAACGCCACCCACGCGGGCCCCGGTCCGATCCGCCCCGCGGCCACGCCGAGCAGGGCGAGCAGCAGGACGGCCATCACCGTTGCCAGCACCCGGTTGCCCCGTACACCCAGCGGAACCGGTGCGTCATCTGCCTGGCCTGCTCGTCGATCCATCATACCGGATCATACGCGTCTGCTCCGGAGAGGTTGCCCTTTCGCCCCCGGTCGCCCAGCATTCGGCATTGAGCACTCAGGACGCGCCCCTACGTATCCAGGTAGAGCTCGTACTCGTAGGGATGAGGCCGCATCCGCACCTGGTAGGAGTCCGTGGTTCGCTTCGCGCGAACCCAGGTATCCAGGAAGTCGTTGGTGAACACCTCGCCGCGCGTGAGGAATTCCCGGTCCGCCTGCAAGGCGTCCAGGGCGTCGTACAGGAACACCGGCAAGGCCTCGATCTTGTTGCGGAAGGACTCCGGCTGCTGGGCGATGTCCACGTCGAAGGGCCCGTATCCGTTGGCGGTGGGGTCAATCTGGCTTTCGATGCCGTCGAGGCCGGCCATCAGCATGGCGGCCAACGTCGCGTAGATGTTGGCGGTGAAATCGGGAGGGCGGTATTCGATCCGCTTCTCCTTGGGCGTAACGGCGTACTTGGGCACGCGGATGGCGGCCGACCGGTTGGCCAGCGAGAAGAACAGGTTCACCGGCGCCTCGTACCCTTCGACCAGCCGCTTGAATGAGTTGGTCGAGGGGTTGGTGAGCCCGGTGAGGGCCCGCCCGTGCTGTAGGAGTCCGCCGATGTAGTGCAGCGCGAGGTCGCTGAGGTTGGCGTAGTTCTGTTCCTTTTCGTCGTAGAAGATGGGCTTGCCGCCTTTTTCGAGCTTCTGGTGGACGTGCATGCCGTTGCCGGCCTCTCCGTAGACCGGCTTGGGCATGAAGGTTGCCAGTTTGCCCCGGCGTCGGGCGACGTTCTTGACCACGTACTTGATCATCATGGCCCGGTCGGCCTGCTTGAGCAGGGTGTCCAGGCCGAGTTCGATTTCGCACTGGCCTGGCGCCCCCACCTCGTGATGGTGATAGCGCACGTTGATGCCCATCGACTCAAGGAGCAGGGCGACCTCTGAACGCAGGTCGTGGAGGCACTCGCTCGGGGGCACCCGCAGGTATCCACGCCTGGGTGCGATGGTGGCCGAGAGTCCGTCGGAATCCACCTCGCTCGAGTGGATCGCCACCGCGGTGTGGTATGGCGAGTTGAGCACCTCCAGGCGGTCGAACACGTGGAACTCGAACTCCGGCGCCACCAGGGCCTCGTCGGCGATGCCGGTGGCCTGCATGTAATCCACGGCCCGGCGGGCGATGGTCCGCGGATCATTGCGGAAGGGCTCCTTGGTGTCCGCCGCCACGGTTCCGCAGATGAAACTCAGCGTGGGCTGCTCCCAGAAGGGATCCATGAACGCCGTCTCGGCCTCAGGTTTGGCGCAGACGTCGCCGCTTTCCACGTTACTGAAGCCGGACCCGCTCGAGCCGTCGTAGCCGACGCCTTCCTCGAAGTGTTTCTGGGCGAAATTCCGCGCTGGGATGGTGATGTGCAACCACTGGCCGGCCATGCCGGCGACCTTAAGGTCGATCATGGCTATGTCGTGGTCAGCAATGTACTTAAGTGCTTCGGCAGGTGAGTCGAACATAGGGCGATCTCCCGGGAAATGGCATGCGCTTACCGCATGCGGCCGAAGCTATGTAGCATACTCCGTGCCAGAAGATCGCGAGCGCGCGAAAAGGACCGCCGCGCTTCGGATGGGCCGAAACCTGGCGATCCTGTCGTGCTTCTTTCCGCTTGTGCTCTCGCGGCGGGTGTTGCCCCGCGTCCCGCCGGATTTCTGGCCTTACCGCCGGCGGCGCAGGATGGCCGCGGCGCCCAGGCCCAGCAGGGCCAGTGAGCAGGGCTCGGGGACGGCCGCGAGCACCAACTGGACGTTCTGATACTCCGTCCGCGAGTTGGTGAAGCCGGATCCGTTGGCGAACCAGGAGACCCGGGCCTCGATCTTCAGGCGGTAGTCGCCGGACGGCAGGGTGCCCAGCTCGCTGATGGGATCCTCCGTCTCGAGCTCGTGGATCGCCGGCCCGTTCAACTCCGAGAGGGTGATGCGGTAGCGCGTGTTGGCGGAGCCCACCTCGACCAACTGGCCTGAGAGCGTGTAGTCGTGGGCGGTCGCGATGTTGAAATCCACCTGGAAGAGGCTGCGGGCATAGCCCATAGCGGCGTCTCCCTCCAAACTGCATGGGAGTTCAGCCGAAAGCGGCTGGCCGCGTCAATCGTGAATTTGAAGAACTCCCCATCAGCCTCCCCCACCGGACCGTCGGACGGATCGTCTGCCAAGCCGGTTCTCATCCGTGTTTGTACGTATATGCGCCCCCTGGCGTGCCCTCAGGGACTCTGTGCCGCCGCGGCGGGCTGAGGGCGGTCGGGTAGCGGAGCCGGGCCGGCGGGGATAATCTCCCCTGATGGCTCTGCATGATGACGCTTCCTTTGAAATCCGGGATTTTCAGCCGGCGTATCTGCATCCGGACGTTCGTAATACCATGTACGCTTCAAAACGGCTTCGTTTTTCATTTTTCTTTGCGCGCGCTTGGGGGCGCAAAACGCGTTGGCGATAGCGCCAGTTGGGAAAATAGAGTTGCGTAAAACGGCTTCGTTTTTTCGCCGCGTCGTGCATGAAGGTTCTCCGCAGCCGGACCCGCTTGGGTAAGGACACATGGCGAATCCGGGAGACACGCGACAAACGTCCTACGCTTCACGCTTCAGCCGCCGGGCAATTCGCAGACCAGAGTATTTCGACAGTCTGACAAGCTCCGGGGTCCGCGTTCAGAAGCCCCGAGCCAGTGACAGTGTCCGCAACCGTTTCAGGGATTGCAGCAGGAACACGGGACCCGACGCAAGGATCTTCTCCAGAACTTCCGGCGTCGCGTGAGGGGTGAAACCCAGCCGGCCGGATCCCCCGAGGGCCCCGCTCCTCCGGGCCCAGTTTGGCTTGGCTTGGCGGCCCTGACCTACTCTCCCGAGGTCTGGCCCGAGGATTGGTTCAACGGTTCGCCGACGTCACCGGCCTCGAATGGCGTCGTCATCGGGTCCATCGGCTCGATCGCCCCATCGTCGTCAAAGCGCATGCGCGCCAGGCAGGTTTGCCGCTTGTAACCACTGCCTTCCGGTATCGCATGCCGATGGTATACGGCGTACCAGCGGTCGGTCCCGGGCACATTGACCACGCTGTGGTGGGCGGCGCCGACGGCCGGCCCGTTCTGGCGAAGCACGATGAAGGGATCTTCGCCGCCGGGCGACGGGCTCGTCACCGGACCCAGAGGATTGTCCGCCACGCCCCACCCCACGCGGTAATCCGGGCTCCGGGCATCATCGATGGACCACATGAAATAGTACTTGCCGCCGCGTTTGAATACGACGATGCCCTCTCGAAAATCCCGCAGGTGGATGTCGACCGGGTCGCCGTCCAGCGTGATCATGTCCGGCTTCAACCGGAACACCTGGGCAAAATCCCCATTGCCGAAATAGAGATACGCCTGCCCGTCATCATCGATGAACGGATAGGGGTCAATGGGATTGGTCCGCACGTTGCCCCCCTTGGCAATGAGCGGACGATCCAGCGCGTCCTTGAACGGGCCGACCGGCGTCGGCGCCGTCGCCACCCCAATCTTGCCCCGGGCGCAGAAGTAGAAGTAATACGTGCCGTTCCGCTCGATGCAATCGGGCGCCCACGCCTGGAGATCCGCCCAAGCGAGATCCTTGGTCACGTCGAGGATGACCCCCTCGTTGGTCCAATCCACCAGGTTCGGCGATGACCACACCACGAACTCCGTCGTGTTCCAATGGGGCTTGTCCGTCGTGGGATAGACGTAGTAGCGATCCCCGAATACCCGGATGGCCGGATCGGCCGTGAACCCATCGAGAATCGGCTGGGGGGCGGCGGCCATCGCCCGCTGACGTTCGGCTTCGGCTTGAGCGGCGGCTTCGGCCGCTGCGCGGGCCGCCTGCTGACGCCGTTGCTCCGCGGCCGCCCGATCCCGTGCAACCAGCTCGTCGACCAGCGCTCGAGGCACGGACAGCGCCGTACCGTGGCGATGTCCGGGATTGACCCGCGCCCGGGCGGTGACGTCCCGCCAGGTCTGCCAGTCGCGGGTCGCGTAAACGCCGATGCGATGGTCCCGGTAGAAGTCCACGATCACGAGCGTTTCTGCCCCCACCTGCAATGGCGTAGGCCCTTCGGCAAAGTCCTCGAGCACCGGCGTATCGCGCAGTTCGTAGGGCCCCAGCGGATCGTCCGCCACCGCCACGCGAATCGCCCCGGGGATGCCCCGCCGCTGCTGGTCACCCGCCTTGATCAGCGCGTAGTAGCGCTGGCCGTCCTGTTGAATCGTCGTATCGATGTGGTCGAAGCCCGGCTCGATGAGCACCTGGGGGTCGGAAAACGATTCGAAGTCCTTCGTGGTGACGTAGTACGTGCGGTTGTTCATCCGGTGGGGCGAAACGGTCTCCGGGAAGCGGCCGGGCACGTCGGACGACCAGGTGATCATGTATTGTCCGCGCCCGGCATCGTAAAACGTCTCCGGCGCCCAGCAGTTTTTCACCTCCTCCGCGCCCGCCATCACCGGCAGGAACCGCTGCGGCGACCAATGCACCAAGTCGCGCGACGACGCATACCCGATGCCATGGTCGCGCCAGCCGGAGGTCCACACCAGCCGGTACACACCGTCGGGCCCGCAGAGCAGATGCGGATCGCGCATGAGCCCGCCGCCCACCGTTGGCTCGAGAAAGACGGTATCGAGCGCGGTGTAGTGCCAGCCGTCCAGGCTGTACGCCAAGTGCAATCCGTCGCCATTGCCCCGAAACGACGTCAGGAGATAGGCAACGTCGTCACCCGCTTCACCGCCCAGTCCCCGAACGGGCGCGACACACGCGACCGCAATGAATACCCAGGACAGGGTCATCCCATGCCTCAACTTCGAGCGGATCCGGCTCATCTGCGCGGCACTCCTCGTTACACATGGAAAATCAACACCCGCCGGGCCCGGAAGCCTTGCTACGGATCGTCGCCGAACGCGCTCCCCTCCCAAGGGGTGTTCTAATCAAGATGGAAAATCTCTTCCAACCGCAGCAAGCCCTGGTCCGGCGGACGGCCGTCGAGCTCCTCGAAGAAGGGCGCCATCTCCGCCTGCCAGCGCACGTTCACGTCGGTTGCGGCCATCTTCTTCAACGCCGCCTTGAAATCGTCCGTCTCCAGGTAGCCGAAGAGCAGTCCGTCGTCGCGCAAAAACAACGAATAGTTGCGCCAGCCCGTGATGCGCAGCGCCGCCAGCAGTTCCGGCCAGACCTGCTTGTGCCGGGCCTTGTACTCCGCAAGCCGGCTCTTTTTCACCTTCAAGACAAACCCGACGCGTTCCATCTTTGTCCTCCTCTGCCTGACCGACCACCACGCCCCGCCCAGGCGTATCTGCTGCATTCGCGACGTCCGTGAGACGCGACGCCGCCGGGCCCCCACCCCGGCACGCCGCCGTTGCTCGACGTGTCGCATGCTGTCACTGAAGGCCTCAGCATCCCGTTTGCCGCTCCGAGAACCGGGCGACCGACGACCATTCCACACGCGCACAGTATAGCATGCCGCGCGGCAGAGCGAACCATGGAATGGGCTGTTCAGATATGAATCGCGCGCGTATCCAAATGTGGATAAACCGGATGGGCATTGGATGTGCTAATTCGAAGATGAATACGAGAACCCGGGCAGCGCCGCCAAGCAGAAGACCCGGCCGCCCCCGCCCCCCGCGTCCCAGGCTATTCGTCATTCAGCATTCAGCATTCAGCATTCAGCATTCAGCATCCAGCACTCGCCCCGCGTCATTCCACCATCTGCTTGACCTGCTCGCCGGCCAGCAGAAATGCCCCCACCCCGAAGACATCCGTGTGCGCCGCCCGCACGTGTCGCGGATCCTCGCCGATCGGCTGCACCCATTCGAGCATTCCGTTGGCGTCCACGCTGCGGGCCAGCGCCGACCAGGCCCGTTCCACCACCGGCCGATAGCGCGCCTCCTCGAGCAGCCCCGCGTTGATCCCCCACGCCAGTGCGAAGCAGTAGAACCCCGTCCCGCTCGTCTCCCGGTGGGGGAAGTTTTCCCGATCCAGCAGGCTCGACCGCCACATGCCGTCGGGCTGCTGGAGGCTGGCGATCCTGGCGCACATCTCTCGAAACAGCCGCTCGTATCGCGGCCGTGTGGGATGCTCATGCGGCAGGTGCTGCAACACGCGGGCCAACCCCGCCAGGACCCAACCGTTGCCCCGGCTCCAGAACACCTTCGTGCCGCCGGCGCCGCGGTCGTCGAAGAAGCGGCTGTCGCGGAAGAACAGATGCTCCTCTTCGTCGTAGAGGTACTCTGTGGTTTTCCACCACCGGCGATCGAGTTCCTTCAGCCAAGCCTCGTCCTCCGTGGCCGCATACAGCAGGGCCAGCGTCGGCGGGCCCATGAACAACGCGTCGCACCACGCCCACTGCCGATCGCCCACGTTGTTGCGCCACGCCAGCGATTCATCCGTGGGCTGCTGAGCCATCGCGGCCAGCGCCGCCTGAATCGGCTTCAGCATGGCCGGATCCTCGTGTCGCAGGTACATCTCGAGGTACATCTGGCCCACGCAGTGATCGTCGGCATGGAAAGGCCGCGGGCCCGGCTTCCACGCCACCGCCCGCCCGATCTCCAGCATCGCCTGCTCGAAACGCGGATCGTCCGAGGTGCGCACCAGCGCCATCATCCCCGCATACAGCGCCCCCTGCGTCCAGTCCCACGGCGCATGCCGCGCAGGATTGTCGAGTTGCCAGTGCCCCACCTTCTCCATCAGCCGTTCCACCGCCGCCGGCGCAAGGGGATTCTCCGCCCGCGGCGGCGCCGGCAGGTCCATCCGAATCGAGCACCCATAGCGCGTGTAGTGCGTGTAGCCCCGATCGATGGACATCCACAGCACCTGCGGACCGCCGTCCGGCGCGTTTCGCACCGCTACCGGGCGCACGTTGTCGAACTCCGACCCCGACGTCACCGGCCGATGCGTCCAGCCCCCGTCCTGCCCCAGCGACCACCGCTCGATCTCGAACACGCCCAGTTGCGGACGAGCCAGGTAGACCCGGGTGGGGTCGGCATGATCCAGCGCAATGCCGCCGGAGTAGTGCGGCTCCGGTTCGCGCCGATCGCCGCGCGTCTCGGGAAACCACGGTCCGGCGTCGACGACCGGGTGGGTCGCCCAACGCGAGCCCGTCCAATGGCCGTAGTAGTAGACGTGCCGCGTCTCCTCCGGCAGCCGTGTGTAGGCGACCACCGGTCGGCCCGCGGCGTCGGCGGCCACGTCCCACACCCAGGCCCGCACGCCTTCCGCCGGACCGTCGTGCACCACGTCGCACTTGGCCGGATCCAGCGGCAGATCCTCCAGCGTGCCGATCACGCGCCCGTCCGCCCCGCGAAACGTGCGTCCGTCGAAATTGCAGTAGTACACGCTGTTGCGCGGCTCCCGTCGCGGATGACCGGCCGTGAACGCCAGGTGGATGGTCCGGCCGTCGCGGCACGCCGCCTTGAGATAGGGGCGGTTGTCCGCCCCGGCGCCGGGCGCTTCGAAGAGCATGCGCCCCCGCTCAAAAGTCGCCCCGCCGTCGGGCGACACCGCCAGGCAGGGCTTGAAGTTCGTTCCCCGCCACAGCAGCACGAGCCGGCCATTGGCCAGCAACAGCGGGTTCGAATAGCACACCGCGTTGGGAAAACCTTCCTTGCGCTCGGCCGGGTTGTTCAGGTCGAGCGCCTGCTCGGGCGTCCACTGGGAAATGTCTTCGGGACGCAGCGTCACGCGCGTGCGCATCACCTCGTCAAAATGCTTGGCATAGAATGCTTGCAGCCGCCCATCCGGCAAGATCAGCAGCGACGGGCTGGCGTGATCGTCGCGCTCCAACTGCCGATGCAGAATGGCGGTCTGCACCTCTTTGCTGCGATGATCGTAAGCCCCCACGACCACGTCGCCCTGGCTGTTCACCCAGCCGGCGTAGGTGCGCGGATGCTGCCCCGCGTGGTAAATGGCCCGGGGGTCGGCGAACCAGCACCAGGCCCCGTCGTGGGTGAAGCGGCGAAAAGCCTCGCCCGCACGATCGGGCGCGGCTTCGCCCTCCGCCCCCGCGGGAAGCGCAACCAGTGCGAGCCCCAGACACCCATACAACGCTTGTAGCAGGATCGACCGACAAGACATGACCAATTCGCTCCGCGGATACACTCAGAGACTCACCGGCCGCGCGTGCATCCGGGCGGCCAACGACCCGCATATTGGGATTTGCCAACGTGTTCGCATGTGAACACGATGCATTCCTATCGTCGCCCGAGATGAAGTGCGCTGTCAAGCGGGCGGGTAATCCAATCGTCGATCGCGTCCGCGCTTGCCGAACACCGTGCCGCGCATCTATCCGGCCGGGCGCGCTGCCGTTCTGACCACCGCAATCGGATTGACCGTTTCCATCCCCCGGTTCCATCCCCCGGCTTTCTCGATCCAACCGCGCCGCCCGCGTGCCGGCGCTCACCCCCTGCGATGCCGGCGCGGTGCGCGCCCCCGCCTTCCTTCCTCAGCGTGCGGTCGCAAGCCGGCGAGCAGGGGTACGCGATGCCAAAGCTGGCCGGCCGACCCAAGAGGGTTGGCGCGGCCTCCGGCTCAGGCGTTTCCCTTCCGCACGGCCGCCGATGGTCGCCGGCCCGTGTGCCCGGCCATCGCCCCCGCCGATGCGTAAACAAAGCGCCCGCAGATAGTTACGTCCCAACCAACGTCGATCTGCGTGCGGGGCGCCCCATTCAGGACCAAGCGCATCCTGCACCAGCCGAGGCCTCAAAAAAACGGGCTCTAATTCGCTTCCCCTCTCCGGAAAGGTGTTGCAATGGCGAGTTTAAACAACTATGTTTAAATATTAAGGAGCAAAAAGGTCGCGCCCGGCTCGCGGCATCCTTGAATCCGCCCGGCGTCGGCTCCATGCGCACCTCGTGCGCCTTGTGATGGATCAATCTACGCCCTGCCGACGCCCTCCTGCCCGCGGCCGAGCTTGTGCGCGCAGATGCCGTGGTGAAAGGCATCGTGGTTTCACATGGTGATTGCTGAAGGTGAGCCATTCGGATGAGTGCAGATCCCCCGACCTATGCCATCGGCGTCGATTACGGGACCAACAGCGTCCGCGCGGTCATCGTCGATAATCGCAACGGAAGCGAAATCGCCACCGCGATCTGCCCCTACCCCAGCGGCGACGACGGAATCGTCACCGATCCTGTCGATCCCAACCTCGCTCGCCAGCACCCCGGCGATTACATTCGCGGCTTGCAGACCGCCGTCGCCCGGGCCATCGAGATTGCGCGCAAGGTCCCACCCTTCGCCCCCCAACGCGTCGTCGGCATCGGCGTGGACACCACCGGTTCCACGCCCCTGCCCATCGATCGCCAAGGCCGCGCTTTGGGCATGCTGCCGGAGTTCAGAGACAACCTCGCCGCCCAGGCCTGGCTCTGGAAGGACCACACCGCCCACGCCGAAGCCGAAGAAATCACCGATCGCGCCCAGCGCAGCGGCGCGCCCTACCTCAACAAGTGCGGCGGTGCGTATTCCTCCGAATGGTACTGGGCCAAGCTCCTCCACCTCCTGCGCACCGCGCCTGAAGTCGCTGAGGCCGCCGCCGGCTGGGTCGAACTCGCCGACTTCGTTCCCGCCTATCTCACCGGCAACACCGCTCCGAACCGCATCGTCCGGGGCATTTGTGCGGCCGGCCACAAGGCCATGTACCATTCGTCGTGGGGCGGTCTGCCGGCCGCCGATTTCCTCGACGGGCTCGAGCCCGGTTTGTCCCGTTTCCGCTACGAGGCGAAACCCCTCCCCGCCGACCAGCTCGCCGGGCATTTGCTGCCCGAGGTCGCCCAGACCGTGGGCCTGCCGGGCGGTATTCCCGTTGCCGTCGGCGCCTTCGACGCCCACATGGGCGCGGTCGGGGCGGGTTGCCGCACGGGCACATTGGTGAAGATCATCGGCACCAGCACCTGCGACTGCATCGTCGCCCCCCTGGCCCACGAGATCCCGGACATCCCCGGCGTCTGCGGCATCGTCCCCGAGTCCGTTTTGCCCGGCATGTACGGCATCGAGGCCGGCCAGTCCGCCGTCGGCGACCTCTTCAACTGGTTCACGCAGCAGCTCACCCCGCCGACCTTCGCCGGCAACGGCGACACCCACGCGGCGCTCAGCGCCGCCGCGGCCGATCTGGCGCCCGGCGCCTCCGGCCTGCTCGCCCTCGACTGGAACAACGGCAACCGCACCGTGCTGGTCGACGCCCGGCTTTCGGGCTTGCTCATCGGCCAGACGCTGCAAACCACCGCTCCGGAGATCTACCGCGCCCTGATCGAGGCCACTGCGTTCGGCGCCCTGACCATCATTCAGCGCCTCGAAGAATACGGCGTCGAGGTGCGCGAGGTGGTGAACTGCGGCGGCATCGCCGAGAAAAACCCGCTGGTCATGCAGATCTACGCCGACGTCTGCAATCGCCCCATGCGCATCAGCCGGTCGCCGCAAACGTGCGCCCTGGGCGCGGCCATCTTCGGTGCGGTCGTTGGCGGCGCCCACCCATCGGTCGAAGCCGCGCAAGCACAAATGACCGGCGTCAAAGCCGAGACCTTCGAACCCGACCCCCAACGCGCCGCCGTCTACGCGGAACTGTTCACGCTCTACCGGCGCCTGCACGACGCGTTCTCGGCCAACGGCGCCAACCGCGTCAACTCGGTGATGAAGGAACTGCTTGCCCTGCGCGATCGCGTCCGGCATCATGCGGCCGCACCAGCCGGAGCCGCCCATGCCTGACGCGCTAGACCAACTCCGTGAGCAGGTATGCGCGGCCAACCGCACCCTGGCGGCCAGCGGCCTGGTCACGCTCACCTGGGGCAACGTCAGCGCCATCGACGCCGACCGCGCGCGCGTGGCCATCAAGCCCAGCGGCGTTGCTTACGACGAACTCCGGCCTGAAGACATCGTGGTCGTCGACCTCGAGGGCGCCGTTCAGACCGGCGCGCTGCGACCCTCGTCAGACACGCCCACCCACGTTTATCTCTATCGACATTTTTCCCTGGCGGGGGCCATCGTCCACACGCACAGCCGCTATGCGACGATGTTCGCCCAGGCGCGCCGCGAGATCCCCTGCCTGGGCACCACCCATGCCGATCACTTTTTCGGCCCGGTGCCCGTGACCCGCGTGCCCACCGCCGACGAAGCCGCCGATGCTTACGAACGCAACACGGGTAAGATCATCATCGAACGTTTCGCCGAGCTCGACCCCGTCGCCTTGCCCGCCGTCCTCGTCGCCGGACACGCGCCGTTCACCTGGGGCCCCACGCTCGACGCGGCCATCAACAACGCCGTCGCCCTCGAGGCGGTCGCCGAGATGGCCCTGGGCGCCTGGCAGCTCGACCCGGCCGCTCCGCCCCTGGAGACGCATTTGCAGCAGATTCACTACCAGCGCAAACACGGCCCGAACGCTTACTACGGGCAGAAAACCCCATAGCCCTGAACGCGCGCGGCGCGCCGCGCACGCAAGGAGTACGCCGCATGCTCTCGTTTGAAAACCGCGAATTGTGGTTCGTCACCGGAAGCCAGCATCTCTACGGCGATGACGTGCTCGCCCAGGTCGCCGGCGACGCCGACAAAATCGTCCAGGCGCTTGCGGCCGAGGGCGGGCTCCCGGTGCGCCTGGTCGCCCAACCGGTGATGACCGACGCGGATGCGATCACCGACCTCTGCCACGCGGCCAATGCGAACAAGGCGTGCGTTGGATTGGTCTGCTGGATGCACACCTTCTCGCCCGCGAGGATGTGGCTCCACGGCCTCAGCGTGCTGCGCAAACCCCTGGCCCATCTGCACACCCAGTTGCACCGCGACATCCCCTGGTCCACCATCGACATGGACTACATGAACCTGCACCAGTCGGCCCATGGCGGCCGGGAGTTCGGCCACGCCTGCGCCCGCCTCCGCCTTCCCCGCAAGGTCATCGTCGGGCACTGGCAGGATCCCCGCGTCATCGCCGAACTCGACGACTGGTCCCGCGTCGCCGTTGCCTGGGACGATCTCCAGGGCGCCCGCTTCGCCCGCTTCGGCGACAACATGCGCGACGTCGCCGTCACCGAGGGCGACAAGGTCGCCGCCCAGATGCGCTTCGGCATCAGCGTCAACGGCTACGGCCTCGGCGACCTGGGCAAACACGTGGAGTCCGTCACCCGCCGGCAGATCGACGACCTGGTCGAGATCTACGAAACCACTTACGCCGTCGACGCCGCCCTCCGCAGCGGTGGCGACAAACGCGGCGCCCTGCTCGAGGCCGCCCGCATCGAACTCGGCCTCCGTAGCTTCCTCACCGACGGCGGTTTCAAGGGCTTCACCGACACCTTTGAAAACCTCGACGGACTCAGCCAACTGCCCGGCATCGCCGTGCAGCGTCTGATGGCCGACGGCTACGGCTTTGGCGCCGAGGGCGACTGGAAGACCGCCGCCCTCGTCCGCGCCATGAAAGTCATGGGCGCTCACCGCCCCGGCGGCGCCTCCTTCATGGAGGATTACACCTACCACTTCGAGCCCGGCCGCGAATGCGTGCTCGGCGCACACATGCTCGAGATCTGCCCGTCGATCGCGGCCGGCCAACCCGCCCTGGAGATTCACCCGCTTTCCATCGGCGGGCGGGCCGATCCCGTGCGCCTCCGCTTCGACGCGGCGCCCGGACGCGCGGTCAACGCCGCCCTGCTCGACGTCGGTCACCGCTTCCGCATACTGGTCAACGAGGTGGAAGTCGTCGAGACGCCCGCGCCCCTGCCCAGGTTGCCGGTGGGCGCCGCCCTCTGGCGCCCGGAGCCCGACCTGGCGACGGCCGCCGGCGCCTGGATTCTCGCCGGCGGACCGCACCACACCTGCTTGAGCCTTGCGGTCAGCACGGTGCAACTGGAAGATTTCGCGGAACTGGCCGGCGTGGAGATGATCGTCATCGATGCCGACACGCGGCTGCGCGACGTACGCAATGCCCTGCGCTGGAATGATGCCTCGTCCCCGAACTCGTACCGCTAACCGGCGTCACGCGACGCCCGGGCGTGTATTCTGGTTATGGAAAACCAGACCCGTACACTTTGACCCCGGTCACTGGAGCTTGCCCGGATGCACCACATTGATTGGCTGATCATCGGCGGATACTTCCTGTTGCTTTTCGGCTTCGCCTGGTGGCTCATCCGCCGCAGCAAGAATACGGCCGACGACTACTTCCTCGCGGGCCGGGGCCTCGGCTGGTTCATCGTCGGCGCGTCCATCTTCGCGTCCAACATCGGATCGGAGCACCTCGTCGGACTGGCCGGCTCCGGCTGCACCGACGGCGTGGCCATGGCCCACTACGAGTTGCACGCCTGGTGCCTGCTCATTCTGGCCTGGGTGATGGTGCCCTTCTATTCGCGCTCCCTGGTCTACACCATGCCGGAGTTTCTGGAAAAGCGCTTCTCCCCCGCCTCCCGCTACGTGCTCTCCGTCATCTCCCTCGTCGCGTACGTGGTGACCAAGGTCGCGGTGGGCGTGTTTGCCGGCGGCATCGTGTTCAGCACGTTGCTCCCCGAGCTCAAACTCTCCCTGGGAACCTTCACTCTCAACAGCTTCTGGATCGGCTCCGTTCTGGCGATTCTCTTCACCGGTTTCTACACGGTGCTCGGCGGTCTGCGGGCCGTGGCCTACACCGAAGCCCTCCAGACCATCATCCTCGTTTTCGGCTCGCTGCTCGTGACCATCTTCGGACTCCGCGCCCTCGGCGGCTGGGACGAGCTCCGAGCAGTGTGCGGCTCCGAGATGTTCAACCTCTGGAAGCCGCTCGTACCCGCCGGCGTCGAGGGCACTTGGGCCCCGGTCCTCGAAACCAACGCCGCCGGCGAGGTGGTTCGCCAGGCCTGGTACTTCAACGGCAACTACCCCTGGCTGGGCATGCTCTTTTGCGCGCCCATCATCGGCCTGTGGTATTGGTGCACCGATCAGTACATCGTGCAGCGCGCCCTCGGCGCGCCCAACGAGACCGAAGCCCGCCGCGGCAGCATCTTCGCCGCCATTCTCAAACTCCTGCCGGTTTTCATCTTCATCATCCCCGGCATGATCTGCTTCGCCCTGGCCAAGAGCGGCCGGATCGACGCCCTGCAATCCGAACTCTTCGTCAACGGCAAGCTCGTGGCGGACAACGCCCAGGCCGCCTTCCCCCTCATGGTGCAGCACGTGCTTCCCGTGGGCGTTCGCGGCATCGTCGTCGCCGGGTTGCTTTCGGCCCTGATGTCGTCGCTGGCCGGCGTCTTCAACGCCTCCTCCACCCTCTTCACCATGGATCTCTACCGCCACTTCAAAAAACAGGCCACCCAGCAGGAACTCGTCTGGATGGGCCGCATCGCCACCACCGTCATGGTGGTTCTCGGCCTGGCCTGGGTGCCGGTGATCCAGGGATCCAAAGGGCTTTACCACTATCTCCAAAGCGTGCAGGGCTACCTGGCGCCGCCCATCTTCGTCGTCTTCTTCTTCGGCGTGCTGATGAAGCGGCTGAACGCCAAGGGATGCCTCGCCTCCCTGCTGGTGGGCTTCGCCCTGGGCATCTTCCGCCTGGCGGTGGACACCCCCGTCTCGCTGGGCATGGCGGGTTTCGAGGATGGCTACGCCGAGGGATCCTTCCTCTGGGTCGTACAGAACATCTACTTCCAGTACTACAGCGTCATCATCTTCTTCGTCAGCCTCTTCACCCTGATCGGTGTGAGCTACCTGACCTCGGCGCCCGTCGCCGAACGCATTCAGGGGCTCACCTTTGGGACGCTCTCCGAAGACGACCGCCGGAAGTCGCGGGCCAGTTGGGGCAGGGGCGAGGTGCTGGCCTCGGCCGCCGTCCTGGTGGCCGTCGTCATCGCGTATCTGTATTTCCGGGGCTGATCACCAGCGGAGTTTCGCCCATGGGTGACAAGGTGAGCATGCGGGTGCTGTGCGGTGAGGAGTTGGCGGGAGACGGGCATCGTCCGTCTTCACCGCCGCGCGCTTCATCGGGCAAACGCTCGCGATCCTTCGACAACATCCACCCCTCCGGTCTGCGCCGCGTCACGGAGCGCCGGGTGGCCCACCTGCTGCTTCGCTCGTCCGGGCTGTCGCGCGCTCAACTCGCCAAAGAGACCGGCCTGTCGGTGGCCACCATCGGCAAAATCGCCGACCACCTGATGTCCATCGGCGTGGTGGAGAAGATCGCGGCCGAGACCCGCAAGTCCGGGCCCACCGTCGGCCGCCCGGCGGAATACTACAGCCTGGCCCGCAGCCGCTGCCGCCACATCGTCGTCGAGCTCAGCGTACACAAGACACAACTGGCCGCACTGCCCATCGCCGGCCCGGTCGGCGACATCAGGACGGTCCAGTTCCGCACGTCCGGCCTCGAGTTGTTTGAGAAACGTCTCCGGACCGCCTTGGACATGCTCGATGTCGAGGATCCCATCGCCGTGCTGGTCAGCGTACCCGGCGTGGTCGACGAGCAGGAGAAACGGGTGCTCTACTCCCCCAACCTGCACTGGACCGAAGGTACGCAGTTGTTCGAAGCCATCGAGCGCGTCATCCCCAGCAAGCTCGTGGTGGTCCAGGAGATCCGGGCCCTTGCCCTCGGTCACCTCGTGCTGTCCGATCCCCACGACAGCTTCATGCTCGTCGACATCGGGGACGGCGTCGGCGGCGCGCTCGTGGTCGACGGCGCCCTCCACGCGTCGCCCCTGCCACTGTCGGCCGAGGTCGGCCACGTGCCCATCCCCGGCAACCGTCGGACGTGCGGCTGCGGGGGCGTGGGTTGCCTTGAAACACTGCTCAGCCGCCGCGGCCTGTTGCGCACCGCCCGGCGGCACGTCCGCCGCGACCTGCGCCGCTGGTCGCAGCTCATCGGTGAACTCGCGGGCGCCCAGCCGCCCGACTGGCTGAATGCCGCCCTGGCCGATGCCGGCTGCGTGATTGCCGGCGCGTTGAACACCACGGGCGTCTCCAAGGTCGTGCTTACCGGCGACCTGCTTGAACTGGGCGCCGGCGTTCTGGAGCGCATCACGGAAAGCGTCAATGCCCACGCGTTGTGGGGGCGCTTCGGCGCCATACGGGTCGAAGCCGCCCCGCGCCAGCGTCTGCTCGGTCTCGCTCGCGCCGCGCTCGATCGCGTCGTGCTCGCCCCAACGCCGGCGGAAGCGTCCCTCAAGCAACGCGCCTGACGCAATCGACGCGAACGGAATTAAACAGTCAACGGCACGCGGCGTCCGGCGGTCACGGACGCAACGCGGGCCCTGCCGGAAATTCACCCGAAGGTTACTTACACAGGAGTCTCTCGCATGCGTGCGTCACTCTCATCGCTCGGTTGCCTGCTCAGCGCTGCACTGCTGCTTGGCTCGGCATTGACCGCGTCGGCCGCCTCAACCGTGAACCTCGTGCCCAACCCGGCGTTCGAGGAAATCAGCGACGGCGCCCCCGACGCCTGGCGCACCCACGTCTGGGGCGGCGCCGGCGAGTTTACCTTCACGGACGAAGGTCGCGATGGCTCCCACGCCGTTCGCATCAAATCGTCCGGTGGCGGCGACCTCTGCTGGCAAAACACCCTGGCCGTCAAACCCGGCGGCGTCTATCGCCTCGGCGGCTGGATCCGCACCGTCGACGTCAAGCCCGGCAGCGGACGCGGCGCCCTCTTCAACGTCCACCAGATGCCCGCCTCCGCCACTCCGGCCGTCACCGGCACCTCCGATTGGACCTACGTCGAGAGCATCGTCCGCGTCGGCGAGCGCGACACCATCACCGTCAATTGCCTCTTCGGCGGATGGGGCCAGTCCACCGGCACGGCCTACTACGATGACCTCCGGCTCGAACCCATCGATCTCGGCAGCATCGAGCCCAAGCTCACGGTTCACGCGGAAAAGGTTCGCGCGCCCATCGATCCGTTCATCTACGGACAGTTCATCGAGCATCTCGGTCGGTGCATCTACGGCGGCATCTGGGCGGAAATGCTCGAAGACCGCAAGTTCTATTTCCCCATCACCGCGGACTACAACCCCTACCGCGCCGAACGCCAGGACCGCGCCATGCTCTTCCCCGTCGTCGCCCGGTCGCCCTGGCAGATCATCGGCGACGCCGACGGCGTGAAGATGATCCGCGAGGGTTCCTTCGTCGGCGAGCACACCCCGTGCATCCAGCCCGGCGTCGCCATCCAGCAGAATGATCTGGGCATCGTCGCCGGCAAAAAGTACGCAGGCTACATCTGGCTCAAATCCGCTGGCGACGCCCGCGTCACCGTCACCCTCTCCGGCGCCGAAGGCCGAACCGAAATCACCGATATCGGCGGCGAATACACCCAACACGCCTTCACCTTCACCGCAGAGGAATCGACCGACAAAGCCAGCCTCCGCGTCGCTGTCGCCGGCGCCACCACCTGCGTCGGTACCCTGTCGATCATGCCCGCCGACAACATCCACGGCATGCGGCCCGAAACGCTCGAGCTGATCAAAGAGCTCGATTCGCCCATCTATCGCTGGCCCGGCGGCAACTTCGTCAGCGGCTACGACTGGCGCGACGGCATCGGCGATCGTGACCGCCGCCCCCCGCGCAAGAACCCCGCCTGGACCGGCGTCGAGCACAACGACTTCGGCATCGATGAATTCATGGTTTTCTGCAAGCTCGTCGACACCGAGCCGCTCATCGCCGTCAACACCGGCTTCGGCGACGCCTATTCCGCCGCCCAGGAGGTCGAGTACTGCAACGGCGGCCCCGACACCATCGGCGGCCGATGGCGCATCGACAACGGACGCCGCGAACCCTACGGCGTCAAGTACTGGTGCGTCGGCAACGAGATGTTCGGCGACTGGCAGCTCGGCTACATGCAGCTTCACCATTACACCCAGAAGCACAACGAGGTGGCCCAGAAGATGCTTGCCGCCGATCCCGGCCTGATCCTCATCGGCGTCGGCGCCGTCGGCGACTGGTCGCGCGGCATGCTCCGCCACTGCGCCAACTACATGGACCTGATCAGCGAGCACTTCTATTGCGGCGCGGTCGATGAGGTTGTCAACCACGTGCAGCAGATTCCGCACAACATTCGCCGCATCGCCGACGCCCACCGCGCCTATCGCCGCGAAATCGCCGGCCTCGCCGAAAAAGACATCACCATCGCCATGGACGAGTGGAACTACTGGTACGATCACGACCGCTACGTCTACGGCGAGTTGGGCACCCGCTACGACCACGCCGACGCCCTGGGCGTCGCCGCCGGGTTGCACGAGTACTTCCGCCAGTCCGACATCATCACCATGGCCAACTACGCCCAGACGGTCAACGTCATCGGCTGCATCAAGACCACCAAGACCGACGCGTTTCTGGCCACCACCGCCTTCCCCCTGATCCTCTACCGCAAGCACTACGGCGTCACCCCGGTGGAGATCGAGGGCGACCACGACATCCTCGCCCTCGACGTCGCCGCCGCCTGGACCGAAAAACGCGACGCCCTGACCATCGCGGTGGTCAATCCCAATGCCGACCAGATCACGTTACAGGTCAACATCGCTGGGGCCGAACTCGCCCCGGAAGGCACGGTCTGGACCATCGCGGCCGGCGATCCGAAAGTCTACAACGACGCCGAGAATCAGCCCGTCGGCATCGAGCGCGCCGCGTTCCAGTTCGACGGCGCCCTCCGCGTGCCCGGATACGCCGTGGCCCTCTACCGTCTGCCGGCCCGGTAGCCACCGTGCCGCCGGACACGGGCGAGACGGAATCGGCGATAGGCTAAACCCAAGTGGAGATTCGCGCATGCACGCGCTGCCCCACCGCAAAGCGACCGCTGTACTGGCGACCCTGGCAATGCTCATGGGCGCCGAATACGCCCCCGGCGCAGAGGCGCCGACGCCCGCGCCCACTGCGGCCCCCGTCCAGGTGCAGGCCGAGCCCTTCGACCTTTCGGCCGTTCGCCTCCTCGACGGGCCCTTCCGCGCCGCCATGGCCCGCAACGCCAACTATCTCCTCCAGCTTGATCCTGACCGCCTGCTCGCCCGCGTCCGCGCCTCCGCCGGCCTGGAGCCCAAGGCCCCCAACTACGGCGGCTGGGAGGCCCAGGGCATCGCCAGCCACTCCCTCGGACACTACCTCTCCGCCTGCGCCCTGCACTACGCCGCCACCGGCGACCAGCGCTTCAAAGAGCGCGCCGACTACATCGTGGCGGAAATGGCCGTCTGCCAGGCCGCCGGCGACGATGGCTACGTCGCCGGCATTCCCCGCGGGCGCGAGATCTTCGCCGAGGTGCGCGCCGGCGACATCCGCTCGCAAGGTTTCGACCTCAACGGCGGCTGGGTGCCCTGGTACACCATGCACAAACTGCTCGCCGGCCTGCGCGACGCCCACCGCCATTGCAATGCACCTCAGGCCTTGGACGTCCTCACCCGACTCGCCGACTACTGCTGGTCGGTCGTCAAGGACCTCGACGACGCGCAGATGCAGCGCATGCTCGCCTGTGAACACGGCGGCATGAACGAGATCGCCGCCGATCTTTACGCCCTCACCGGCCAAGCGCACTATCTCACCATGGCCGAAAAGTTCTACCACCGCGCCGTCCTCGATCCCCTGGCCCGCCAGGAGGACCGCCTCGCCGGCCTCCACGCCAACACCCAGGTTCCCAAGGTCATCGGCGCCGCCCGACTCCACGAACTGACCGGCAAAGTCCCCTACGCGACCATCGCCCGCTTCTTCTGGGACCGCGTCGTCCACCATTATTCCTACGTCAACGGCGGCAACAGCTACAACGAGATGTTCGGGCCCCCCGACCGTTTCGCCCACACTCTCCACGACACCACCGAGACCTGCAACACCTACAACATGCTCAAGCTCACCCGCCATCTCTTCGCCTGGCAGCCGCAGGCGGAGCTTATGGATTTCTACGAACGCGCTCTGCTCAACCACATCCTCGCCCACCAGCACCCCGAGACCGGCATGCTGGTCTACAAGGGCTTTCTCGACCCCGCGACGCGCAAGCACTTCAGCACGCCCTTCGACTCCTTCTGGTGCTGCGTGGGCACCGGCATGGAAAACCACACCAAGTACGGCGAGACCATCTACTACCACGCCGACGACGCCCTCTACGTCAACCTGTACATCAGCTCGCGCCTCACCTGGGCGGATCAGCAGTTGACCCTGACGCAGCGCACCGACTGGCCTTTCGGCGATCAGGTCGCGCTCGAATTGCAGTTCGCCGAGCCGCGCGAGTTGTCCCTGCACGTAAGACACCCGTACTGGGCCCGGCAAGGCGTCACCGTCCAGATCAACGATGAGCCGGTATCCACCGAGTCCGCACCCGGAAGCTACCTCACGCTGCGCCGTACCTGGCAAGACGGCGACACGGTCAAGCTGCACCTGCCCATGGCCCTGCGCTACGAGACCATGCCGGATGACGCCAATCGGCTGGCGTTCTTCTACGGTCCCACGCTCCTCGCCGCCCTGCTCGACGACGACGCCAACGCTGCGCCCGCCCTGGTCTGCGCCCGCGACGAGCTCCTCGACCACGTCGCGCCCATCAATGCCGACCAACTCATCTTTCAAACGCGCGATCTGGGCAAGCCTGACGACACCCGGCTCGTCCCCCTCTTCCGCGTCGCCGATCAGCGCTACAGCGTCTACCTCGAGCACTTCACCCCCCAGCGCTGGCAGACCCACCAGGCCGAACGCGCCGCCGAACTCCAGCGCCAACGCGACCTCGCCGCCCGCACCACCGACTTCTTTCAGCCCGGCGAAATGCAACCGGAACGCGAGCACAACCTCACCGGCGAGAAGATCCGCCACGGCCGCCATCACGGCCGGGCCTGGCGCGACGCCTACGACGGCGGCTGGTTCAGCTTCGACATGACCGTCGACCCCGATCACCCCATGACCCTGATCTGCACCTACTGGGGCGATGACGCCGGCGGGCGCATTTTCGACATCCTGGTCGCCGGCCAAAAAGTCGCCACCCAGACGCTCGACCGCCCGAAACCCGGCGCCTTCGCCGACGTCGCCTACCCCCTGCCGCCCCACCTGACCAAGGGCAAACCCCGCGTCAGCGTCCGCCTTCAGGCGCACCCGGAGCGGGTCGCCGGCGGCCTGTTCGGCTGCCGCATGGTCCGCTCAATGCCGGAGGATGACGCTGCGAATTGACGGAATCGAGCAAGGGTCTCGATCGGTGGGAACAACACTTGCGGAACCGGCAAACCCCGGTGGGTTCGGCCAGTCCCCGTGGAATGGGGAGACCGGTTTCCCAACCGGTCATGGTCGCAAGGTGTGCCCCAGGGCCCCGCTTAGGGGCGTCCACTACTTTTTGGATTCCCCCATCGCCTTCTTCTCGGCCTGCTGGTACACCCGGATATAGTCCACCTCGTAGCGCGCCGGGAACGCCGTCTCTGACGGGTCGCCCCCGCGCGTCCCGCCGATCGCCAGGTTGACGATCATGTAGTGCGGCTGGCGAAATGGATTTTCCCCATCGGGGTTCAGCGTCTCGTTGACCGCGACGGTGTTGAGCAGCCGGTCGTCGACGTACAGCATGATGCTCTCCGCCGTCCAGTCCATGCGCCACACGTGAAACGCGTCGGCCCACGCCGCACCGCCCAACTCCCCTAGCGGCACGCGCACCGCGTCCCAGTGCTGCCCCGGACCGCGCTTCGCCCAGCACGCGTTCGCCAGAATCACCCCATCGTAGTATTCCATAATGTCGATTTCTCCGCAGGCGGGCCACGGCCCCCGCCCCAGCGTCCACCACGCCGGCCAGAGCCCCGCCCGCACGTCGATCTTCGCCCGCATCTCGAACCGCCCGTAGCGCCACGCGTGCTTGCCCCGCGTGAGCAGCGACGCCGACGTGTACTCCGCCGCCGGCCTCGCCCGCCGCCAGTCCCGCGACCCGGCCTCGTGCCGCGGATTCTCTTTCCGCTCGCGCCGGGCCTCGATCACCAGCCGTCCGTCGGTCACCGTGGCGTTCTCCGGCTGATACCACTGCGCCTCGTGGTTGCGCACGAAGCCGCGCTCATAGTCCCACACGGCATCGTCAGGACGGCCCGGTTCGTCGAACTCCTCCGCCCACACCAGCCGGTAGCCCTCGTCAGCGTATTTGCGTGCCGCATTCTGGGCGGCCGCCTCTGGTTCCGCGCCGAGCAGCAGTAGCGACAGCATGATGAACAGGCCCATAGAAATCCTCCTCGCAATCTGGGGACATCGGCAGCGGGCACCCCGGCCGCAGCGCGCCTCCAAGCCGTGCATCCGCCGCCCGCAAACGCGTCCGTCGCATTGTTGCTTCCGCCCTCCCCCGGTCAACCATCCCCTCTTGACTTGCGACCGCCAAACCATCAAAATGACCGTTATAGAAACGGGGCGTTCAAATATGAATAGCTACACCATCCCCAATCTCGCCAAGGCGTGCCAGGTGCTCACCTGGCTCGCGGCGGAACGCGACGCCTACTCGGCCAGCGAAGTCGCCCGCCGCTTCCAGATGCCCCGCACCACCGCCTTCCGCATCCTCCGTACGCTCTGCGCCCAAGGGCTCGTCGCCGAAGTCGGCGGCAAGTACCGCGGCGGCGCCGGTCTGCTCCGACTGGGACTGCTCGCCCTCGAAACGGTCGAGATCCACGCCCTCGCCGGGCCCATCCTGCAAAACCTCGCCCGCGTCACCGGCGAAACCGCCCACCTCGCCGTCCGCACCGGCGACCAACTGCTCATCCTCGAGGTGGCCGACAGCCCCCACCCGATTCGCGTCGCCAGTCGCCCCGGCTCCATCGTCTCGCTCCACTGCTCGTCGACCGGCAAGGCCCTGCTCGCCGCCCTGCCCCCCGAGCAGGTCCGCAACCTGCTCGAAGACAAACAGCTCGAACGCCGGACCGAGCGCACCCTCACCACGCTTGCCGAGCTCGAGACCGAGTTCGAAGTCATCCGGCGTCAGGGTTATGCCATCGACGATGAAGAGTATCATAACGGCGTCCGTTGCCTTGCCGCCGTCGTCCGCGACGCCCGCGGCGACGCAGTTGCCGCCCTGGGCATCACGGCCGCCACGCTCCGCTTCGCCAAGCGTAAGATTCCCACAGTCGCCCGCGAGGTGATCCAGGCGGCCGACACGCTGTCACAAGCCCTGGGCCGAAAGTCCACGTCCCAGATGGCATAAGTACCGGCGTCCGCCCGGCCGCTCGCACGCACGGCGGCGCTCGCATACGAAGAACCTGAACCCAACCACTCGTGATTGGAGAGATGATGAGTCACACCGAGATGCACGTTCACCGGACGCCCGACGAGGTCCGCTACGTCAGCATGGACACCGCCGCCCTTCGCGCCGCGTTCATGCTTGAGTCGCTGTTTGCCCCGGGTGAAATCAACCTCGTGCTCACCGACCTCGACCGCGGCGTCGTGGGCGCGGCCATCCCGACGTCCGGCCCCCTCGCATTGCCCAGCCCCCACGCCCTCCGCGCCGCCTTCTTCTGCGAGCGCCGCGAACTCGGCGTGCTCAACATCGGCGGCGCCGGCGCCGTCAAGGTCGATGGCGAAACCTACGCCCTCCCGCCCAAGGCGTGCCTCTACGTCGGCCGCGGCGCCAAGGACGTCAGCTTCACCAGCGCCAAACCCGATCAGCCCGCCCACTTCTACCTCCAAAGCTACCCCGCCCACACGACGCACCCCACCACGCTGATCCCCCAGGCCGAGGCCAACGCCGTCAAGCTCGGCTCCGACGACGAGGCCAATCGCCGCGTCATCTACCAGTACATCCACGAAAACGGCGCCCCAAGCTGCCAACTGGTTCTCGGCTTCACCGAACTCGCCCCCGGCAGCGTCTGGAACACCATGCCTGCCCACACGCATCAGCGCCGCACCGAAATCTATACCTACTTCGATATCCCCGAAGGACACCGCGTACTGCACCTCATGGGCGAACCCACCCAGACCCGCAACCTCTGGATCGCCGATCGCTGCACCGTGCTTTCCCCCGACTGGTCCATCCACTGCGGATCGGGGACGGCCGCGTACAGCTTCATCTGGGGTATGGGCGGCGAGAACCAGACCTTTGCCGACATGGACGGCGTCAAAATCGAAGACTTGCGCTAACGGCATCCGACGCGGGAGCACCCAATCATGAGCATTCCTCATTGGCGTAGAGCAGTCGTCCTGGCCGCACTCATGGCCGTCGCGCCCCTTGCCCTGCCGGGCTGCGCCAAAAAGGACGGCGACCGGCAGGTTATGAAGATCGGCTACGTCCTGCCCGACGACCACCCCACGGCCCAGGCCATGACCTTCTTCCAGCAGCGGCTCCAGGAATTGACCGGCGGCAGGCTCACTGTCCGCCTTTTCCCCAACAGCCAGCTCGGCGACGCCAACGAACTGATCGCCGGCTGTCAGTCGGGCAACGTCGAGGCCGCCGTGGTGTCCGCCGCCCCCCTCGCCCAGCACGTTCCCGAGCTCAACGTGCTGGTCATGCCCTTCATATTCGGCGGCACCGACCACCGCTATGCCGTGCTCGACGGGCCCGTCGGCGACGCCATCCGCGACCACATTCGCGACGTCAATCTGGTGGCGGCTGCGTACTTCGACGCCGGCACGCGCAACGTCATGACCAACACCGGCCCCATCCGCACCCCCGCCGACCTCGCCGGCATGAAGATCCGCGTGATGGACTCCAACGCCCTGCGCGAGGCCGTCGAGCGCCTCGGCGCCACGGCCGTCCCCATGAGCCAGGGCGAGGTCTACGGCGCCCTCCAGACCGGCGTCATCGATGGTTGGGAAAACAACGCATCGACCTGCCTGACCTTCTCCATGCACGAAACCGGCTGCAAGCATTTCGCCTGGACCCGGCACGTCGCCATCCCCGACGTTTTCGTCATCTCGCAGGCGTGGTATGCCGCCCTGCCCGACGACCTCCGCCAGGCCGTCGACCAGGCCGCCGCCGACACCCGCGAGCGTCAGCGCACGCTCTGGCAGGAAAACGAACGGCAGGCCGTCACCAGGCTCCAGGACGCCGGCATGGTCTTCACCGAGGTCGACGACGCCGCTTTCGCCGCCCGCTTCGAAGGCTTCTACGACGCCTTCATCGAGCGCTACGGACCCGCGTTTGGCGAACTGCTCCGCAAAATCCAGGCCCAGGAAGACGATGACAACGATTCGTAAACTCTGGAACCACCTTGAGGAAATCGCCGGGGCGGCGCTGCTGGTCGCGATGTGCGTCGTAGCCACGTTCCAGGTCGCCGGGCGGTATCTGCTTGCCTCTCCCCCCGCGTGGACCGAAGAGATGGCCACCCTCCTCTTCGCCTGGCTCGTGTTTGTCGGCGCCTCGCTCGCCCTCAAGCGTAACGAGCACTTCGCCGTCGACGTCGTCGTCGAGCACCTGCCGGACCGCGTGCGCCGCGTCGTGCACGCCGTCGTGCTGCTGCTCGTGCTGGCGTTCTGCCTCCTGCTCATCGGGTATGGCGTTCGTCTGGCCGGCAACGCCTGGAATGTGCGCACCGCCATTCTCGAGATTCCCCGCACCTGGCTGTACGCCGCGGTCCCCGTCGGCGGCGCGCTGATGCTGCTGCGCACGGTCGAGGCCATGATCCGCTGGTGGCGCCCCGAGCAATCCGGTGAGCGACCGGAGGCGCAGAATCCATCATGAGCCCGTTGATCCAGGTGCTGGTGATCGGCTTCATCGCCCTCCTCGTCCTCGGCGTGCCCATCTCCGTGGCCCTCGTGCTGGCCGCGGCCGCTGCGATCGTTGGCTACAGCCACTTCAGCCTGGACCTCGTCCCGCTCAAGCTTTTCAGCGCCACCAACAGTTTTCCCCTGCTGGCTATCCCGTTCTTCGTCCTCGCCGGCAGCGTCATGGGCAAGGGCGGCATGTCCGAGCGTTTGATCGCACTCGCTCGCTCGGTCGTCGGCCACGTGCATGGCGGCGTCGCCATGGTCGCCGTCGTCTCCTGCATGCTCTTCTCCGCCGTCTCCGGCTCCACCGCCGCCACCACCGCCGCGATCGGCATCGTCCTCATCCCGGCGATGATCGAAAGCGGCTACTCGCGCGGAACCGCCACCAGCTTGCAGGCGACCGCCGGATCCATCGGCATCATCATCCCGCCCAGCGTGCCGTTTGTGTTGCTTGGCGTCATTGGCGGAATCTCCATCGGCGAGCTGTTCCTCGGCGGCGTCGGCCCCGGCGTCGCCATCGGCCTCGCTCTCATGTTCATGGCCTACATCATCGCCCGCTGGCAACGCCACACGCCGGCCGCCCGCGACGCCCACACGCTCGGCATCGGCCGGGCCCTCGCCCGCGCCATCCTCCCCCTGCTCACCGTCGTCTGGGTCCTCGGCGGCATCATCTTCGGCCTGGTCACGCCCACCGAGGCCGCCATCGTGGCCGTCCTCTGGGCGCTGATCGTGGGCGGCCTGGTTTACCGCGAGCTCTCCTGGCAGGCCCTGGGCGAAGCGCTGGTCGATACCACCAAGGTCACCGGCATCGTCGTCCTCTGCATCGGCGCCACCGCCCCCTTCGCCTGGTTGCTGACCGTGGAACAGGTTCCCCAGCAGATCGCCGGCGGCATGCTCGAGATCAGTTCCCACCCGGCCGCGCTCAAGCTGATGATGCTGGCCATCCTGCTGGCCATCGGGACGTTTCTCGACCTGACCCCCGCCATGATCCTGCTCGTGCCTATCCTCATGCCCATCGCCCGCCAGACCGTGGGCATGGACGCCGTGCAGTTCGGCGTCATGCTCGTACTCGCCCTGGGGATCGGGCAGAGCACGCCGCCGGTGGGGATCGGTTTGTTTGTCGCGTGCAGCGTCGGCAAGGCCCGCATCGGCGAGGTCTCCCGCGCGCTGCCGCCGTTTCTGCTCGCCATGGTCGCCGTCCTGTTGTTGACGGCGTTCTGGGCGCCCCTGACCACCGCCTTGCCCGCGGCCCTGTTGCGCTAAGGCGGCGCGCCGCATACGTTGGAGGTATGTACCATGAACGTTCTCGATCAGTTCCGCCTGGACGGCAAAGTCGCCCTCGTCACCGGCTGTCGGCGCGGCATCGGCTTCGCCATCGCCGAAGGGCTCGCCGAAGCCGGCGCGGACATCATCGGCGTCAGCGCCGCCCTCGAGCCCACCGGCAGCCGCATCGAGAAAGCGGTCATCGCCCAGGGTCGGCGCTTCTACGGCTACACTTGTGATTTTTCCAACCGAACCGACCTCTATCGCTTCATCCAGGAGGTCACCTCCGACTTCCCCCGCATCGACGTCCTCGTCAACAACGCCGGTTCGATCCGCCGCGCTCCGGCCGTCGATCACCCCGACGAGGACTGGGACGCCATCCTCGAAATCAACCTCAGCGCCCAGTTCGTGCTCAGCCGCGAGATAGGCCGAACCATGGTCCAACGCGGCGACGGCAAAATCATCTTCACCGCCTCCCTGCTCACCTTCCAGGGCGGCATCACCGTCCCCGGCTACGCCGCCAGCAAGGGCGGCATCGGCCAGCTCACCATGGCCCTGGCCAACGAGTGGGCCGCCCAAGGCGTCAACGTCAACGCCATCGCCCCCGGCTACATCGCCACCGACAACACCCAGGCCCTGCGCGACGACACCGTCCGCAGCGCGCAGATTCTCGCCCGCATACCCGCCGGGCGCTGGGGAAATCCAAACGACTTCAAGGGACCGGCCGTCTTCCTCGCCAGCCCCGCAGCCGCCTACTGCCACGGCATGACCCTGCTCGTCGATGGCGGCTGGATGGGACGGTAAGGCCCGACGCCGCCACCGGCGCACGCAAGGAATAACGGAGCCATCGCCATGTTCGCCGCACTTCCGCAACGCCTCGCTCAACTCCGCGTGATCCCCGTGGTCACGCTCGACGATGCCCGGCACGCCGCCCCCCTCGCCGAGGCGCTGGTTGGCGGCGGCTTGCCCTGCGCCGAGGTGACCTTCCGCACCGCCGCCGCGGCCGACGCCTTGCGCGCCATGGCCCATACAGGCGACCTGCTCGTCGGCGCCGGCACCGTGCTGACGGTCGAGCAGGTCAAGACGGCCATGGACGCCGGTGCTCAGTTCATCGTGACGCCCGGACTGCATCCGCGGGTCGTCGATTACTGCCTGGAACACGACATCCCCATTGCGCCCGGAGTCGCCACGCCCACCGACATCGCCTGGGCCTTCGATCGCGACTTGCGGCTGGTCAAGTTCTTCCCGGCCGAATCGTTCGGCGGCGCTGCCACGCTCAAGGCCCTGGGCGCGCCGTATCCCATGATGCAATTCATCCCCACCGGCGGAATCGGACCCGCCAACCTCGGCGCGTATCTGCGTCTTCCGCAGGTCGTCGCCTGCGGCGGCAGTTGGCTCACGGCGCCGAAGCTGTATGCCGAGGGGGATTACCAGGGTGTTGAACAGGCCGCGCGGGAGGCGGTCGCCCGGGCGGCCAATGTCACCGCGGCGGCGGCGCTTCCGGAACGACAGCGCATCCTGCCGGATAGCGGACGTCGTGACGACAAAACCAATACCGCCTGAATAGGAGTTTTCCCCATGCATGCCCCGTATCGCAGCATTGCCGGCACATTCGCGGCGTATGCCGTGCTGGCCTGCGCATCCACACCCGCCGCCGCCCAGCAACGCCTCATCCGCAGCTATCGTCCCCCACTGCCGGCGGTCACCGCCAACGTCGAATACGAGGATCTCGACGGCGACGGCGATCCTGACGTTTTGCGCACCACCGATCCCGACGGCACGCCCCTCCAGTGGATCGACGACGATGACGACATGACCGCCACCGACCGCACCGGCGACACCGACAGCGACTGCCTCATGGTCGACCGCAACCGCGACGGCCACTACGGCGGCTTCGGCGATCTCATGGTCGACTGGAACGACGAAGACGGCGACCAGCAGGCCGATCTCCAGGTCGTCGCGGAAAACGCCTGGCCCCGCGACACCGCCTGGGGCCCGGGACACTACATGATCGTCGTCGACACCGACGGCGATCAGGTCTTCAACTACGTGGACTGGCGCGACTACCAGCTCAAGTGCTGGGAGCACTCCGGCGCATCCCACTTCTTCGAGGACTACCTCGGCCAGAGCCTGTTCCTCAAGATGCACACCGCCACTCCCAACATCCGCGATCTGCGCTTCAACTGGGAAAACCCATTTTTGTTCTACGACCCCGACCACGACGGCGTCAGCGAGCGGGCCATCCGCCTGCTGGACACGCCCACCATCCACGCTCCGCCGGCCGAGCACTACAATCTGCCGGAAAGCGGCGACGCACTGACCGACGCCGGCCGCCGCGTGGACTTCACCGGCAAGATCGACTGGGTCTCCATCGCCCAGGACCTGGACAACGACGCCGTCGCGGGCAACGAGTTCGATTTCGACATGACCCTCCACTTCGAGGGGCCCGGCTTCGACTACCGCGACCAGGTGCACGCCTTCAAGAGCCTCCGCGGCCTGCCCGCGGCCGACCGCTTCTTCTACGACCCCCGCTGGCGGCAGATCACCGAACTGGTTTACCCTGACCACGACGCGGCCTGGGACCTCATTTTCCAGCGCGGCGAGTGGTCCGAGTGCTGGCTGGTCTTCGACGAGGACGACGACTGCCAGCGCTGGGAGCGCGTCGAACTCTACTACCCGCGCGACCCGTTCAAAATCGGCGTCCGCCAAGGCGGTATCGACGAGCACAACCAGGCCGATTGCAGCGGCGACCGCGGCGAATGGGACACCGACAATTCCGGCAAAGGCCAACTCTACGTCGCCCGCTTCGACGGCCGCATCCACCTCCACGGCGCCGAATGGGGCGCCTGGCGCATCGATCAGGACGCCCACTACTTCCAAGGCTGGCATCGCAGCCACCAGCAGCCCGACCGCTTTCCCACCATCAAGTACACCGACACCGACGACAACGGCTTCTTCGACCGCATCGCCTACGATCTCGACGGCGACCAGAGCTTCGAGCGCATCGTCTCCCTCCCCGCCCTCGGCCTCGACGACCGCGCTGAACTGGCCAACCCTGCCGGCATGACTTACGCCGACTTCCAGCATCTGCACCGCACCGCCACCGAGCAACTCTGGCAGCGGGCCCAGGCGGGCGTCGCCGCCGCCCGGGCCAACGGGCTCGACATGGCCCCCTACGCGGCCATGCTCCACCCCGCCTCCCTGCGCGAGAAATACCACTACGGCTACTGGCTCAACCATTACGTCTTCGCCGACCTGACCCACCTGGCCGAGCAGCGCGGCGACGCCGCGTTCATGGACGAAGTTGCGCGGGCCTACTTCGGCGGCGACTGGTCGGTGCTCAAAAGGCAGATCGCACCCGCCCAGGCCAAGGTCGCACCCTCCTTCGACGTCGAAGTGAGCAATCCGCTCGATCTCGCCCGGCGGCACGAGACCGTCGAGATCCCCTGGGAGGCGGTGCAACAATCCCTGCCCGACGCCGCGGCCGACCTGGTCCGCGTCATCGACGGCCGAACCGGTCGGGAGATCGTCTCCCAGGTCATCGACACCGACGGCGACGACGCCCCCGACGCCCTGCTCTTCCAGGCGCATTTCGACGCCGAGCAGATGCGCCGGTTCGCCATCCAGGCCGCCCCGCCGATCAGCCACCGCCACCGGCCCTCGCCCGTCCACGCCAAATTCGTGCCCACCCGGATGGACGACCTGGCCTGGGAGAGCGACCGCATCGCCTACCGGGTCTACGGTCCGGCGTTGCGGGTCGAAACCGTCAGCAACGGCATCGACGTGTGGTGCAAACGGGTCCGCTATCCCATCGTGGAAAAGTGGTATCAGCCCGAGGTGAACTACCATGCCGACCACGGCGAAGGCGCTGACTTTTTCAAGGTGGGCCCGACGCTGGGGTGCGGCGGGTCGGCGATCTGGCGCGACGGCCGGCTGTATCGCGGGGAGAACTTCGCCCGCTGGCGCATCCTGGCCAACGGCCCGGTGCGCACCCTTTTCGAGCTGGAATACGCGCCGATCGACGCCGGCGGCAGGCTCGTGCGCGAGACGAAGCGCTTCAGCCTCGACGCGGGCCACAACCTGACCCGGCTGGAGACGGTGTACCGGTGCGACGCGGAAGGCCAGCCGCTGGAATTCGCCGCGGGGCTGGTGCAGCGACCCGGCGTCGAAGCCCACTCCGGCGACGGCGCCCCCTGGATCAGCCTGTGGGGACCGCTGGAGGCCGAAGGCGCCGGCCAACTGGGCACGGGCGTGGTCATGCCGGCCGACGTGTTCCAGTCGGCCAAGACGGTGGACGATCACTTCGTCGCCATCGGGCGGGCCCGGCCCGGTGAGCCGGTGGTCTACTGGGCCGGCGCGGGCTGGAGCCGCAGTGGTGATTTCCCCAACGCCGAAGCGTGGAACGCCTACCTGGCCGACTGGGCCCGGCGGGTCAACCATCCGCTGCACGTCAGCCTTCCGTGCAAGACCGAGGACGAGGCCTCCGCGGCGCCGCACGGCGTCCGGCAGGTTCCCGTCGCGGAGGGCTGGGCGCGCAACGCCGTCAACGCGGTCATCTTCCGCCGCCACGCCCTCACCTCCCGCGGCGACACCCAGTACATCGCCTTCTACGACGGACAGGGACGCATGGTGCTGGGCAATCGCCAACTCGACGGGCAGGACTGGACCCTGCACACGACGAAGTACCGCGGCAACGTCCGCGACGCCCACAACACGATCTGCATCGCGGTGGACGGCGCGGGCTTTCTCCACGTCGCCTGGGACCACCACAACAACCCGCTCAACTACGCCCGCTCCGTCCGCCCCGGGGCGCTCGCGCTCACCGATTTGCAGCAGATGACCGGCCGGCACGAGAACAGCGTCACCTATCCGGAGTTTTACAACCTCCCGGACGGCGGGCTGCTGTGCATGTATCGCGCGGGCGGGTCGGGGCGCGGCAACACCATGATCAACCGGTACGACGTGACCGCGCAGACATGGACGCCGGTGCAGCATCCGCTCATCGACGGTGAGGGCGAACGCAACGCCTACACCAATCAACTGGCCATGGACGCCGACGGCGCCTGGCACCTCTCCTGGTGCTGGCGGGAAACCGGCGACGTCGCCACCAACCACGACGTGTGCTATGCCCGATCGGCCGACGAAGGCCGCACCTGGTCCCGGGCGGACGGCACGCCCTATGAACTGCCCATCACGGCCGCCACCGCGGAGGTCGCCTGGCCTGTGCCCCAGAAGCACGAACTGATCAACCAGTGCGCGACGGCCGTCGACGCTCAAGGGCATCCCCTCATCGCTGCCTACTGGCGACCGGAGGAGATGCGGGTGCCGCAGTATCACCTCGTGTGGCACGACGGGTCGGCCTGGCACGCCGACCAGGTGGGCCACCGGCAGACCCCGTTCAGCCTGAGCGGCGGCGGGACCAAGCGGATTCCCATTTCGCGCCCGCAACTGGCGGTGGACGGGCGGGGCGCGGCGTACATGCTTTTCCGGGATGCGGAGCGGGGCAGCCGGGTGTCCCTGGCCATCGCCGACGACCCGCAGCAGCGTGGCGCCTGGCGGGTGGTGGATCTGACGGATACGTCGGTCGGGCAGTGGGAGCCGACGTACGACGTTGCGTTGTGGCGTGCCCGGGGCGTGCTGCACGTCTTCGCCCAGCGCGTCGGCCAGGGCGACGCCGAGACCCTGGAGGACGTCGCGCCGCAGATGATTTCGGTGCTCGAATGGCGTCCGCAGCCCCTGGCCGACCGGGGTTGACCCGCGGACGTCACGAAACGGATTGTACCGCCTGGGCTGGTTGGGTAATTGCGTATACACTTCAAAATGGCTTCGTTTTTTCATTTTTTTTGCGCGCGGTTGGGGGCGAAAACCGCGTTGGCGCGGGCGC
>NPIF01001423.1_pt1 | contig 54685 bp, 56 predicted proteins | sample 8637461 | NCBI WGS metagenome assembly NPIF01 (sample SAMN07420641, study PRJNA396082) | bioreactor metagenome | isolation source: sample BR12 brine-fed electro-methanogenic bioreactor BR | place: Japan: Kochi | collected 2016-12-09 | reverse complement strand
CACGTCACGCGCACCTGCCGTGCCTGCCGGGGTGACGGCCGTGATCGTCGTGGGATTGACCACCGTGACACTGGTGGCGGCCGCGCCGCCGATGGTCACCGAGGTGGCACCGGTGAAGTTGGTGCCGGTAATGGTGACCGAGGTACCGCCCATGCTGGGGCCACTAGTCGGCGACACGCCGGTCACCGTAGGCGCAGCGACATAGGTGAATTGATCGCCAGCACCGGTGGCACTGGTGCCGCCCACTGTCGTGACGGTGATATCGACGACACCGGCACTACCCGCCGGCGAAGTGGCCGTGATCTGGGTGGGCGAGTCGACCGTGTAGGACGCCGCGGGGTTGGCGCCGAACATGACTGCCGTGGCGCCGGTGAAGTTGGTGCCGGTAATGGTCACGCTGGTGCCGCCCGCAGTGGGGCCGCTGGTCGGCGACACGCCGCTCACCGTGGGCGCCGCGACATAGGTGAACAAACCGGTTCCGGTGCCCGTGCCGCCCGGGGTGGTGACGATCACGTCACGCGCACCCACAGTGCCCGCCGGGGTGGTGGCGGTGATCGTCGTGGGATTGACCACTGTGACACTGGTGGCGGCCGCACCGCCGATGGTCACCGCCGTCGCACCAGTGAAGTCGGTGCCGGTGATGGTGACCGAAGTGCCGCCCGAGGTAGGACCACTGTTGGGCGCAATGCCCGTCACCGTGGGCGCGGCAGCCGGGGCGGCCACATTCGCGACGGTGAAGCTGTCGAAGGTGATATTCGAAGGGTTAGCGCTGTTGGTACTGACATATGAAACCTGAAAACCGGTCAACCCGGTAAACGAGGCGTAGTTGCCGGCCGTGAAGGATTGGCCGCTGGCGGTAAATGTGGTGCTTACGGTCCCACCGCCCAGCTTGTATCCCGTCATCGTGAAGTTGTAATTGGCGGTCGGCGAAAAGTTTGTAAAGCTGATGGCCGTCAGATCGAAACTGCCCAAATTGGTGCCGTCTGCATTGACGGTATAGGTCGTGGTGGCGCCCTGTTCTGTCGAACTGGAATAGAAACCATCGGCACCCGGCGCTGTGTCCGGCTTCAGGTTATAGCCAGTGTTGTTGGTAAACGTAAAGGCCGGGAGGAAGCTGATCAGGGTCGGCGTATCGTTGGCCATTGCGGCGGTAATATCCTGCACGCCGTTCGGCGGCAACACCAACAAATGCCCGTATCGGGACATTGCCCGCTCACTAATCGCCGGCGCCGCGGCGACAATGCCGGTCACCTTCTCCAGTTGCCAGTTTCCACCCCTGGCCTGTGAGCCGGTGTTGTCGGTTGATGCTGCAACCGCCGCACCGGCGATCCGGCCGATACGTTCGACAAAGCGTTCGCCCACCGCTCCTTGTGCGACGTTACACCCGTACAAGAGGATGGCACCGTGCGCATTCAGTGCCCTGCCCCAGCCTTTCAGCGCCGATTGGTAGCGGTCAATATTGGCGTCGGTAAGGGATGCGGAGCCGAGCACCAGTCGCCCAGGAGCACCATGGGAAATGATCTGGATGCTGTCGAGTCCGCGATAGCCCTCCAGGACCGAGGCAATCTGCTGCACGCCGTCACCATCGATGTCGACGGCACGTCGCAGCGTGACGACTTTGACGTCATCGGCCACGCCTGCGAGCAGCGCTTGTCTATCCGGCACGTCCGTGCCGATAAACAGGATATGGGCATAGGGAACCGGGGATGAGTCGTGGCCATCCGAAGTGCCATCGCTGCGGCTTGCCGCATGCGACAGCGGCACCGCCAGAAAACACGAGAGAAAAAAGAGCGCAGATACCAACAGCGATACAGCTTTGTGCAACATCAGCCCAGAACGCTCCATGCAGATCATTTCCCTGTCTCCTTCCAGCATCCAATGCAAAGCGGTACGGCTATCACGCCTGGCCGGCGCCGCCGCTAGCTCAGATGGTTTCAGCTACGCGTGCGCGAAACAAAAACCACCATCCGTACGCCTGATGAGGTGTTGATACAAAAATGGGAAAACATATTCGAATTGCTCCATTTCATACCGTCACCTTTACGAAAAGGCGGCCAGTTCCCTTTGTAACCACGACGCGACATCACGATGGCATGATGCCGACAGCGAACCGCGAAACCCGCAGCAAACACAGACTGAAGGATAAACCACGCCCCGTCAATACATCCATTTCATGACCCCCGCGCGACGTTTCTATCCTTATAGAGGCCGGGAAGCCACGCCGGGAAATCGTCTCTTTGCTGTAGTTCCTCGCCACAACCGCCGCACAGCGGGTGCCACCCCATCCCGGGCGAACGGGAGGTATAGCCCTTTTCTTTTTGTAACTACACGCTACACTCGTGTTGACGATCTGCCGCAGGCTTGCAGTCCCACGACGGACCGTCAGCAACAGTCCTTCTCACGGAGAGGCGGACTTCGGAATCTACTCAAAAGGAAAGGAAAAACATGGATACATATCTGGGTTTCATCACCCCATTCCCTTGGAATTGGGCGCCGCAAAACTGGACCCTGTGCAACGGGTCTCTGATGCAAATTCAGCAATACAGCGCGCTATACGCCCTGATCGGCCCCACCTTCGGCGGCAACGGAACAACCACCTTCGGCCTGCCCGACCTGCGCGGCCGGCAGATCATCGGCATGGGACAGGGACCTGGACTCACCAACAGAATCGTGGGGCAGGCGTTTGGCACCGAGTCCGTGACACTGACCGCGAACAACCTGCCAACGCACAACCACACACTGACGGCCAGCAACACGGCCTACAGCAGTTTGACCCAGGCTCCGGCAAATAACTGGACGCTAGGTGCGGCATCCTCTGTCAGCGGTGATCGCGAACCTGTCATTACGCCGGTCCAAATGTACGGTCCACCTAACCCGGGCACTCCGGTGCAAAGCGCGCCGACCTCCTCTGCCGGAAGCGGCCTGCCGGTTGCAACCATGCCGCCGGCCCTGTGCCTCAACTTCTGCATCGCCCTGATGGGCATCTTCCCCAGCCGCAACTGACCGGCGCAAACCGCCATGCGCTCCTGCGGGCGCGCATGGCGGCAGGAGATGAATTCATGAAACTCGAAACGCTTACCAGTGCGCCGTTTACCGCGCGCATCGGCGCCCATGTGATCGTGGAGGCGGCCGAGGCGGATCTGGCGCTGGAGGTGATCGGCGTGAAGGAAAACCCTTTGGCCGCCGGTCCCAATTCCCAGCGCACGCCTTTCAACGTAATGCTGCGTGGACCGAACTCCCCCAGCCTTGCCGACGGCTGCTATCACCTGCGCACCGACGGCGCGGACGGCTGGCGCCTGGAAGGTTGCTATCTCAATCGCGTCATCCCCCCCTCCAGCTCCGACGGCACGGGCGCTTTCTACCAGGTGATCTTCGGTTAAGGGCAGGAGGCCCGATCATGCATCCGCCCATCATCCGCCTGCCATTGAATTTCGACGCCGGCCGCCTGCAAGCGGATTTGAACCTCGTGCAACAGTCGGCCTGGACGCCTCACTTCAACGAGCGTGTTTACGAAGGCGACTGGAGCGTCGTGCCGCTGCGCGCGGTGCCCGGCAGTCCCATTCCCGCTTTTTCCCTGCCCAATGAAACGCGGCAGGAAGATACGCCGCTGCTGCGCGGCTGCGAATATTTCAAACAGGTGCTCGCGTCGTTCCAGTGTCCGTTGGCGTCCGTACGCCTGTTGCGTCTGGGGCCTGGCTCGACCATCAAGGAGCATTGCGATCCCATGCTCAGCCTGGAGCACGAAGAGGTGCGCATTCATGTGGTACTGGCTACCAATCCCCAAGTGGAGGCGCGCATCGACGGCATCGCCGGACACTGGGCCGCCGGTGAATGCTGGTATGCCGACTTCACCAAGCCGCACAGTTTCAGCAACCGCGGCACCACCGAACGGGTGCATATCGTGCTCGACTGCCGGCTGAATGACTGGCTGCGCAACATGCTGACAGCCTGAGCAGCCATTCAACGTCATGGCGGGCAACAGTGACGAGGTAGTGGCGGCGATACGCCAGGTGGTCCATGGCGACCCGACCTTGCAGGCGCATCTGTTCGGCCTCACTGAAGACGCAGCATTCATTGCGGCGGTATGCGGCCTGGCGTCTTCGGCCGGACTCGAACTGGAGGCAGATGAAGTATTGCAGGCCATGCGCGCCGGGCGGCAGGCATGGTCCGGCAGGAATCGACCGTGACGGAGACGGACACCTTTGCGGGATGGATACCGCTGTTTCTGTCGACGCGCAGCGGACAACCTGTGGTCGACTGGGCCTATATGGGGCGGGAGCGTTTCGTCGAACCCTTCTGCCACGACACCCTGCAAATGCTGGCCGCCCGTCCGTTCAACCGCCTGTTCCGCCGCCAAAGCGATCTCGCCTTGCTGCGACGGCGGGCGCGGCAATATCCGGGGCTGCCGCTGCGCGGCATTGTGTTTCACATGAGCCGCTGCGGCTCGACCCTGGCGGCACAATGGCTGGCGGCCCTGCCGGACAGCGTGGTGCTGGCGGAGCCCGAGCCGCTGGACACCCTGCTGCGATGGCCGCCGCCGGACTGCGATACGGACACCGTTCGCGCCCTGCTCGACGCACTGGGCCAGCCGCGCCGCGACAGCGACCGCGCCCTGTACCTGAAAACCGATTGCTGGCACATGCTGCACATCGATCGCATGCTGGCCGCCTTTCCCGATACGCCGTGGATATTCCTGTACCGCAATCCGCTGGAAGTATTGGTGTCGCACCAGCAGGTTCCCGGCCGGCAACTGGTTCCGGGTTCGATGGCCGATCACGGCCTGCGCGCACCCGACGAGGTCATGAACCATCCGCTGGGACACGGCGCCTGGCTGTTCGCAGCGATACTGAAACAGGCGGCACAGGCCATCCAACGCCACCGCAACGGCCTGTTATTGAATTACTCCGAACTGGTGGAGGCCCTGGACGCCAGACTGGCGGAGCATTTCGGCATAGAGCCCGACGCGCTCGACGGCACCGCGTTGCGCGCCGTCACCGGGCGCCACAGCAAATCCCCCCATACGGTGTTCCGGCCCGATGCGGCCGACAGGCGCGCCGCCGCCGACAGCGAGGTAAGAATGCTGGCGGCACGCTGGCTGGAAGAGCCGTACCGGGCATTGGAGCGGCTGCGCAACGAGCGTGCCGCCCGTTGACCCTGCCTATTTGACTCCGCTGAAACTGCCTGACGCGGGCGGATACCAGACCATGCGCTCATAAGGAATCTGCGCCTCCTCCACCACAAAACCCAGGCGCCCGTAGAGCTGTTTGGCGCGCAGGTGATCGAAGCGCACGCTGAGCGCCACCGGCGCCATCACCTTCCCTGCGACCATCTGCACCGCCTGCAACACCTGGCTGCCGTAGCCCTTGCCGCGCGCGGCGGGAATCAGCGCGATATCCACCACCCGGATTTCGTTCTGGCCGAAATCCAGCACCACACGGCCTATGCGTTCGTTATGATGCTCCGCCACGAAGTACATGGCGTTGGGGAACATGTCGCCATACCCCTGGGTCTGGGCCTGACGCTGGGAATCGATCAGCGCCTCGATGAAATCCTCCTCCGCGTCGAGCAGGCGTAAATCGTCACGGGTGCTTCGATACAGGGTCTCGTTGAATGCAGCGTCCGCGGCACCCATCGGCCGCAAACTCAAACCGCTCTGGAAATTGATACTCCCGGTTAGCATGTGACACTCCTTGCGTTTTTTGCTGCTCCATATTCATGCAGGACACCCCCACTCGCGGCGAGCCCGCACGTCACTCCAACACCTCATAACCCAGTTCGGGGCGGCTGCCCAATCTATAGTGGAACTGCAGGTTTTCCCCGCCCTCGAATGACGGTCTGCCAGGCAAAGGCTGCGGCACCGTCAGGCTGCTGTCGTAATCCTGTAACGTGTTTTCGCCATGGACGTCGATACGGGTGAGGAGATGGAACCGATACCTGGCATCGAGCCGCGCTGGAATCCGCACCCGGCCGGCAGGCAGGCGATCGCCTTCCAGGCCATGCCAGCCGTGGACGGCAGCGGCATCCAGTTCGAACAGCGTGCCCAGAGGGAGCCGGTCCCGCTGCGGCGCCGGAAACCCGCCGGCGTGATCCGCAGGCAACAGGAGATGCTCCCTGCCCACGTCCAGCATGCAGGCATCGACCCTGACGGACCGCGGCACCATCCGCGCACCGGGTGCCTGCGACAACAGGTGCCGGGCGATGCTCACCTGGGGTTCGTTATGCAGGCAGACGGCCATGGTCTCACTGACGATGACATCCGGCAGCGCATCGGCCGGTATCTCATAGCGCGTCGCATCGGCGCAGAACGCGCCGTCCAGATGACCGGCAAGGCCGAAGGTGTCGATGAGGGCCAGGGCACCGGCGAGGGCATCCTGGTGTATATCCAGCAGCGTGAACCGTGCCTGTGCGGGGGAGTAAGCGGTCATCAGCGGCAGCGCCAGCAGGGCGTAGGGACCGCAACCCGCGTAGAGGACACGGACGGGGCGATCCGCATGCAGGGCGTCGCCGATGGCGCCAGCAAGTCCCCGGATGAAGGCCAGCGTCCGGAACGGCTCGCGTATGCACATGGCAGCCAGCGTCGGGGAAATGGCCAGTCCGCTGTCGAGCCGGGTCTCCCCTGCCCCGATGTCCCGCCCGGTATCGATGCGGAAACGGGCCAGCCGCTCGAACAGGTCCCGCAGGGCCAGCGCCTGCGGCAGCAGCTCGATGAGCTCCCTGCCCGGCGCGAGAATTTCGCGGCTTATCGCCGTCAGTTCGTCCAGAACGCTGTTCGTCATCCCTTCCACCATGGGCGGTGTATATCCCTTTGCCCAGTATATCGCCGCTCTCGCCTTCTTGCGCAGGCCACAGAGCCTTCGGCATCAAACAAACGCCCACCCAAAGGCCCAAAAAAAGAAACCCCGCCGAAGCGGGGTTTCTTTTGTCCAAGCGCCGGGGCGACTTAGCAGGAAACGATGTTGCTCGCCTGCAGACCCTTCGGGCCCTTGGTCACGTCGTAGCTGACCTTCTGGCCTTCCGGCAGGGTCTTGAAACCGGTGCCCTGGATGGCGGAGAAATGCGCGAACACGTCGGCGCTGCCGTCATCGGGGGTAATGAAACCGAAACCCTTGGACTCGTTGAACCACTTTACAGTACCTGTAGCCATGATGAATTACCTTTGAATAACAATTGATGGAGAAGTGTGCGTACAGGTAATGAACTGGAGCATTCGAGAAGTAACCAAGAGGGAACCACTTAAACTGCCAATAGCAAAAATCTGACGCGGGAGTGACTCTATGCCTATTTCGGCCAAATAGCTACAACTAAATGCAGCTCCGCAGAACGGACTGTTCCTCCACCCGTCCCGGCCGTTCCTCTGTCTTTCTCCTGGGCCACAACAAGTCGTAAACCAGGAAGCCGGCCAGCGAGACAACCAGCCCCCGACAGCAGAATCGCGATCAGGTGTTCCATCGCTATCAGAAGCCCCCCCTACGTTACCCCGCTGTAGGTTGGGCTGAGGAACGAAGCCCAACAGAGGCCCGGCATGTTGGGCTTCCTGCGTCAGCCCAACCTACGGATTACCATTTTCCCAACGTGTCCATGCAAGGTACACAAGTACACCAAAACCCATCCAGAACGTCAGTCCAACGACCGTCGTCAACAGGCCATCCGACCTGACGTTATGTTTGAAGGGTCGACAGATGAGATAGCCCATCCCTTGAATGGCTACCTCACCCAGAACATGCACAACAACTTCGACAAATACTCTGCCAAACATTCGAAGGATTGCTGCGGCAAGTTCGCTGATTGCTTCGCCAGGCATTTCAGCTCCAGGAAACTCTTGTTTTTCCATGACGCGGGTACCGCATGCGTCGACGTCCTACAACGCCCCGCCCCGCTTGATGGCGAAATACTGGTTCACCAGCGCCACCGGCAACTGTGCGGGGCGCAGGTCGAGCAGACGCGCGCCGTGATAGGAAAGGCGTTCGTGGCTTTGACGGCGGCGGGCCAGGTAGTCTTCGGTGGCGTGGAATTGCAGCGCATGGTCCAGGCTGCCGACACTGCCGGCAACGATTTCGTCCAGCAGGGATTCGCGCAGGTCGGCCACCAGGACCAGGTGGCGGGTGCGCAACAGCTTCACTGCCGCTTCCAGATCGGCCCGGTCTTCGTCGCGGGTGTTGGTGATCAGCACCACCAGGGCGCGGCGGCGCTGGCGGGCCAGCAGTTCGCTGGCGGCGGCGCGGTAGTCGGCGGCATCGGTGGTGGATTGCAGATCGTAGGTGGCGTTGAGCAGGCCGTTGACCACGTGCTGGCCCTTGCGCGGCGCGAACCAGCGGCGCACCCCGCCGAAGGTCATGAAGCCGACGGAATCACCCTGACGCAGCGACACGTAGGACAGCAGCAGGACGGCATTGAGCGCCTCGTCGAGATGGACGCGGCCGGCGTCGGCATGGCGCATGCGGCGGCCGCAGTCGACCATGAACAGGATCTGCTGGTCGCGTTCATCCTGGTATTCGCGCGAGATCAGCTTGCGGTAGCGTGAAGTGGCCTTCCAGTCGATCTGGCGCAGGGTGTCGCCGACGCGGTATTCACGCAACTGGTGGAAGTCGCTGCCCTCGCCACGGCGCTGGCGGCGCCGCACGCCCATCTGGCTCAGGCGGTTGTCGGTAGCGAGCAGGGTGTAATGGGCGATCTCGGCAAAGTTGGGATAGACGCGCAGCGTCTGCGCACTGCCGTCACTGCGCCGCTCACGCCACAGGCCCCAGGGTGAGCGGACGAGGAACTCGGTGCCTGTCGCATGGAATGCGCCGCGCGTGGGCGGACGCAGCTGGTAGCGCAGCTCGGCCCATTGCCCCGGTACCAGGGTCAGGCCGGCCGGCTGGCCGCGCACCTCGAACTCCACAGGATGCAGATCGTGCACATCGCACACCAGGGGCAAGGCGTCGGTGTTGCGCAGCTCCAGCGTCACCGTGGACCAGGCGCCCACCGGCAGGTTGCGGTTCAAACGCCGCGTTACCTGCGGTGTGGGCCGGCGCCGCTGGCGCAACGCATCGGCCAGCGCGATGGCGCCGATCGATACGCCGGCGCCCTGCCAGACGACGACCAGTTGGGGCAGGAACGCCGCAGCAACGCCGAGCGCTGCCCACAGGAGCGCCAGCGCGACCAGCAGCGGCGACGGCGTGAATCTCACTGCCGCGGCGCCTCGACATTGGCCAGCAGGTCTTTCAGCACGTCGTCGGGACGGTAGCCCTCGATCTCCAGATCGGCGGACAGCTTGACGCGATGGCGCAATACCGCCGGGGCGATGGATTTCACGTCGTCGGGGGTGACGAAGAAATTGCCGTTGGCCAGCGCCTGGGCACGGGCGCAGCGCAGCAGGGCGATGCCGGCGCGGGGGCCGGCGCCGGTTTCGATGCCTTGCCAGTCGCGGGTGGCACGCACGATGCGCACGATGTAGCCGAGGATCGCCTCGTCCACCTGGATCTGCGCCGCGGCCTTCTGCACCTCAACCACCTGCGCCGGAGTCAGCACCGGCTCGATGGTGGACACGTCGAGCTGATTGCCCACGGCATTGGCGGTGACCTGGCGGATCATCGCGCCCTCTTCCTGTTCGCTGGGATAGTCGATGTAGACGTTGAGCAGAAAACGGTCGAGCTGCGCCTGCGGCAACGGATAGGTTCCCTCCTGCTCCACCGGATTCTGCGTTGCCATCACCAGGAAGGGCTGCTCCAGCCGGAACGGCTTGCCCTCGATGGTGACCTGTTCCTCCTGCATCGCCTCCAGCAGCGCCGACTGGGTCTTGGCCGGGGCGCGATTGATCTCGTCGCCGAGGAGAAAGTTGCAGAACACCGGGCCGCGGCGAATGCGGAACTCTTCCGACTTCATGTCGAACATCGCATGGCCGCTGATGTCGCTCGGCATCAGGTCGGGGGTGAACTGGACGCGGGAAAACACACCGCCCACCGCCTTGCTCAGGGAACGCACCAGCAGCGTCTTGCCCAGTCCCGGCAGGCCTTCCACCAGCACATGGCCGCCGGCCACCAGGGCGACGATCACCTCACGGATCACCTGGCGCTGGCCGATCACCGCACGGCCGACCATCGCCTCCAGATTGCGCACCTGGCTACTGGCCTGGGCCAACGCAGGATTCTGTGTACTCGTTTCGCTCATTGTTCCTCTCCTTGGGATTCAGAATTCAAGATTCAAAATTGAATTGAACCCCGAATTTTGGACCTCGAATTTTGAATCTTGAATTTTGAATATTGAATCCTGAACTCACAAAGCCATTCGCAGCACCTGCAAATAGCTGCTCAATTCGATGAAATCGCTTTCCGCCGCATAGTCCGCATACAGGGCCCGTTCCACGGCGCGGGCACTGAGGCCGCTGCGTGCCGCGATCCAGTGGCAGCGTTCCGCCGGGGTCATGGCGCGCAACACGTAATGCTTGCCGAGCCAGGACTGTTCGATACGCTGGCGGTTGTCGTGGAACAGCTTCTGGGCGCGATCCAGGCGCCACAGGTAGGTGGCGCTGGCCGCGAGGTGTTCACTGATGTCACGCCGCGGCAGCTGAGCCGGCGGCAGCAGCGGACCGAGGCGCGCACCCAGTTTCCACAGCCACAGCAGGGCGGCGACCAGCACCGCCACCAGTGCGTGGGGCGCGTGCTGCCAGGCCAGATCCAGTAGCGACGGCATCACCACGTCGTGCACCAGCCACACCTTGCCTTCCTGTTCCTCACCCACCAGCAGCGCCAATGCCAGGGCATGATCCTCGTCGCCGATATGCCGGTTGGTGAGAAATGTGTTGTCGGCCAGCACCGTCACCAGGCCATCGCCCATGGCGTATTGCAGCAGCCCGTAACCTTCGCCCAGCGGCACCCCGGCAACGGACTGATCGTCGGTATCCTCCAGGTAGCGGCGGGAGGACATGTTCACGCCGACGGGCGTGTCCACGTCCTCGAATTCGATCTCGATACGCTCCTGCACCGGAACGGTGGGCATCAGGGACGGCGCGTCTTCGTGCACGCGTACGCCCAGCTCCGCCAGCAGGCCGGGAACCTTGCGATCCTTGTCTTTACCCACGCGCAGCGTACTGTCGGCACCGACAATCAGATGGCCGCCCGCTTCTATCCACTCGCGCAACAGCTGCTGCCGCTCTTCGCCCGCCGGCGGCACGTAGCGGTACACCACCAGCACGTCGTTGCTGTCCGGCAGGTTGCGCCACAAGTCGGAGCTGGACACGCTGGCTGCATTGCGGCCGATGCGGGTCAGGAAGCGCTCTGCGGCGAGGAAGGGATTGCGCCGCGCTTCCTGCGAATAGCCGCCGACGGTCTCCCGCTCAGCCAGCTCGAAATTGTTGAAGAACCAGATGATGGCAAGCAGCATGCCGATGCTGAGCACGCCGCCGACGATGAGCCGCACCAGCCGCTGCTCATTCATGGGCCGGTGCTCCGTACAGCTGCTGCCAGGCCGTGGTCAACGCGGCGATATCCTGCGCCGCCGGCGCCACGTGGCCATAGGCGCACCACACCCAGCTACGCGTCAGGTGTGAGAAAAACTCACCCTCCGCCGCCGGCCGCTGATCGCTGACGATGCGCTGGCATTCACCCTCGGTGGCGCTGTCGGGAATGCGCACGTGATATTCGTGGATCAGCCGCACCAGGGTGGCGCGATATAGCAGGCTCAACGCCGCACGCACACGTCCCTCGCCCAGCAATGCAGCAACGGCAGCGGCCACGTCCTGCGGCAGGGACTCCGGCGTCACGGGCAGGCCGAACAACATGGAAGGCGCGGCTGCGGCGCGCGCCGCACGGCGCTGCGGCAACCAGTCGGTTAGACGCAGCAGATACAACAGCAGCCAGCCGAGCAGCACTGCGGCGACAACCCACAGCAGGTATTCGAGCATTTCCGCCACGGCGGGCACCCAGGAGAAATCCCACTTCGGACGCTCCGGCTCCTCTTCCGCCTGCACACCGATGTAGCGCCAGTACTTTTCCGTATCCTTGCTGCCGAAATCCTCGTGCTGCAACACCTCGCCGATGACCTGTTTCGCCTCGGCATGATCCAGCGCCCAGGTATCCGCCGTCGGCCAGGCCATGGCGAACGCCAGCATGCCGGCGAGCAGCAGTGCCGCCGTCGCCCGCGCCGGCCTGAAACGCGGCGCCATGCGGCGGAAGGCCAGCTCCAGATCCCAGGCCTCCAGCACCGAGCGGCGTGTCAGGTACAGGGCAAAACCGCCCGCCACGTAGTACGGCGCAATAACGGACATGGCCAACAGCGAAAAGGCATCGCTCAGCCAGGTGAACACCGGCTCCTCGCCCGCCAGCATTTCCATCCAGTCGCCGGGGCGCAGCTCGTTGGGGATCAGGAACAACACCAGCAGCAGGAAGGAAAACTGCAATATGCTCTCGAAGTGGATGCCGCCGACGGTCAGCCAGGTCGCGGCCGACTGCGCCCCGGACAACACCCGCAGACGCTTGCTGCGCTCGGCGCCGCGCAGCCCCTCCAGGTGCGACACCGGCATGTAGAAGGAACGGGCGGGACTCAGGCGCCGCACGGTCAGGTTGGCGAGCAGGCGCGGACGCAATACCGCGCGCCACTGCCCCAGCGTCTCGCGCAGCGTCAGTTCCTCACCGAACAGGCGCCGGCTGAGCCAGAACAGCAGCAGCGGTTCGTACAATGGCTTGAACCACCACACCATCAGGACCGTGGCCCACGGCCACTGGTGCAGCAACAGCACCGCAAGCAGGGTCAGCGGCAGCGCGGTCACGAACCACAGGCGCCACAGCGGCCAGAACCACTGCCGTGCCATGACGAAGCCGAGATCGACGCCCTCCCACGGCGTGCGGTAGCGAACGTTGGCGCTGATCCGGTCAAGCTGCATCGCGGCCCCGCCCGGCAAAGCCCAGATACAGGATCAGCACCGTCCACAGCACGGCCGACACAATGTATTTCACGGTGGGCGCGACGGCGCCGTTGGACGACCAGAACGCCTCGATGAAGGCGGCGCCGAGCAGCAGCAATGCAGCCCCCATGACCAGCGTCACCGCCTCCAGCGCGGCCCACTTGAGCGCCTCGCCGCGGCTGCGCCGCCCCGGCGCCAGGATCGCCTTGCCCAGCAGCAGGCCGGCGGCGCCGCTGATGCAGATGGCGGTCAGTTCGAAGGCGCTGTGGCCGGCGACGAAGGTCCAGAAGGTGGCGGAAAAGCCGAGCTGGGTGAGATGACCGGCGACGCCGCCGATGGCGACGCCGTTGAACAGCAGCAGGAACACGGTACCGACACCGGCCAGCATGCCGCTGGCAAAGGTGCGGAAGCCGATGCCGATGTTGTTCCAGATGTAATAGCCGAACATGGCGAAGTCGCTGCTGGATGCGCGATCCTCGCTGCGGCCCGGCAGCGGATTGGCCGGGTCGTACATGAATTCCATCGACGCCACTTCGAAGGGATCGAGGAGGGTGTAGATGAAGTCGCCATCGAAATAGCAGGCCAGCCCCATGGCCAGTGCCGGACCGTAGAACAGCGCGGTGGCGAGCCAGAAGGCGCGGCCATGGCGGCGCAGGGTGTTGGGAAAACCGCTCCACACGAAGGCGACCATACGCCACAGCCAGATGCTCTTGCGCTGGTACAACAGGCGATGGCCGCGCTGCACCAGATCATGCAGCTCCTCCACCAGGCCGGTGCTGTAGTGGCGGTGCCGCGCCAATGCGTAGTCGGCGCACAGGCGCCGGTACAGCTCGGGCAGCCGTTGCAGATCCGTCTGGGCGCGGCGGCGCGGCGGCTTGTCCAGCTCGTCGGCCAGTTGGCGGAAGCTGTCCCACAACGGGCGCTGCTGATCGATGAACTGCTGCTGCTTCATCGGCCGCTTCCCAGCCAGCGGGCGTAACCAAGCACGGTCTGCACCGCCGCCGGCCCCCGCTCCTCGCTGATGATCTCCGCCAGTTCCTCCACCCGGCCCGGTGCCAGGGTGGCGCTGCGCTCGGCGAAGTCGAGCAGGGCGCGCTGCTCTTCCACCGCCAGCGGCACCGGCAGGGCACGCGCCTCGGCACCTATGACGCTATCCGCACGCGCCGCAGCCTCCACGTACACCACCAGGGTTCCGGCGGCCAGATCCCCCAGGCGCTTGAACTGGCGGTTGATCAGCATCGACAGCAGGCCGAGGCCGTACATCACGGGAAAGAAATCGATCACCCGCAACAGGTTGCGGATCAGGGAAGCGGGCCAGCCGATGGGCGTGCCGTTGTCGTGGACCACGGCGAGCCCCATGGCCTTCTTGCCCGGCGTTGCGCCGCGCGTCACCTCGAACAGCACGGGATAGAACCACTCCATCAGGAACAGCATGATGAGGAAGGTGCCGATACCCAGTTCGGCCAGGGGCAACAGCACCATGGACAGCGCGAACAGCACGGTATAGCGGATCAGTGTATCCAGCACCCAGGCCAGGGCACGCGGCAGGGGACCGGCCACCCGCAGGCTCAGGTCCACACCTTCGGGAGTCTCGAAGGTGTGGACCGTATCCAGCTGCAACATCAGGGAAAGGGAATCAGCGTGCCAGGGCGGGGATGAGAACAGCGGCGACGATACCCACCAGACCCAACACCATGAAACCGATGCCGATGAAGCCCAGCACCTTTTCCCAGCCGCGGGTGACGCGCGGCGCGGCGAAACGGTTGGCGCCTTCGCTGCCGGCCTTGAATATCAGCACCAGGATGAAGAAGAAGTTGGCGATGGGGACCAGGAACAACAGGCTCCACCAGCCGGCGGCGTTGATGTCGTGCAGGCGGCGGATGGCGAACAGTATCGTCGGCACCAGCATTACCAGCTGCAGCACGATGAGCATCGGACCCATCGTGGCCAAATTCTCCGGCCCCATGGCGGCCATACCGCCGCCGAACACCAGCATGACTATCCAGACGGCGATACCCATCAACATGCCCCAGGCGATGTAGCTCAAACGGCCGAAGCGGCCGCTGGGCGAAAACGGCCCGGACTCGTCGAAGCCCCCCTGGTTCGGTATGGCGGAAACATCGGCGGCGGGCGCCTGGTAGGGATTCATCGGTTCCATGAACACAGCTCCTTGTTTATTGTTGTCGGCGGCAACGTCTTGACGATGCCATCCCCCTGAACGGCGGCGGCTCCGGTCGGGGCCGCCGCCGGCTACTATAGCAACCTGTGCGGAGAAATGAATACCGGACCGGCCGGTTCTTCGTCGAACCGCTCATGGCAAATACGATTCCTACGGTCGTGCGTGTTGTAGGAGCCCAATTCATTGGGCGATGCGGCGCTGGACGGGTCGCCATCGCCCGGCAAGCCGGGCTCCCACCATTCGTGCACCGCGCGGGCAGGAGCGAATCGTATACGCGATTTCGCAGCTGTTCTCTCAGCTTTTGCGGGAGCGGTAATAGTTGATCAATCCGTTGGTGGAACTGTCGTGGCCGTCCACCGCCGCCGGTGCCGCCAGTTCCGGCAGGATCGCCTTGGCCAGCTGCTTACCCAGTTCGACGCCCCATTGATCGAAGGAGTTGACGTTCCAGATCACGCCCTGCACAAAGACCTTGTGCTCATACAATGCAATGAGCCGGCCCAGGGTGCGCGGCGTCAGCTTGTTGAACAGCAGGGTGTTGCTGGGACGGTTGCCGGGAAAAATCTTGTGGTTGAGCAACTCCACGATCGTGGCGTCATCCAGCCCCTGCTCCTTCAACTCGGCACGCACTTCCGCCTCGTTCTTGCCCTTCATCAGTGCCTCGCCCTGGGCGAAGACGTTGGACAGCAGGATGGCGTGGTGATCGCCGAGGGGATTATGGCTGTGCAGCGGGGCGAGAAAATCCACCGGCACCAGCTTGGTGCCCTGATGGATCAACTGATAGAAGGCATGCTGGCCGTTGGTGCCCGGCTCGCCCCAGATCACCGGCGCGGTGGACCAGGAAAGGTTCTCCCCTTCCCGCGTCACCCGCTTGCCGTTGCTCTCCATGTCCAGTTGTTGCAGATAGGCGGGGAAACGATGCAGGTACTGATCGTAGGGCAGGATGGCATGGCTCTGTGCGCCGAAGAAATTGTTGTACCAGATGCCGAGCAGCGCCAGGATCAGTGGCATGTTCTTCTCCGGCGCCGCGCTGTGGAAGTGGCTGTCCATATCGTCGCCGCCTGCCAGCATCTCCTCGAAATTGTCCATGCCGATGTAGACGGCGATGGACAGGCCGATGGCTGACCACAGCGAATAACGGCCGCCGACCCAGTCCCAGAATTCGAACATGTTGCGCGTGTCGATGCCGAAAGCGGCCACCGCCTCGGCATTGGTGGACAGCGCCACGAAGTGCTTCGCCACGGCCTCCTCGCCGCCCGCCGCCTGCACCAGCCAGTGGCGCGCGCTGCGCGCATTGGTCAGGGTCTCCTGGGTGGTGAAGGTCTTGGACGCGACGATGAACAGCGTGGTTTCCGGCTGCACCTTTTTCAGCGTTTCGGCTATATGAGTGCCGTCGACGTTGGAAACGAAATGCACTCGCAGGCCATCCTGCGCAAAGGGCCTGAGCGCCTCGCAGGCCATCAGCGGGCCGAGGTCGGAACCGCCGATGCCGATATTGACCACATCGGTAATCGCCTTGCCGCTGTAACCGGTCCACTGGCCGCCGCGTACGGCGTCGCTGAACTCGCGCATCTTGGCCAGCACCGCCGCCACCCTGGGCATCACATTCTCGCCGTCCACCAGGATCGGCTGGGTGCCGCGCCGGCGCAGCGCAACATGCAGCACCGCACGCTGCTCGGTGATGTTGATGGTTTCGCCGCGGAACATGCGATCGCACCAGCCGGTCACGTCCTGCTGCCGCGCCAGGTCGAACAACAGGCGCATGGTTTCCGCGGTGACGCGGTTCTTCGAGTAGTCGAGCAGCAGGTCGTCGAACTGCAGCGAGAAATTGTCGAAACGCTGCGGGTCGTGGGCAAACAGATCACGCATGTGAATGTGGGCCACGTCCTGGTAATGCGCCGCCAGCGCCTTCCACGCGGCGGACTTGGTCAAATCAGTCATTCAGATGTCCTTTGTCACTCGTTGTCTTCGTCCGGCGCGTCCAGGGAATCGCGCCACAGCTGATCGTCCCGGTCGAACAGCCGGTTGGCCTCCAGCGGCCCCATGGAGCCGGCCGGGTAAGTATGAATAAAATCGCGCTCCATCGACCAGACCTTGAGGATGGGATCCACCACCTGCCAGGCCCAGCGCACCTCATCGTAACGCAGGAACAGGGAATGGTCGCCTTCGATGACGTCCAGCAGCAACGCCTCGTAGGCATCCAGCTGGCGCTGGGCCAGGCCGCAATAGGCCGCATCCAGCCGCGTGGTTCCGGTACGCATTTCCAGGCCCGGCACCTTGACCTGGATCTCCACGCGCAGGCACTCCTGCGGCTGGATCGACAGCAGCAGCCAGTTGGGCTTGAGCTGATCCACCTGGGTGCGACGGAACAGCTGCTGCGGCGGATGTTTGAAGCGGATGGCGATCATCGAGGTGTCGGCGGCCATGCGCTTGCCGGTGCGGATGTAGAACGGCACGTTGCGCCAGCGCCAGTTGTCGATGTAGAACTTGAGCGCGGCATAGGTTTCCGTGGTGCTGTGCGACGCCACGCCCTCTTCGTCCAGGTAGCCCAGCACCTTGCCGCCACCCACCGTACCGCGCGCATATTGCGCGCGGAAGGCATGGGCGTGCACCGCACTGGGATGGATCGGCCGGATCGATTTCAGCACCTTCACCTTCTCGTCACGCAGCGATTCCGCGTCCATGGCCGCCGGCGGTTCCATCGCCACCAGGGTCAGCATCTGCAACAGATGGCTTTGCAGCATGTCGCGCAGGGCACCGGCACCGTCGTAGTAATCGGCCCGGCTCTCGATGCCCTTCGACTCGGCATGGGTGATCTGCACGTGGTCGATGTAGTTGCGGTTCCACAGCGGTTCCAGCATCAGATTGGCGAAGCGGAACACCAGCACGTTCTGCACCGTGCTCTTGCCCAGGTAGTGATCGATGCGGTAGAGCTGCGATTCGTTGAAACTGCGGTGCAGCTTCTCTTCCAGTATCTGCGCACTCTCCAGGTCATAACCGAAAGGCTTCTCGATCACCACCCGGCGCCAGCCGCTGTCCTCGGTGTTGAGGCGGCTCTGCGCCAGCAACTCGCCCACCATGCCGAACTCCGCCGGACGGATCGCCATGTAGAACACCACGTTGTCGGGAAAGTGCGAGGTCTCGCTCAGGGTCCGGCGCAGGCGGTGATAGGACTCCGCATCGCCGAGGTCGCCCTGAAAATAGTGCACCCTCTGCGCAAAGCGGTGCATCACCTCCGGCTTCAGCCCGTGCCGCGCCCGCGGCGTCAGCACCGCCTCAACCTCGGCCCGCCAGGCGTCATCGTCAAACTCACGCCGGCCGAAACAGAGGATGCGCATCGCATCGGGCAGGCGCTGCGCCTCTTCCAGGTGGTACAACGCCGGCAGCAGCTTGTTGGCCGCCAGATTGCCGGTGGCGCCGAAGATTACAAAAGTGCATGGGTCGATCATCGTTGCTCCCTAACTAACCCGTACTTGATCCCGCAGTACCATCGACGGCGCTGATTCACACGGCCGCCACACGCCAGGGGCGGAACATCACCCCTTTTCCACTTTGTGCCCGCCGAACGCATTGCGCATCATCGCCAGCAGCTTGGCGGGATAGCCTTCCGCGTCCTGGCTGGTGAAGCGCATCTGCAGGGCCAGGGAAATCACCGGCAAGGCCACGCCCTGGTCGATGGCCTCTACGGCGGTCCAGCGGCCTTCGCCGGAGTCGGCCACCACCGGGGAGATATCCTTCAACTCCTGATCGGCGGCCAGGGCCTCGGCGGTGAGATCGAGCAGCCAGCTGCGCACCACCGAACTATGGCGCCACAGCTCGGCGATCTGCGCCAGGTCGAGGTTGAACTCCTGCTTGCCGCGCAGCAGCGCGAACCCTTCAGCATAGGCCTGCATCATGCCGTACTCGATGCCGTTGTGGACCATCTTGGTGAAGTGGCCGGCGCCGACCGGGCCGACGTGGGCCCAGCCATGTTCCGGCGCCAGGGCTCGCAGCACCGGTTCCAGCACCTGGATCGCCGCCGCTTCGCCGCCGGTCATCAGGCAGTAGCCGTTTTCCAGCCCCCACACGCCCCCGGAGGTGCCTGCATCGACGAAGCGGATGCCGTGTTCGGCCAGCAACGCGCCGCGGCGCTGCGTATCGTGGTAATTGGAGTTGCCGCCGTCCACCACGATGTCCCCGGTCTCCAGCAGCGGAATGAGCTGCTGCACCATTTGTTCTGTGGGACTGCCGCTGGGCAGCATCAGCCACACCACGCGCGGCGCCGGCAGGGCCTGCACTGCCTCGCGCACCGAGGCCGCCGGGATCATCCCCTCCTCCTCCGCCAGCTGCTGCACGATGTCCGCCGAACGGTTGTAGCCCACGACCTCGATGCCGCGGCGGCACAGACGGCGCGCCATATTGCCGCCCATCTTGCCCAAACCGATTATCGCCAGTCTCATTCGTTGTCCCTCCACTACTACAGTGTGTCCCGTCCGTCCCGAAAGTCCATGCTGAAGCGGTCCGCGGCCACGCTGCGGGGCCGGAACGCGAATTTATGGAATGTTCGGGTTACCATAGGCATCAACATCATATATGCCCTCCTACCCTATCACTCCCAATCAAGCAAAATATGTCGCGCATTCTGTTTGCCTGCAGTGAAGCCCATCCGCTCATCAAGACCGGTGGCCTGGCCGATGTCAGCGGCTCCCTGCCGCCCGTACTGCAGGCCCTGGGCGACGACGTGCGTCTGGTGCTGCCCGCCTACCGCCAGGTCTTGCAGCGCCTGCCGCAGCTGCCGCTGGTGGCCGAGCTGGATTTGCCGGGCCATGCCGCGCCGGTGCGCATACTCGAGGCGACGCTGCCACAGACCGAGGTGACAGTATGGCTGGTGGACGCCCCGGCGTATTTCGACCGTGACGGCGGCCCCTACCTCGGCCCGGACGGCCACGACTGGCCGGACAACGCCGCCCGCTACACCCTGTTCGCCCGCGCCGTGGTGGAACTGGCGCAGGACCGCGCGGGACTGGCCTGGCGCCCCGATGTGGTGCACTGCAACGACTGGCAGACCGGGCTGGTCCCGGCGCTGCTGGCGCAGGAACCGCAGCGTCCCGGCACCGTGTTCACCATCCACAACATGGCCTATCAGGGCCTGTTTACGCGCGCCGTCTTCGACACCCTGGGCCTGCCGGAAAGCCTGTGGCACATGGAGGCCATGGAGTTCTACAGCCAGTTCAATTTCCTCAAGGGCGGCCTGGTCTTTTCCGACTGGATCACCACCGTCAGCCCCACCTACGCCGAGGAAATCCGCAGCGCCGCCTACGGCTACGGCCTGGAGGGCGTGCTCAATCACCGCGCCGCCCACCTGCGCGGCATCCTCAACGGCGTCGACTACACCATCTGGGACCCCGCCCACGACCCCCTCATCCCCCATCATTTCAGCCCGGCCAAACCGGCCGGGAAGAAAAAGAACAAGGCCGCACTGCAACAGCAGTTCGCCCTGGCCGGGGAGGCCGGCACGCCGCTGATTGGCCTGGTGGGGCGGATGGTGGAGCAGAAGGGCATCGACCTGGTGCTGGATGCCCTGCCCGCGCTGCTAGAGCGGCAGCCCCTGCAAGTGGCGGTGGTCGGCACCGGCGCGGCCGCCTTCGAGCAGGCCTTCCGCGACCTGGCGGCACGCTACCCGCAGCGGGTGGGGGTTTTCATCGGCTATGACGAGGGGCATGCCCACCTGGTGGAGGCCGGCGCCGACATCTTCCTCATGCCGTCGCGCTTCGAACCCTGCGGCCTGAACCAGATCTACAGCCTGCGCTACGGCACCGTGCCCGTGGTACGCCGCACCGGCGGACTGGCCGACACCGTGGTACACGCCGATGCGGCCACCCTGGCCGACGGCAGCGCCACCGGGTTCAGCTTCGAGGCCGCCGACAGCGCCGCCCTGGGCGAGACCCTGCAACAGGCGCTGGCTCTCTATGGCCAGCCGCCGGCCTGGCGCCGGCTGATGGTCTCCGGCATGCGGCAGGACTTCAGCTGGGAGCAGAGCGCGCGCCATTATCAGGAACTCTACCGCCAGACCGGCCAATAACCGTCCTTTCGGGTATACTACCGCCCCCTGTGCGGACGGCGAACGCCGTCACATAAACCAAGAATCCAGCGCGCACCCGAAACCGGGCATACACATGATGATCAGCTTGAACGACAAGCAGCTGCGGAGCCGCGTCAAACTGTTTGGCTCCTTGTTGGGGGAGACGCTGCGCTCCCAGGCGGGCGAGAAGGTCTACGCCGCCGTGGAAACGCTGCGCAAGGGTTATATCACGCTGCGCCGTGACGACACGCCGCGCCAGCGCCAGCGCCTCGGCCGCTTCATCGCCAACCTCGATGCGGAAACGCTGACCCATGTGGTACGCGCCTTCAGCACCTATTTCAGTCTCGCCAACATCGCCGAAGAGGCGCAGCAATACCGCAGCCGCCGCCGCGCCCTCCGCACCGGCGGCCCGCTGTGGACCGGCTCCTTCGACGAGGCGCTGCGCGACTTCAAGTCGCGCGACGTAAGCCCCGAACAGCTGCAATCCCTGCTCGACCGCCTGGCCTACATGCCGGTGTTCACCGCCCACCCCACCGAGGCCAAGCGCCGCACCCTGATGGAAGGACTGCGCCGCATCTTCCTGCTCAGCGAACGCCTCGACGATCCGCGCGTGGGCCGCGAGGAACAGCAGGACATCCGCGAGCAGCTGGAAAGCGAAATCCTCATTCTGTGGAAGACCGACGAGGTGCGCGCCCAGCGCCCGCAGGTGCGCGACGAAATCAAGAACGGCCTGTTCTACTTCCGCGAAAGCCTGTTCCAGGCGGTACCCACCACCTATCGCAACATGGAAAAGGGCGTGCGCCGCATCTACGGCGACGATTCCGGCATCACCGTGCCCAGCTTCCTGCGCTTCGGCTCCTGGATCGGCGGCGACCGCGACGGCAATCCCTTCGTCACGCCGGAAACCACGGTGATGGCGGTACGCCTGCATCACCGCGAGATCCTGCGCGAGTACGTCGATCGCATCACCCACCTGAGCCACGTACTGACCCACTCGCAGCTGCTGTGCTCGCCGAGCGAGGCCTTCCGCGCCAGCCTGGAGCGCGACGAGGTTTCCTTTACCGACGAAGCCTTCAGCGACAAGCCGCACCGCTTCCTCAGCGAGCCCTACCGCCGCAAGCTGTACATCATGCGCCACCGCCTGATGCAGAACCTGCGCACGGTGGATGCGCGTCTCAACGGCAGCGAGGTGGAAGGCGCCACCGCCGGCTACCACTCGGAAAGCGGCTTCCTGCACGACCTGTACCTGATCCGCGATTCCCTCATCGCCCACGGCGATAGCATCATCGCCGAAGGCGACCTGACGGATCTGATCCGCCTCACCGAGACCTTCGGCTTCTTCCTGGTGCACCTCGACGTGCGCCAGGAATCCACCCGTCACACCGACGCCGTGGCCGAGCTGCTGGCGCAGCAGCCGGACCCCATCGACTACCGGGTGCTGGACGAAATGCAGCGCATGACGCTGCTGTCCGACCTCATCGGCCACAATCCCTTGCAGGTGGAACGCGCCACGCTCAGCGACAGCGCGCGCGAAACGCTGGAAGTGTTCAAGGTGATGGCGCGCATGCGCAAGGAGGTCAGTCCCAAGGCCTTCGGCAACTACGTCATATCCATGACCCACGCCGCCAGCCACGTGCTGGAGGTGATGCTGCTGGCGCAGCAGGCCGGGCTAGTGGGACGGCGCGGCGACGAATGGTTCTGCGACATCCGCGTCTCGCCGCTGTTCGAGACCATCGTCGATCTGGAACACATCGAGCCGGTGATGACCACCCTGCTCAACAGCTCCACCTATGCCGCCCTGCTCAAGGCCTCGGGCAACCGGCAGGAGGTGATGCTGGGCTATTCCGACTCCTGCAAGGACGGCGGCATTTTCGCCTCGTCCTGGAATCTGTACCAGGCGCAGAAAAAGATTGCGGAACTGGCCGGCACGCGCGGCATCGCCCTGCGCCTGTTCCATGGCCGCGGCGGCACCATCGGCCGCGGCGGCGGCCCCACCCATGAGTCGATCCTGGCGCAGCCCGCCGGCACCGTACATGGCCAGATCAAGTTCACCGAGCAGGGCGAGGTGCTGTCCTACAAGTACAGCAACGCCGAGACCGCGGTGTTCGAACTGACCATGGGCGTGTCCGGCCTGCTCAAGGCCAGCCGCGGCCTGATTACGCCGCCGGCGCCCGACCGCGCCGACTACACCGCGATCATGCAGGAGCTGGCCAACTACGGCGAGGATACCTACCGCGAGCTCACCGATCGCACGCCCGGCTTCCTCAACTATTTCTACGAGGCCACGCCGGTCAACGAAATCGGCATGCTCAACATCGGCTCACGGCCGTCGCACCGCAAGAAGGGCGATCTGTCCAAGACCTCGGTGCGCGCCATCGCCTGGGTGTTCGGCTGGGCCCAGTCGCGCCACACCATTCCCGCCTGGTACGGCATCGGCGGCGCGCTGGCGCGCTGGTGCGGCGACGACCCGCAGCGCATGGCGCAGTTGCAGACCATGTATCGCGAATGGCCCTTCTTCCGCGCCCTGCTCTCCAACACGCAGATGTCGCTGTTCAAGGCCGATATGGGCATCGCCACGCAATATGCCGAACTCTACACCGATCGCCCCGTGGCGGAGAGAGTGTTCGGCATGATCCGCGACGAGCACCAGCGTACTGTGGGCAATGTGTTGCAGGTGGCGCAGCTGGGCCGCTTGCTGGAAGAGACGCCGGGCCTGCTGCTGTCGCTGTCGCGCCGCAATCCCTACCTGGATCCGCTCAACCACATCCAGATCATGCTGCTCAAGCGCTACCGCGACGCCTCGCAGAGTGAAGAGGAGCGCAACGTGTGGCTGGAGCCGCTGCTGCGTTCCATCAATGCGATTGCGGCGGGCATGCGCAATACCGGCTAAAGTCGATACGCCGCAAAAAACAAAAGGGGCCGCAAGGCCCCTTTTGTTTTGCCGTGTGCCGATGCGCGACTCAGGCAGCCTGCACCGGGATGGTGTTGGCGGTGCGGATGACCTGGTTGTTCTCGTCCAGATAGACGAGGGTAGGCTTGTAGGTGGCGAGTTCCTGCTGGGTCAGGCCGACAAAGGCGCAGATGATCACCACGTCCCTGGGGGACGCCTTGTGCGCGGCGGCGCCGTTGATGGAAATGACGCGCGAACCGTCCTCGGCCCGAATGGCATAGGTGGTGAAACGCTCGCCATTGGTCACGTTATAGATCTGGATCTGCTCGTACTCGCGGATCCCTGCCAGATCCAGCAGCTTGCCGTCGATGGCGCATGAGCCTTCGTACTCCAGTTCCGAGTGGGTCACCCGGGCGCGGTGCAGTTTGGCTTTGAGCATGGTCAGGTGCATGGGTCAAGCTCGTTTGGTCACAAAACAGGGGCGCTAATTATGGGGCTTTGCCGCCTCCGGTTCAACGGATGAACGCCGAAAACCCCGCTTTACGCAAATTTAATCCAGTTCAATCAGCAGGTTATCTATAAGACGCGTACCGCCCAGGCGCGCCGCCGCCAACACTACCAGACGGCGATCATCCGCCTGCGGCAGGCCCAGATCCTCCGCCCGCCGCACACTGACATAATCGGGGCGGAATCCCGCCTGCTCAAGCTGTGCCGTGGCCGCCGCCTCCAGCGCCGCATAATCGCGCACCCCGCCGCGCAGCTGCGCCGCCAGCGCCTGCAGGGTGGCGTATATCTCCGTCGCCAGCTGCCGCTCGCCGGCCTGCAGGTAACCGTTGCGGGAACTCATCGCCAGGCCGTCGGCCTCGCGCACGGTGGGCACGCCGACGATCTCCAGGCCCATGTCGAGGTCACGCACCATCAGACGAATCACCAGCAACTGCTGGTAGTCCTTCTCGCCGAACAGGGCCACGTCGGGGCGCACGATGTTGAACAGCTTGCTCACCACCGTGGCCACGCCGCGGAAATGGCCGGGACGGAACGCGCCGCACAGAATGTCGGACAGACCCGGCACTTCCACGAAGCTCAGGCCGTCGCGACCGAGGGGGTACATCTCCTGCTCGCCCGGCGCGAACAACAAGTCGCAGCCCGCCGCCGCCAGCTTTTCCTGATCCGCCGCCAGGGTGCGCGGATAGGCGGCGAAGTCCTCGCCCTGGCCGAACTGCAACGGGTTGACGAAGATGCTGGCCACCACCCGGTCGGCACGTTTGCGCGCTTCACTGACGAGATGGATATGCCCGGCGTGCAGATTGCCCATGGTGGGCACGAAGGCGACGCGCAGGCCGGCGGCATGCCAGGCGGCGACGAGGGAACGAACTTCAGCGATGGTGGTTACGGTTTGCATGGCTCGGTTTAGGAAAATCAAAAGATTTCAACGCAAAGACGCAAAGAACGCGAAGGACGCAAAGTTTCTTTTGCTCGTCGTGGGAGCCCGGCTTGCCGGGCGATGGTGTCCAACCGTAAGCCGCAATCGCCCGGCAAGCCGGGCTCCCACAAGGACTTCTACACCGGACAATGAAACCTCTTTGCGGCCCTTTGCGTTCTTTGCGCCTTTGCGTTGAAGGCTTTTATACACGTCAGTCGACGCAGTGTTCCGGTCCGGGAAAACGCTTTTCCTTCACCGCCTGGACGTAGGCGCCGACGGCGCCGGCAACGGAGCCGGACGAGGCAAGAAAGTCCATGGAGAACTTCGGCCGCTTGCCCGGCGTGATGCCGAGCATGTCGTACAGCACCAGCACCTGGCCGTCGGTGTCGGGACCGGCACCGATGCCGATCACCGGGATATCCACCGCGGCGGTGATCTCGGCGGCGAGCACGCCGGGCACGCACTCCAGCAGCAGCAGATCGGCGCCGGCATGGGCCATGGCCTGGGCCGCGGCGAGCATTTCGTTGGCGCTGTCGCGGTCGCGCCCCTGCACCTTGTAACCGCCCAGCTTGTGCACCGTCTGCGGCAACAGACCGAGGTGGGCGCACACCGGCACGCCGTAATCGGCCAGCAGGCGCACGGTATCCACCATGCCGCCGTGCACTTCCAGCTTGACGCAGTGGGCGCCGCCCTCCTTCATCAGGCGCGCGGCATTGTCCAGCGCCTGCTGCGGGGTGGCGTAACTGAGGAAGGGCATGTCGCTCATCACCAGCGCCTGCCCGCTGCCGCGGCACACCATCTGCGTGTGATACACCATCTCGTCCATGGTTACCGGCAGGGTCGTGTCCTTGCCCTGCACCACCATGCCGAGGGAGTCGCCCACCAGCAGGATCTCCACCCCCGCCTCGGCGAGGATGCGGGCGAAGGCGGCGTCGTAGGCGGTCAGGGAAGTGAATTTCTCGCCCGCCTGCTTCATGCGGCGCAGTGTGCTCAGGTTTACATTGCTCATGACGTTTACAGGGCCAGCGACATCGGATTGAAGTAATGGCGTCCGCTGCGTATCGAGCGCACCCGCTCCAGCAGCTGGGCGTAGTCGGCATCGCCCTGCGCCAGGTTGATTTCGGCGGCGTTGACGATGAGCAGCGGCGTGGCGTCGTACTGATAGAAGAACTGGGTGTAGGCCTCGGCAACCCTGTGCAGATACTCGGACGACAGCTGGCGTTCGTAGCTGCGGCTGCGCCGGGAGATGCGCTCCAGCAGCACCTCCACCGGCGCCTGCAGGTAGATCACCAGATCGGGCAGCGGTGCGTCCAGGGTCAGGTGTTCATAGGCCTGCTCGTACAGGCGCAGCTCGTCGTCGTCCAGGGTCAGCTGGGCGAACAGGCGGTCCTTCTGCATCAGGAAATCAGCCACCCGCACCGGGGCGAACATGTCGCCCTGGCGCCAGGACTGCAACTGGCGCGCGCGCTGGAACAGGAAGAACAGCTGGGTCGGCAGGGCGGCGGCACGCGGGTCCTGATAGAACTTTTCCAGGAAGGGATTTTCGTCCGCCCCCTCCAGCATCAGCTCGCTGCCGAAGGTCTCGGCCAGGCGCCGCGCCAGCGTTGTCTTGCCCACGCCGATGGGCCCCTCCACCACGACGAAGCGGGGGGCTGTCTGTTTCTCCGCAGGGGTGTCCAAACGCAGGGGCCGGTTCATGGCTTCAGGATATCACGCCGCCCGGCTAAGGGCTCCAGACCGGCGGCGTCGCAACGGGCCAGCAGGTCCGCCAGCGTGCGGCCGTCCGGCAACACCAGGTCCGGCGCCAGCTCGGCCAGGGGATAGAGGACGAAACCGCGCTCGGCGAGCCCTGGATGGGGCACGGACAGGCGCGGCGTAGCCAGGGTTTCGCTGCCGTAGAGGAGCAAATCCAGATCGAGGGTGCGCGGGCCCCAGCGCTCAGGGCCGCGCACCCGGCCCTGGGCCGTCTCGATGGCCTGCAAGGCGTCGAGCAGGGTCTCGGCCTCCAGGGTGGTGTCGAGGGCCGCCACGGCATTCATATAGTCCGGTTGATCCTGGGGACCGAGGGGCACGCTGCGGTAGAAGCGGGAACATCCCGCCAGGCGGGTCTGCGGCAGCTGCGCCAGCGCCTCCAGCGCCCGGCGCAGCTGCCGCTCCGGATCGTCGAGGTTGCTGCCCAGCCCGATATAGGCGTGCACCACGACGGGGATCAGCTTTCGGCAGGGGTGGACTGGCGCGGCTTGCCGCGGCGGCCGCCGCGGGAACGGCGCTTCTTGCCGCTGCCGCCGCCACCGCCGGCGCGCGGGCCGCTGGAAAGCTCCAGCCGCCCGGCCTCGTCGGCATCGATGAAACGGGTCCACCACCCGGCCAGCTCACCCACGTCCTCACCGCTCTCGGCGCGCAGCAGCAGGAAATCGTAGGCGGCGCGGAAGCGGGGATGCTCCAACAGGCGGAACGGCCGCCGCCCGCCGGTGGCGGTGAGGCGCTCCTGCATTTCCCAGATTTCGCGCGATTGCAGGGTGAAGCGCTTGGGGAAGGCGACGCGCTTGACCTGGCGTGCCACCACGGTGTCGCCGGCCTGCTGCATGGCCTGCAGGCCGCCCTCGCCCTTCTCGCGCAGACGCTCCGCTTCCTTGCGTGCAGGCTCCCACAGTAGGGCGGCAAACAGAAAGGCCGGGGTCACCGTCTTGCCGTCCTGCAGGCGCTTGTCGGTGTTGTCCAGCGCCCGCGCCACGAAGGTGCGCGGATAATGTTGCTCTTCGTAACGCAGCCACTTCTCGGTCTCGGGAAACAGCTGGCCGAACAGGCGGTAATGGCGCAGCAGTTCGTAGGTCTCCACCGCGTAACCGCTCATGAACAGCTTGAGCGACTCGTCGAACAGGCGTGCTGCCGGCACATCCTCCAGCAGGCTGCCCAGTTCCTGGATGGCCTGCTCGCTCGCCTCGTCGATGCGGAATCCCAGCTTGCCGGCGAAGCGCACCGCACGCAGCATGCGCACCGGGTCCTCGCGGTAGCGGGCCTGCGGGTCGCCGATCATGCGCAGGCGGCCGGCCTTGATGTCGTCCATGCCGCCGGTATGGTCGACCACCGAGAAGTCGGCGATGTTGTAATACAGGGCATTGATGGTGAAGTCGCGGCGCCAGGCGTCGTCTTCCAGGGTGCCGTAGACGTTGTCGCGCAGGATCATGCCGTTTTCCATCACCCCCTCGCCTTCCTCGCCCGCCTCGTGGTGGGCACGGAAGGTCGCCACCTCGATGACCTCGCTGCCGTAGCGCACGTGGGCCAGACGGAAGCGGCGGCCGATGAGGATGCAGTTGCGGAACAGCGCCTTCACCTCTTCGGGGGTGGCGTTGGTGCTGATGTCGAAATCCTTGGGTTCGCGCCCCAGCAGCATGTCGCGTACGCCGCCGCCGACGAGATAGGCCTCGTAGCCGGCCTTGTGCAGTCGGTACAACACCTTGAGGGCGCTTTCGCTGATGTTGGATCGGGACAGTCCGTGTTCGCCGCGGGGAATGATGCGAACGGCGGGGCGGGCGGCGGGAGCGTGTTCCCTGCGGGAACCCAGTCCTAATTTTTTCGCCAAAGATTGCTTGAGCCGTGAGAGCATCCGGGTATAATACCACGCGCTTTTCGTCGCCTGACAGCGCGAATTATGCTCCCATCGTCTAGCGGTCTAGGACGTCGCCCTCTCACGGCGAAAACAGGGGTTCGATTCCCCTTGGGAGTACCACATAAATCGAAAGGCCGGTCATCGCCCGATGACCGGCCTTTTTTATTGCCCCGCCGCCCGGATATTAAGGGTGAATTAAGCTTCCCCAGCCACACTTCCCCCTACGGTCACCGCCATTCCTCCCATCGCGCTTCAGCCGCGAAACGGGGGTACGCTGACCGGCACACAGACATCCTCCGTTGCAGTACCCGGTGCCCCTTTCCTTCCCTCCCCCGGGGAACAAGGGGTGCCGGCTTTATATCCCCTGCCTTCTCCACGACCGCCGCCTGCCATGGGACGCAGTCGCTGCACATCAAGCACGTTTTGCCGATGTTATACCCGCCCGGCGGGAGACTATGCTTTTAAGCCTGTATTCATCCTGCTCTGGCAGCGTAACAGCAACGCCCAAATTCGGACTGACTGCACGCCCCCCACCTTGACCAACAGGAGTGTCTGCCATGTCCCGCCAAGCCATCCGTCATACCCACGCCGTGCCGGCCCTGCTCCTGGCATTGCTTGCCCTGACCCAGTCCGGCAGCAGCGATGCCATGCCGGTCTTCGCGCGCAAGTACAACCTGAGCTGCAGCGCCTGCCACGTCGCCTTCCCGCGCCTGAACGCCTTCGGCGAACAGTTCATTGCCAACAACCTCAAGCTGCCCAACTGGAAGGAGTCAGCCACCCGCGATGTGGGCGACCCGCTGCTGGTATTGCCCGAATCGGTGCCGCTGGCCATCCGTGCCCAGGCCTTTGTGCAGAGCCGCAACGCCACCGCCATCGACGAGACCAGCGGTACGACTACGGCCAATGCCAGCACCGACATCCAGTCGCCCTACCTGATCAAGCTGCTGTCCAGCGCGCCGCTGTCGGAGCACATCACTTACTACTTCTACGGCATCTTTGCGGAGAAGGGCGGCAACGGCGAAACGCTGATTGAGGATGCCTGGTTCCGCCATGACGATGTCTTCGGCAGCGGCGTGGACATGATGCTGGGGCAATACCAGCTGTCGGACCTGATGTTCCCGCGCGAGACACGCCTGACCTTCCAGGACTTCATGGCCTACCGCATGGCCGGCATCACCTACGACCGCGGCCTCCAGTTCGGACGCGCCTTCGGCCCGCTGGACGTGGCGCTCGGCGTCGCCAACGGCAACGGCGTCACCAGCAATTTCGCCATCAACAGCCCCGGCTATCAGCGGGCCGATCGCATCTTCGACAATGACAACAGCAAGTCCGTGTACGGCCGTCTCGGTACAGCGGCCGGGCCGGTCGGGCTCGGCGTCTTCGCCCTCAGCGGCAGGCAGCGCAGCGTCGCCCCCGGCAACGCCGGCCTGGACCGCGGCCTGCGCAATACCGACAAACGGGTCGTCGGCCTGGACCTTTCCGGCAACATCGATGAAAAGCTGTTCTGGTTCGCCCAGGGACTGTGGAATCGCTGGGACGGATTTCTCGATACCGCCCCCAACAAGAACTACGCCTGGTTCGGCGGCTTTGCCGGCGTGGACTATATCGCCAGCGACCGTTGGGCGTATTCCCTGCTCTACAACCACGCCGATGCCGGCGACCTGAAAGACACCGACACCATCTACGAAGGCATAGACATGAGCAGCATCACCCTCGGCGCTTCGTATTACTTCATGCGCAACGTCAAGGGCGTGATCGAGGTGAACTACGACCTGCTCGATAAAAAGGATAAGACGGGTACCTACTGGACCGGTCACCTGAACCAGGAACACTACCTGCTGCTCGGCTTCGACGCCGCCTTCTGAACCACCGCTGTTCATGCATCCCGCCCCTGCGGGCGGGATGCAGCCCTGCCTCCTCCCCCATCCGACAATTCCCCCAATCCGTTAAGCGTGAGTTAAGGCAGCGGTGGGATAGTAACCTCACGCCCGCCCAACCGGGATTTCGTCTGGAGGCATCGCCATGCAAACAACATATGAGATAAAGGTGTGGGACCCGCTGGTGCGCGTGTTCCACTGGAGCTTGGTGACGGCATTCATCGTCGCCTTCGTCACTGAAGATCACTACCTCGCCCTGCACGTCCAGGCCGGCTACACCGTCATCGGCCTGGTGCTGTTCCGCCTGCTGTGGGGCGTGGTCGGTACGCGCCATGCGCGCTTCTCCGATTTCGTCCGCGGCCCGCGCGCCGTGGCGGACTATCTGAAAGGCCTGCTCAACCGCCGTCCGACCCACTACCTCGGCCACAACCCGGCCGGCGGCTGGATGGTGGTGGCCCTGCTCGTGGTTCTGCTGCTCACCACCCTGACCGGGCTGTTGACCTACGGCGTGGGCGAGGCGGCCTCCGGTCCCTTTGCCGCACTGGCCGGCAATCCCGACGGCTTCTGGAGCGAGGCGCTGGAGGAGACCCACGAAGTTCTGGCCAACCTCACCCTGTTGATGGTGTTCGTGCACGTCGCCGGCGTCGTCGTCAGCGGCTGGCTGCATCACGAAAACCTGGTACAGGCCATGCTGACCGGGCGCAAGCCCCATGTACCCAGCGAGGACTGAATCATGAAACTGCCCACCGTAATGCTGCTCGTTGCCGGCCTCGCCGCCGGCACCGTCCACGCCGCCACCCTGGACGAGTTGTTGCAGGAATACCGCGCCGCGGGCGCCGGCCCGTTCAGCGCCGCCGCCGGCGCGGCGCTGTGGACACGTGAAGGCGGGGCGCAGACCTGCGCCACCTGCCACAACACCGACCTGCGCAGCGTCGGCAAACACGCCAAGACCGGCAAGGCCATCGATCCCATGGCGCCTTCGGTCAATGCCAAGCGGCTCACCGACGATTACTTCATCGAAAAATGGTTCCGGCGCAACTGCGAAAGCGCCTGGGGCCGCGCCTGCACGGCGCAGGAAAAAGGCGACATCCTCACCTACATCAGGACGCAATGAAGGAGATACTCACCATGGGCATCAAAAATCTCTGGTCCGTGCTGGCCGGCGTCGGCCTGGTATTCACCAGCCTGGCGGTGGTGGGCGACGACGACCATCGCCGCGGCAACGATGTGGCGCCGGCGACCCTGCCGCTGTATCAGCAGGAATGCGGCAGCTGCCACTTCGCCTATCAGCCCGGTCTGCTGCCCGCCGCTTCGTGGCAGCGGCTCATGAATGGCCTGTCCGATCATTTCGGCGACAATGCCGAACTGGCCGCACCTGAGCGCGACGCCATACGCAACTACCTGCTCTATAATGCAGCCGACCGTGCCCGTGAATACCGCGCCGTCAAGATCGCCCGATCCCTGCATCCGGAGGAAGCGCCCTTGCGTATCACAGAGATACCCTACATCGTGCGCAAGCACCGCGAGATACCGCCGGCCTTCATCGAGGGCAACACGCAGATAGGCAGCCTGAGCAACTGCAATGCCTGCCATACGCGCGCCCAGACCGGCTCCTACAGCGAGCGTGAAATCAACATTCCGGGACACGGCCGATGGGACGACTGATCACCCTCTCGGTGACAATCGCGCTGCTTGTGTTCAGTTTCGGCGCAAGCGCCGAGGACGACCATGATCGGGCCCGCCGCCTGCGCGACGCCGGCGACATCCTGCCGCTGGAAACGGTGATCGAGCGGGCGCGCAAAGAGCGGCCGGGACACATACTGGAACTCCACCTGGAGGAAAAGAGGGGCCGCCTGCTGTACGAGGTGGAGATGGTGGATGATCGCGGCATCGTCTGGGAGATGTATTTCGACGCGCGCAGCGGCGAACTGGTCAAGACCGAACAGGAAGACTGACATGCGCCTGCTGGTGGTGGAGGACGACACCGCGCTCAGCACCCAGCTGCGCAGCGATCTGGAGCGCGCCGGTTTCGCCGTCGATGTCGCCGGTAACGGCATCGACGGCGAGGCCTTGGGGGACGTCGAGCCGTACGACGCGGTGGTGCTCGACCTGGGTCTGCCGGGACGCCCCGGCCTGGAGGTGCTGGGCAACTGGCGCCGGCGCGGCAACGCGGTGCCGGTGGTGGTGCTGACGGCGCGCGATGCCTGGCATGAAAAAGTCGAGGGCTTCCGCGCCGGTGCAGACGACTATCTGGCCAAGCCCTTCCATACCGAAGAATTGGTCGCCCGCCTGCTGGCGGTAACGCGGCGTGCAGCCACCCACGTCACCGGCACCCTGCAGGCTCCCGGCTTCGTCCTCGACGAACAGCGCCAGACAGTCGCCACCGTCGACGGCACGGAACACCCGCTTACCGGTACCGAGTTCCGCCTGCTGCGCTATTTCATGCTGCATCCGGGCCAGATCCTGTCCAAATCGCGCCTCACCGAACACGTCTACGACAACGATTCCGACAAGGACAGCAACGTCATCGAGGTCTACGTCAACCGTCTGCGGCAAAAACTGGGCAAGGACATCATCGCCACCCACCGTGGCCAGGGGTACATGTTCGGGGAACGCCACCGATGAATTCCCTGCAGGGGCGCCTCAGCGCCGGGCTGGTGGTGACGCTGCTGGCGGTATTCCTGCTGCAAGGCGTTGCGGTCAGCCTGTTCCTGCGTCACATGACCGAGGACTACATCGCTTCGCGGCTCGAACACGACGCCGAGAGCCTGCTGTCCGCCCTCCATTTCCTGTCCGACGGCAGCGTCATGCTCGACAGCGCCCGCACCGATCCCATCTATCAGCGTCCCTATTCCGGCCATTACTACCGCATCGAAACCGCTAGGCAATTGCTGCGCTCGCGCTCCCTGTGGGACCAGGACATGTCGGTCGCACCGCTGGCGGTCGGTGCTTTCCGGCGCATCACTCTGCGCGGTCCGGAACGACAGCCGCTGCTGATCGTCGCCCGCGGCTACCGCAAGGCGGGAGAGGACCTGACCATCGCCGTAGCGGAAGACCTGGGGCTGATCGAGCAGACCGTACGGCATTTCCAGTGGCTGTACCTGCTGCTGTCGCTGGGCGTGTTGAGCGGCCTGATCCTGTTGCAGCGATTGCTGGTCCGACGCAGCCTGCGCCCGCTGGCACAGGTGCGCACCGACATCGCCAGCCTGGAACGCGGCGAAATCGCGGCCCTGCCGGAACAGGTGCCGACGGAGCTGGTTCCCCTAACGCGGGAAATCAACCGCCTGCTTGGCGCCTTTGCCGATCGGCTGGTACGCTCGCGCAACGCCCTGGGCAATCTCGCCCATGCCCTGAAGGCGCCCCTCAGCCTGCTCACCCAGCTGGCCGATGACCCTGCCCTCAAGGCGGAGCCGCATCTGGCCGATCGCCTCGCCGCCCCGCTCGACACCATGCGCAATCTCATCGAGCGCGAGCTGAAGCGTGCGCGCCTCGCCGGCGGCAGCGTGCCGGGACGGCGCTTCACGCCGGAACAGGAAATCCCCCCCCTGCTCGAGGTACTGCGCCGCATCTACCACGACAAGGAACTGGCCTTCGACTGCCGCATCACGCCGGGAATGACCATTTCCGCCGATCGGGAAGACATGCTGGAACTGCTGGGCAACCTGCTCGACAACGCCTGCAAGTGGTGCCGCCGCCAAATCCGGATCACCGTCGACTGTCAGCAGGGACCGCATCTGCGGGTGGAGGACGACGGCCCCGGCTGCACGCCGGAACAGCTGACGAACCTCACCGAGCGCGGCGTACGCATCGACGAATCCATCGCCGGCCACGGCCTGGGCCTGGCCATCGCCTGCGACATCGTGACCGGCTATGCCGGCCGGATGCAGTTCGATCGCTCCGCGGACCTGGGCGGGCTCAGCGTCGACGTGCTGCTGGCGCCGCCCCGCGACTTGACCGACGCTACTTGCCCGGCACGGTGAGCAAGTCATGTGTTTCTGGCTCATGATGTCTTCCAGCACGTGCCGCAAAACCGCCTGCCGCCGAGCCCAGACCGGGTTTGATTCTGCCTCCGCCCTGGGGTAAGTTAGCCGCCCGACAGCGGAGTACGAGACGTGGCCAAAAAGAGCACCACCAACAGCGAACCCTTTGATTTCGAGCAGGCCCTGGCCGAGCTGGAACAACTGGTCGAGCGCATGGAGCAGGGCGAACTGTCGCTGGAGCAGTCGCTCAAGGATTTCGAGCGCGGCATCGCCCTCACCCGTGCCTGCCAGGGCGCGCTGAAAGAGGCGGAACAGAAGGTGCAAATCCTCACCAGTCAAAGCGGCAAGGAAGAGCTGGAGCCCTTCGAGGGGGACGAGTAATCCCCGATGGATCTGCAACAGCTGCTGCGGGCCCACGCCGCCCGCGCCGAAACCGCCCTGAACCACCGGCTGCCGGCCGCCGACGAACTCCCCGCCCGGCTGCACGCCGCCATGCGCTACGCCGCCCTGGACGGCGGCAAACGCATCCGTCCGGTGCTGGTCTACACCACCGGCGAGGTACTCGGGGTGCCCCCGGAACAACTGGACGGCCCGGCCTGTGCGGTGGAACTGATCCACGCCTACTCCCTGGTACACGACGACCTGCCGGCCATGGACGACGACGACCTGCGCCGCGGCAAACCCACCTGCCACAAGGCCTTCGACGAGGCCACCGCCATCCTCGCCGGCGACGCCCTGCAGACCCTGGCCTTCCAGGTGCTGGCCGAAGACCCGGCCATGACCGCCGCCCCCGCCCAGCGCCTTGCCATGGTGCGGGAACTGGCCCATGCCTCCGGCTCCCGCGGCATGGCCGGCGGCCAGGCCATCGACATGGCCGCCACCGGGGGTGCCCTGTCCCTGCCCGAACTCCAGCAGATGCACAGCCTCAAGACCGGCGCCCTGATCCGCGCCGCCGTGCGCCTCGGCGCCCTCAGCCGCCCCGGCCTCGACCCGGCGCTGTTCCAGGCCCTGGACGACTACGCCGCCGCCATCGGCCTGGCCTTCCAGATCCGCGACGACATCCTCGACGTAGAGAGCAGCACCGAACAGCTGGGCAAGCGCCAGGGCGCCGACCAGGCCCTGGCCAAGAGCACCTATGTCGCCCTGCTCGGCCTCGACGGCGCCAAGGCCAAGGCCCGCGAAGTGCACGCCGCCGCCCGCGCCGCGCTTGCCCCCCTGGGACAGGACGCAGCACCGCTGGCGGCCATTGCCGACTTTATTGTTGAACGCGTCAGTTGACCATCCGCGCCCGGCGTTCCATCATTAGCGGCTTTCCCGCCGCCCCAGGATCGTAATGCCCAGCTCGCGCGCCTATCCGCTGCTTGAACAGGTCGACACGCCTGAACAGCTCCGCCAGCTCGACCTCGCCCAGCTCAGACAGCTGGCGGACGAGCTGCGTGACTATATGGTGCGTTCGGTCAGCCATACCGGCGGCCATCTGTCCGCCGGCCTCGGCACCGTCGAGCTGACCATCGCCCTGCACTATGTCTACGACACCCCCAACGACCGCCTGGTGTGGGACGTGGGCCACCAGAGCTATCCGCACAAAATCCTCACCGGCCGCCGCCAGCGCATGCACACCCTGCGGCAGAAGAACGGCCTGTCCGGCTTTCCGCGCCGCGAGGAAAGCCCCTACGACACCTTCGGCGTCGGCCATTCCAGCACCTCCATCAGCGCCGCCCTGGGCATGGCCCTGGCCGCCCGGCGCGAGGCCGCCAACCGCAAGGTGGTGGCGGTGATCGGTGACGGCGCCATGACTGCCGGCATGGCCTTCGAGGCGCTCAATCACGCCGGCGACCTAGACGCCGACCTGCTGGTGGTGCTCAACGACAACGACATGTCCATCTCGCCCAACGTGGGCGGGCTGTCCAACTACCTGGGCCGCATCCTCTCCGGCAAGTTCTATTCCTCCATGCGCGAAGGCTCCAAGAAGGTGCTGAAAACCATGCCCTCGCCGGTGTGGGAACTGGCGCGGCGCATGGAGGAGCACGCCAAGGGCATGATGGTGCCCGGCACCCTGTTCGAGGAGCTGGGCTTCAACTACGCCGGCCCCATTGACGGCCACGACATCGACCAGCTGATCCGCGCCCTGCGCAACCTGCGCTCCCTGTCCGGCCCGCAGTTCCTGCATATCGTCACCCGCAAGGGCAAGGGCTTCGCCCCGGCGGAGGAAAATCCCTGCGCCTACCACGGCGTCACCGCCTTCGACCCGGCCACCGGCGCCATGCGCGGCAGCCGCAGCGGCGGTCCGACCTACACCCAGGTATTCGGCCAGTGGCTGCGCGACATGGCCACCCACGACGAACGCCTGGTCGGCATCACCCCGGCCATGCGCGAAGGCTCGGGCATGGTGGAGTTTTCCGAGGAATTTCCCGACCGCTACTTCGACGTCGGCATCGCCGAACAGCACGCCGTCACCCTGGCCGCGGGCCTGGCCTGCGAAGGGTTGAAGCCGGTAGTAGCCATTTACTCCACCTTCCTGCAACGGGCCTACGACCAGCTCATCCATGACGTGGCCCTGCAGAACCTGCCGGTGCTGTTCGCCATCGACCGTGCCGGCCTGGTCGGCCCCGACGGTGCCACCCACGCCGGCAGCTTCGACGTGAGCTACCTGCGCTGCATCCCCAACATGCTGCTGATGGCGCCCGGCGACGAAAACGAATGCCGCCGGATGCTCACCACCGGCTTCCGCCACGACGGGCCCGCCGCGGTGCGCTATCCACGCGGCGGCGGCCTGGGCGCGCGCATCGACGCCGCGCTCACCCCCCTGCCCATCGGCAAGGGCGAGCTGCGCCGTCAGGGCCGGGACATTGCCCTGCTGGTCTTCGGCGCCCCGCTTAAGGCCGCGCTGGCCGCCGCGGAACGGCTGGATGCCACCGTGGCCAACATGCGCTTCATCAAGCCGCTGGACGCCGAACTGGTGCTCAGCCTGGCGGAACGGCACAAGCTGCTGGTCACGGTGGAGGACAATGCGGTACTGGGCGGCGCCGGCAGCGCCGTCAACGAGTGCCTGGCGGCCCACGGCATGAAGGTCGAAATCCTTAATCTCGGCCTGCCCGACCGCTACCTGGAGCAGGCCGGCCGTGACGAATTGCTGGCGGAGTGCGGTCTGGATGCCGATGGTATACTGCGGGCAATTCAGACGCGCCTGTCGGGAACGCTTGCCATCCCCCCCGCAGCTGATGTAAATTCTTAGCGAATCACTCAACTATTAAACCATGACAGCCAGATTTGACCTCAAAGTCGTTACCGACTTTGCCTCCGCCCATTCCCTGCGGGACTACCCCGGGGACTGCAACCGGCTGCACGGTCATAACTGGAAGGTGGAAGTGGAGGTCCAGGCGGCCAGCCTGGACGAGCTCGGCATGGTGCTGGATTTCAAGACGATCCGTCAGGCCGCCCGCAAGGTGGGCGACGAGCTGGACCATCGTTATCTGAACGACATCCCGCCCTTCGACCGCCTCAACCCCACGGCGGAGAACATCGCCGCCCATTTCTTCCGCCGCCTGTCAGAAGAGCTCAACGACACCCGCGCCAAGGTCAGCGCCGTCACCCTCTGGGAGACCGAACGTGCCTGTGTCCGCTACACAGAGGAAGCCTGAAGCATGACCCATGCCTGCGAGACCATCGCCGACGTCCAGAGCAGCGAGGATACCCGCCGCATTCCCATCAACAAGGTGGGCATCAAGGATATCCGCCACCCGATGCGGATCCAGGAACGCACCGGCGGCGAGCAGCACACCGTCGCCAACTTCAACATGTACGTGAACCTGCCGCACAACTTCAAGGGCACGCACATGTCACGCTTCGTGGAGATCCTGAACCGCCACGAACGCGAGATCTCGGTCAAGACCTTCAAGGAAATGCTCAAGGAGATGGTGCAGATCCTCGAAGCCGAGGCCGGCCACATCGAGATGTCCTTCCCCTACTTCGTCAACAAGGCCGCTCCGGTATCCGGCGTGCAGAGCCTGATGGACTACGAAGTCACCTTCATCGGCGAGATCAGCAACGGCGAACCGGTGCTGACCCTCAAGGTCATCGTGCCGGTCACCAGCCTGTGCCCCTGCTCCAAGAAGATTTCCGACCGCGGCGCCCACAACCAACGCTCCCACGTCACCGTGGCGGCACGGTTGCGCGGCTTCATGTGGATTGAGGACATCATCGACCTGGTGGAAAAGCAGGCCTCCTGCGAGCTGTTCGGCCTGCTCAAGCGTCCGGACGAGAAATACGTCACCGAGCGCGCCTACGACAACCCGAAGTTCGTGGAAGACATGGTGCGCGACGTGGCGGTGCAATTGAATCGCGAGGAACGCATCGAGGCCTATGTGGTGGAGTCGGAGAACTTCGAGTCCATCCACAATCACTCGGCCTACGCGCTGATCGAAAAGGACAAAACCAAGAAATAATTCCGAGTTTCGAGTTTCTTGTTTCGAAACCCGGAACTCGAAACTCGAAACTGGTTTCAGTATTTTTCCCGTATCACCATCGCCTCGCTCTCGCGCCGCATCTCCAATCGATTGAGGAAAGACTGACCGAGCAGCACTTCCGGGGGCTGCGTCCCCGGCATCACGATGGCGCTCACCTGGCGCAGGGTGATGTCGCCCACCTGCACCCGATCCAGCATCACCCGGTACACCGGCACCACATCCGACGCGGTGCTGGCCATGCCGCGATCGCCGTGCACGCGATAATCGATGCCCAGGCGGCGCGCCTGCGCCGCATTCATGGAAATATGGGTGGCGCCGGTATCCACCAGAAAGTCCACCGTCTGGCCGTTGATGCTGCCGGTGGTGCGGTACATGCCGCGCCGGTCGGGCCAGACCTGCACCTCGGCCATTTGCCGCGCCTTGTAGGCGCCGCTGATATGGCTACCCAGCGTCATACGCTGTTCCTTGCCGTCGATCTCCAGCAGCGCCGATTCGCTGTCCGCGGCGAGCAGCTTCACCCCCTCCGGGCTGCGCTCGCCCACTTTCAGAATCCTGCGCGCGCCGTCGATCTCCAGCACCGCCCGGCCGCTGAACAGGCCCACCACGGCTACCTGCTCCACCGCCATCACCGGCAGCGTCAACAGCAGCATGCTCACCATCCATAGATATCTCATTGCCTACCTCCGGGCAGGGGAGATTCAAAATTCAAAATTCAAAAAAGAATAACGCCGGCTTCTTTCAATTTTGAATCTTGAATTTTGAATATTCTTAAACAATCCATGCGATACCCTGCAACACCAGCCAGGCCATCACGCCGGCCAGTACGTCGTCCAGCATGATGCCGAAGCCACCGTGCACGTGGCGATCGATCCAACGGATGGGCCAGGGTTTGAGAATATCGAACAGGCGGAACAGAACGAAACCGAGGACCGGCCACTGCCACCCGGCCGGCGCGGCGATCATGGTGATGAAATAGCCCACGAACTCGTCCCACACAATGGACGGATGGTCATGTTCACCGAGTCGGCGTGCGGTGTAGCCGCACAACCAGATGCCGAGCAGCGCCGCCAGCGCTGTCAGGGCGAGGTAAAGGGGCAGACTCAGACCGCTCAACAGCCAATAGAAGGGAACTGCGGCAAGGGTACCGAAAGTACCGGGCGCCTTGGGCGCCAATCCGCTGCCGAAGCCGAAGGACAGCAGATGGGCCGGGTTGCGCAGCAGGTGTGGCGAGGGTTGCATGGAATTATCCGCCAAAGTGATCGAACCCGTGGCGGGCGTTTTCCAGCAGCGTGCCGTCGGGCTGGTACAGGCGCAGCCCCGGCTCCGCTTCGACGTGGCCGATGACGTGGCAACCGCACTCCAGCTTGGCGCACAGCCTCTCGACGGCGGCACGCCGCGCTCGCGGAACGGTGAAACACAGCTCATAGTCATCGCCGGCACCCAGCGCATAGCGCCAGCGCTCGTGCGCATCGGGCAGCAGGTTCTGCAGTGCGGGAGATTGCGGCAGCTGCGCCAGCTCCAGTCGCGCACCGACACCGCTGCGCTGCAGGATATGGCCGAGATCGGCCGCCAGGCCGTCGGAGACGTCGATGGCGGCACTGGCGATACCACGCAGTTGCCGGCCGGCCGCCACCCGCGGCTCGGGCCGATCCAGCCGTGCCCGCAGATAGCGAACATCGGCGTCGTTGCCGCTGCGTTTTCCCTGCGCCAGCTCCAGCCCCAGACCGGCATCGCCCGGCGTGCCGGTGACGTAGATCAGATCGCCGACCCTGGCGCCGTCCCGGCGCAGGGCCGCGCCCCGCGGCACGAAGCCGTGCAACTGCATGGAAATGACCAGGGGACCACGCACGGTATCGCCACCCACCAGCTGCACATGAAAGCGATTGGCAAGGGAAAACAGACCTGCGGAAAATCCCTGCAACCAGGCCTCATCGGCACTGGGCAGGCTCAAGGCCAAGGTAGCCCAAGCTGGCTCCGCCCCCATGGCGGCCAGGTCGCTCAGGCCCACTGCCAGCGTCTTATGCCCAACGGCGGCGGCGTCGGTGCCCACCGGGTAGTGCACGCCTTCAACCAGGGCATCGATGGACACCGCCAGCTCCATGCCCTCCGGCACACGCAGCAGGGCACAATCGTCGCCCACGCCGAGGGCGACGTCATCGCGTTGCACGCCGCGTGCGGTGAAGTAGCGCTCGATGAGGTTGAACTCGGACAGGCTCATGGGAAAGTCCGCGGGTAGGGTGCGCACTCCGCACCAGAGTGTGGACCGCCATGTGTGCAACAAAGGAGCTCCGACAGGATGAACAAGATGTTCCATGATGCACAAGATAAAACCGTATCTTGTCTATCTCGAGACATCTTGTTCATCCTGTCCCTGCTTGGATGTTATGGAATCCGTGCCGCCCATTGCGCGGCGCAGGCCCAAAAATCAGCGGGCCCGTACTTCCGCCGTGCGTACCTGGCGCGCCACCTTGTCCAGCACGCTGTTGACGTATTTGTGGCCCTGTTCGCCGCCGAACACCTTGGCCAGTTCCACCGCCTCGTTGATGACCACGCGGTAGGGCGTGTCGAGGCGGAACTTCAGTTCATAACAGCCCATGCGCAGAATGGCACGCTCCACCGGGTCCACCTGCGGCAGGGGTCGGTCGAGCAGCGGTCCGAGCAGGCCGTCCAGTTCGTCCAGGTGTGCCGGCACCTCGTGCAGCAGTTCATGGAAGAATTCCAGATCGGCCTTGCCCATCTCCCGCTCTTCCAGAAACTGGGTTTCGATCTCGCCCAGGTTCTGCGCGGTGAGCTGCCATTGATAGAGTGCCTGCACCGCACGCTGGCGGGCGCGGCTGCGCGCCTTGCTCATGGTTATTTCATCTGTCCCAGCAGGTTCACCATTTCGATGGCGGAGAGAGTCGCCTCGGCGCCCTTGTTGCCCGCCTTGGTACCGGCGCGCTCGATGGCCTGATCGATGGTGTCGACGGTCAGTACGCCGAAGGCGACCGGCACGTTGTGCTGCATCATCACCGCAGCCAGACCCTTGGTGCATTCACCTGCCACGTACTCGAAGTGCGGCGTGCCGCCGCGGATCACCGCGCCGAGGGCGATGATGGCCTCGTACTTGCCGGCCTGGGCCATGCGCTGCGCCGCCAGCGGGATTTCGAAGGCGCCGGGAACGCGGACGATCTCGATGTTCTTGTCCACCGCACCATGACGACGCAGGGTATCGAGCGCGCCTTCCAGCAGGCTTTCGACGATGAAGCTGTTGAAGCGGCCCACCACGATGCCGAAACGGGCGTTGTTGATCACCATGCTGCCTTCGTAGGTCTTGATCTCGCTCATGATGCTTTCCTTGTTGCTGGTTAATTATGTTCTTGTCTCGCCCCGCGCAGGGCTGGTCGTGTTCGCGGCAAGCTGCCCCTGGTCCGCGCCTACTCCTGCGATATGTATTCCACCACTTCCAGCCCGAAGCCCGGCAGGCCATGCATGCGCTTGGGCGAACTCATCACCCGCATGCGGCGCACGCCGAGGTCGAGCAGGATCTGTGCGCCGATGCCGTAGGTGCGCAGGTCCGCCCCCTTGCCTTCACGCGGCAGGCTGACGCCCTCGTCCTCCAGCTGGTAGTCCTTGATGTGGCGCAGCAGTTCGTCCGCAGTCTCCTGCTGGCGCAGCACCACGGCAATGCCGCTGCCCTGCTTGGCAATGTACTCCAGGGCGCTGTGCAAGGGCCAGCCGCAATCGCTGCGCTGATTGGCAAACAGATCGCACAGGGTGTTCTGCATGTGCACGCGTACCAGGGTGGGCTCCTCGGCGCTGATCTCGCCCTTGACCAGGGCCAGGTGCATTTCACGCTCGATGAGATCGCGGTAGGCCACCAGCTTGAACTCGCCGAACTCGGTCGGCAGCTTGCACACCGCCACCCGCTCCACCGTCGGCTCGTTCTGCAGGCGGTACTGGATCAGGTCGGCGATGGTACCCATCTTGAGACCATGCTGCTTGGCGAAGATCTCCAGGTCGGGCCGGCGCGCCATGGTGCCGTCCTCGTTAAGGATCTCGACGATCACCGCCGCCGGCTCCACTCCTGCAAGGCGGGTCAGATCGCAGCCGGCCTCGGTGTGGCCGGCGCGGGTCAGCACACCACCGGGACGCGCCATCAGCGGGAAGATGTGGCCCGGCTGCACGATGTCGTCCGGCTTGGCGTTGGGCGCCACCGCGGTGCGCACGGTGTGGGCGCGATCATAGGCGGAAATGCCGGTAGTCACGCCATGCGCCGCCTCGATGGACAGCGTAAAGGCGGTACCGTGCTTTTCATTGTTGTTGGTCACCATCAGCGGCAGGCGCAGCTGCTCGCAGCGTTCCTTGGTGAGGGTGAGGCAGATCAGGCCACGGCCGTAACGCGCCATGAAGTTGATGTCCTCCGGACGCACCAGCGAACCGGCCATGATCAGATCGCCTTCGTTCTCGCGATCCTCGTCGTCCATCAGGACGACCATCTTGCCCTGGCGGATATCCTCGATGATTTCTTCTGTCGTATTCAGTGCCATTGTCTTTGTCTGTCCGGTGCTCGTCTGTTCAGGTCGCGCTCTGACGGCGCTGTTATTTCAAAAAGCCATGCTGGGCCAGGAATTCCATCGTCATGCCGCCGCCGGACGGCTGTGCCGTGCGCTCGCCCAGCAGCAGCCGCTCCAGGTAGCGGGCGATCACGTCCACTTCCAGATTCACCTTCCGCCCCGGCGCGAAATCAGCCAGGGTGGTTTCCTGCAAGGTGTGCGGCACGATGTTCAGTTCGAACTCGGCCCCCTCCACCGCATTCACCGTCAGGCTGACGCCGTCGATGGTGATGGAGCCCTTGGCGGCGATGTACTTCGCCAGCTCGGCGGGGGCCTGGATGCGAAAGCGCACCGAGCGGCCGTCGTTGCCGCGGCTCAACACCTCGCCTACACCATCGACGTGGCCGCTGACCAGATGGCCGCCGAGACGTGAGGTGGGCATCAGCGCCTTTTCCAGATTGACGCGGCTGCCAACACGCAGTCCGGCAAAACTGGTGTGCGCCAGCGTCTCGCCGGACACATCGGCCCAGAAGCCATCACCGGGCAGCTCCACCGCCGTCAGGCACACGCCGTTGACGGCGATGCTGTCGCCCAGTTGCACGTCGCCCAGATCCAGCGCGCCGCTGCGGATACGCAGGCGGTAATCGACGCCCTGGTGCTGCAGGGCGGCAACCTCGCCGACGGCCTGGATGATTCCGGTAAACATGGCTCAAGCATTCGCCTTCTGCGCGACCCGCGCAGTGATGCGCCAGTCCCTGCCCACCGCGCGGAGGTCGGTGATGTCCAGTTCGATGCGCTGCTCCATGCGCTCCATGCCCGGCAGGCGGAACAGGCCGCGTGCGGCGTCGCCCATCAGCAGCGGGGCCATGTAGATGACCAACTCGTCCACCAGGCCGGCCTGCAACATGGCACCGCTCAGGGTGGCGCCGGTTTCCACCAGCACTTCGTTCACCTGGCGTTCGGCCAGCAGGCGCAGCATGCCTTCCAGATCGACGCGGTCCAGGCCGTGCGGCATATGTACTACTTCGGCCCCCGCCTGCTCCAGCCTCCGGCGGGCGGCGGTCTCGTCACAGGCGGTCACCACCAGTACGCCACCGGGCTGCGCCAGCAGGCGTGAGGACTCGGGCATCGACAGGCGCGGGTCGAGCACCACGCGCAGGGGCTGCCGCTCATGGCCGCCAGGCAGCGGAAAACGTACCGTCAGGTTGGGGTCGTCCGCCAGCACCGTGCCGATACCGGTGACGATGGCACAGCTGCGTGCGCGCAGGCGCTGCACATCCTCGCGCGCATCACTGCCGGTAATCCACTTGCTCTCGCCCGAGGCCATCGCCGTACGCCCGTCCAGGCTCATCGCCAGCTTGCAGCGCACGAAGGGACGCTCGTCGCGCATGCGGCGGATGAAACCGGGGTTGAGCGCCTCGGCCCGGGCTTGCAGCAGGCCGGAGGCGACGCTGACGCCAGCCTCCTGCAACCGTTGCAGGCCCTTCCCCGCCACCAGCGGGTTGGGGTCTTCCATGGCGGCCACCACCCGGCTCACACCGGCGGCAAGCAGGGCATCGGCGCAGGGCGGCGTACGGCCGTGATGGCTGCACGGCTCCAGGGTTACATAGGCGGTGGCGCCGCGCGCCTGTGCGCCGGCCTGGGCCAGCGCATGCACCTCGGCGTGGGGACCGCCGGCCACCTCATGCCAGCCCTCGCCCACTACCACATCATCCTTGACGATGACGCAGCCGACGCGTGGGTTGGGCGTGGTGGTATACAGGCCGCGCTCAGCCAGTTGCAGGGCACGGGCCATGTGGGTGTGATCGGCGGCGGAAAATTCGGACATCCGACTATCCTAAGAAAAACAGTTAAGTCCGCAAATGAACGCGAATGGACGCAAATCAAGGCAAAGGGGCAGGGCCCCCGCCGAGCGAATAGCGCGCCTTGTGTCACACCATGAGTATTCGCGTCTATTTGCGTTCATTCGCGGACTGATTGCGTTTTATTCTTTGTCGCCGTCCAGCAGGGTGAGCTGGCTGCGCTTCACCTGGGCCGGCGGTTCGTTCTGCAGGCGTTCGATCTCTTCGCGGAACGCGTTGACGTCCTGGAAGCGGCGGTACACCGAGGCGAAGCGCACATAGGCCACTTCGTCCAGTTCGCGCAGCTCCTCCATCACCCATTCGCCCACCAGCCGGGTCGCCAGCTCGCGCTCGCCGCTGCTGCGGATGCGGTGCTGGACGCGGCCGATGGCGGCCTCGATGGCCTCCGTGTCCACCGGGCGCTTTTCCAGCGCGCGCAGGAATCCGGCACGCAGCTTGTCCTCGTTGAACGGCTCGCGCACCCCGCTTTGCTTCACCATGCGCGGCATCACCAGCTCGGCGATCTCGAAGGTGGTGAAGCGCTCGCCGCAGGTCAGGCATTCGCGCCTACGCCGCACGGCATCGCCGTCATTGGCCAGGCGCGAGTCGATGACCTTGGTGTCGGGGGCGTCGCAGAAGGGGCAGCGCATCGTTAAGTTCCAAGTGGCAAGTTACAAGTTGCAAGTTATCTTCTTGCCGCTTGTCACTTGATACTTGTTACTTGCCGTACACAGGCAGCCGCTTGCACACGTCCAGCACCTTGGCCTTCACCTGCGCAATCACGGCGGCATCGCCGCGGGCGTCGATGACATCGCAAATCCAGCCGGCCAGTTCGGTGGCCTCGGCCTCCTTGAAGCCGCGGGTGGTAATCGCCGGCGTACCGATACGGATGCCGCTGGTGACGAAGGGCGACTGCGGATCGTTGGGCACCGAATTCTTGTTCACGGTGATGTAGGAGCTGCCCAGCCAGGCGTCCACATCCTTACCGGTCAGGCCCTGCTTGATGAAGCTGACCAGGAACAGATGGTTGTCGGTACCGCCGGAAACCACGTCGAATCCGCGCGCCAGGAAGACCTTGGCCATGGCCCGGGCGTTGACCACCACCTGCTGCTGATAGGTCTTGAACTCCGGCTGCAGCGCCTCCTTGAAGGCCACTGCCTTGGCGGCGATGACGTGCATCAGCGGGCCGCCCTGGATGCCGGGGAACACCAGCGAATTCAGCTTCTTCTCCAGATCCGGATTGGACTTGGCCAGGATGATGCCGCCGCGCGGGCCGCGCAGGGTCTTGTGGGTAGTGGTGGTGGTGACGTCGGCGATCTGCACCGGGTTGGGGTACACGCCGGCCGCTACCAGGCCGGCCACGTGGGCCATGTCCACGAACAGGAAGGCACCCACCTTGTCGGCGATAGCGCGGAAGCGCTGCCAGTCCACCACGCGGGAATAGGCGGAAAAGCCGGCGACGATCATCTTCGGCTTGTGTTCCAGGGCCAGGGCCTCGACCTGCTCGTAGTCGATCTCGCCGGTCTTTTCGTTCAGGCCGTACTGCACGGCGTGGTAAATCTTGCCGGAGAAATTGACCTTGGCGCCGTGGGTCAGGTGGCCGCCGTGGGCCAGGGACATGCCGAGCACCGTGTCGCCCGGCTCCAGCAGCGCCATGTAGACGGCGGCATTGGCCTGGGAACCGGAATGGGGCTGCACGTTGGCGTAGTCGGCACCGAACAGTTGCTTGGCGCGGTCGATGGCCAGCTGTTCGGCCACGTCGACGTACTCGCAGCCACCGTAGTAGCGCTTGCCGGGATAGCCTTCGGCATACTTGTTGGTCAGGGACGAACCCTGCGCCTCCATCACGCGCGGGCTGGCGTAGTTCTCGGAGGCGATGAGCTCGATGTGCTCTTCCTGGCGCACCCGCTCCTGCTCCATGGCAGTCCACAGTTCGTCGTCAAACCCGGCAATGTGCATCTGTGTCGTAAACATCCGGCAACCCCTGGCGAAATCAGTAGAAGAATCAGAAGTATGCATTCCGCCCGCGGAGGCCCCGCGCTGGCCGCTACCCTGACGGAAAGGGTACGAATATTACCCGATCCGGGCCGATATTGCATGATGGGAGCCGGAAATGAAAAGGCCCCGCACGAGGCGGGGCCTGAAGTCATATTACCCTTCCTGGCAACAATCCCTGGGCCCTGGCGGGCTTCTCGTTCTCTCCTCTCCCCCTTTCCGGGTTGTATTCCTCAGCCTGCCGGCACCCGGGCGGCGGACGCCGGCAATAGGCCGATATCAGTACAGCGCTTCCCTGTAGGTATCGTCGCCCACTTCGGTCAGCGCATTCTTGATGGCGTCGGGCGACTTCATGATGTTCATGAAGCTGTTGTCGCCCATCATGGACAGATCCGGGAAGTTGATGGCGATACGGAAACGCGCATAGAGCGAGTACACCTTGCGGCCGGATACCAGGATTTCATAGGGCAGATGCGCCGTGGAGCGCAGCGGCTTGAAGTCGATTTCGCTCATGATGAAGTTGTCATCCATCGGCTTCTTGCCGTCGCTCGGTGCCTTCATGGACACGCCGAACACCACCTCGTCCTTGCCCGGGATATCGATACGATACACCTGGTTCACACCCGCCGTGCCCTTGGCCAGACGCTCCGCCACTGCCTTCACCGCTTTTTCATGGCTCGGATACATGGCGTGGGTGGACGGCTCGTCGAAGTACTCCATGCCGAACATGTAGTGGTACTTGCGCAACTGCTTCGGGGTCAGGCCCTCGGCGGGACCGAACTCCTCCTGCTTGCCCAGCACCTTGGCCAATTGTGCGCTCACCCCGGCCAGGTCGCCTTCCATGCGGTAGGCGTGGGCCATGTAGGTCGGATTGGTGTAGGCGACCTGCAATTCGCCGTTGACGTTGGTCACCGACACGCGCTGGGCCGCGCCGTAACCGCCGAACTGCGACCGGGCGGCATTCTGCTTCAGCTGCTCGTTGGTCACGGCCACGATGGTCGCCGTCTCATAGGGGCTGTAGCTGCCCACCACCTCGAAACCGCCGGCGGCCAGCTTCTGCTTGACGTCAGCCACTGTGGCAGCCATGTCGCCCTTGGCCTTGTAGGCCAGCACGAACGGTTTCATTTTGTCCTCGGCCTGCGCCGTCATCGCGACAGCAAGCGCCAGAACTGCTCCAAGTGCTCCCTTCCACACACTATTCATAAGACACCTCGAATTATCGTTATATTTTCCACACTGAGATTCGGGCTGGATAAGCAGACAGGGGCGACGGATCGCTCCGTCACCCCTGTCTGTTACATCAGCACAGCATGTTTCGGCTTAGAAACGGTGGCTGTACATCAGCTGCCAGCTGGTCTGGCTGTGGGTTACCTTCAGACCCTGGTTGCTGGTCGCGTTGGTACCGGTGACAGCCACTTCAGGTGCGTATTGCAGCGAGAAGTTGATGTCGCTGACGGCGCTCGTCTTGTAGCCGAAGCCCGCGGTGTAGTGGTTCTCGATGGTGGCCGGGAACAGGTAGTGCAGGGTGCTGCTGGGGATCGGGTTGTTGCCCAGATTGGCGCCGAAACGCACCGTGAAGGCATCGGTTGCCTGGTAGGCGGCACCCAGCTGGAACACGGTCTGGTCATCCCAGTTCTGGTACATGGTGGCGCTCATCGACTCGCCACCCGACGTGAAGACCATCTTGAAATCCTTCATCACCGAGGACCAGTTGATGAACTTCACGTCACCGGCGACCATCCACTTGTCGTTGGGCTGGAACGACAGACCAACGCCGTAGGTGGCCGGCCACTGGAAATCCTTGATTTTGATGTTGCCGTTGAACGTTCCGACAATGTCACCAAAACCGGAATTGTTACCCGCAACCGACATGGAGGCATTGCCGCTCAGATCGCTGATGCTGGTCTCGCTGTGGTAGGTACCGCCAACCGTCAGCTGCTCGTTGACCTGGTAGGTGAAGCCCACCTTGGCGGCAAAGCCGTCACCGGAGGCCTTGCCGTCATAATCGCTGTTGTCGGAAAAATCGAAATACCCGCCATAGATGCCGTTGTCGAAGTTGGTCGCAAGCGCCGTGCCCAGACCGCTAGTCATGGTGATGGTACCAACCGTCGAAGACGGGTTGCCCATCATGTCATTCATAACACTGCCCGGCAGCGCCATCTTCAGGTCCATGGTGGCACGGACATAGTCGATGCTGCCGCCCACGGTGAGCTTGTCGTTGACGTTGAAGGACAGCGGGAAGAGGATGCGCATCACGCCGACTTCGGAGCGCTCCTTCCAGCTCGACACCAGAGTGGGATCGCCGCTGGCGCCCATAATCGCCATCTGCACGAATGCCGTGCCCGGACCACCGCTGTTGTACTCGGTGCCCATGCCGCCCTGGGCAAAGGCGGCCACACCATAGGTCAACTGGCCGTTCTTCTTGGCCCAGCCCACGGCGGGCATCATGTAGGAATCACCGCCCGACGACCAGCTGCCGCCCATGGAGTGGGTCGCGTCGACATTGGGGCCGAGCACGCCGACGGCCACGTCGAGGCGGCTGCCGTCCGCGGCAAGGCCCAGAGTGGCGGGATTGTTCATAACGGCAGCGGTGCCGTTGTCATAGGCCATGGACGCACCGCCCATGGCGGCGGCGATCGGGCCGTAGCCTTCCAGATTCATACCGTTGGTCGCAAAGGCCGCCATAGGGGCGCCGCAGGCTGCCGCAACAGCCAAGGCGAGCAGGCGCTTGGAATTCTTCATTCGGGATCTCCTTGGTTTAACTGTGGAACGATGTTTGTTGTTTATTGTCTTGTTAGGTTTTTATATGACGCGGACACGATATTGCTGCGGTTTTGGGGTGTCAAGAGAACAACAGCATTTAAGTATTTGTGAATATTAATGTTTTCTTATCGGCAAGCAGTGACAAGGGCTTAGAAACATCACACTTGTCATGGATATAAAATATTGAGGAAAGTCCGTAGGGCGCGCACACGAAAATGCCGAAGCCCGGCCCGCTGCCGCCGGGGGCACCACCTCCCGCCGGGCATAAAAAAACCCCGCCGAAGCGGGGTTTTTCAGGTTCACTTCCGGGACACTTACATGTACAGGCAGATGTCCGACTCGCCGGCAAATTCGAAGAACTTGGCGGCACCGGCATACTCCATCCCGTCGATGAAATCGCTGTGCTCGAAACCGAACAGCTCCACGGTCATCTGGCACGCGGTGAAGCGCACCTCCGCCTCCTGGCACAGTTCACGCAGTTCAGCGATGGTGGCCACGCCGTTGTTGGCGATGGTCTTCTTCATCAGCGCGGTGGCCAGCGACTCGAAGCCGGGGATGTTGGCCTGGATGATGTTCGGGATGTTCCAGTTGATGCCGCGGAACCACTTCGGCCCGAACGGCATCTTCATCGGCATACCGGGATTACCCAGCGGGCTGACCTTGAGGCCACCCAGATCCTTGCGCACCAGCTGCAGGCCGTAGAAGGTGAAGAAAATCTCCACTTCATAGCCCAGAGCGGAAGCGGTGGACGCCAGGATGAACGGCGGGTAAGCCCAGTCCAGGGTACCCTTGGTAGCAATAATCGCCAGCTTCTTCTGATCGGACATTTGGAGCCCCCTCCTTAAATTTTTTGTTTTATGCCTTCTTGATCAGGAATACGAACTTGCCGCCTTCTTCGCCGGAGGACAGCAGGGTGTTGCCGGTCTGCTTGGCAAAGGCTTCGAAGTCCTTGACGGAACCGGGGTCGGTGGCAATGATTTTCAGCACCTGGCCGGAACCCATGCCACCCAGGGTCTTCTTGGCACGCAGGATGGGCAGGGGGCAGTTCAGGCCGGAAGCGTCCAGTTCTTGATCGAAGTTCGCCATTGTTTCTCTCCTCGGGCTTTACGACAGTTGGGAAAAAAGGGCCTGCAAAGGCCCAACTATTAGAATACAAGAGCGAACTTATATGACAAACCCCGGGGGGAACGCAAGTTCAGACCGACCTACCCGAAAGGGGTAGATGGGACTCCTGCACCTTAAAACTTCTTATAAATTGACGGATTGCAGGAACGGGCCGCTTCCGCGAACCATGTCGCGAAAGCGGCAAACCATCAGGCGACGGCCAGGCCGCCCTGCAACCAGGCCATGATGCCGCCCCGAAGGTTGTAGACATTGTCCTTGCCCAACGAGGTCAGGTAGGCACAGGCCTGCGCCGAACGGGCGCCGGTACGACAGTAAATGACGACTTCGGAATCCTCCGGGATTTTTTCCACACTCATCGGCAGCATGTGCAGAGGAATATTGGTGGCACCGGGGATAATGCCGGAGGCGACCTCCATCGGGCTGCGGACGTCGATCAGGCGCACGGACTTGCCCTCGCCTTCCAGCATGCGCTTCACATCGAATATCTCTATTTCTCTGAAATTGAACATGTTCTTGCTTTACCCGCCAGCGAATTAGTGAATGCTAATATTCTAGGGGCGCCGCCTCCCGGTTTTCAATATCCCACAAGGGTAGCCCGTATTCCCCGGCGTTCCGGCAGAACCACCCGAGATTCCCGCGGTCTCAAAGCTGGTACGATCGGCCTTCACTCGCACGGACGGATTCCTTGAAACTCGCCAGCTACCTCTTTGCCTTCCTCCTCGGCACCGCACCGGCGCACGCCGCCACCGACAGCCTGACCCTGCCCGACATCGGCGACAGTTCGGCCACCGCACTCACCCCCGCCGACGAGGAACGCATCGGGCGCGAAATGATGCGCTCCATCACCCAGTCGGGGATGCTGCTCACGGACCCGGAAGTGGAAGAGTATGTACAGCACCTCGGCTTCCGCCTGGTATCCGCCGGCAACCAATCGGCGTCCGGATTCCGCTTCTTCGTCGTCAGCGCCCCCAGCATCAATGCCTTTGCCATGCCGGGCGGGTACGTGGGCATTCATTCCGGGCTGATCACCGCCAGCCGCACGGAAAGCGAACTGGCCGGGGTCATGGCCCACGAAATCGCCCACGTCACCCAGCACCACCTGGCACGCAGCTACGAGCGTGCCAGCCAGATGAACATGCCGCTTACCGCCGCGGTCATCGCCGCCATATTGCTCGGCGCCGGCAACCCGCAGCTGGGCGAGGCGGCGCTGGCCGCCACCATGGCCGGCGGCAGCCAGATGCAACTGGACTTCACCCGCAGCAACGAACGCGAGGCCGATCGGGTGGGGATCCAGATGCTGGCCAGCGGCGGCTTCGACCCGCAGGGCATGCCCGGCTTTTTTGAGCGTCTGCAGCAGGAATACCGTTACGCCAGTACCGGCCTGCCGGAATTCCTCAGCACCCACCCGGTGACCCTCGATCGTATCGCCGATGCCCGCAACCGCGCCGATCAGTATCCCGCCAGCCCGAGCAGCGACAGCCTCGGCTATCACCTTATCCAGGCCAAGCTGCGTGTGCTGGAAGCGCGCAACCCTGCCGCCCTGGCGCAGCAATACCGCACCGCGCTCGAGGCCGGCGACGGTGCCGTGGAACGCTACGGTTATGCCCTGGTCCTGATGCGGCAGGGTGAATACCCGCAGGCGCGTACGCTGCTTGCCGGCCTGCGCCGCGACGATCCGCAGCGCATCGCCTACATGCTGGCGCTGGGACAACTGGAAACCGCGGACAGCCACCCCGCCGCCGCAGAACGCCTTTACCGCGACGGCCTGCACGTCTATCCGGGCAATTCCCTGCTCACCCTGGCCCTGGCGGAACACCTGCTGCGGCAGGGCGAACATGCCAGGGCCGCCCCCTTGTTGCGCGACTTCACCCGCAACCGCAGCGTTCCTCCCCGCGCCTATGAACTGCTGGCCGAGGCCGAGACCCGCGGCGGCCGCCAGGGAGTCGCCTATATCGCCCTGGCCGACTATTACCGCAGCCTGGGGGAAACGCAGACCGCCATCGAGCAGCTCAACATGGCGCGCCGCGCCGGCGGACTGGACTTCTACTATCAGTCACTGCTGGAAGCCAAACTCACCCAGCTGCTGGACGAAACCGCCCCGCTGCGGCAGCGCTAGTCCCCTCCCGTCCGATTGTCCCCCGTCCCGCGGCAGGCCCAACTTGCCCGATATTTTTTTCCTGTCATGGGAATAAACCCACAACGTACATCCACTATAAGGACAGGCGCGTAGGGTTGATTCCTGCCGGTGCTCGAGAAGTAATTAACTGTTTTCTAATATATTAGTGGTAATTGTTTATGTTTTTCGTCGGGGTTGTTCCGCGCGGCATTATCGGTAATATGTAAAAAAAAAACGCGTGGACAGCTCGGGAATATCACTACCGACCATGACACCACCGGCCAGCCGGACACGGACCAAAACCACAACAACACGCGCACCAGCGAGTGCAACGAAAACCAACGAGGAGGAAACAATGCGGAAGCCCGCCCACCTGATAACCGCCGCCAGTGCCGTTGCGGCCATGCTCGGCGTTCTGACCCTCTCTGCACCGGCCGTGGCTGCCGATGCCGGCATGGTCGCCGAAGGCAAGAAGATCGTCGAAGACCGCAAGCTGGGCAACTGCCTCGCCTGCCATCAGATCGAAGGTGCCGACATGCCGGGCAACATCGGCCCCCCGCTGGTCGGCATGCAGGCCCGTTTCCCGGACAAGGCAAAGCTGCGCGCACAAATTTGGGATTCCACCAAGGCCAACCCGAACACCATGATGCCGCCCTTCGGCAAGCACGCGATCCTGACCGACGATCAGATCAACAAGGTGCTTGAGTACATCTATACCCTCTAATCCCAAATTAGCGATAGGAGCCTGTCAACGTGAATACCAAGCGCAGAGTTTTTCTCAAGAGCACCCTGGCCGGCAGCGCCATTGCCGTTGCCGTCAGCGCCGGCCTGCTCAATCCCCGCCAGGTTCTGGCTGCCTGGCCCAAGGACGCCTTCGAGGCCAAGGACATCGCCGGCGGATTGAAGGGCATCTACAACGCCGATCTGACCACCCCCAGCAACGACAT
>NPIF01000223.1_pt1 | contig 55155 bp, 49 predicted proteins | sample 8637461 | NCBI WGS metagenome assembly NPIF01 (sample SAMN07420641, study PRJNA396082) | bioreactor metagenome | isolation source: sample BR12 brine-fed electro-methanogenic bioreactor BR | place: Japan: Kochi | collected 2016-12-09 | reverse complement strand
TGGACCAAAGACAAAACTGACACGCTGATCACCTTCGATTCGCTGACGGGAGCCGGAGTAATGACAGAAGAAGAAGTATCCACCGTCAAGGAACTAGTCAAAAAAATCGCCCAAGTTATTTACGAAGAGTTCGCGGCACGCGGGCTACATGTCCTGGACGGCAAGATCGAACTTGGGCGGCTTAAAAGCGGCGACGGGCACATCGCACTTATCGATGAGATTTCCCCCGACGTGCTACGCGTTTGCAACGGCTACAAAAAGGGCGAAAACAGAAGCTGCGTAAACGCACGGGAGTGCATTACCACGAGCCTTTCCGGAGACAAGCGCAGAATTTCGGCGAAGTACCAACTTTCTGCCGCGGAACTGGAGAAGATTTTTCTGAAGTAAAAAACGCACCTTGCGATCGACGCCCGTATTTCCAAAAGCTACCGCAACAGCGCAAAAAGTTCCCTTTGTATCGCGAGAAACCGGTTCTTGAGATCCTCCCAGTGTATGGGTTTTCTGAGCACCGGCCAGGGTTCGGCTTCGGCGTCGTCAAACCAGGAGAGGCTTTTTATCATGTGGTACGTGTTTATCCTGGCGCCTGGATATTTCTTTTCCAAAAGGGGAAACAGGTCCTTAAGGGTGACACCATGCCTGTCGAGGATGAAAAGGTCGAAAAAATCCTTGACGGAACCCCGATTCGCCAGCGCGTTCCATTTCGTGATGGCGATGTCTGTCAGGGACGCGATTTTTAATCCCTGAACCTCGGGAGTCTCGATAAAAGGCTCTATCATGGGGTTAGGGAAATGAAGCCAGGTTATCTGGGTGTCGCCCACCCATCCTATGAAAGTACCCGGCGCCGTTTCGGCCATTCTGACGGGGCCCAAGCTTTCCAGTCGTCGTGACAAGATTTCAGGGTCGAATGATTCAGGCGTAAACCAGGCAAAATCCACCGATTCCCTGTGCCCCAGGACAAGAGCCAGGGCCGTTCCGCCCGCGAGATACGACTGTCCGACCGGCACTTTGCGTGCCAGGCTCTTCAGCAGGTCGAGCCTGGCTGGATCGAGGACGTCCCAAAACATCGCATTTCCTCCTCGCAGAGTCCGAGGATGTTTTTCCAGCAAAGAGCCGTCTTGCGGGTCAACCGGCGACTGGTTTTTACGACTTCCATAATCTCCTCTTCGGAAACCACCGACCGAAGCCATACCACGGCATGCTGATCCCCCATGTTTAGAACCCGCTCTATGACAAAAGCCTTGTGCTTTTGCAGGTCGAGACTCGTCATGTCCACGTCCCAAAAGAGGTTTCTCAAGTCTTCCGGAACCGATATTTGTCTTGCGTTCAAAGCCTTTTTCGCCTCCCGAATAAATCATACCATTTCAGGTAATTCATTCCGTCTTCTTCGCGATCTCTCTTTTTCCTTCCTTGCCACCTTCCGCGTCATCATGCAGAAATATCCCCTGAAAAAACCGGAGCAGATCCTTCAGTACCTCTTGGAAAAAACGCCAGGCGCAGCGGGAAAATGGCTGGCCGCAGCAAAATCGGCAGGCTTGTACAACGACGGTTATACTGACTGTTCGCCAAAAACACCTGAAAGCACCCGAGTCAGTCGATTCTCCAATGCGTTCCCAGGCTTTCTTCCCTTTTCAGGGCTGCTTCGGCAACGGCCTTTGCCGTTGCGTGCAGCCCTTTCATCTCAAGAGCAAAAAGACGGTCCAGTGGAGTTTCCACGCCTATCGTCCTGTTTTCGAAATCCCCCAGGTACCCCAGGAACTCCTCTATCTGCCGTCCTCTCCTTACAGGCCCCAGTGCCTCCCAGGCCTTTTCCTGCAGTTCCTTGCGCAACACTCCCGGCCTTTCGCCTTTTTCAGAAATGGCATGAAGGCCCCTCCACTCGCCTGCATCCAGGGGGCCAAGGCTTTTTTCGCACTCTTTGGCCGCAATATTGCCGGCCCTGTACCCGAAAACCACGATATTCGTCAGCGCGTTTCCGCCAACCCTGTTTGCTCCGTCGACACCACCGGTGACCTCGCCACAGGCATAAAGCCCGTCTACAGATGTACGACCGAAACCATCTATGACCACGCCTCCGCAAAAATAGTGTTCAAGCGGGGCCATCCGCAAAGGCCTCTTAACACTCCTGAAAAACTCCGCGTTCAACGTCAGGCAGTACTGCACTTTAGGATCCTTCAATTGCCCGTCTGTCAAATCCTCCAGGTGGGCGAAGACACCACCCTCTGCGGATTTTTCCGCCATAAGCCTGGCGCATTTGTCGCGAGCATAAAGGCTTACCTCGCTGCCGCTTTTATAGCCCCATTCTTTCATTGCCTCTTTCAAAAACTCCCTGCCCTCTGCGTCGGTTATCCTCACGAAATCCACAAGTTCCACGTCCGCCATCCACTTAGGGAAACCGGGCTCCGCCCATCCGAGAGGGTAAAACTGCACGAACTCCATGTCGCGAAAGACCGCACCGATATCCGACGCCAGAGCGTAGCCATCGCCGGTAATCCTGCCCGGGTTGTCGGTGTGACTGTAGATCTGGCCGCCGCCTCCCGTCGCCAAAATAACCGCGCCCGAAGGAATACACGTCCTTTCCCCCGTGCGCCAGTTCTCCATTTCGACTCCTGCTACACGGCCTCTTTCCAACCGAAGCGACGTCGCCACCGTCCAATCCAGGAACCTGACACCCTCGCTTTCGGCAATAGCGGCCAATTCCCCGGTGAAACCGGCCCCACCCATCAACCCGTTGGGTGCCGTAGCCCTGACTGAGGCAGATCCTTTTTTCATTTTTATCCGGACGCCCCACCGCATAAGGGTCTGGAAAGTGCTTTCGGCTTCCTCTGTCAGAATTTTCACTAAAGCCGAGTCGTTTAAGTAATGGCCCGTTTCCATGGTCTTTTTGTAATGCTCCTCGGGCGAAAGGCCGCAGCAGGCAAGCGAAAACACCCCTGCAGCATAAGCCGTACACGTCGCCGTGGTACGGGTGGTCTTTGAAAGTACGACCACATCGGCTCCGGCCTTCCTGGCAGCGATTGCGGCAACAAGACCTGCTCCTCCCGACCCGATAACCGTAACCCGTTTTGTCATCAAAACCACCTCGATTGACATTATAGACCCTGGCAGCCTTGGAAAGGTTCAAGGCTTCGAGCTTTTCGCCTACCTTTCTCATCTTGCCCAGAGCATTGGCTTTCTTCTTTTGGGTATGGATCGCCTTGAGAATCCAGCCCCGCCCTTCTTGACGCAAATGCTTCTGGGGCATATGATGCGTTTTTCTTTGTCACAAATATGCGGTAAAACCGGAAGGAAAAGAGAGGTTCCAATGCATCCAGTTGAAAAAATCAGGAATATCGCGGTCATCGCTCATATCGACCATGGAAAGACGACACTGATCGATGCCGTGTTCAGGGCCGCCAAGGTCTTCAGGGACAACGCACGAGTCGCTGAACGCATCATGGACAGTGGAGACATCGAAAGAGAACGGGGCATAACAATCCGATCCAAACACTGCACCGTCGAATGGAAAGGATACCTGATCAATCTCGTCGACACCCCAGGCCACGCGGATTTTTCCGGAGAAGTCGAACGCGTTCTTTCTACCGTCGATTCCGTACTTCTTCTTGTCGACGCAAACGAAGGCCCCATGCCGCAGACCCGTTACGTACTTCAGCACGCACTGAGGATCGGGCTGAAACCTCTTGTTTTCATCAACAAGGCTGACAGGCCGGGCTCAAATCCCCTGGACGCTCTCAACCGGACCTTCGACCTGTTCTTCGAGCTCGGTGCCTCCGACGAGCAGGCTGATTTTCCGGTTGTTTACGGATCAGGCCTCGAAGGATGGGCTGTGGAAGATCTCGAGGAGAGCGAACGAAACGGCATGGATGCACTGCTCGATGCCATCATCAGCCACGTCAGCCCGCCCCGGGCAAACAAGGAAGGCCCTTTCCTCATGCAGGTATCCACTCTGGGATGGAACGAATACATCGGAAGGATCGGCTGCGGAAAGGTTTTACAGGGGAGCCTCCAAAAAGGTGATGTCTTCGTCCGTACCACGTCGAGATGGATCGATTCCGCAAAACAGGAGGGCGCCTGGGAAATAACCGGTTCATTTACCGAAAAGGCCGCTCGTCTCTGGGTTACAAGGGGACTGGACAGAGTCGAGGTTTCAGAGGTTACCGCAGGTGACATTGTCTGGATTTCAGGACCTGGGGAAATCAACATCGGCGACACCTTCTCCGCACAGCTGGAAGAACCGGTGACACTCCCGCCCCTTTCCATTGAGGAACCCACGGTTTCCATGTTTTTTCTGGTCAACAACGGCCCCTTCGCCGGCCAGGAAGGCCAGGCAATTACCCTGAGACAGTTGAAAAGTCGGCTTGAGCGGGAGCTGGAATCCAACGTGGCTCTCCACATGGAAGACCTCGGACGACCTGACGGCGTCAAGGTCTCGGGACGCGGAGAGCTCCATCTTGCCATCCTCATAGAGGAAATGCGAAGAGAGGGGTTGGAATTCTGCGTATCCAAGCCCGAAGTCATTACGGAAAACCTTGACGGGGAAATATTCGAACCAATGGAAGCACTTACAATTGACATTCCCGAGGAATTCCAGGGTGTCGTCTTCGAAAAACTTTCCCGTCGAAGAGGACGCATGACAGGGCTGCAAAACCTGCAGACTGGGCTCGTCAGACTCGACTTCCAGATCCCTACGCGAGGTCTTATCGGATACAGAAACGAGTTCTTGACTGACACAAAAGGACTGGGCATCATGTCCTCTTCCTTCAACGGATACGGTCCATGGACAGGTGAAATCCGTTTTCGGGAAAGGGGTTCCATGATCAGCATTGAAACCGGCGTCGCCACGGCCTACCAGCTTGAAAACCTCCAACAGCGCGGAGTCCTTTTCATCAGCCCCATGAGCAGGGTTTACGAGGGGATGGTCATCGGGGAACATTCTCGCCCAAAAGACATGACATGCAACCCGACGAAAAAAAAGCAGGCGACCAACCACCGGGCATCAACAAAAGAGCAGGGGATCAAACTCGATGTTCCCATCGAGATGACGCTGGAGAAAGCCCTCGAATGGATCGCCATGGATGAACTCGTGGAGATCACTCCCCGTTCCATAAGGATCCGCAAGTCTGTCCTGAACGAGTCCGAGCGAAAAAAACACGAAAAAACACATTCCCACTAGTCGCGTTGCAGAAGCAGGCGCTCTCAAAGAAATTGGCGAAGGTGTTGGTTTCAAGACTTTTTCAGAGTTGCCTTGACCCCATACAAAGTGATTTCGCTGGTACAATGTTGGACATGTCTTCATCATAAACCGGGATATCTCCAACAGGAGTATGTCTGATCTGGCAGGAAGTTTCCCGAATATATCTTCTCCAGGATCTGGATCTCTGACACGGAAAGGGCTGATTTTCATGCGACGAAGCGAAAGGGCGATCAGGGGCAAGGAAAACGGCGGACCGAGGGCGCTTTTCAAATCCATGGGCTTCTCCGATGAAGATCTTGAAAAACCGATCATCGGGATCGCGAACTCCTGGAACAACATCGTTCCGGGGCATTTCAACCTCAAATCCGTGAGCGAATACGTCAAAAAAGGGATCCACCGCGCCGGGGGAACGGCGCTGGAATTCGGCGTCATCGCTGAATGCGACGGCGTGGCCGAGGGACACGTCGGAATGCATTACATCTTGCCCTCCCGTGAAGTCATCTGCAATTCCGTGGAACTGATGGTCCAGGCCCACCAGATGGATGCCATCGTACTTCTGGCATCCTGCGACAAGATCGTTCCCGGCATGCTCATGGCGGCAGCCCGGTTGGACATCCCGGCCATCATGGTCACTGGCGGCCCCATGGCGGGCGGCGTATTTTTCGACGGCAGGAAGTCCGACACTACATCACTTACTGAAGCCCGCGGAATGCTCGCCGCGGGGAAAATCACCGAAGAGGAATTCATTTCACTTGAAAATCTGGCATGCCCCTCCTGCGGATCCTGTTCCTTTCTGGGAACAGCCAACACCATGTGCTGCCTCACCGAAGCAATGGGAATGACCCTTCCCGACGGAGGCCTCATCCCCGCGACCCACGCCGAGCGTCTCCGGCTCGCGGAACAGTCCGGCGAGGCCATTATGAACCTCTTCAACAACGACATCACGGCCCGGCAGATTATCACTCGAGAAGCCATGGAAAACGCCATCAAGGTATGTCAGGCCATCAGCGGGTCCACGAACGCTGTCCTACACCTGTCAGCCATCGCCCACGAAGCCGAACTGGACATGAACGTCCTCGACGCCTTCGACTCCTTGGGCAAAAAGACGCCTCGGATCGCACGGGTCAACCCGGCAGCGAAATGGAACATGGAGGATTTCTGGATGGCAGGCGGAATTCCCAGGGTGATGGAAAGGTTATCACCTCTGCTTAACGTCGAAACGCTGACGGTCAGCGGCAAAACAGTGAGAGAAAACCTCTCCTCACACCAGTATCCCTTCCCCGCCAACGAGGAAATCATCAAGACCCTGGAGGAACCCTTCGGACCTTCCGGCGGGATCGCTGTACTTAGGGGGAACCTGGCTCCAGACACGGCGATCAGTAAGCCAGGTGCCATCAACCCTAAAATGAGACGGTTCACCGGCGAAGCCCGCGTGTTCGACTCAGAGGAAGCCGCTCTCGAAGCCATCTTGGACGGCAAAATCAGCGATGGTCATGTGGTCGTCATTCGCTACGAGGGACCCAAGGGCGGCCCTGGAATGCGGGAAATGTACAAAGCCATGAAATACCTTTACGGGCTCGGGCTCGCAGAATCCACCGCACTTGTGACTGACGGCAGGTTTTCTGGTACCAATAACGGCTGCTTCGTAGGCCATATCTCCCCCGAGGCATCAGAAGGCGGGCCCATCGCCATCGTCACGGACGGCGACCGTATCACCATCGACGTCACACGGGGTGAGCTGACCCTGCATATACCGGACGAAGAAATCACCGAAAGGCTTTTACGGTGGCAGCCGCCCAAACCCAAATTCACAAAGGGTTACCTGGCCCTTTACTCCAGGCTCGCAAGCTCGGCCGCTGAAGGGGCGATTATCAAGATGGACTAAAACCGTCTTTTCAACGGCTCACAGATTCTGCTTTCCGGTCATCTTTTCGATATCAACCCTGATGACCACCATCCTTGCAAGGGCCTGGGCGGGAAACTCGAATTCCTTTCCCGTGTAGTGTTTCATGAGGACGTTCATCCCGAAAGCCTTCTCTTCCGGCTGCTCTTGGATCGAAGCCTTCCCCCAGGCCATGACGCTTCTGTACTTGCTGGTATACGAGCAGGCCTCGCGGCCGGAAAACGAGGCACGCATCGGGGTTTTCCCTGATGATGTCCAGCTTCCTGCCCTCGACGGCGGAATGCATGTACACCTTTCCGTCATGGTAGCCGAAATTCACCCCATTCTGCAGACCTCGGTTTCCTGTATGATCGCCTCCATCGCCGCCCGGTCGGTGATCTCCCTTTCCTTTCTCCGCATCCTGTCACTTCCCTTCCATGTATAAAATATGAATCAAATCATGAGACTGCCTCAAAGACCCGACAAACCCCTGACTACTGAACTCCTTTGCTTTTGGAATCTACGAAGCAACAGGCTTTTCCCTGCCTTGAACCGGTTTCTCAATTCCCGTCGCTTTGGCCCCACCTGTACCCCATGGCCACGATAGACTGAAACAAGTGGTCTATTCCGGTTTCGCCCCTTTTGGCCAGGTCGGCTGTCTTTTGTCCGGCCCTGCTGAATGTTTCCGTCCCCACAGGCCTGTGGGTATGGAAGACCAGCATATCCAGCCCCGACACAGCGGCCGCGAATACTGGCGACTCGAACTCAAGCCGTTCCAGCGGTTCGGGTTTAACCATGATCGGGACACCCATATCTTTTGATCTGCAGAAAACCCGTTTGTTCTGGCTTAAACAATCCATTCAGGGTTTTTCCAGGGGGAGGCTGAGAAAGGGCCCGAATCGGTCGGCGCCGGTAGTTATGAGGCTGGGTAGACCCCATGGTTTGCAGTTTTGTTCGAGGAGTGCCTGTACTTCAAGGAACTCTTCTCCCGAAACGAACCGGCTTTTGTAGCCGGTGCGCCTGTTATCCGACATTATCGGGTAAAGGCGAACTTCTCCTGTAAAGCCTTTGTCTTCCGGTTCCAGGATCACCATTGCAATCAGGCTGTACGGATGGGCCGATTCAATTCTTCCGTATCTTCCAGGGGAGTTGAAAACAAAGTTCCCCAATCCGTATACCACCCACTTCTCCCTGTATCTTTCCACCTGCTGGAACATATGTGCCCCGTGCCCGATGATCAGGTCGGCTCCGGCATCAATGAGATGGTGGGCAGTTTTCTGCTGACTGGCAGAGCGCCACCGGTAGTTAGAACCCCAATGAGGGTAAACGATTATTATGGTACCGGGATTATTGCGCCTGATCTTTTCGAATTCGACGGCCGCCTTTTCAGGGTCCAGAAGCGCGACGCCCGGCTCCTCATCTGTGGCGTAGAAGCGATATCTTTCATCGTATGAACGGCGGTACCCGAATCCCGGAAAGATGGCCACGTTTATTTCCTGCTCTCCGGTGTGAAAGCTCTTCTCAAGAGGTCTGGATGCTTCGGCTGCCGTGTGCCCCGCGCCGAAATAGATAATATCCGATTGCCTCAGGGTTTTGAGCGTAATATCAAGTCCCCTTGTTCCGTAATCGAGGGTATGATTGTTCGCAAGCCCTACGGAACGCACACCGTAACGCTTCAAGGTTTCGGCGGTTTTGAAGGGGCGGGCCCAGTGGAGGATCGGCTTTTCTCGTCCGGAGTCAGTAAGCGGGAGGGTTAAGGGGGTTTCCAGATTAACCACGGTCCAGTCCGCTGACAGGAGGATACTGGAGAGGTTTTCAACACTGCCGTCGTACAATCCGGGGCCGCCGTCGGGCTCTGAGAATTCTTCCGGGATTCTGTAGCTTTCCCCGAAATGAGTGTCCCCTGCCAGGATGATATTAATTGTTTCCCCTGCATACAGCGTTTTCGCAAAAAGTAAAAAAGTCAGTAAGAAAAACAATATGCCTTTCCCCATTCGACATCATTGCCTTTCCGGAAACATCCTTACACTATTTTACCTGTTTTCCGGTTCCCATCCACGAAGTCGTGGAATACAAGTGCATGGTAGCCGGAACCTGCAAACCGTGGGGTGATTGAGCTACTCCCCAAAAACTGGACCAGGGCTTAGGGTGATAACATGGCCCCTGCGGAAGCCAAAATGGGGAGGGACCAATAACCGTCATGAAAAAGCGTTACGATGCAAAATTCAAGACCAAGGTCGTGCTTGAAGCGCTGCGGGAGTATATCCATGTGCGGGAAACTGGATGTCCCTTTAGCTATATCTTAGAGGTGGCTGCGACATTCAGCCCTCTACTAAACTCGTATCGAAGGAACGGATAGGCCCTAATGCCGTTAAGCATTATGACAAGCCAAAGTCACCATATCAAAGGCCACTAGAGTCTTCCTGCGTAGATGAGGCAACGAAGAAAGTCTTTCGGCAGACCTATGAAGCCCTCAATCCCGCCGAGCTGAACCAGAGGATTGACGCACTAAAAAGAAAACTCGAGGCGTGCCAGAGAACCAAAATACAGACGAAAGAGACTCCCGGAAAAGAGCCCCTTTTCGTCTAGTTTTCTTCATGAGGCAACGTTACCCGTTTCGTATAGATTCCTTCGTGAGGCAACAGGTCCCGTGATAGGATCTATATCAAATAGTGTGGAAAGATTCATGTGGCGGAAAACCCAGCATGATCTTGTTGACGTAGACGGTGACGTTCCTCATACCGAAAGACACCCGCTTGAGCATTTTAGCCTTGGTGTTGCAACCCTCGGTGTAACCATTGGTGGTCCTGTCATGGAAAAAGTTCAGAAGCGGCTCCTTCCATTGCCTGAGGGTGTCGGCCCACCGGTTCAACTCCGCATCTCCCGACCAATCTAAACATTGTGAATTTTGCGGGCAGTTTGTTTGCTCGCTCGCCCCGCTTTCAGCGGGGCTTCGCTCGCATTTTTCCGTATATTTCGGCACAAAATCAAAGGGCTTTTGAAAATCAAAAACAAGTTTTCTGTCCAGCAGGCGGCGGTTCAGTCCAAACAAATGGCCTTTGGATCTCCGGGGTCGCTGTTTCACCCGATCTGACCCACGTCAACAACGTATCGATGGGATGTGGTGTTACAGAATACCGTTGCGTGGTCATAACAAAACCTCCTGCAAAAAAACTTCTTTTCTCTTAGTTTCTATGAGTTTCAGTTTGTTCTTGCCCTTGTACTCCAATGAGCCTGACAATTTCAGCCTCTGCTAGATCTTGCCAACTAATGATGCTCTACTTTATACAAATAAAGGGTGCCTTGAATGGAAACGGTTTAGGAAACACCATAATGATTTTCCGTAATAAGTTTTGAAATCTCCTCAAACAGCCCCGTAGCCATTTGCTTGTCTTCCACCACTAGGCTCCGCTCCTTATTTCTGAACGTTTTGTTAGAGAGCCAGTTATGGCTGCCACAAACAACCTTTTGTTTATCTTGTATCAGAACTTTTTGATGGTTGTTGAATCGGCCAACGTAAAGCGTTCCCTTCATCTCGCGCGATTCATTTCTCAAACAGTTCAATAAACCCAAGGCTCTTTTTGATCCTTGAATAAGATTATGTCTGCCTTTGGAATCCTCGTATCCAAACCCTAAATAAACATCTACGCCTCGTTCTAAAGCTTTTCTTAATTCATTAATAAAGTGGTTATCTACAACCGTATTGTGCACCCATCCCGAAAGAACCAAGAAAGAAGTCCGTGCTTCGCTGAGAGATTCAATCATGAATTTGTAGTGATCGGAATCACGTAAAATACTCACGCGGTTTTCTTCCTTTGCTTCTTCAGCAATTGGTTTAACCCAGTCGGGATAGTGGTCCAAAACACCTTTCAGTTCTTCAATCTTTCTGTTCTTCTTTCTAAGCTCCTTTTCTTTTTCTTTGATTGAGCTACTCCCCAAAAACTGGACCAGGGCTTAAGGTGATAACATGGCCCCTGCGGAAGCCAAAATGGGGAGGGGCCAATAACCTTCATGAAAAAGCGTTACGATGCAAAATTCAAGACCAAGGTCGTGCTTGAAGCGCTGCGGGAGTATATCCATGTGCGGGAAACGGGATGTCCCTTTAGCTATATCTTAGAGGTGTCTGCGACACCACAACTATCTGCTGCTTTTCAATGGCCCGAGCAACCGGGTGCGGGATTCATTGATGCGGGTTCAGGCGTAGAAAAAAATCCCCACCCCCTGACCGGGGACGATCTGATGCAAAACTGGGGAAAAAGGGCTTGCACAAAACATACATGGGCAACCTCCTGTCTCGTTAGGAGTCCAAGTTTTTGTCCGCACACCCAACCTAGGGAAAAAGGGCTTGCACAAAACAGCGGAAGCGGCGTTGAATCATATTTCCCTGGAACTCTGGGTTCCTTCACTCCGCCCGTCGCGCCACAAAGAACTCATAGGCGTAGCAATCTGAATACTTCTGGTGCATCTCGGGCTCCTGCCCGAGTTGATCCAACACGGCCAAGGCTTCGTCGTCGGCTCTGTATTTGCCGCGCAGCTCTTCGATGCGAGTCTCCATTGGAGTGTAGAAATCATTCCACCAGGCCTCGTCCGGCAGGGTGAAGTGGCCGATGAGCGAAAGGCCGCTTCTTTCGATTGCCGCCAGGACATCCGGAATCCGGCCCATAATCGGATAGTCGGCCTCGAAGCTCGCAGGCCGCAGCCTGAGGAACACCTCTTGTCCGTTATCGCTGTACGAGCTGTGCTCAAAGGGGACCACGAGTGGTTCAAAGCCGGCGGCTGAGATCAGCTCCAACCACACGGTTCTCGGGAACAGACTCATGAAGTGACGGTCGTGAATGACCTTGGCTGCTCCGCTTTCCTCCCTCAAGAGGTAGGCATATCGGTCACGTACATGTCGGTTTTTGAGTCGGGAACCCATTGCCATTCAAGGTAGCGCAAGCCGTGCCCGTTCCCGTCGCTGCCGCCGGTCTCGGTGCCCGGTTCGAAGGTCTCCGAGACGAAATCCGGCTGGAACATAGCGACCCCTCCGGGGGCGGTGTGTGCGAAGGCCGTGGCAATAGCGCTGGCAAGATCGGTGCGCGAGGTCATGTAGCTGATCGCGTTGTGCACGAGGACGCAATCAAAGACGCACCCGAGTCGGACTGCGCGCATGTCGCCCTGAATGTGCTCGCACTCCGGGTTGATGCGGCGGCTCAGTGTGAGCATGGACGGTTCCAGGTCGACGAGAGTACAGGCCAACGCCGCCTTCAAGTGGGCGGCATTGTGGCCGCCGCCGCTGCCGAGATCGAGCAGGGTCCGAGGGGGCTGCTGACAGTGGGTCTCGAACAGACGCAGATAAAATGCAGCCTCTTCGGCGTAGTTGCCCACCGGAGTCAACAGAGGATACCAGTCCGCCAGGTCGCGGTAGAGCCTGAGGGGCTGACTGGAAGTTGTTTCTGGTTCTTTTGCCATGTTCGACTTTCTGAATCTCTTAATCGTCCGGCTTACTGAAGCCCATACTTGTTCTTGAACTCTTCAATCCAGTCTTCATGCCCGCCCGATTCTTGTATGGCCTCAACAACCATCTGAATGGTCAATCTGCCAGCTCGATGACGTAAGTTCTGCGGGATCGCTTCATATAGAAACGGCCACAAACCGCCTTGATCATTCCTGTCATCCGCAGATCTCAAGAACGCGGGGTTCCTTTCTCGTCAGAGTTCCAAACATTTATGTCATCCCCAGTGCCTTCATCGCCGCAGTCATGGGGTCAGAGAAGAAGATTGGATCGACTCGTTCTACGATGTCACCCGAGACCTCCAGGAAGTTTCGCTTGTTCTCCAAAGGCACCAGCGCCCGACGTGCGCCGTTATCCATGCCGACCTGGAGAGGCTCCACCAAAGATCGAAGGGACTTGATATTGCCCTGGATGCTTAAGTCCCCAAGTATCACAAGGCCCGCCAGCACCGACTGTTTTTTGATGGCGGAGTACACTGCGACGATGAGCGCGACACCGGCTTCACAAGGCACGTGATTACTGAGCAGGTCTATACCCTCAACATGGAAATCCGTCGTGTCCACCTGCTGGGAAATTCCCATCTTGACCTTCTGCGCCGCCAGGTAGGCAAAAGCCCGCTGGATCGACTCGCGCATTGTTCCATCGATGCCCCCGGCGATCTTGAGTTTCCCGGTTCCAGGAGAGCAGCCGACCTCCAGGCGGTAGAGACCAACCTTACCCTGGTCATCCACGGACGCGGTGTACACCGAGCCAGGGGCAAGCGGGTCGGACGAGATCATATCGCGTCCCCCCTGTTCCGGGACCCCCACGAATCTTTCCTCACGGGTCTCGTTGTCGATGTAGGAAAATGAGGTCTGATGGTATTCGAATGAGCCCAGTTTCTTGAGTTGCTCCTTTACGCGTCGTCGGCCCTCGATAGCGAGCTCCGTAATCTCCGCAAGTTCATCGCGACTCATCTCACCGTGCGGGTAAATCAGTTTGATCAGGCCTGAAACCGTCTTCCTAACCGCTTTCACGTCTCGGGCATTAAGATGGGCACCGAGCGAGAAATTCCGATCTATCGCTTCAGTGAAGTTGTGTTTTCGCAGCTCACGCAGCGCCTCGGCAAAGTAATCGACCACGAATCCATAATGGTCGGTAAAATACTCGACCCGCATTTTCGGAATTTCCCAGCCGGGGAGGTAGAAATGGAGGCGATCGAGGAAGGCCATATCCTCGCGGATCACCTCCGGCATGGGCATAAACAAGTGTGAGGAACGCACCATCACGTCGACTGCCTGATTGGTGTTGCCGAACATGGCTATGGAGGCCATGCCGGTAAGGGCGTCCTTCCCGCGGGCAAACATTCCGGATTCGCAATAGGTCTTGAGTGTCGTAACCACCTCTTTGGGCATTTTCTGGAGATCGGCCACCTCATCAAAAGCGATGGAGTCCCAGATGCCCACCAGCCCCATCTTTCCGCTCGCCATATTGTAGAAGAGGTTGGCAACAGTTGTGGGGCCGGTCAGGAGGATGGTGTATGGTGACAGCTCCTGATAGGCGTAGCTCTTGCCCGTACCTCGAGGTCCTAACTCCACAAGGTTGAAGTTGTGCTCGCAGAGCGGAATCATTCGGACGAGTAACATCATCTTGAGCCGGCGGTCAAAGTTCTGCGGTTCAAGGCCTATGGTCCGCAGGAGCAGGTCAAGCCATTCGTCCGTCGAAAACTCACGGCGACAGTTCTGGTACTCAGCCAGGTCGAACGAGGCAATCTGAATGGGCTTCAAGCTGTCAATCCAGAAGGGGCTCCGCTTGCCCTTGGCGTCCTCGTCGTATTGGTGCCGAATATCGATCTGGGCCCAGATGCCGCCCATGAGAAGCCGGTCGTATTCGCGCAAGAAGTGCTCCGGTACATGGACGAACTTGTGGCCGAAGTTAAGCAGCTCTGCCCAATACTTGTCGTCGTCCGAAAGATAGCGGACCTTCACCTTATCGATGAGCGTAAGCTTGCCCTTATCTTTAACCATCGACTGCGCCTTGTTGGCCTCATCAGGTCGGACGAAGTTGGAACTGATCGTGGTGTTCACGACGCGAAGCCCCGCCTCGATGGCCGCCGTATCATCGGTGGCGCAGTACTTGCCCAGAAGATACTCAAGGACAAAGACCGGCACGTTCGCCCCGACCTTCACCTTTCGGACGAGGTCCTTGCGGACCACCTTCCCGGCAAAAACTCTGGTTGATTTGCGATCAAGCTCTGGCATCGTTCATCCCTCACATTGCTATGGACACTTCGATTTTCTCCAGCCGTGCCAATTCAGCACCCGTCGCGGCATCAAGCAGGTACAATCCAACGCTCTTCTGGTCCGGCTCGTCGGTGATCATGAGAGTGATCGTATTGGGGGCTATCCTTTTGGAATCGCGCACATCGTTGCGCAGCACCACATCCCCCGAGGCCTCCTCGAATCCGTAGGACGCACTGACAGCACGCGACACAATCTTTCCTTTCGCGCGCAACTCAACTCGGACTTTCGGCGGCGCGATGTCGAACAATCCTGAGTTCACGCATGTTAATTGCACAGAGAAGAACCGGGTCGTGAGTTTCTGACTACCAGGAATAAGCGTCCAGGTGATCCCCACCGGCGGAACAGCGGATGGTTTGGAAGACCGACTCAAAATCAAGACTGGCACCAGCAATTCCTGTGGTGAAAGCCCGCCGTGGAAATAGGCCTTCGCACCCCCCTTGCACTTAAAGCAGGCGAAGGTCCAGGGTGTGGCCAAATCGAAGTCGCCTTGCATGCCGAACACGCTGAGAGGCGCACGCAGGAATGCCTCGTCCGCATTGCCCCCGTGCCCCACCCATACCCGGCGATGGAGGTCCGCGGTTTCGCCACCCGGCGAGTCCACCTTCATATCTTCGCTCAGTTCATCGGTGAAAAGGTGTCCATGGTCAGCCGCTAGAACAATGCGCTCGATACCCATGTCAACGAGCGTTCGAACGCCTCGCCGCAGGTCGTTCAGTACACCGTCCATTTGCCTGCGCGCCTGGGTGATGTTGTCCTGCTCGCAGAGCTCATCAATCTCTTGAGATGTCACAAGGATCAACTGCGCGCTTTCAATCCCCTCGCGAACCTTCTTGGAGGGCTTGGGCAAAAGATTGTCCAATTTGACGTCAAAGACCTCCACGCCCGCATGTTGCTTCAGAAGCGCCAACCGGTCCTTGCGATCTTTAATGACGGTCCCGTTTATCTCCAGCGCCAGCTTGCCGCTGCCTGCCGTCACGACCTTTACCTCACCCTGAGCGCCGGGCAGCAGGGCCGCCATTCCGATCTCTGTCACGGTGGGCACGGCTGCGAGGGCTGGATGGAGGTCTACCTCGAAATCTTCCCTGAGCAAGCGGGCCAGCTCCCGGCCCATTTCGAATCGAAGCGCATCCACCCACACATAGGCGGTCTTCTTCTCGGCAAGGAACGGCTTGACGTAGTTCTCGAAAACCTCGCGCTGGCGTACAACGCTCTTGTCCGGGGTGGTCTTCTGCAGTTCCGTCAGAAATTGTCGGGCGACCTCGGAGCCTACCGCCATGTAACGACGTCTGGCCTGGATCACCAGTTTTTCGATGCTGTCGTGATCGTCGTCATGGGGCTCGAAGTTGTACCAACGGCTTTCCATGTGACGATATTTAGTATCCAGTAGACACCAAGGCTCTGCACCCTCGGCATATTCCTTGATCATCCCGGTGACCGACTGCGGGGATTTTTTCAGCGCCTTCTCGACGCGCTCAGCTTCCAGCAGTACCTCGGTAGCGGCAGCAACGAGCGCCCATCGAGCCTGAAGTTTTGGTTCCGCATCGCACCAAAAGCCGGCCTTGCGGGACTCGGCGAGGGCCAACATATAGCCGTCTGTTTCCTCCAGAAGCCGGTTCTCTGCATGTCTTAACAGCGCCCTCTCAATAGCCGGAAAGGTTTCGACTTTTGCCATCGCCTCGGGGTCGAACGATAAAGCAGCGAGGTTGAAATCCTGTTCCACCCTAAGCGCGGCAGCCACGTAACTGTTCCGCCGGTCACGGCGCAACCGCCACACCCGGGCCAGCTCTACGCATGCAGCAGTCGCAGTCGGCGTTGTGGCGACGGGAGCCGAGGCCAAATTGGACGGAGCAGTCTGGCCAAGTCCTGAAACGAGATCGGTCATCAGGACATGCCGAGCCAAACGCTGACGGATGTCGTCCAACTCCGCTCCAGCAGGCATATCGAAGCCGAAGTCACGCCGTAGAAGTTCCATAAGATCGCCTTTGGCGTCCTTCTTGATGATACTCTCATCGAGACGATCATTGTCGAGAAAAAGGAGGGCAACCTCCTGCGGGTTGCCGGTGCCAAAGATAAGGGCAATCACCCCCTTGGAAATCTCGCCGCCCTTGTCGGCCAGGGCGTCGAGGTCGGCCAGCGTCAACCTGCCAGCCTCGGCTTGTTTCTCGACCTCGGCGGCGGTCTCATCGCCCAGAACCTCTCGCAGCGCATTGCGAGCCACGACCGCTAGCCGCGTATTCCGGGCCGGGGGTTGCTGGCCCGGCTGCACGACTACACCAGCAGATTCCAACTCGATGAGGGCATGGTGAGTGTTCTCCTGACCCAGCGGCACATAAACCACCAGCCGCGGCGGCTCTTCGCCGTCCATGAGATGCTTCTGGTCGATTTCCCAGCGCAACTGGATAAAACTGCCTTTGTAGCAAAGCACCTCGGTATCGGGCAGATCCAGCGCCTTGACCGCATCGGCGTACACGCCGTCAGGGTCGTACCAGACCACGAGGCCGTTATCGTTGACCTGCTTGGCGACCAAGTCGTGCACATGCTTTGTAACAAGGGCCACGGACGCCATCCTACTCTTCCTCACTCACATGAAGGATTCGCCGCAATTCGTCTCCCAACAGCGTCTTCCGCTGTTTGACAAACTCCCTAAAGTTGGAGAACGACAAGTCCACATCGGGAATGAAATGCCGCTTCATGTAGTTCGCTCTCTCCTCGGCCAACTTGCAGGTGCCTGCAAGCCAATCCACGAAGTCCTTGTCGCTCTTCTCCTGGTTCGGGATACCCTCCAGGAGCTGTAGGTTCGGCAAGAGGTCCACGTTCTCCAGATAGAAATCGATGTCAGTGTCCCGAACGCCTCTCTGTCGCAACTTCGGTTTCGTGAACTTGCTTCGCGGATGGATGTGGTCGATGTGAAAACGATTGCGAAAATCCAGTGTCGGATAAAGCAATGCAAGAACCGAAAATGTGTACCCATTTCCGTATCCGTGGCGGAGGAGGTTTTCCACATCGTCCTCCGTGCACACCAGGGACTTGGGGGTTCCTTTGAACTTGTCCACGATGGCTTGATGAGGGAAACCGTCTCGCGCCCCACGGAGTATCTCCCTAACCGACCGAAGCACTGTATCGGGAGAGCCGCCGAACACCCGCCTTACCAGAGACAGGATGAGCCAGCGACGGATTGCCTTGCGGTCCTCTTCGTATCTGGCCGATGTGTCGAAGTTCTTGGGCAGGCCCTGCGCCTTCAGGTAGTAAGCTATCGGAATGATCGAGTAGTTCGCCGTCAGCGTATCGCGGTTGTAGCCAAAGCCTGCGACCAGTCGCACGGCCCCGCGTAGGGCCTCCTCAATCTCATCCCATTGCTTTTCGATCTTCAGCATGTTGGCCTTGTTGAAGTTATCCACCTTGAACGCGATGTCAGGGAAATCCGCCAGGACAAGGCTGCTCTTGAGGACCAAGTCTTTATTGAAGTTGAAGCCGTCGCCCACACTGTTGAGCTCGTCGACAAACGACGTGATCTCCTCGCGGGCGTCCCGTTGCTGCCACTGAGCCGTGGCAATGGACAGCAACAAGTCCGAGTAACTGAGGACGGTCCCGCCGCTATTGACGCGGATAAAGATGTTAAGAACCTTGTCGAGGCTCTCGTCTTTCTCCAGGAAGTAGTTGATTACCCTCGCTTCGTGCACTACCGACCAGAGCTTGAAGAGCGTCTTATTTGCAAACTTGGCCTGCTCCTGCGGGCGCTGCATCAAGCCATGCTTGATGAGGTAATCGTTCACTTCGTACTGCTCTTTCAGGTCCAGGACGTCCCCAACCTTGAACCAGAACGCTTCGTCACCGCCGGCACGCGCCTTCTCGTCTGTCATGAAGGCGAAGTCATAGACCATGTCGGTTTCTTCCCCGTTCTTCTTGGGATCGAGCAGGTTCAGGTAGAGCCGGCGTTCCGGATACGCCTGAGGATTGTCCCACCGCTTTCTCGTCTCTTTGTAGGCGTAGCTGCCGCGCAGGCCGATGTATAGGGATGTAAGACGCTGCTGCCCGTCCAGAATGCTTGTGATATCATCTTCTCCGCTGACGTTCGCCTTCGGGTTGTGCCGCCTGTTGCGTTCGTGATAGTCCCTTACGAACTCGTAGAACTGGTAGTCGCCCACTTTTTCTCTCGGGACGTGCCAAAACAAGAACGAGCCAATGGGGTAGTCACGCATCAGGGAATCGAACAGGCGCGTGATCTGGTCGACGTCCCACACGACCTCCCGCTGTATCGCTGGGAGCAGGTACTTCTTGGCGTGGATATGCTCCACGGCCTCCTTGACGGTTATGGGGGTCTGGAAGGACATTATTGCTCTCCTCAATCCTGAGCCGCGTTGCGGCGTTGTTTACTTGGCCTCGTCATCGGCGTATTCCTCTTTCGGTGCTTCCTGCTCCTCCTCCGGCGTCTCGTTGGAGGAGGCGGCCCGTCTCGCCTTGGGCGGCGGAACTTCGCACAGGTGCTCCTGCCCATGGGCGATGGCGATGGAACGATTCTTTTTACACGCTTCCTGCACACGTTCGGGCCAGAGCTGATAGGCGATATGGGACCAGTCGTACTTGCCTTCTTGAAGCTCTTGCCAGTATTTCTTGGGCTCGTTCCAGGGGACAAGTTCCCGGAGCGGAGCGATATTCAAAATCACCCCGTCGTTCAGGTCAAAATCAAGGTGCAGGTTGGCGACGCGGCGCAGTTTTTCTTCGAAATCCCGCAGCTCAGAGACGAACTGTTCCTGGCGGTCCATGTCCTTTTCGATTTGTTTGGCCTCGCGACCGGAACTTCCCACCGCTTCCTTCCGGCCCCGCAAGGATTTGAGACGGTCCTCTTCCAGACGAATCTTTGGCTCCACATAGTTGAGCAGCGCCTTGAAGAGAATGTCCTTGTCCAGACGGTGGTAGTAGAGCCAAAGGCCATAGTTGCCCTTGGCCGAGCGAAGGTACCAATAGATGGGCCGTTTGCGGTACTTCTGGATATGTTCCCTGAAAAACCTGTCGGCCAGGTAGTCACGCAGAATCGTCAGCGGTTCGCCGTTGTTGGCCAGGGCCTGGCGGATCAGGGATTCGGCATTAGCCTCGCCGAAGATCACCTCCAAAGCAGCCAACACCTTTTTGGCCAGGTCGTCCGGATGGCTTTGGTCTACCACCAGCAGGCCGTCTTCGTCCCTGAGCGCCTGCAAATCGTTTGCTGTTTCCGTATCAAATCGTCCCCGGCCCAGGCCGTTTTCGGGGCCGGGTTCAAATTGCCCCATCGCGATGCCGACGGCGTAGCTAATCCATGCTTTGGCGAGGTCTTCCTCAGACCAGAAGGTTTCGGTTGTTTCCGTCTCTTCCGAATCGGTATCCCCTGGTTCTTCATCGCCCTCGCTTTCAGGCAAAGTGCCGCCTGCAGCCAATTCCGCTTCAATCGCCTGTCGGTCCTCTTCTGAAATACCATAGAGCCGATAGACCTCTTCGTCGATCTGCCGCTCGATTTCGGCGAGTCGGGCGTGGCGTTCTGCGACCTTCTGGATGCCGCCGGGCCACTGGGGCGGGGCTATGAAATCCCAAGTGGTCTCTTCGTCTTCGCTGTCGGCTTTCGCCAAGGCGATGGCTTGGTCAACCAGTTTTTGGAGGATCTCACTGGAGGCCTTGGGGACCGGCAGACGGGCCAGATCGCCAACCTGAAAATTAACAGTGGGATTGATGAGCCGAAGGGCGTAAAGGGCAAAACGAGAATTCAATACGGCAAGGACAAGCGGTATATCCTCGGGGAACAGAGATGAGCCGGCGACATCGAATATAAATCCTCCCGGAGAAAGGCGGGCGCTAAAATTACTGCTGGTAAGATAGGAATACGTAACCCCTCGGCGGAAGTAGTAGTCGGTGTTCGTGGCAACCCATCCCCAGTTACCATTTAAATAGGGGTATTGTTGTACAATATGCTGTTTAATATCTTCTCCATCCCGCTCCCAATTCACCACATACTCCTGATTGCCGTACCAGCGCCTGAAGCCGCCGCCTTTCATGTAAGGGAACCAGCGTTTGGCGGTTTTCATAGCTTCCCTGGCGTCCTTGCATTCAAAACCAATACGATGTGTTCCGGGTTCCCACCAGAATCGAAGAAAGCGGAAGTTATGTCCTGTGGTCATCCCATGCTTAGGCTGCGCAATTTCCCCCAGCTTCGGAAACGTCTCGAACACCTTCCTCAGCCCCGGCGTGATCCAGTACACCCACGGACTTCCGGGGATGGCGTCGAAGTCGCCCTGGCGATAGCGATAGACGATGGGGTCGTTTTTGCCTTCGCGCAGGTTTGCCACCGCCTGCTCGAACCGCCTTTGTTTGGCCCCGCTGTCCGGCTCCTTCACCAGCCGAAAATAAGTGCCCTCGGCCTTTTGACGGGCTTCAGGATTGTTCTCCCGACGGAAAACGAATGCAGCAGTATCTACCCGAACTCCATAAAAAAGACCATAATCAAATTGTAGCAATGATTCGATTTTTACATTGCTTGCTATCCAGTTTCTGAATTGTTCGAATGTCTTTATGAACATAAAAGTTTGTCCGGTTATAAGGCCGTAATACCCCGCCGCTTTGCACAATTCATGGCTCCGCATAACAAAAGGAGCAAAAAGATTACGTTTTGCTAATGGATAGCCTGAGTTAATGATTTTTTTTAATTCATCATTCATATCCCTGCTATCAAGGAATGGTGGATTGGTTACCACCACATCGTAGCGCTGCGCCATGAGTTCCAAGAGCCGTAGGCCCTTGGCGGTTTCCCCGGCAAAGAAGGTTTGCTCCGCCTCGTTTCCATGCTCACGGGCGAAGGCATCGAGCGCCTGACTGATTTGGACTTCCAAAATTTCCCAGAACTCGCGTTGCCCCGCTTCAGTTTCAAACTGGTCGCTCGACCAACCTGGGAAAAGCGGCATTTTCTCGCGCTCATAGCGTTCGCGCTCTTCGGCCACAAGCTGGCGAATTTCCTCTTCCAGCCGGAGGAGGGAACCAAGTTGCTCCGAGTCCTTGAGCCGCGCCTGCAGGGCGGTTAGGATGCGCCGGTAAATTGGCCCGAGTTTCATCTGTTCTACAAAGTTTTTCAGGTTGTCGCCATCCAGCATGTGGACATTGGCGCAGGCCAGGCGGCTTTCGCTCAAGCATGCTTTTGGATTCAGCGTCTTGGCCTTGAGATAGAGGGTAAGCGCCGAAAGTTGGACGGCCCGCGGGTCAATATCAATACCATGCAGATTGTTGGCAATAATGGCTTCGGGGATTTCTTCTTCGGATGCCACAGGAGGCGTATCCGGCCAGCCGGGCTTGCCGGCGTTTTGCATCTCCTCCCGATACATGCTCACAAACAGGTCAAAGGCCACCAGGCCAAAGTGCATGGTGCCGCAGGCAGGGTCGAGAAATGTGAGCTCCTTGACGCTTCGCGGGGCCGCAGGCGGGCGGTCGGCGGTTTTGAAGGGGACAAGATAATCCAGAGAAGATGCCAGTTGGGAATCGGGGTGCAGTTCGAGCCAGAGACGGCCGAGGGTGTTTTCGACTAAGTACTTAACAACCCAGCGTAATGTAAATTTCTGGGTTTTCGCAGGTAGCAATTCTTTAGATATCTTGTAACTGCTCAAGCCGCGCAGAGGTTCGAGCTCAACTTCGTTGAATTCCTGATAAACCCACCCAATAGTTTCCTCGTTGCCCGGCTGCCAGGCGGGTGCCAGGTCCTGAGCATTGAGAAGGTCGGCAAGTTCTTTCAGAACCTTGGGCTGCGGAAGAAAGCGGCTCACAAGGGCATCGGGGTCAAAGAGCACCCGCACTTCTTCGGAAAGTTTTTTACACTGAGCCAATAGAAACGCCCGGTAGGCCCTTTGCCGAGGTCCTTCGCCCCGGCCGTTCTGCGGCAGGTCGCCCTTTTCATACTCCGAGAGGCGCGTTTCGTTTCCCGGCTCGGCAAGCCACATCTTGAAACCGTTGGAGTTTTCCAGCCTGCTGACCGTTTCACGGATAAGGTTCCGCACTTCGAGCATCTTGAATGCCACGAAACGGTTGAGCCAGGTAAAGGCCGCTTCCCGCACAAAGGCGTCCAGGGCGGATGGAGCCGTGAGGCCGCCGTCCTGAAGGACCCTCAGGTGTTCGAGCAGTAATCTGCGGGTCTTCTGCTCATCTTCCTCCAGATGTCCCATGCGGGCCTCGTCCTCGACCACGAGACCGAGTGTTCCGCGTCCCTTTGTGTTGGCAGTGTAAATGCCAAGGCGTCCCTGTAATTCCTCTCGGATGGCATTCTCCAACAGGGATCGAGCGGCAAGGACGGTTTCTCGCAATGTATTTCGTACGGTCTGATCCATGAATCACTCCACCACGATCTTTACGCCTTCATCGAGCAGTTTCAGGAGATGGTCCTGCAGGCGGGCCACGGCCTTCTTGACCTGGTCCGCCGATTCAAACGATCCGGAGAAATACTCAGACACCCGGACGTGTTCGATTTTCACCTCGGGCGGCGTGGTCAGGCGCTGGATTTCGGAAACGACCTTGGCAAAAAGGCCTCCAAGGGCCTCGATATCCGATTCCATCTGGCTCACACCGGCGCGGCATGCGTTGCAGACAAGGCTCGTTTCCGGGAAATCGTTCTCGACGCAGCCGCGTGATGCCAACGGGGAAAGCACCGGTTCCCGCATGGACTCAGGCACCTGCTCCCATTCCTTCCGTCCCTTGATCTTCTCGATCGCATCGCGATACTGAGCCGCGCGCTCGGCATGGGTCTTTTCATAGAGTTCGCGATACGCGGTCAGGATTTCCTGCGCTTTTTTTTCGATCTGCGCCATGGACTCAAAGAAGGTCTCGGACTGCAATAGTTCACGAAGTTCCTTACCTTTCTCCGCGATCTCTTTCCGGTCTCGTTCTTCAAAGACGCGGGACATTTCGTTTGCGGCAAGCCGCGCTCTCTGCAGGGTCGCCAGCCCTTTTTCGTTCAGACATTCGGCGATCTTGCGGATACGTTCGCGGCCCTCCTTGAGCGAGGCGGCACCGCCGGCCAGAAGGTTCACGCAGTCGTCGGCGGAGCCGTTCTCGATATTCGCCAGCGCTTCCCGGTACTCCTCGACGATGGCCGGTACCGGTAAATGGCGGGCTTCGGCCTCCACGATGATGGGAAGGACCTCCTTGAGCTCTGCCTCGGCATACTGCTTTGCGGCCGTCCAGATGGCGTTTTTCTCCACATCCACGGGCTTGCCGGTCAAGCCTTCATAGCTCTGGACCGCCTGGGTAAGAGTCTTGAGATCGACCGGCTTGATCGGGGTGAAGATCGCCGACTTGAACTTCGTGTTATTGACGAAGGGTTCGCGGCTTCGCGGCTCCATGTAGGAATTGAACTTCTGGCCGCCGAAGGAAACCTCGATGACGCCTGCACGGAAAAGAACAGCGAGGACCAGTCGCAGGACATCGCGTTCCCATCCGTAGGGAGTGCCGTTGAATCGGTTCTCGAGCGCCTTACCAAGGCAAGCGTCCCGGTTACCATACTCGTGCTGGCTCACCAGATAATCACGGACCTCTTTGGCCACATCGGCGCTTGGGTTCGGCACGTACCTTGAACCTTCCTTGGTGACCAGCCCCAGACCGCGTTCGCCGACGTAGAACACTTGAGGAAGGGCCTTGAGATCAGCGGCCTTCAGGAAGACCTCCGGTTCATCCCCGTGCAGTGGGCGCGAACCCATCTCCAGTTTGGGATAGAGGTCGGGAACGATCTGCTCCAGGAATTTTTTGATGATCTCGCCCAGGTTCTTGCCGAGCGATGATGCATCCCTTGCCACGCCGCGGAACATACCGGTTCCGCGCTCAATCGCTTCCGTGACCTTGACCTTGAGCCGCGCTTCGTAATCCAGGACGGAATTTTTCTCATCCTGGAGGCAGGTGGCCTCGTCCGAGGTGATTTTGCTTTGGGCTCGAAGCTGGTCGTATTTCTCAACCATCTTCCTGGATGCGAAGAGCTGGGCCACCAGCTCGTCAATCTCCGGCGCAAGGGAGAAGACCCAGTAGAGGTCGTTTTCATGGGACTTCTGGCGGCTTTCGTCTCGAATCTCGTTGATCCGGTTTTGCAGCTCGCTCTCGTCCTCAGCCATGGCCAAAGACACCTTGATATCGCCTTCATCCCCGACGGACGTACCCTCCACGCTAATACCGATGCGGAAGGAGCGGTAATCCTTGTGCCGGTATGTCCGCAGGGCGGGCTCGCTAAAGATCGAGCGTAGAGTGTTTCTTACAATCTCGTTGCGGTCGCGGGGCTTGGGATCAAGGGCTTTTTTCTCGGTCTCCCAATTCTTTTCCTGGGCGGTCTGGAGCTTCCAGCCATCCTCGGTGTTACGGATAAACTGGGCATCGTAGAGTTTCTTGATGGCTGCCTCAACCTGGGCGACCGGTCTCGGGTCGCCAACCTTATCGATCAGAAATGCGGCAATGTTTGCCTCCGTTCGAGGCAGGTCGCGGACGAATTCCAGGAGACAGATTACCTTGGCGACCCGTAACGTCCAGCCTTTATCCGGATCGCCTTTAAATCGCTCGCTGATTTCGTGAATGTCGGTGCGACGCTCGTTCGAGAGGTTGCCCTCAACGAGCTCGTACACGCGATCCAGCGTCACCAGGGTGCCGACAGGACAATCGGCCAGTCTCGTCCGCTCGGATACCAGCATCTCGTAAGCCTGCTTGATGATCGTCCGGTTGCTTCCCCCAAAGTGCCTGGGCGCTCCAGGCTGAAGCCGGATGCCCGACATGATGCTTATGCTGATGTCGATGTAATGTGGTGGGTACGGATAGAACTGGACGAAATCATCTTCACTAACAGCCGTTCGACGTGAGGTGCGTTCAAGCCGCAATGCGGCATTCAGTGCCCCCTGGTTTGTGCTATAGAGCTTCCGTAGAATCGGCAGGGCGTCGTCTTTCTTGGCCAGGACACGCCGAGTGGCCACCTCACGAATGTCCGATGGCGCGAGATCGACTCGATGACGGAAACGGTCCTGAAGCTTTGCCAGTTCTACCCGCTTGGAGTCAATGGCGGCCACCACCTCGTCGAGCTTCTCCTGGGAGGTTACAACAATCCAGCACGGCGCCGGTATCTTTCTTGCTTTGAGCAGATTCCTGCCGACTTTCCCGAATTCCTCGATGGTGGCCCGCAGATCTTCGATCTTGTCGCCGCTACGGGCGACATGCTGGCCGACCTCATCGATAACTAGAACCAACGCCTTTCCAGGACGCCTGCGGCCAAAGAGTTCGAACGCGCGCTGGACAACCTTGCTCACGCTGATTGCCGCATCACGACTGCGTTGGGTATGCGCCCATGAATCTGCAGCTGGATAGGTCACTGGATCAAGGGCGTGAAGGACCGCGCTTGCCCGCGATAGCCGCTGTGCGCCTTTGCGGACGATACGCCACTCCTGACCGTGGATTTGTTTGCATATGGCGATAAACTGTTCCAGCTTGCCTTCCGCTTCGAGTTCGATCTCCAGTTCCGCGATATCGAAATCTTCGGCGTAGTCGAGCTCTCTGAGCAGGGCGGTGTAGATAAACTCAGCGATGCGTTGCGTGACGCGGCGGGTATCCTGCTCCTTGGCGATATCAAAAAGGATGACATCGGTGGGAAAGCGGGTATTGATAAGGTCGAGCAGATTGCTGACCTGCTCATCGCGGACCTGCTGTTTGAACAGGGCCGAGAAATCCTGTCCCAGGACCTTTCTGTTCTCCAACGCGTAGCCGAGATTCTTAGCAAACGAGCTTTTGCCTGAACCGAAGAAGCCGGAGATCCAGACGCCGACGCTTTCATGGGGGTCCGACGGGGTCTCTGCAATGGCCCTCAGGAGAGCCGCGTACTGATCGCGGATGCTGTCCGTGGCAATGTACTCGGTGATTTCCGAATACACGGACTGCTCATCGGATTGATCGACCTGGATGATCTCCTCGATCTTCCGACTCAAATCCCGCGACAGAAGGTCGCCGATCGTTTTCATGTGTTCTCCTTGAGTCCTATCCATAGATTTTCACCCGATAATTTCCTAACACATCACGATCTTTAAGGGCCATAAACCTCAGCCCGGTCGTCCCTTCAATAGAACCGGGATAGAAAAGGATCGTGGTCAATGATGTCCTGCCCTGCATCTGATCGAGCAACTTGGACATGTGATAGATGCCTGGCGCCATTGCCGCCGCCCGCATCAAAAAGACCACCTGAGTTGCAGCATCCAGCGATTGAAGATGCTCTGTCAGAAGACCGGCCAAAGGACGCCAATCACGGTCGGACAAATACGTGGTCACCTGCTCCTGGGCTGCAAGAAAACCTCGGTCATTCTCAAGCTCAACCACCGCATCTATTCCTTCGCTTTCCTGAATCGCCTTCCACAATAGGTCAGACATGTGGACGATGCATGTCTTTCTGCCGGCTTCGCCCAGCCGCGTTGCGAGCAATCGTGCTTCCCGCCGAAGCGTCCACTCTTCCTCTGGGTCATACCGAAAAATGGCGAATGGCAGATCGTGGTAGACGCTGATCCGAGGAGGATTCGCCTTCAGGTCGTTCTCGAGGAGCTCAATTCGCTTACTGAATGAGGACATTCGCATACTCCTCAAGGGTTTCTACGGGAAAGGTCAAGCGAGTGACACTCCCCGCAACATGGTATTCAAGCAGTCCATGCTGATGCGCTTCCAGAAAAAACCGTTCCACTCCGTCGGGGGGCAAAAAGAACAGCTTCCAATCAACAAGATCGAGCAGCTTGGTTCCCGATGGTTGGTGCTGCTTCAGGTAAAACGCGATGTATGAGAAGGCTTGGACGGACAAGTAGGCTGGGGCGATGCGTTTGTTGACCGCTCCCTGAAGGACGCCAAAATCACGGAGTGTTGAGAGCACGCCTTGCGTGACGCGTCTTATGGTGGAATCCCTCCAGTGACCCGAAGTTTTTCCCTCTTCAACCCATTTTCGCAACGCTGATTCAATCTCCTGGACGCTAATCTCCATAACACCCCGCGACCAATGCGGCACCAGAAGCTCAATCACCACATCGCGCAAGAGCAAGTCGGCTCGTACTGAGTGGAAGTAGAGAATTCGGTCAAGGGTATTGCCGTTGGACTGATTCTTCACGAGGCTGGCCAAAGCCAGTGCAACGCTCTCTTCGGTCAGATATCGTTGCCGAAAAATCGCCAAGATATCCTCTGCACGGGACCGCGACGTTTTTCCCAAGAGGTTCTGACGACGCACACGCTGGAGGTTCTCATTGACGGACAGGGCTGGGTCCCATGCAGACAAAAGAGTTTTCGTGTCCGGAAGAAGAGCCCCCGCCTTAATAATCTTGCTGCTGTAAAGCGGTGGGGTGATCGTCCCCTTTCTTTGAGAAGCGCCCTCGACTTTCCCCGCAGTTCTCTCAGCCTGTTTTATTTTGTTAAGTGACCTAGTCATCAGTTTTCTTTTCCGTATCGGATGGGTCGCCTGCCTCACTCGCTGTGCGCCGGACTTCACCCACGCGTCCACTTCTTTCCTGTCGAACTTCCAAAGCCGACCGATCTTGTGGCCCGGCATCTGCCGTTCACTGATCCACTTGTAGACCGTATCCCGCTTGATACCGAGATGGTCAGCAATCTCATCTACTGAGAGCCATCGGTCTTCCATCATTCGACCCCGCTCACTGTTGGCTTCATCGGTTGACTCCCAACAGTCTCTTTCCTTTGGTTGATCGGTGTCCCGCGTTTCAGTCCTCGTCGCTTGCATCCCAATAAACTAGGCAAACAGGTTTCAATATATCGGATGGAGGTCCAATGTCAAGCGGTTTGTCCGTTGATAGGTCTGTTTTAGCAAAAATTTGTTCCCTCCGGTTTCTTCCTTGAAGAGCTTCAGTTGTGCCTCCAAGTTGGAGATATTGCTAGCCCTGTTATCTTGACATGACATCTAAAATTTCTTCATTTTTCCCGTCTATACACTTAAAACACTTGTTATAATCGAGGTCGCTTTCCAAATTTTCGAATTGAAATTCTGCTTGTCGATATTTTCTGAAGGTTCGGCCATGCCAAGTCAGTTGTTGCGGTTGAAGGAGAACATGTCACGGGTGGTGATTGGAAAGCGTGAGGTGCTGGATCTCATGCTGGTGGGGATCATCGCCCGGGGGCACATCCTGATAGAGGACGTTCCGGGGGTGGGAAAGACCCTTATGTCCCGGGCCATCGCGGCGTAGTGCCATTTGGGGTTCCGTCGGCTGCAGTGCACGGTACATGTATTTCATTGAGTAAAAAGCGGGCGTACAGTCAGGTATAAGTTCAAAGGCACGCGGACAGTTCCTGAGGCAACCACTTTCGCAAAGAGGGCCTTACGCATGCCGATGGGCTCCTGCGCGAACAGGGCGTCGCTTTTGAGCGACCGGACAATTCTGAAGGCAATCTTCGTCTCATGCAGGAAAAACCTGCATGAGAGGGCCGTTTCACGCCCCGGTTCCGGATTTTCCCGAATTTCCCTTCATATATTCTTTCATCTCCTCCCGCGAGACCCGGGTCAGTTCCGCCTCGGGAAGGATCGACAGAAGCTGCCAGCAGAGGTCCAGGGACTGCTCGATGGTGCGGTTTTCTTCGGGGCCCTGGGTGATGAACCGCCTTTCGAACTGGCGGCCGAACTCGAGACAGGCCCGGTCCGTCTTGCCCAGTTCGTCCTCCCCCACGATGCCCGCCAAGGCCTTGATTTCCTGGACTCGGCTGTAGGAGGCGAAGACCTGGCTTGCCACGGATGGGTGGTCCTCCCGGGTGTAGCCCTCACCGATGCTGTCTTTCATGAGCCTCGAGAGGCTCATGAGGACGTCGACGGGGGGATAGACGCCGCGGGCTTCGAGGCTTCGGGAGAGGACGATCTGCCCCTCGGTGATGAACCCCGTCAAGTCCGGGATGGGATGGGTGATGTCGTCGTTGGGCATGGTGAGGATGGGAAGCTGGGTCAGGCTCCCCTTTCCGTCGGCCAGGATGCCCGCCCGCTCGTAGAGGGAGGCCAGGTCGCTGTACATGTAGGCGGGATAGCCCTTTCGGCTGGGGACCTCGCCCCTGGCGACACTGAGCTCCCTCAGGGCCTCGCAGTAGTTGGTCATGTCGGTGAGGATGATCAGAACATGCATGCCCTGCTCGAAGGCAAGGTACTCCGCGGCGGTCAGGGCGAAGCGGGGCGTGGCGATCCGCTCGATGACGGGGTCATCGGCGAGGTTCAGGAACATGACGATGTTGCCGACGGTGCCACCCTCGATGAGGGCGCGCTGGAAGAACTCGGCGTCGTCATGCTTGATGCCCACGCCGGCGAAAACGACGGCGAAGTTTTCCGCGCCCACGAGGCGGGACTGGAGCGCGATCTGGACGGCGAGCCTGTTGTGGGGCAGGCCGTTGCCCGAGAAAATGGGAAGCTTCTGGCCCCGTATGAGGGTTGCCAGGGTGTCGATCACGGAGATGCCCGTGTGGATGAAGTCCCTGGGGTATTGACGCGCCATGGGGTTGATGGGGCTTCCGTTGACGTTTCTGGGGCTTGCTCCGTAGACGGGGCCGCAGTCGTCCCGGGGTTCCCCCAGGCCGTTGAAGACCCGGCCCAGAATCTGCGGAGCGACGCCGAACTCCAGGTATTTTCCCAGAAAGCGCACCCTGGTGTCGGCGGGGACCAGGTCCTGGGTGCCCGAAAACACCTGGATTACACAGGCGTCTTCGTTCACCACGACCACGCGGCCGCGGCGGAGGTTCCCTGCGGCATCCCGGACCTGCACCACCTCGCCGTAGCTCACGTCCCTGGCCCCCTCGACCATGACGAAGGGACCCGTCACCTCCCGGACTCCCACATATTCGGCGTTGATCATGACCCCTCCCTCCCTTTGCCTGCGGCGCTCCGTTCGGCGGCGACGGTGTCCAGGGCCTTGTCCAGGCGCTCCCTGAGTTCGGCGATGGCGCTCTCGTCCTCCGCCCCAAGCTCCCGGATGCGGGTAATTTCCATGACCTCGGGGGGCTTCCGGATCAGCGAAAGGGGGACGCCGTCTTTCACCATGCCGTCGGCCTTTTCCCAAAAATGGAGGATCAAATCGAGGATGGCGAAGCTCCGCGTAGGCGACTGGTACGACTCGGGCCCGAAGGCGCTTTGCTGGAGGTACCCGTCCTTGACGAGGCGCGCGCAGAGGGCGACAAGACGCTGGTCGTCGGGAAGGACATCCTCGCCGACGAGGCGGATGATCTGCTGGATCCGGTCGTCCTCGGTCAAAAGCTCGCTGGCCTGGTCACGCCGGTCCCGCCATCGGGGGTCCACTTCGGAGGCGAACCAGTCCTCCAGGTCCGGGACATACTCGCTGTAGGATTCAAGCCAGTTGATGGCGGGAAAGTGCCTCGCGTTGGCCAGGCGCTTGTCCAGGGCCCAGAAACAGCGGATGAAACGTTTGGTGTGGCGCGTCACGGGCTCGGTGAAATCGCCTCCCGGCGGGGAGACGGCCCCGATGACGGTGATGCTTCCCTGTCCTCCGCCAAGGGTTTCCACCCGTCCGGCGCGCTCGTAGAACTCGGCAAGCCTGGTGGGCAGGTATGCCGGAAACCCCTCCTCGGCGGGAATTTCCTCCAGGCGTCCCGAAACTTCACGGATGGCTTCGGCCCATCTCGACGTGGAATCGGCCATGAGGGCCACGTCGCAGCCCATGTCCCGGAAATATTCGGCGATGGTGATGCCCGTGTAGATCGAGGCTTCCCTGGCGGCCACGGGCATGTTAGATGTGTTTGCGATGAGGACCGTCCGCTCCATGAGGGGACGGCCTGAACGGGGGTCCTCCAGCCGGGGGAATTCCTCCAGGACCTCGGTCATCTCGTTGCCCCGCTCGCCGCAGCCGATATAGACCACCACTTCGGCGTCGCTCCACCTGGCCAACTGGTGCTGGGTCACCGTCTTGCCCGTTCCGAAGCCGCCCGGGATGGCGGCGACGCCACCCTTGGCGATGGGAAAGAGGCCGTCGATCACGCGCTGTCCCGTCAGAAGGGGACTGTGAAGCGGAAGCCGCCTGCGGGACGGACGGGGCGTCCTGACGGGCCACCGGTGAATCATGGTCAGGGAGTGTTCCCTGCCGTGTTCGTCACGAAGGCGCGCGATCTCCGTTCCGCCGGCGACGGGGCCCGGCGGCGCCAGGAAGGTGAGCTCCCCGAAACATTCCGGCGGGACGAGTATGCGGTGCTGGAACAAGGACGTCTCCTGGACCACCGCCAGGAGCATCCCCGGCGACAGGGTGTCGCCCTCGAAAACTTTCGGGGCGATCTCCCAGTTTTTTGACAGGTCGATCTGGTCAACCTGAAGCCCGCGGCCGAGGAAAGGCCCTTCCCGCTCGAGCAGGGTGCCCAGGGGTCTGCCGATGCCGTCGAAGATGGCACCCAAAAGTCCCGGTCCGAGGGAGATTGAAAGAGGTTCGCCCGTTCCCGTGACGGACTCGCCGGGACGAAGCCCCTCCGTCTCCTCGTACACCTGGATGACGGCCTCGTCGCCTTCCATGCGGATGATCTCGCCCACAAGGCCTTCGTCACCTGTATGCACCATCTCGCGCATGCCGAAGTGTTTCATGCCCGAAGCACGAACCACGGGGCCGTTGACGGCGATGACCCTGCCCTGGTTTTCCATGAACTCCCCCCTCAAAGTATCTGGCCGAGGCGTTCGGCCAACACAGGAAGCAGATCCTGGACCCTGGCGTCCCAGTCGGCATTGACCCGCCGGGACCCGTCACCGGAGATCAGCCAGAGTCCACCCGAAATGGGCGCGGGCTCGTGTTCCACGGTGAAGCTGACGCCGGGCCAGGCCTTTTGGGCGTATTCCGCCAGCTCGTTGCCAAGATGGATATCTTTGTCCGCAAGCAGGATCCGGACCTCGTCGATCCCGCCCATGGCGTCCATGGATTCGGCCAGAAGGCCCCGAAGGACAGCAGGGTAATCCTCCCTGTTCCTGAGGTCCCTGAGCCGGTCGCCAAGCATCCTGGCCGCGTCGTGAATGAGCTTGTTCCGGTACCTCATGGCCTGCCGGTTCCGTTCCCGCTCCGCGGCGCTGGTCTGGCGAAGGCGGATCTCCTCGGCGCGCACGCGGGCGTTGCGGAGGATGAGGTCCGCCTCCCGTTCGAGCCTTTCCGCCTCTTCGCTGCGCCACTCTTCTGCTTTCTTGCGGGCATCCTCCACGATGGAGCGCGCCTCGTAGCCGGCGGTGTCCAGGATATACTCCCTCATGGCCTCGAGCTTTCGGCGGGTCTCGGCGTCGCTCATTCGACCTTCACCCCGATCGCCTCCTGGAGATATCGGGTGAGAAAATCCGCAGGGCGCCTTGTCCCGTGGCGGTCCGGGATCTCCACCACCAGGGGAAGCTCCCCCGACTGCCGGAGGTCCCTGACGACGTCCGGAACCTCCAGGGCGACCTTTTCCGTCAACACCAGGATACCCAGGTCCGGCTGCTCAAGGGCCCGCTGAACGGCTTCGAGGATCTCTTCCCGGCCGTGGGCGATGACACCGTGGATTCCGGCCAAGCCCATGCCAACCACCGAATCGTGGTTATCGCTCACCAGGAATGCCTTCAAGGCCTACACCTTCCCCAGGATGAGCAGGGCCGTGATGAGGCCGTAGATGGCGATCCCCTCGGCCAGACCAAGGTAGATCAGGGTGGAACCCAGCAGTTCCGGCTTCTCCCCCACCACGCCCAGCGCCGCCGCGCCCACCACGGCCACGGCGATCCCGGCACCTATGCAGGCAAGGCCGGCCGCGAGGCTGGCGCCGAGAAAGGCCCATCCCGCCGCTGTCCCCGCCTCCTGGACCCCCTGGGCAAAAGCCATTCCCGCCCCGGAGTAAAGCAGCACCAGGCTTCCCAGGGCTAAGGCGGCCAGCACCGCGCGCGCGGAGGGCACTCTCCGTTTTTTCAGGGTCCATCCGGCACCCAGGCAGGTCAAAACCGCCGCGAACATGAAAATCATCCCTGTCATTGCCATTCCCCCCAACTCCTGCTTCCTGCGGGAGCCCCCTCGCGCCAGCGCACGGGCCGGAAAGGGTCGCCCCCGCCGCGGTAAAACTTGCTGAAAAATTCATAATACTCGAGACGCAAAGTCTGGATAAAGACGATAAGACCCTCGAGACCCACGATGAGAAGGGTCCCGACGGCGATAATGACCAGCCTGAAAAGGGGTCCGCCGGGGATCTCCCGGACCAGGTCGGCCAGCATGAAGACCGCCAGGGAGAGCCCCACGTGGTTTACCGTGAAGGCCGCCAGGCGGATAAAGGACGCCGTGTTGCTCATGAATGAAAAGAGAACGTGCAGGACCTCGAAGACCTGCACCACGGCGCTTTCTCCTTCGAAAGGGGCTTTCAGGAGCTTTTGGGCAAGGAACCCCTTGAGAAGCATGGCCGTAAGGAAAAGGACCAGTATGGCCGCTATACTCCATCCGGGAACGGGAAGCTTGCGGTCCGTCAACCAGGCGAAGATGGCAAGGCCCGCGGTCCAGTAGAAAACCACGCCTGCAAGACCCTGCCCGTCGAAGAGCATCCTTCCGTAATCCCCTTCTTTCCAGCTCTGGTAGATGTTGAGCACCATGCCCAGGGTAATGAAAAACGCCCCCGCCCCGAGAGAAAACCTGAGGAGGAAGTCCATGTTTTCCATGGGGGAAAACCACACGGGTTCTATCAGGCCTTCCATGCCGAAGACACTGCCGTAGAGGAAGCCGAAGACAACGGAAAAAACCCCGGCCGACTCGACGACAAGGCCCATGGACCGGCGCATCCGGCCGGTGCGAACCAGCAAATGTGCAGCCGACACGAGCAGAAGGCCGTGCCCCACGTCGCCGAACATAAAGCCGAACATGAGACAGAAGCTTGCGGCCACCAAAAGCGACGGGTCGGCGCCCCCGTAGCCGGGCAGGCTGTAGAGGGCCACGATGTCCTGAAAGGCCCTCACGAAGGGGAGGTTCTTCAGAAAGGTCGGGACCTTCCGCGTCCCCGGCGGAGGTTCTTCGATGTGAACCGCCGTTTCGGGCGCCTCCTTGGCCGCCGCATCGAGGATCCCGCTTCTTGCATAGGCCGGGACCCAGCCGGACAGGACATAGAGCCCGCCCACCTCGCCCCGCCCCCGGCAGAGTTCATAAACCCGCTGGAGCGTGAACAGGCGACTGTAAAGAAGGCCCAGTGTTTCGGCCTTTTCGTGGACAAAGACTTTCGCCGCGGTCCTGAGCCTTTCGAGGGCTCTTTCCTGCGCCTTGATCCGCCTTTGGATTTCTTTCATTCCGCCTGCGGCGAAACGCTCGCCGAGCCTGGCGAGGTCGAAGGGCCTGAAATTGAGGGACCCCAACAGCTTTCCCGCACTCTCGGCGTAATCAGGAAGGGAGAAAGTCATGATCCAGCTTCTGCCTCCTGCGGTCGTCAGGGGCACGATCAAAAGCGGAACGTCCCTTGCCGATTCCTCGAGCCTGGACAGGTCCTCTTCCCGGATATGGCCGAAAAAGGCCTTGAAGCGTTCCAGAGACACCAGGTCCGACGCCGTCCAGTCAAGTCCCTGCAGGGCTTCCTGAAGAATCCGGGCGGCTTCCAGGGTCCGGCCCCGGTCCCTGAGGATCTCGCGCCTTTTGCCCCACCGCTCGAGCTTTTGAAGGACCTCTTCGGCCTCTTCTTTGATGCTTTCAAGGGCCAGTCCCCCGCAAAGGGGCACCGGGGCCGGTTCGGGCAGCGGCTCGCCAGCGGCCTCCCAGACGGCGGCAAGACGCTCGAGAAGGCTGTCGCAGGGATTTTCCCCGGAGGTGTCGATCTGCTCCCTGATGGCGCGGTCGGTGACCAGGGCATCCACCGGGATGGGCTGGAAATCCTCCCTCAAAACGAGCCACAGGGCCAGGCGCTCGACCTCCTCCCTGGGTCCCAGGGCCGTCAGGTTGAGCATTTTCACGACCGCCACGGTGCTGCGCCTCCCCTCAGAAGAGGCCTGCCGAGGAAAAAGGCCGCCTCGCGCCGGTTGTAGTCGTACCGGATATCCTCGATGATCATCTTGATGTCGGCGACCTCCTGCCAGCGCAGGTACAGGTAGGCCCCGAGCGCGTCGAAGGAGGGAAACCCCTTCCGCAGGATCTTTCGGGCCTTCTCCCAGAGGTGGGTCTTGACTCTCCGCTCCAGTTCCAGGCTGTCCGTCACGGGCCGGTCACCAAAAATCACTCCATAAACGGTTCCGCCCAGATGCCCCCACAGCTCTTCCAGGTCCCGGGAGCGGCCGAGCTTCCGGAGGGTGTCGAAACGCAGCCGGTGCCGCACGGGAAGGAGCCTGTTGACCATGTCCTCGAACCCCAGGCCGAAGTAGCTGAGCCCGCGGATGGTCCACAGGAGGTTCTGGAGATCCGCGAGGGTACCGAAAAGGTCGGCCAGCGTTCCGTTTTTGGTCCCTGAAACCAGCCTTGAGACGCGCACAAGGCTGGCCAGGGCAAGGGAGTCCACAGCCATGTCGGCGGCAAAAAGGGTGCCTCCGCTATGCGCGAGAGCCTTGAGAGGTTCCTGGAGGACCGGCCCCCATGGAGTTCCCCGGAGGGCCTCGAGTACGTGCTGGAAACTCCGTGCCTCCGTCAGCGGCGCTTGCGGAAGACGCTTGCCCGGCACGCTTTGAAAACGGTACTTGATGTCTGAGGGGCCTTCTTGCCCGGAGTAGATCTTGCGGAGGACACGCTTGACCGTCTCCGCGTCGTAAAGGCCGATCCAGGCCTCGAGCCAGAGGCGCCTGGAGCCGGTGACGGAAACGGTCAGCTCCGCCCCTTCCGCAAAGGGAATCCCTTCGAGGGAGGATTCGAGCTCCGCCCGGTGTCCCGGAGGCGGCACTTCTAGCCCGGCGTACCCCGGGGTCTTTTGGAGTTTCGCCAGGATCTCGTCCACGGAGTCGCATTCAAGGAGCTCCCAGTATTCACGTTCGGAAAGGAAGCGTCCCGACAGGGCCCTCCCCCGGGTCCCGGCCGCTGTTTTTTCGCCAAGGGCGACGCAGGGGGCTCTCACCTGACGCCCCTCCTGACGTATTCCTCCGCTGTTTCTTCGACGACAGCCTCGACGACCTCCTGGGCATGGGTCTGAAACCGCCTGGTCATTTCGTCCGTCTCCTGTTGAGCGAGCCGAACAATCTGGCGGACTTCCGTCCCCGCCGCCTGTTCGGCCGCCTCGACCACCGCCTGGGCCTGTTCGCGAACCGCCCTGAGCCTGGCCTCCCGTTCCTTCTGGAAGTCCCGCCTCGCACGCTCCAGAATTTCTTCCGCCTCGGCGCGGGCTTCCCCCTTTTTCCGCAGGGCTTCTTTCTCGGCGTTCAGCAGGACCGTGAGGGCTTCCTCGAGAAAGGGCATCCTAGGTCACCTTCCCTGATATTTTTTTCGCGATCTTCATGCGGCTGAAGTCCTCCCGTTCCTGCTCCTCGAGCACGGAATCGATGAAGGCCATGGTTTGTTCATAAAAGGGGATGACCACCTTTTCAAGGGCATTGACCCTCCGGTGGGTCCGCCTGACCGCAACGGCCAGGCGGTACACGCTGGTTTCCACTTCCGCCAGCCTGGCCAGAAGGACCAGAACGTTCCTGAATTCCTTGTATGCGTCATCCATGGATGCCGAGGTCTGCCAGAAGGAGTAGCAGGGGCTGATTTCCCGAGGGAGGGGATCTATTTCCGGGATCTCCACGCCCATGACGGATCGCAGGCGGATCATGAAGCCATCTTCTTCCGGGACGGCCATGGAGATTTCCTCCACCATGTCGATCCCGATGGAAATATTGGCCCTCTGGAGCGCCCGGTAGGCCGTTTCGAAGACACGGCTCAGTTCCTGCTGGATCCGGCGGGCGGACTGGATCTGGCGAACGAGTTCCATCATCAGGACCTGGCGCTTCTGTTCAAGGAGGTCCTTGCCGTTTCGGGCGGCTGAAAAGGATTTTTTGGCCTGGACGAGATTGCCGCGTGTGGGATCCATCTTCTGGGGCATAAGCCTGACCGCCTCCGCATCGTGTGTTGTGCATCAATTATTTTAATTTTCGACGTCCATCGTAAAGAAACCATCCCGATGCCCTCAGGAGATCTCCACGTGCCGCTCGACGTCCTTTATCAGCTTCTGGCGGTCCCAGGGCAGGGTGCCGCTGATCTTGATGATGTTTGACGGGTGGGTGGTGTCGAAGACCGTCGGCTTCTCGGGCTCGAGATTTTCCAGCAGGGTGCGTATTTCAATCATGCGCTCCCTGCCGCTTGAGGGGACGAAGTCGCCCCCTTTGACCATGTGGTTCAGCTTGGTGTTGTTCAAGACGATGAGGCTCATGGTGATGACCTTCTGAGTGGCAAACCGGTTGATCATGCCCGCCGTGGCCACGGCGTTTTCTTCCGATTGCCCTGCTCCGGCGATACCGTACATAATGACGGTGCAAAAGGGGATTTTCGCCGCGTTAAGCTTTTGTGCCTGTTCGACAGCCTCCTGGACGGTGTGCCCCTTGTTCATCAGCTTGAGGACATCGTCCCGTCCAGTCTCGAACCCGATGTACAGCATCCGCAGCCCCGCGTCGTGCAAAACGGCCAGCTCGTCCACAGAATAGCCGGCGATGTTCTTGACGGAGGCGTAAGCCCCGACGCGGTGGCAATATGGCAGGTAGTGACGGATCATTTCGAGCAGGCGCTTCATCCTGTCAAATCCGATGGACATGGGATCGGCGCCAGTGAGGAAAACCTTTTCGGTATGGAGGTTTCCGCTTCTGAGTTCCGCTTCGATATCCGCAAAAGAAATCTGCCGGTAGGCAACGTTTTTGTACATGGAGCAGAAGGCGCACCTGTTACATAAGCAGCCCGATGTGACGGGCAGCAGACAGGTGTGCATCTCATCCTGGGGTAATAGAGGGTTTCCTCCTTGTAGCTGATTGGCATCATCCCTCCCGCTTACGGCTTTATCCTACTCTTCGGCGCGTGACCGTGCAAATGCGATGTCTGACGCAGAAAAAGAAATATGAGGCAGTTTGCCCGATTTACGCGAGGGGGACGAAATGCGTGAATAACACCGGACTGGACATGCCGGCCCTTTTGATCGAACGGGAAACTTTGACGGACATTCTCCGCCACCTCACTCATGCCGAGGAGGAAGGCGGTTCGGAAGCGGTTGTGCCTCATTCCACTTCTTTGCGGATGCCTTCGAAGGCTGAGTGGATCCGCCGGAGCCCGTCCTCGAGAAGTTCCGCGGGGCAAGCGATGTTGAGGCGCTGGTAGCCTTCGCCTTCCCTGCCGAACCAGTGGCCGGGGTCGAGGGCGACTCGGCCTTTTTGAAGAAGCAGTTCGGTGATTTTTTCGGAATCAAGCCCGCTTTTTCTAAAGTCGAGCCATACCAGGTAGGTGCCTTCGGGACGGGTAACGCCGACCCAGGGCATGGAGATCCGAAAAAAGGCTATGGCCTGTTCCAGGTTCTTTTCGACGTATGAAAGCATCTCTCGGCGCCAGATGTCGCCGTGTTTGTAAGCGGCTTTCGCGGCTGCCAGGCCGAAGACGTTGTGGTGGGACGCGGCTGTGGCCTTGTGGGCCTTTTCGTAGGCGGACCAAAGGGCCTTGTCGGCGATGATTGTGTAAGACGTGTTAAGGCCGGGGATGTTGAAGGTCTTGCTGGGACTTACGCAAGTTATCCACCGTTTTTTTCCTTTTGACCTGGTGGCATAGGGTATGTGCCGGTTCCCCGAATGAACTAGGTCTGCGTGGATCTCGTCTGAGACGATGACGGTTTCGGTTTCTTCGCTTATTTCGGCCAGCTTATCCAGCTCACGGGCGGTCCAGACCCGACCAACGGGGTTGTGTGGGCTGCATAGGAGCACCATTTTCACTGCTTTATCCCTACAAGCCCGTTCGAGGCCTTCGAAATCCATATTGTAATATCCCTTTTCTTCGATGAGCGGAACCTGCACGAGTATCCTTTCGTTGTCTTCCACGATCCTGAAAAAGGGCGGGTATACGGGAGGCATGATGACAACCTTATCGCCGGTACTTGTAAGGGCCCGAATCGCCATGCCGATGGCGGGCATCACGCCGGGGGCCGTAAATATCCAGCTAGGGTCGACAGTCCAGCCGTGGACCCGTTCCATCCAATCGGCCACTGCATCGAAAACTGAACGCGGGTCCGAGGCGTATCCGAAGACGCCGTGCTCGACCCGTTCCCGAAGGGCTTTTATGACCGGTCCCGGCGAGAGAAAGTCCATGTCGGCCACCCACATGGGGAGCGTGTCATCGGGGATGAGGCCGAATCGTTCTTTCATGCCGTCCCACTTCAGGCTGTCGGTGTTCATGCGGTTTATGACCTTGTCGAAGGAAGATGCCATTTGCGTCACCTCTTAGGGATATTAGTGGTTTTTGAAAACGGGCCGATGACGGAGAAATCAACCAGTTATTTCCCGTACTCCGCCTCCATGATATCAGACCGCAGCCTGTCGATCCTTATCAACAGACGCATGAGATACAGAAGGACGCATCCGTTGGCTGTGAGTATGACGCCCACTATCCAGCCAGGGATTAGGTTGGAAATCAGCATGGAAGTTCCAAAGAGTATCGACACAAGGTTCATGACAAACTGTGTGATGGAAAGATGCACCAGCACAGTGGGCACTGCGTCCGCCTCTTTCATTCTTTTAACCGCGGATACCACGATTTTCACGAGCCCCGCAGCCCCGCCGACGAGGTTAAGCAAACCAACCAGAAGGGTCAAAAAGGGGACAAGCACGTTAGGCACTACGCAGGAAACGATACCCAGGGCCGCGAAGACAAACCCAAAAAGGATTACAAGCCACGTGCGATGAAAGGGTCCTACGGGCGTACCGCCGGAAGCCAGCATCTGGATGGAGAAAATAACCATCAGGAGGCCAAGCTGGGCGCTCCCCGAAAAAGGCAACCTGCCGAAGCTGACTGGGACGAGGAGCACTCCGAGAATCAGCATGAAAACACCGGTGAGAAGAAGCATGGCCTTGTCGGCATCGAGCCCGAAATCATCGCCCGAAGCCTTCGCCGCCTGGGGGTAGGCACGATAAATTTTCTGAAGCAAAAACGCGACAACAAAAATAGAGGATCCGTATACAAGCACTGAAATCGCAGTCAAAGACGCCGAAAACAAACCCTGTTCCCACACGAGAAGTCCTGCCAACATGGAAAACACGTAAACAGCCCCACATGCAGGAGCAAGGTAAAGAAAGATACCTCCATAGCCCAGCCAGGCCTGTAGCTTGTCCTTTGAAACAAGCATCTGCAGCAATTGCAGTAACCCGCCCATGCAAAGACAGATAATTAGCACAACTTTCGGAACGAGCGTAAATACATCCGGAACGAAACAAGCGACTATGCCCACCGCCGCTACGGTGACCCCCAGGACCAAGACCGCCTTTGTCCTGCGCATGTCTCCCGCGGGGGTACGACCCAAACTTACAGTCTGGAGTCCGAAGAGAAAAAGAAGCAGGCCGTATACTCCGTTCTCATAGTACGGTATCAGGCCGGAGTAAACGGGAAAAAGCAGTAGCCCCGTAAGAGTCACGGCCATGCCCGCAACCAGAAGTACTACTACGTCAAAGTAAAGGTCCGCGTCTTCGAATAGAAATTCGGTCTTTTCCAAAAAACTTTTCCACATGGTCCCCGCATCGGCAATCTTCAATAGTAGGTTCCCTTCGTACGGTAGTTTTCGCGCCTTTCGGCGGCAAGCTGTCTGGCCACCTTGTCGAACTCCTCCTTGCGCTCCCTGTACAAAGTGTAGAAGTCCCGTGCGCTTTGGGGCAATACGATAACGACGGATTTCTTCTCCATTTCCTGGAAGATATACTCCACCGCCTCGTCAACGCCTATGGAGTCGGCCGGCGGCGTCATGTCGCCGAAGATAGGCGTCCTGACGTTGGCCGGGCAGAAGACGCTAAACTGGAGACCTTCGACCTCCAGCTCGTACTGGAGGCTCTCGGTCATGGAGATGACGGCGGCCTTGGTCGCCGCGTAAACGGCCTGGTACGGTACAGGGAGCAGGCCGGTAATGGAGCCGGCGTTTACTATGTGGCCGAACCCCTGTTCCCTCATGATCGGAATGGCCGAGTATGTGCCGTAGATAACGCCTTTAAGGTTGAGGTCGATGGCCTTGTCCCATATCTCAAAGGTAACCCGTTCCGTGGGAATGGTAACACCTACCCCGGCGATGTTGCACACGAAGTCGAGGTGTCCGGAATGATCGGCGGCGCTTTCGATAAGCCCGGCTACCTGTTCCCTCTTGGTGACATCCGTCACTACGGGGAAAACCTTGCCCGGGTAATCGCTCCCGAGCCGCTGAGACTCGCGACTCAGGTTTTCCTCGTTGAAGTCGCCCATAAAAACAGCCTTAGCTCCGCGCTTTAGAAACTGCTCTGTCGTCTCAAGGCCTATACCCGACGCGGCTCCCGTAATCGCGGCTACCTTGTTCTCGTAATATCCGCTCATTTACCTCATCCCTTTCTCTCTGCCTTCAGGGCAGGACCCTCGAATCGCCCACGTTCAACCTGGCGTATCCTTTGAGCATCATTGCATAGGAGTACTTCAAAACGGGCAGGTTCGCCAGGCTAGCGATAGCCCGGCATTGAAGAGGGTGTTCTTCGGCCGTAAGTTCATTCCATTCGACGCATCCATCGCCCTTCCATGCCTTTGTTACCCTCGATTCCTGCGGATACAAAGTGGCATGGCTTAATGACGCGCCGCCCTTTCCAAGGTTTGGCAGGTATCTCCACCCGAAGTTGTTGGTGACTGCCTTTTCGTTCATCTTTGAGATGGCTTTTTCGTCGAGCTCCTCTTTCCGCCAGAAGTGCATTTTGATAAAGGTGCAACATTCGTAACTCGCGGAGGTAAACCAATGGTCGCCTATATGACGCTCCGAGGCCACGTCGGCAAAAACCTTGGGCATGCCGTCTTCCTCGCGCCCCCCGAGGATCGGGCAGGCCTTGTTTTCCCAGATGACAAGGGGGTAAACACCTGCAAGCCCCTCGTCGTTGCCCTCGTAACGAACCGGCACCGAAACCTGTATGAGGCGGTATTCACCGTTTGACATCCACTCCACGTCCCGGAAGTTGACAAACTGGACGGTTACCGCGGGCTCCAAAAGCTCAAAGTCGCCGGGAATGTACTGCAACAAGGTTTCTTCGTCCGTTTCAAACTGCACCTGTATGCCCGTCATGTCACCATGAGTCGTCCTTACCGGAAAGAAAGGATTCCCCGAAAAATGCACGGGCATCTTGTAGACGTAATTCTTTTGGAATCTGAATTTTCCTCTCATACGCCAAGCCCCCTCGTATCCTTTGGTTTACTGATCCTCGCTTACTGGGGAATCCTCATCAGGACGGAACAAACCAGCTTCCATCAACGGAGCCGCGACGCAACAATCACATTTATTTGTTCTTTAGTGAACAAATAAATGCTTAAAATATTTTGAGTCTTATTCTCTTTTGCGTCAATATGGCGTTTTATTCTGGCAGGAGTTTAAACCGAAAAGTCATCGGTTCTTTGTTTTTGGTCCCGAGGGAGAGCATCCACGTTAATCGTGGTTTCGGGTATCCTCCCTTGAAGGAGGTCAATGGCGGATTGACACATGGCACGGGCCTGGTTCACTAGGCTTTCAGTAGTCTGGGTGAGTCGGTGGGGGGTTACAATTACGTTTTCCAGTTGCAGAAGCGGATTGTCTTCCCTGAGGGGTTCTTCCTTTACTACGTCAAGGCCTGCCCCCATGAGATGTCCTTCCTTCAGGACACGGAAAAGGGCGTCTTCATCGATGATTCCTCCGCGCGCCATGTTTATCAGGATGGCGTCCTTCTTCATCCTGCGGAGCCTGGTCTCGTCAAAAAGGTGCCACGTCGACGGCGTAAGAGGACAATGCAGGCTGACTACATCGCTTTCTGCAATGACCTTATCCATGTCCGCGGGCTCCCAGTCGGCTTTTCCCTTTTTTTCGAACACTCTCGGCGACGTGGCAATCACGCGCATTCCAAGGCCGTGTGCGGCGATGTGGGCGACATGCTTCGCCACTCTGCCTGTACCGACCAGTCCCAGGGTCTTGCCGAAAAGTTCCTTCCCAAGGAGATTAGCCGATGAAGTGGTGTTTTTGTTTTTCAGGGGAAGCTGTCTTGCCACGGCAAGCATCAAAAGGACCGTAGCCTCGGCCGTGGATTTTTCGTTGCCGGGTGATATTGTGATGGGGATACCGAGTTTAGATGCACATTCGACATCGATGTGATCAGCTCCTACCCCGGCAACCACAATCCCCTTGATATTTTTGGCCCTTTGCAGAAAGGAGCAGTCTATCCTGTACAGCCTGGTGAACACGATATCCAGCCCCGGCAGTTCGTTCTCGAGCCTGCTCATGTTTTCTTCCGCGAAAAAGATAAGCTCGCCCTTTGTGGACAAGTTTTCAAAAATCTCTCGCGTTTCGGGTGTTATCGTCACATCAAGGAATCCGAAACTTGCCATAAGTCTTCCTTGTTTCTTTCTCAGGACCAGTCTCCGCACAGGAGGATAGTCAGGTCGTTGACGTTTGTCCCTGTCGGACCGGTGCGGACAAGGCAACCGCACGCGTCAAGGGCGTTGTAAGTGTCGTTGTCTTCCAATAGAGCTTCGGCGTCAAGTCCGAGTTCTTCAAGGGCAGCTATCGTCGATCCGTCCACCAGGCCCCCGGCCGCATCCGTGGGGCCGTCCGTCCCGTCCGATCCAACAGAGATGACGACCGTTCGGTCAAGACCTCTGATTCCTAACGCAGACGAAAGTGCCAGTTCCTGGTTCCGTCCGCCTTTGCCCTTCCCCTTCACGTGCACCACTGTTTCACCACCTGTTATGATGGCACAAGGGGGTTTTAGTGGGTTTTTCGTAGAGTTGACCTCCCTGGCGATGGAGGCGATAAAAGCCCCCGCCTCACGGGCCTCACAGTCAAGGGTCGTCGACAGTAAAAGCGTCTTGTAGCCGAGTTTACTGGCAGCCTCCGACGCTGCGGTGCAGAGGGTTTTTACGCTCCCGGTGACGACGGTGGTCACGTTAGAAAGCTCCTTTGGAGTTTCTTCTCGCAGAGTATCAAGTAACTGCGGGCGCAGGGAAAGTCCGTATTTTCTTATCACTCTCAAGGCGTCCTTTACGGTTGTGGCATCGGGGTACGCTGGCCCCGAGGCGATGCTGTCCAGCCTGTCGCCCAGGACATCCGAAAGTACAACCGCGAAGACATGGGCTTTTCCGGCAAGACAGGCGAACCGGCCGCCCTTGACGGCCGAAAGCCGTTTCCTGATCATGTTTATCTCCACGATGCCGGCACCCGAGGCCAAAAGCTGACCCGTAACGTCTGCTATATCTTCCAGGGTCACGCCTTCTTTGGGTTTCTCGAAAAGGGCGGAGCCTCCGCCGGAAACCAAAAACAGGACGGTGTCCCTCTCGGAAAGGCCTCTTAACTTTTTAAGCGCCTTTTCGGTACCCTTGAGGGTGTTTTCGTCGGGAACTGGGTGTCCGGCCTCGCAAATTTCGACTCCCCCGATCTCTCCCATCGAGTGGCCGTACTTGGTTATCACCACACCATCCGTAATAAGCCCGTTAAGAGAGTCGAACGCGGCTTTCGCCATTCGCCAGGCCGCCTTGCCTATGGCAACCAGAACGATCTTTCCTCCCAAACTCACACGTTCTTTGAAAGGGTCACTTTCCAGGGCCTTCTTGACGGCGTTTTCTGGAAGCACTGCATCGATCGCCTCCAGCGCCACCTTCATGGCGTCCTCACGGAGCCTTTTCAATGCGGAATCATCCTTGTTCATCGGTCGACATCCCTTGCATCGGACATGCGGCGGCCCGAAAAGACCGCCGCCTTCTTGCTCTTTGCTACTCCTTGATATAGGAACAGAGATAGTCGAAAACCTCCACGTTTTTAAGTTTAAAGGAGCTTTTGGCCGGGATACTGAAGCTCTCGCCGGCCTTGAAGGTTTTCCACTCGTTCTCGCCGGGCAAAAGGACCTCGGCGCTTCCCTGGAGAACTTCCATTACTTCGGCATCCTCTGTGCCGAATTCATACTCTCCGGGCAGAAACACGCCCAGCGTCTTTCGTTCTCCATCGGGAAGGTAAAAGGTCCTGCTGGTAACCTTACCGCCATAATATACATTTGCCTTGCATACAAGAGTTACGTTTTCGAACTTTTCCCGCATGAAAACACCTTCCTTACATGTCATGAAAATCTTTTGATGGTATCAGAGTTCCATTGTAGCTTATCTGAACGTTTACAGAGGAATCAATAAAAAAGGGGGAAGCACGAAGCTCCCCCCCTAAAATGATTGTCTATTTCGCGCACTCCCGTGTTCTGGTTTTCAATTTATCGAGCATGTCTTTGGTCATGCCGTCCAGGTCGTATTTGGGTGAAAAGTCCCATTCTTCCACCGCAGCGGAACAGTCGAGCGAGTTGGGCCAGGATTCCGCAATCGCCTGCCTGTCGGGATCAACGTCGTAGTCGATCTCGAAGGATGGAATAAACTTTTTGATCGAGTCAGCGATGTCTTCAGGTGCAAAGCTCATCGCAGAGACATTGTAGGCGTTGCGGTTTACCAGTCGCGCCGGGTCGGCCTCCATGAGCTGAACCACCGCCTCCAGCGCATCGGGCATGTACATCATGTCCATGTATGTTCCGGGAGCGATGTAGCTGGTGTATCTGCCTTTGGACAGGGCATCGTAGTATATGTGCACCGCGTAATCGGTGGTACCTCCGCCCGGTGGCGCCTCGTAGGAGATGAGTCCGGGAAACCGCAGCCCTCTTGTGTCTAGCCCAAATTTCTGGTGGTAGTAGTCGCAAAGTAGTTCGCCTGTAACCTTCGCGATGCCGTATATGGTGGTGGGCCTCTGAATGGTGACCTGGGGCGTGTTGTCGGCTGGCGTGGAAGGTCCGAAGGCCGCTATGGAACTGGGGAAGAAGAACGCCGCCCCGTGTTCACGGGCGCACTCCAGGGCCGTGAAGCACCCCCCGGCGTTGATGTCCCAGGATTCTTGCGGGTTGTTCTCTCCCCTTGCAGAGAGGATTCCGGCAAGGTGAATTACAGTGTCGATCTTGTAGTCAGTCATGAGCTTCGAGAAGGTTTCGCCGTCGCGCACCTCCAGGAGCTCGAATGGCCCTCCTTCTGAAACAGCTCCGGGCTTTTTGCTTCGTGCAGTAGCGAGCACATTTTCGGCGCCGTAGATTTTTCGGAGGTAGGGAACGAGCTCGCAACCTATTTGTCCATTGGACCCTGTCACAAGAATCCTCTTCATGAGATTATCCCCATTTCCTTCCCAACTTCAGTGAAGATCTCAACGGCCTTTGTGAGATCATCTTCGGAATGCGCCGCCGAGACCATGCAGCGTATCCGAGCGGTGCCCTTGGGAACCGTAGGATAGGCAATCGCCGTGGCGAAGACTCCCTTTTCGAAAAGCCTGGCGCTGAAGTCCTTTGCGGCCTGGGCCTCGCCTATAATTACGGGAGTTATGGGCGTCTCGCTGTTACCAGTGTCAAACCCTGCCGCTTTTAGCTCTTTTTTGAGGAATTTTCCGTTGTTCCAGAGCTTGTTGAAGCGGTCCTCGCTTTCGGCGAGAATTTCTACGGACGCCAGGTTCGCCGCTACGTCGGGGATAGTCAAGGCACTGCTGAAAAGGTTAGGACGCGCTTTCTGGCGGATATATTCAATGAGGGTTTTGCTCCCGGCTATGACGCCTCCCATGACGCCGAAGGCCTTTGAAAGGGTACCCACTTCAACATCGACCCTGCCATGGAGACCAAAGTGGTCTACTATGCCCCGTCCACCGCGACCGAGAACTCCTTCGCCATGGGCATCGTCGACTACGACTATGACTCCGTACTCCTCGCAAAGGTCAACGATTTCCGGCAGCTTCGCTATATCGCCGTCCATGGAAAAGACGCCGTCGGTAACAAGAAGCTGTTTCCCTCCTGTACCCTTGTATTCTTCAAGTCTGTCTTTTAGGTCTTCAAGGTTGGAGTGTTCGTACCTTACAACCTTCGCCTTGGAAAGGCGACAGGCGTCGATGATGGAAGCGTGGTTCAGGGAATCGCTGTAGATGATGTCCCGGGGATCGTTCACCAGGGTGGGAATCGCCGCGAGGTTGGCGCAAAAACCCGACTGCAGCACAATGGCCGCCTCGGCGCCCTTGAACTCGGCCAGCTTCCTCTCCAGTTCGATGTGGGGTGTCATGGTTCCTGCTATGGTCCTTACCGCTCCGGGTCCCACACCATACTTGTCGACGTATTCTTTTACCTTGCCTACGAGCCTCGGTTCGTTACAAAGCCCAAGGTAGTTGTTGCTGCAAAGGTTGATGTAATCCTTGCCTTCGATCTTGACCCAGGCTCCCTGCGCGCTTTCGATGGTACGGATCGTTCCATAAAGACCGGCTTGTTTCATCGCCTCCAGGTCTTCCGTCAGGAATTTCATCGGGACAGCCATGACAGTCACTCCTCGTTCGAAAATTTTTGGTATTGTGAATATAGTATCCTAATCGTGGCCATGGACTGTCAAAGGAGTATAGTATTGATGGCTTTTCATATATTTTTTGCTCTTTAAAATATATTTTCCTGGTCGGCTGGAGGCACTACGAATGACAAAAGAGATGGAAGCTCTGGAGGAACTGGCCGCTAATATGAGCGGCGACAGCAGTGCTCCTTATCATATTGCGAATATCTTGCGGGAAGCCATATACAGGGGCATATTCACCGAAGGGAGTCCTCTCCACCAGGCGCAGATAGCGCTCAAGCTCGGGGTGAGTCCGATTCCGCTCAGAGAGGCGCTGCGCCTTCTTGAAACCGAGGGGCTGGTAGAGTTTCAGGGTTACCGTGGAGCCTTCGTCACGGAGCTCTCGCTGGAAGAGGCGAGGGAACTCTACGAGATGATCTCCGCTCTTGAAACTAACCTGATGCGAATAGCCTTCCCGGGCATTACCCGGCGTATCGTGGAAGAAGCCCGAAACGTCCTGGACATGATGGAAAAGGAAGCCGACTGTATCCGATGGCGCGACCTTAATTTCCTCTTTCATGCCCTTCTCTACGAACCGGCGGACAGGCCGCTTACCGTCGACATGATCGCCCGCCTAAGGCAGAAAACGGACCGCAACATACGCGCCCATCTGGATTCGATGAGGAAGGAGTCGGAAAAACAGCACAGGGAAATACTCGATGCGGTTGCCGCCGGAGACCTGGAAGCCTCCGTGGCGGCACTCAAAAAGCATCTTGAATACACGTCCAGGGATCTCCAGTCCTGGATGCGAAGCGAAAAGGGGCCAAAAAACTCCAGGCTGGGAAGTACATCAGGGCGTCATTTGCGCGAGTAGCTCTTCGCTTCAATTCGACCAGCACAAAACAGGGATTACTCAGGCGCCTTGAGGTTGTAAACGGGCCTTAGCAGCTTTTCCACGGTGACGGTTTCTTCCATCTCCTCGCGGATGTCTTCCCAACGTTTGTATGCCATCGGCGATTCGTCGATGGTGTCTTTGGATATAGAGGTTGTATAGACGCCTTCCATGCTCTTTCGGAAAGCCTCCATGGAGAGCTCGCCGGTTTTGAGGCGGCGTTTCATTTCCTTACGTCCCAAGACACGCCCCGCGCCGTGGGGGGCCGAAAAGTTGTAAAGCGGGTTTCCTTTGCCGCGACCAAATATAACTCCGGCAGCCATGTTGAGCGGAATGACGACAGGCTCACCCTCGTAGGCGGAGATGGCGCCCTTTCTTACAATTCCGTCCTTTTCGCTTATGTAGTTGTGAACGCTCTGGATGATATTTTGTGGATTCACGGCAAGGCCGAAGAATTCGAGTATCTGGTCGAGTATGACGAAGCGGTTATGCTCGGCGTAACGTTGTGCTATACGAAGCCAGTGCATGTATTCCTCGCCACCCTTCGACATGGGAAGGTATTCAAGCCCTCTCCCGATACCGGAAATACCCTTTGCCTTGATATACGCCCTGGCCAGCGACTGAAAGTAGTTGGCGACCTGGAAGCCGAAATGACGGCTTCCAGTATGGACAGTGGCGTAAAGTTCGCCCGTTTTGGGGTCTTCGTCGACCTCTATGAAATGGTTACCTCCACCTAGTGTTCCGAGCTGAGTCCAGGTTGCGTGCTTTGCTCCCTTCTTGAAGCATTTCCCGAAGAATTCTTTGTCGGCGTATTCGGCCAGTTCCATCATTTGACGGTATCTTTCGGGGTGTTTTGCGCGGAAAGCCTGCAAGGCTCCCGGGTCCTTGTGGTGTGTCATACCGAGCGGCACACGCCTTCGCAGGAACCGGTCGAGACCGGCGAAATCGGCATTCCCGACCCGCAACCCGTTTACGGGAGCGGTCATCACACCACAACCGATGTCCACTCCCACCACGTTAGGGATAACGGCATCTTTGAAACGGCCGGTAAAGCCTATGACACAGCCAGCTCCGGCATGGCAGTCGGGCATTATGGCGACAAGCCCATCCACGACTGGATGCCGCCCAATCTCTTCTATCTGGCTTTTGGTCACATCGTCCACGTTGCGGGCGTGTACAAGAACATCAGCCAACTGGGTCACCTCGTTTCTTGGACGCTTTCGGCACCCTGTTGCATCTGGAGGAAGTCAGTCATGTCGACGAAAGACAGGATCCCCAAAAATTCGTCTCCGTCACCGGAAACCACGATGTTTGCAATACCGGAAGATATCATAAGTCCCAGGGCTTCCTGCAGTGTGCTGTTCCTGTGTATGTGAGTGACTGGCTCTATGCACTCCGCCAATGTCGCGGCTTCGCGAAACCTTCGGTTGTCCACGTTGCAGCACCCGACAACTTTCTTTTTATCGCAAATGAAGACCAGTCGATCCTTGCAGTATTTCAGGGGGGTATTTCTTGCCGCTTCCAGGGCTTCTTCTTTTGTGGAGTCTGGGCCGACCACCGGCAGGTTCTCTGTTCTGAGCGGGACTTCCCGTATCTTGAGGTATCTGAAAAGGGCTAACGGGTTTCCTGCGCCGACGAAATCGGCGACGAAATCGTCCACGGGCCTGGCCAGGAGATCCAGGGGGCGGTCTACCTGCACTATGGTGCCTTCTCGCATGATTGCTACCCGATCCCCCATTTTCATGGCCTCGTTTATGTCGTGGGTGACAAATACGACGGTCTTTCGCAACCTTTCCTGCAGGGAGAGAAGCTCGTCCTGCAAGCCTATCCTGGTTATGGGGTCCAGGGCACCGAAGGGTTCGTCCATCAGGATTATTTCCGGGTCTCCGGCCAAGGCCCTGGCCACACCAACACGCTGTTTCTGCCCGCCTGAAAGATCGCTCGGCCACCGGTGACCATACTCCTCAAGTGGAAGCCCAACCAGGTCAAGGGATTCCCTTACTTTACCGGGGATTTTCTCTCTAGGAACCCCTTTCAACCTTGGGACGACGGAGACATTGTCCTTGACTCGAAGATGTGGGAAAAGCCCGATACCTTGTATGACGTAGCCAATACGGCGACGAAGGATTACTGGATCGAGGCTGGAGGTCGGCTTGCCATCTATAAGGATCTCGCCCTCCGTAGGCTCGACGAGCCGGTTGATCATGCGCAGCGTTGTCGTTTTGCCGCACCCAGATGGGCCTATCAGCACTAGGATTTCCCCGCGAAGGATATCCAGGTCAAGACCTGAAACAGCAGTGGTCCCGTCGGGATAGCGCTTTGTGACACCCTTGAGCGAAAGAAATCCGGTTTGTTTCATGAAAAACCTCCCGAACGTCCGATGCTTTCGTCAGTCTTCTTTCCTCAGCTCTTCCTCCCACGTGATGAGGGAATGGTAGAATTCCCTGTCCCCATTGTCTTCCAGGCCTCTCGTTATTTCGCTGACATGAGTGTGTCTGGCGTTGACCTTTTGCAGTACATAGTCCACGGCCTTTTCCGGAAGGCTCTCGGCCCCGCAGGTGTATATATCAAGCGCCATGTAACCTGCCTCGGGCCAGGTATGGATGGACAGGTGGGATTCACTTATCACTACCACTCCGCTGACGCCGTTGGGGGGGAAGCGGTGAAAGGAGACGGCCCATACCTGGGTGTTGGCCCTCCTGGCAGATTCCACCAGTATTTCTTGCATGCGGTCGACCTGACCTATTATCTCGGAACACCCCGACGCCTCCACGATGTAATGAATTCCCCTGGGATCCATTTCCCATCCCCCTTTCACAGTCTTTGCTTCGTCCCGACCCATTTGAGAAAAACCGGGACAGGAATAATTATACAGACAAATTTCCAACAGGGCTCAGTAATTTAAGAGACTTTCATAAACTCATTTCATGCTCGTAGGCGACAACCTTTTGCCTCGAACGGAACGACGTTGCCCATTAAAAAAGCCGCTGACCGGGTTTTAGTGCTTCCTCGGACAGCGGCTTGTTATTTACTGGTGGAGCGTGGGGGATTCGAACCCCCGACCCCTTGCATGCCATGCAAGTGCTCTCCCGCTGAGCTAACGCCCCACGAAAGGGACGGCGCTCATTATACGAAGCATCCGCTTTCGTGTCAACAAAAATTTGGTTTTGTTGATTCAAGGCGCTTTACATATGTTATAAGCGCGTCACCGTGCGAGTAGAAATCTTCAATGCATCCGACAACGGAATATCCGCAGGCTTCGTAGAAACGGCGTTGCCTTCCGTAAGACGGCCTCCCGGACGTCTCAATCCGTACTATGACTGGTCCTCCAGAACGGAGCAAACGTTTTTCAACGGTTCTCACAAGGGACTTTCCTTTTCCCTTCCCCTGGCTTTCGGGCGACATGACTATCCAGTAAATGTCCCAAGAAAACTGCGTCATCGGGGCCTTGCCGTATATTACGAACCCGTCGATCTCCCCTTCTTTCCCGAAAGACAAATTAAGATGGTAGTCTCGTCCCCGGGAAACGGCCCATTCTTTGAGGACTTCACCCAGGACTTTCATTTCGCTTCCCGTAAAGGCTCCCGTACGACACCCAATCTTAATGCACTGCGATACGACGTTTCGGACCGATGTTATGGTGGACACCGTGATCTCCTCTTTCAACAGCCAGCTCCACGAGTTTAGCTACCATTAAGCGGTAACTGTAGCCCGCCGCCTCACTCTGCCTGGCAAAACCGCTGTCGGTGTTGATATCCGGGTTGGGGTTCACTTCCAGGACGTACCACTTCCCATCTCTTTCCCGAAAGTCCACGCGGAAGTATCCGTCGCAACTCATAGCCGCTCCTGCGCGTATCGCCATGTCTTTTATCACATACTGCAAACGGGACGGGACTCCCTCTTCGACTCGGCTTTCAATTTCCCTGTAATCGACGCTCTCCGGACGCCACTTGGAGTCATATCCCAGGAAGTCGCTGGTCCCCTTTTCAGGCCTGTAAAGGATCCTCGACATTGCAAGGAAGTCATATGGCCAAATACCCATGCAACTGGCGTTGCATTCTTCCCCATGGAGGTATTCCTCCACGATGACTCCCTGAGGAAATTCCTCGAGTCGGTGCCTGAGAACCTGTTCCAGCTTTGACTGATCTTGCACGACGGACTCGGAATCCACACCGACGCTGCTGTCCTCGCATCGCGGCTTAACGAAAAGCGGAAAAGACAGACCTTCAAGGCGTTTCCTTTCCGACATGGAGCAAATACACGTACCGGGCGGAACGGGGAGTCCCGCATTTCTCAAAACGGTACGCGCGTTCTTTTTATCGAGACAGGCCGCCAAAGCGCGCGACCTGTTGCCGGTAAAAGGAACCCCGGAAACTTCAAGCAGCTTAGCGAAGGCCACTTCCAGAAAGGCCGCCTTTGAAAATCCCTCAAAAAGATTGAAGACACAGCATGCGTGTTCTTTGGTTATCCTCTTGACCAGCAAAGACGGATTATCCAAATCTTCCGGGCTGATATCAAAGGGTACCGCCCTGTACCCGGAATTTTCAAGGGCTTCCAGGACGGAATCCCGGCACCGCAGGGCATCGACGACATCCTCCCTGTCGGTTTCCTCCACTGCCGCAGCCACGACTACCCTGTCGTTACTGGAGAACATGCTGTTTACCCGTTTCGACCTTTTTCGGCCATAACAAGCCCTGCCTTGAAAAGGCTTCTTGCAGGAAACCCCGGAGAAGTTTTTTGTACTCCCCTCCACTGAGCCTGTACAGGATTGGCAAGTCGCTATAGGCTTCCGATAGTCCCGGCAAGGGGTTGATGTCGATGATTTTAGGTGTCCCGTGGCGGTCCACCTTGAAGTCGACACGGGCGATGTCTTTTATCTCCAGGAACCTGAAGCACCGGACGGCGTCTCTGGAAACAGCTATTTTCGTTTTTTTATCAACAGCCGTAGGCGGCACGTACTTTACCGTTTCCTCCCAGTTGCGTTTGTGTTCTATAGTGTAGAAGCTGCGGCCACCAGTGGGTTGCGGATTTATGGCCATAAGGCCGATTACTCGCGGCGGTCTGTTGCCGAGCACACCTACGGTCAACTCCTGCCCGGGCAAAAATTCCTCCACGAGCGCAGGCTGACCGTAGCGCTTCCAGATCCGACGGACTTTCTCGGAAAGCTCGGCCTGGGTCGTGACTACCGAATCCGGGAAAACCCCCTTTGATGACCCTTCCCACCTCGGCTTGACCAGGTATTCCCTGTGAAGGGTGAAGATGTGCCCGGCGTTCCGGATGTCTTGTTCGCGTGAAAACATGAAAAGTGAAGGTACGGGAAGCCCGGCTGCCGCAAGCATGTGATGGGTAAGCCACTTGTCAAGGGCAAGAGCCAAAGTGACAGAGTCCGAGCCGGCATAGGGGATATTCAACATCTCAAGAATGGCCGGCACTTGGGATTCCCGACCTCTGGTGATTCCACGCCCCTCAGCTATGTTGACCACGAAGTCGGGTTCGGCGCTCCGCAAGGCTTCTACGAAGCGATTATTCTGCTCGATGAGGACAACATCGAACCCACAGGATTTTATGTTGTCCTTAAGGTTTTCTACTGTTTCAATACAATCGTATTCTTCGTACCTGTCGTCGGCCTCTTCTTTCGATGCGGCCCGGCGGAGATTGTAAACCAGCCCTATTTTCCGCACCGCTTTGAGGCCGGATTTGGATGACGATCCAGGATCTTCCTTTTTCATTATTTTTTCGCCCCCTGCAAGCGAGAGATCTCCCCTTTTCGGGGAGGTTATACCGGTCTGGAATTTGGATTTCCCAGTCTCCCGCAGACGTCACCTCCGTCGGATTTCCGGCATCCTGTCTTTTAAAGGCTGTCTTCAAGCGATCCATAAAACAAAAGACCCGCGTAAAGCCTCGTGGCTTCTTTTGCGAGGTCTCGGACCGATGAATCTCAGGGGGCGGAAATCGGCGCCTCGTCGGCGCTCGCATCCTTATCAAAAATGCCGGATAACCCCTGTTCTGC